>Ga0180438_10012563_pt1 | contig 10065 bp, 3 predicted proteins | sample SS_ome_12_FD_132455 | JGI IMG/M metagenome (GOLD analysis project Ga0180438, IMG submission 132455) | Hypersaline lake sediment archaeal communities from the Salton Sea, California, USA - SS_3_D_2 metaG | ecosystem: Environmental > Aquatic > Non-marine Saline and Alkaline > Hypersaline >...
AGCCGGCGTCGAAATCGCCCAGCAGCCGGTTCAGGCTCCACGGGCCGATCTGTCGGTCGTCGAACACGTTGCCGCAGGCGATGATCAACCCGCCGCCACCTTCCACGAATCTGCGCAGGGCCGCGCGTTCTTCCGGCAAGTAGTCTTGCGATTGCGGGCCTCCTTGATACGTAAAGACCACGTTCCAGCGGGCGTTGGGCCACCAGGCGAAGGGCCGGCGGTCCGCCACGGGAATCCGCACGCGGCTGGGCCTTCCGGGAGTCAGCACGGTGTCCAGCGTCGCCTGGCTCCCGCTGGCCCGGAACCCGTGCCGCCGCAGTTCACCGGGCAAGCTCCACATGGCGAAGAACGAAGCCTGATGGGCAAGGTCGACCAGCACGTTGATGCCCGTGTCCTCAGGGACGTTTTGCTCGCGAAGCGGAAAGTCCCCGACGACCTCGGCGGGGAGCGTCTCTCCCCGCCGGGAGAGCTCTTCCAGCTCCGAGACGGTCGCCCCCTTCACCGCGGCCTCGGTCGGAGGAAAGCATGCGGCAATCAGCAACGGAACCAGGCAAAACAGAACGCGATACGGCACAGCAGTCTCCTTGCAGAAAACGATCTCCGTGGGAATGTGACGATTTTACTCGGCTTCTTCGGCCAAACACAGAATCTCTCCTTCCATGGTCGACAGGATCAGACGCCCGTTGGCGACGGCCATGCCGTCATGGACCGGCGGCGAGGGCAGCTCGTACTCGGCCCGTCGCGTTCCGTCGGTCTTGTCCACGATCCATAGCCGTCCTCCACGTTCACCCTGCCAGGCGGCCAATGCCGTCTCCAGCACCGGCGGCAGCGGGTCGGTATCGACCGCAGAGCCGGCAATCAGCGCGCGGGCGGCCTCCGGTTCGTGCTTGGGAGGCCGGACAACAGCAGGCTGTCGCCTGTTGCGACCATGGCCCGCACGTAGAACGGAACGTCCAGCCGCCAGCCGTCGGTTCCGTCTCCGGCTCGCTTCGAGTCCCTTTTCCCGCCCTTCATGCTTCCTTTCGCCGGCGGATACTCAGAGTCAAACACGCCGAGACCCGCGGTTTTTTCAACCGCGAACACCCCTTCATTGTTCAGCGTGTAGTCGCGGTAGCCGTAGACTCTCCCTTGGTCGTGGACCAGGATGCGGCCGACCGATGGGTAGGCTTTATTGAAGCCACGGCCCGCCAGCCCTGAGAACAAGTGGTTTCCGTAAGCCCAGAACAGCCGCTGATACCAGTCGTCGTCGACGAATCCCGCGGCAGCGAACAGGTGGCGCACGTACGTGTCGGCGGGATTGAACTCGCGGTCGAAGGCCACGCTCCGCAGGAACACGTAGCGGCCGTCACTGGCCGGAACGTCGGGCAATACGCCCGGCAATTCCCGGTCGGGGAGCAGGGCACCGGGGAATGGTTGATACAACGACTCCTGCCCGCCCGTCTGGGCGTTCCGGCTGTAGTGGCGCCGCTCGGCCACCGTATGGCCGCTCGCCAGGTCGACGACGCCGCACGCGACGCCGCCGTCCAGATGCGAGGACCGTCCGGCGGCAAAATAGACCCGGCCGTCTTCGATCAGCACGCTGCCGTGCACCGGCCAGACGGACTCGCATTGTCCGTCGGCGATCAGGCGCTGATCGCGCGGCGCGGCCAGCCGTCGCCAGGCGAGCGCGCCATCGGCGGCCCGCAGCGCGTAGACCCAGCCGTCGCGGCAGCCGAACACGACGAACTCGCCGTATGCCGTCGGCGGCGAATCGATGCGGCCGCCGGCCGTATACCGCCAGCGCTCCGCGCCCGAGGCCAGGTCCAGGGCGTAAACCGTGTGACGATCAACCGCTGCAACGTAGACCCGGCCTCCCGAAACGACGGGCGCCGTCAGGCGGCCGGATATTTCCGCCGACCACGAGGTTTCCAGGCGGGTCGCCAGACGCTGCGAGATCGAACCGCTGCGTGCGGCGTCGGCTCGGTACGTCGGCCAGTCGTGGGAAGTTGCAGGTTGAGGGTTGGGGCTTGGGAGTTGTCCATATGCCGGCCCCTGTTCCAGGCGGTTTTCTGCTCGGGTCTCTCGACCTTCCGCTCTTGCACCCTTCGGCGCCAGCGCGTTGAAGCCGTGCAGCAGGCTTTCCTGATAGCAGCTGCACTGGTTCGGCGGCACGTACAGCAAGCCGTTGCAGGGCAACACGCCGAACTTGCAGATGCCGCGGATCCAATGGTGCGAAGAGAGCTGGCCGGACGCCACGTCGATGAATTCGACTCCCGTGCGGCCGGCCAAGATAAAGCGGCTGGTGGCCTTGTCCCGGTAGCAGCGATGATGGTGATGACTGACCCACTCGTCCGACAACGGAAGGGTCCGTTTCACCTCGCCGGTGCGCAGCTCGCGGCCGGTCCGGTAATCCTGTCTCGATCGGCCGGGCTGTTCACCCACCCAGGCCAGGCCGTCGACGACGAAGACCTCGCTGGGAACATGAGAACCTTCCTGGCACGGAGTGCTCCACAAAGGCCGGCCGTCCTGCAAATCGTACGCGACGAGTTCGGAACGCGTCTTTTCCTTCGTCTGAGCGTCGTCATCGTCTTTGGTCGCTCTCGCCCCCAGTCTTCTCTGTATTTCGGCACCGACCTCAACAACGGCGCGGTCGGCGCACAATACTACGCCGTCGGCGATCACGAGCGTCGGCGTGCCCCAAGGCGGCCGAGTCTCGGGCGACCTCCGCTCCGTGCGCCAGCAGGTCGCGCCCGACTCGGCGTCGAGACAGACAACCTCGCGCGGATTCAGGAAGACCAGCTTGCCGTCTCGCACGGCCGTCGCCAGGGGCGCCACTCCCACGGTGTCGCGATCGTTCTTCCTCCAGAGGAGACGCCCCGTTTCCGCCTCGACGGCCATCAGCTCCTTCGGCTCGGTCAACGGCCACTCGCGGGCCAAAAGGCCGCGGCGAGTCCCCTCGGGCGAGGCAGGATTGACGGTCAGATAGAGGACGCCTTCGTCGTAGAGAATCTCTTCGGTCCCCTGCGTCTCCTCGAATACCCGAACGACGTCACCGCCGGTGGGATCGATGGCAACCGCCGGTCCGAGGATGTCCAACGTCGCAAATACGTGGCGCTGGCCGGCCACCAGGCGCCGGAAAAGGTCGGGGGGAAAGAGGTGCCGCGACCCGGCGCTCCGCGCCTGCCAGCGGCCGAGAGGAAGTTTCCACAGGACGACGCCGTTGAACGCGTCCCTGGCAACCAGCGCCCACCTGGTCGGGATCTGATCCGGGAGAGCGACGGGCGCGTCGTCGGCGATGTAGTAGATCCGCCGGCCGTCGGAGACCGCGACGTTGACGGTGGACACCCCCTCGTGAGTCCTGGCGTAGCGAGGGCCTCCTGCCCACTGCAAATGGTACGGAGTGTCCACGATCGTATCGTGGGCGACGGCGTTGCCGTCGGCCCCGTGCAGGAAGTGGGTCCAGGCGTCGATCTCGGCCGGTCGTGGCTTCCGCAGCACGTCGCCTGGCGAAAGCTCCGCATCGAGCAGTACGGCGGCGCCGTCGGGGCAAAGCACACGCAGCATCTCGGTCCGGTCCACGTACGATGCGTCTTGGACGACCAGCAAGTTCACCACGTTGTCGATGTAGGGCAGACGGCGGCCGTCATACGAATCCGCCGCCACCTTGCCGTACCGACCGCGTCCTTGAAGATGCGCGCGAGTCTCGGCAACACTGGCCGGGTTGGTATCTAGCCCCTGAACCAGGCAGGCCTCGTTGGCGTGCAATGCCCCGGTCAGCCGGCCGTCGCCACAGCCGAGATGGACGATCAAGCCGCCCCGGACGCCGGAGGCTTCCAGGATCAGTCCAGCCTGTCGTTCGGGAGCTTGTGTCGCCGCCTGCTCCCGGCCGACGGCCGGCAGCGTGAGCCCCAGGCAGAGCATCGCCGTCAAGGCTATCATGCGAAACCGGCTTCCCAAGGCCCATCGTTTCTTCATTGCCTGGCTCCTTCGATTACGAATTATCCTCGCTTATCGACCAGCCGTCGCGATACTTCAGCTTGAGCAGTTCGTTGGCCCGTTCGTTGTTCGCGACCTTCATATTCTCTCCATCCCAGAGCAGCTTGGTGTCGGGAACTCGCATGGCGAGTACGCCGAGCAGGACCATTTCGGTGAGCGGGCCGCCGTAGTCGAAGCTCGAGCTGGCCGGCCGGCCGCCCTTGCAGGCGTTGATCCAGTCCCGGTGGTGGTTCTCGACGCGGTCGATGGTCTTTGCCGGTCCTTCCAGGTCTTTCAGCTTCGAGTCGGGCAGCAGCTTCGCGCCGCCGGCGCCGTGGGACCCGTGCATGATCGTCCCCTCGTCGCCGAGGATGAAGGAACCGTTGCCGCCGAAGCCCTTGTTGGCCGGGTGCGCTTCGGGGCGAGGCGGCAGCAGACCGCCGTCGTACCAGGTCAACTTCACAGGCGGCATATCGCCGCGCGCCGGAAACTCGTAGCGAATAATCGAGGCCGAAGGGTACGTTTCGTTCCGCATCTGGTCGATCTGCCGGGCAACGGGCGTCTTGTGGTCCACCTCGCCGCCGAACAGCGTCTTCCACAGCGCCGGATCGGGATTGTACGACGTGTTGGCTTCCACGCTGAGGGGACTGCCGAGCTGCAAAGCCCAGAAAGGTGGATCGAGGATATGGCACCCCATGTCGCCGAGGGGACCTGTGCCGAAGTCGATCCAGCTCCGCCAAAAAATCGGCGCGTAGGCCGGATGGTAGGGGCGATACTTCGCCGGGCCGATCCAGAGGTCCCAGTCGAGAGTCTCCGGTATCGGGGGCGTCTCCGTCGGACGCGGCATCGAAGCGGGGAAGGCATAGCCGCCCGCCGGCCGGTCGCTCCAGGCGTGCACCTCGCGGACCGCGCCGATCCGGCCGTCGCGAATCCACTCGCAGCAGAGCCGGATGTCCTCGGAGGAATGCCCCTGATTGCCCATCTGCGTCTGGACGCCGTGCCTGCGCGCGGCTTCGGTGAGCGCCCGGACTTCGTAGACCGAATGGGCGAGCGGCTTTTCGCAGTAAACGTGCTTGCCGCGCGTGATCGCGGCCATTGCGGCCACGTAGTGGGTGTGGTCGGGCGTCGAGACGACCACCGCGTCGATGTCCCTCTCCATTTCATCGAGCATGACGCGAAAATCCCGGTAGAGCTTCGCCTGAGGATGCTGCTTGATCATGTTGGCGGCCCGCACCTGATCGACGTCGCAGATGGCCACGACGTTCTCTGCTGCGATCCCCAGCAGATTGGCTCGGCCCCGTCCACCCGCGCCGATGGCCGCGATGTTCAGCTTGTTGCCGGGCGCTTCCCGCCCCAGAACGCGGCCGGGAACGACGGTTGCAGCGACGGCGGCCGTCGCCGACGCCTCCAAGAACGCTCGCCGAGAAATGCCTTGCGATACGGCTCGTTTCATGACCCGTTTCTCCTCTGGCTTTGCGCCTGTGGTGCTGATTCCTGCACGGAGACGCATTCTACCACGTGTCGATCCGGCGTGCCTCCACTTTCTCCTTGCGGCCGCCTGCCTGGAGTTTTCCCCGGCGAGTCCGTTTCCGGGGCCTGCTCGCCGTGCCCGCCTCCCGAAGCATTCGGCCGCAGATTTCCGCTTCACCAGCGGAAGAAGCGATAGGGATCGTCCCATTCTTGCGGTTTGTCGACGTACAGCCCGTCGGTCCATCTGCCCTGCGAAGGCGGATCACACGGCGCCATGCGGACGTCGCAAAGCCAGAGCGTGCCGCTCTCGTCGTGCCAGATCTGGAAGCGGGTTTTGGACGTCACGGTGGCATTGGCCCGGACCAGGAAGGTGAACTCCTTCCACGTCTCGCCCGGGGCGAAACGCTGATAGTCGAACAGCGACCGCCAGTTTTCGGTGTCTTGAAGCGCGAGGGTTACGCGCGTGCCTTCCAGCCCTTCCGACTTCGCCTCGAGCGAAACGAGGTACCACTGCCCCTCTTCGACGGCAACGTCGTGCTGGGCCAGCATGACGCTTCCCTTCCGGCTTTCGCCGGACTGCGGGCACGTGATGCGAAGACACGGCGGGGCAGCGTCGGGTCCGCCGCCTTCGAGCACGCAGGTTGCCTGCTTCAGGCTGGTGCTGAACTGCCAGTGGTCGGGCATGGCGTCGCCGTCCGCGTCGAGGCGGAAATCGCCGTTCTTGACGACGGGTTCCCTGGGCACGCCGCTTGTCGGCGTCGAGAAACGCACAAGCAAGGGCGTCTCGCCGCGGACGCCCATGTTGGCCAACAGCCGCGTCACGAGGAAAGAAGACCTGCGAAACGTCTTTCTGAGGTTCTGCTGCTCCGTTTTCCAAGTGAAGAACCACGGCTCCGCGCCGGCTTCGAAGTCCGGATTGGCGAAGAGGTTCTCGACTCGCGAAGCCGCCGGACCGTCGCCGCCGGCCCGCCGCGGAGCGTAGTCCCCTTCATAGAGCTGGAATCGGTCGACCCGCAGCCGCGCCTCCGACTGGCCGCAATGGATGTAGGCTGACCAGCCTTCCGGGTAGGGCTTATCGACCTTGAACGTGACGAAAAGATCCGTCCACTCGCCGGGAGGCAGCTCAACGTCCTCGCCGCGCACCGCGCGATCCCAGGGCGATCCCGCGCGTTCCACTTCCAGGCGGGCGGTCACCGGCTCGCCCAAAGCCTTGACCGAGGCAGCACAGGTGTACGTCTTGCCGGCCTGACCGGCCGCGACCTTCTGCCCGAGTTGCCCCCATGGCACCGTGCCCATGGTCAACAAGGCGCTCCGGTTGCCTTCCACGGCATCTTCGTCGTTGACGGCAAAGCCGGGCTCGTCCCCGGGCGACTTGATGAGACTGTAGGGCGCAAGCTGGCAGAAGACGACATTCGCATCGTTCGCCTGGGCCAAAACGCCGCCCGCGACGGCCTTGGCCCCGCCTGAGACGAGCGGCAGCTCGCGGGGGTCGCGGTTGTGGACGTCCGCCGGCCCCACTCCGGCAAAGGGGGAACCGGCAGCGGGCGGCGTGAAGTGGGCGGCGATGTGTTCTTTCATTGTTGTGCGGATCGCCGCCGACAGGAAACGGTTCGCCTCCTCGGCGTCGAGCTGGAGGGCAAGCAGGTGTCCTCCCGCCTTCAGCCATCGGGCAACGGCCGGCGCGTGCGCCGCCAACGCCTGTCCCCCGCCGCTGGCGACGATGAGGACCTGGTCCGCCGACGGCTCCCCGCCTTCGTAGGAGGCTGGAGAGATGCCTGTGTGTTCGAGGTAACGCTTGCCGACGGCATCGCCGACGTAGAGAGCCTGCCGGGAAGGACAAACGGGATAGGGCGTATTGGACACGTAGGACAGGATGTTCCGGGCGAGTCGAGCTGCCGCCGGGTCTTCCTCCGTGCGTCCGGTCACGTCCATCTGGCAAAACAGGACCATCCCCTTCCCCTCGCGGTACTCCAGCAGCGGGCTGTATTGCAGGCTGAAGCCGCCGTCGATCACCGGGAAAAAGTCGCCGATGGCCGGCTTCTCGATGAGTACGGACGCCACGTTTCCGCGGTTGCCGCAGCGCCACAGCCGGGGGACCTCCAGCCCGCACCACCTCACCCCGGGCACGCCGTTGTACTTGTCGCTCGTCTGGTAGTCGAGGCTCGGCGGAAGGATCGTCGACTCGCCCCGCCAGTCCCGCAGATGTTCCTCATTGAGCCCGGCCAGATATGGATAATCGGGCACGCGCTGAAAGACGTTTCGCAAGCCGTACTCCGCGACGCGGAAGCCCAATCGTTTCTCCAACGCCTCGGCGGTCTGCTCGAAGACGATCACTTTGAGACCTTCGCGAACAAGGGCGACATCGGGCGCCGACCCTTCCGGTGTCAATGCAGCCTTGCCGACGATGAGCACGTCGTACCCGGAGAGGTCCGCGCCGGCATCGACGGAACGGCAGCGAACTTCCAGCGCGGCCAAGAGATCACGGGTTTCGCCCTTCGGGTCGAACAAGGCGATCTTTGCAGCCGGATCGGCAACAGCCGGTGCGCCGTGGGAAATGTCGGCCGGCGGCGGCAAGACGTGGATGGCGAAGCGGTCCTCTTGCGTTTCACTCGTGTCGAAGTGGATAGTCGCACTCAGCACGTAGGCGTCCGGCGCCAGGTCGGCAGGCAAGGAGAAGCTTAGCGGGATGCGCTCTTGCTCGCCGGTGGCCACGGTCACTTGCCTGCTGCCCGTCACGGCCTGGGGAAGACCGAATGACCACGCACACTGGGCCGTCACCGTCTCCCGCGAGTTGTTGATCACGATGATCTGTTTCTCCACCGTTTCGCCGGGAAGGAAGTTGTGGTCCTTGCTGGTGAAGCGGGCCGGTTTGCCCGCAAGGTATGCCAACAGCGGCCCGTTGTTTCGGTACATGGCGTCGGCGGCCGAAGTGGCGACCCAGTCGTCGGCGTCATAGGCCAGGTCCATGCGCTCGTAGCGCTCGTCGAGGTAGTCGGGGCTGAAACCGGGTCGCTGCAGGTTCTCGCCGTCGGGCAGGAATTCGACAGGGGGATCGCCGAGCGTGTCGGGGGGCAACTTCCAGAAGACGCTGTGCTCCCACGCCGAGATGGCCGACACGCCCCAGGTCCGAAACGCCCGCCAGTTGTCGGTCAAGTACGCCGCCAGCACGGGGTAACGCTCGTCAAAGTCGCGCGATCCCAACTGGTGCGGGTAATCCCAGCGGTGCCACAGTCTGCCGGCGCGGAATTGTCGGGCTTCCCATCGCAAGTTGGTCTTCTCTTCCTCGCTGATCCGGAAAGCCTCGTCGCCGAGGAACTGGGCGTTCCATTCCGCCAGGCAGAAGTCCCAGGGGACCACGGCGCTGCCGAACTCGCGTCCCCCTTTGTACCACCCGCGGTACATGGCCCAGTCCCACATGAACGGCGCGCCGTACTCGCACGTGAAGAACGGCTTGACTCCCTCCGTCGCCCAGTGTTCGAACCAGTCGGACATCTCCTGGATGGGAACCCAGTTCGGATAGAAGTTGCTCGTGTGCATCGAGCCCAGGTTGCCCGACGAGTGGTGATAGACGACGCGGCTCGGGTCGAGAGCCCGCACGATGGCCTCGGCGCGAACCGCTCGGTGGGCGTTTCTCAGGGACCACTGGCTGCGGGCGTCGTGGATGCCGTCGATGAGGTCGGGGTTCATGTCTTCGCTGTAGCCGGTGGCATTGTGGTTCATCGAGTACATCACCACCGAGGGATGATTCTGCGCCACGCGCACGTAGAACTCCGCATGCCGCGCGTAGCCGTTCGTGCGATCGGCGTCGTCGGCCTCCCAGTCGTAATGGGAAAAGTGCGGCTGAGACAGCGCGACCAGCATCCCCGTGTCGTCGGCAGCCCGCAGGATCTCCGCGAAGCTCAGGTGCGAGCCCGGCTCGCAGCCGTAATTGTGCGTGTAGACGGCGTTGACGCCGAAGCTTTGCAGGCGCCCGAGGCTCTCCCGCGCCCCTTCGTAGCTGGCCCACGCGGCACCGACCTGGGCGTTGTCCAACGGCACGGCGGAGAGGAAGATGCGGGTGCCGTTGAGATAGAAGTCGCGGCCGTCGATCCAGAACTCGCGGAAGCCGAACCGCACCGGCAAGCTCGTGTCGAGCACGTTGCCGGCGGCGTCGAGCAACGACACGGTCAGATCGTACCGGTTTTCCGGCGTGTGGGTGTCCCAGAGCTTCTCCGGCTGCCAGCCTTCGGCGAACGCCATCCGGCCGTGCTTAAGGTCGCCCGGCCGGAACAGCCCGCTCGTGAACTCTCGTACGCTGCGGCCGTTCTCGTCGACCTGCGCGCGCAACGCATACTGCCTATCCGCCGAAAGATCCACCAGTGCGCTCTCGACGGTGATCTCCCGGTTCCGCACCGACGTGTCCACTTTCACGTCGCCGAGGCGAGCGCCCGGGGGAGTGGCTACCAGGTAAACGTCGCCGCAGAGACCGCGGCGGGCGACCGATCCTCTCACCTCGCGGGCCGAATTGCTGTCGTTGTAGGAAAGCATGACGCCCCGCAGCGGCATCGCCACAACCAGCAGGCTCAAAACGTGCTTTTCCCCCGGACGGCACACGGAGGTGAGGTTCACCTCGCCCGCGGGAAAGTGCAGCTCGCCCACTCG
>Ga0180438_10012566_pt1 | contig 10063 bp, 10 predicted proteins | sample SS_ome_12_FD_132455 | JGI IMG/M metagenome (GOLD analysis project Ga0180438, IMG submission 132455) | Hypersaline lake sediment archaeal communities from the Salton Sea, California, USA - SS_3_D_2 metaG | ecosystem: Environmental > Aquatic > Non-marine Saline and Alkaline > Hypersaline >...
ATGCAGTGAAGCCGGCTCGGTCATGCCGGTGGCAAGACTTTCTTTGAGCGCATTCCTGCTGGAGCGCTGCTTGCTGAGCCGCTTCCAAAGGTAAAACGCCATTATCAGCAACAACGGCACCGAGTAGAGCCACATCAACTGAGACATGACTTTGACTCCGCTGTTGAGACAATGCGACCCGACGAATGTAAAAACCTGGCTGGCATGATGTAGAAAACGCTAATGAACTGGTGACTATCAACTAACGAAATATAGCAGAAACAGTGGAAATTTTTCCGACAAAGAGGCCATTCCGACAGAAAAGAAACCCATCGAAACGGGCGCGCCAAGCGCATAAAAATAAATGTAAGGCATTGTTTTTAAGCATAAATCGTTGATATTGGAAATTTTCCCGACAGGCGGTGAAAAATATCCCGACAATTTTTGCATATTCTACTAGACTGAACTTGCCAGACCGCTATAATTCGCGTGGGACTATATTACCAAATAATAATAGATACAGGGTACATCGGGGTCATGAGCAATACGAACACTATCGAAAGCGGTCAATCTACTCAGCAGTTACAGCGCTCCACTGGACGTTCCACAAATACTTTAATCGATCTGATAAAAGCACCATTTGTATTCGTGCAAAATCACGTACTTTCATTCAGCATCATAGCCCTGCTGCTGTTCGGCTGGAGCCGTCGTGATGACAACTACCTGAGCGCTGAAAGCGGCACCGGTTACGCCCTCGGCATCATTGGCGGCACCCTGATGCTTCTGCTCATACTCTATCCAGTGAGCAAAAGGACAACCCTTCTGAAACGCCTGCTGCCGATGCGTTACTGGTTCGGCCTGCACATGCTGTTTGGCATCATAGGGCCGGTCATGATCCTGTTCCACGCCAACTTTCATATCGGTTCGCTCAACAGCATGGTGGCCCTGGTCAGCATGCTGCTGGTGGCAGGAAGCGGCCTGATCGGCAAATACATCTATACCAACATACATCACGGTCTTTACGGCAGGCGGATCAGCGTGCAGGAACTCCGCGATGAGGCCAAAACGGAATACGAGGAGCTGTCGCTTATCTACGCCATGGACGAAAAACTGAACCAGCGACACAACATAATGGAAAAAAGGGTCATGCAGGACTATACCGGCATTACACTCAGCATTGTACATGCGATGCTGCTTGCGATAGATTCCCGCCGCCTGAAATACGGCGTCAAGCGCATCCTGAAGTCAGCCGGCCACGGAGATGTATTAAGCGTCAACGACGACGGTATCAGTGTCAACGACCAAAAGCGAAAGCTTATACTCGAGTTCGTGGACCGTTACTCGCTGTCTTTGCGCAAGGTCGCAACCTTTCGAATCTACGAACGCCTGTTTTCTCTCTGGCACATTCTTCACCTGCCGCTGTTCATAATGATGATCATCACGGCAGTCATACATATTTTTGCAACACACATCTACTGATATCGAGACCGTGCCTGACAACCTGACATGCGATTCTACCGACAAGCCAGCATCCGGCTCATTCTCACACTATCGATCCTGCTTGTTGCACCGATAAGTAATGCAGACAGTATTGAATCGTTATTGATGCCGGGGCCCGTCATAAAGGCCCATGAAGAATTCGAACAGCAGTGCGACAAATGCCACGACAAAGCCAACAAGGACCGTCAGGCCAAACTCTGCATGCACTGCCACGACCATGAGAACATACTCGAAGACATCAACAACAAGAAGGGTCTGCACGGCCGCCTGCCGGAGTCGATAAAAACGCAGTGCAAGCACTGCCATACTGAACACGAAGGCAGGGATGCGAAGGTCATCCTGCTCGACAAATCCAACTTCGACCATTCAAAAACCGATTTCCGGCTCAAGGGCGCTCACCAGAAGGCGGCCTGTGAAGGCTGCCACAAACCCGAGAAGAAGCACCATGAAGCACCTCACGAATGCTACAGCTGCCACAAAAAGGAAGACGTGCACGAAGGCGAGCACGGCAAGAAGTGCGGCGACTGCCATTCAGCCGACAGCTGGAAACAGAAAGCATTCGACCATGACGAGAAGACAGACTTTCCACTAAAAGGCGCGCACAAGGACACACAATGCTCTTCCTGCCACCTGAACCAGAAATTCAAGGACACGACAAAGAAATGCATTGGCTGCCATAAAATCCAGGACATACACAACGGGGGCTATGGCGACAAATGTGACCGTTGCCACAACCCGGAGCGCTGGGACAAGATCAGGTTCGATCATTTCAAGGAAACCGAATTCCGCCTGCGTGGCAGGCACAAGCAGGCATCCTGCAACAGCTGTCACACCCCTGCCGTACTGAAAAAAAACAAGCGGATGAAAAAAGAGCTGCCCAGGAACTGCTTTGGCTGCCACAAGCACGACGACACGCACAAGGGCAAGAACGGCGAAAAATGCCAGGACTGCCACAATTCCAAATCGTGGCGCAAACACACTTTTGATCACAACAAGGAAACCGACTTTCCTCTCCGGGGCAAGCACAAGGACCTTTCCTGCTCCTTCTGCCACAAGGGGGACATTACAAGGGATGAGAACAAGGACATACTTAAAACAGCCTGCATCGAGTGCCACAGAAAGGATGATGTCCACCATGGTGAACAGGGCGAGCAATGCGACAACTGCCACAATGAAAAAGGCTGGCAGGAGAAAGTCTTCTTTGACCACGACCTGTCCAGCTTCCCCCTGATCGGCATGCACGCGGTCATACTATGCGAGGAATGCCACCTGACCTCGGTCTACGGATCCACCGAGAGTGAATGCAAGGTATGTCATTCCGGGGACGACGTGCACAAGACACGGCTCGGCACCGACTGCGAAACCTGCCATAACCCGAATTCCTGGGAAAACTGGCTGTTCGATCACGACGAAGCCACTCGATTCGAAATCGACGGCGCGCACGAAGAAGCGGGCTGTTACGACTGCCACAGGACGAAATCCAGGGGAAAACTGAAGGCGTCACGCGACTGTATCTCGTGCCACCGCAGCCAGGACATTCACAATCGCCAGTTCGGCAGACAGTGCGGAAAGTGTCACAGCACGGAAAGCTTTAAAGACGTAAACATCAACCGATAAGCGGTACGCCAGCCATGAGCAAGAATAACAGACATCGATTCCTCAGCATCCCCATTGCGGTGCTATGCCTGCTCTTATTGTCGGGCCCGCTAATGACAGGCAATTCGTTTACCCATGCCGCCGAGGACTACGAAAGCTTCGACCATTTCTCTACGGGTTTCCCGCTGACCGGCAAGCACCAGTTTCTCGACTGCTCCGCCTGTCACATTGGCGGACAGTTCGCAGGCACGCCTCTGGAATGCGTTTTGTGTCACAACAACGGACGCGCTCCCGGCAAACACCCTGAACACATTATCAGCAGCAACATCTGTGACGATTGTCACACCGATAAATCCTGGCTGGGCGCCACCTATGACCACAGCAATGTCATCGGCCCATGCACAAACTGCCACAACAACGTCACCGCAGTGGGAAAATCACCCTCACATATTCTCTCGACCGAACTCTGTGAAGACTGCCACAACACGATAACCTTCAACCGCGTCGGCAGGGTTGACCATACCGCTGTAGTCGGCAGCTGCAGCTCATGCCACAACGGCGTGACATCAACCGGCAAGCACCCGGGGCATATACAGACGGCGGCGGAATGCGACCTGTGCCATACAACGATCTCGTGGCGCGGCGCCGGCTTCGATCATTCGACCGTAACCCAGCCCTGCGAAAGCTGCCACAACGGCGTGACATCAACCGGCAAGCACCCGGGGCACATACAGACCACGCTGGACTGCGACAATTGCCACAATACATCTTCATGGCTCAACGCCGGTTTCGATCATGCCGCGGTCACCCAACCCTGCTCCGCCTGCCACAACGGAACCGTCGCGACCGGCAAGTCCCCTAACCACCTGCCGACAACTGCGGAATGCAACAGCTGCCATTTCACAACTGCGTGGACACCGGCAACATTCGACCACTCGATGGTCACAGGCCTTTGCCTGAGCTGCCATAACGGCACGATTTCGACAGGGAAATCGACGACTCATTTCGTGACCACGCTGGACTGCGACCGCTGCCACAGCACGACGACGTGGATACCCCTGATCTACTTCAGGCACGACTCGGCGAATTACCCGGGCGACCACCGCACAACCGTTCTTTGCGTCGACTGTCACAGAACCAATAACCAGATCATTGCCTGGCCGTTCCCGGCATATCAGCCCGATTGCGCGGCCTGCCACGCCAACGACTACCTGCCGGCCCCGCACGACGGGCAGACTGTCGATATGCTGCGCGACTGCGCAGGCAGCTGCCATGTAGGCGGCGTGAACCGCAGCAACGTACATCGTACCAGCGCCGCAGGATGGTAAGCGGCCTGATACAGCACATCGGAGCATCGGAACAGCCACAAGCCAGAACAGCGTATCTGATCCAATAACAAGAATAATCTCATGACGCCATCAGCATTGTTACAACGTGTTTTTGTAACAGCCGCATTCACTGCGGCCCTTTTGCTGTTCCTGTTGCCAGGAGCGGGCGTAAGTCATGCCGCCGACCAGCCGCAAACCTCTTACGTGATTGTGCTTGCGTCTGCACCCGGCACCGGGCTCAAATGGACACCGAAGCGAAACTCGCTGTTCAAGGGCCGCACGCTGTACGTCACCCGTACAACAGTCAAAGGCAAACCCTGGGAAAGACTGAACCTGGGCTTCTTCAGCAGCAGGCATAAGGCCGTGCTGGTAATGAACGAGGTAGAAAAGCTGTACCCTGGCGCCTGGATCAGGGACGTTTCCGCTGATGAAGTCAGGGCGGCCGCTGGCAAGGCTCTGGCCGCACCTGCGGCGATGAAAGCCGGTCCTGCACCCGGGACGACGTCCACCAGCAAATCATCATTGACTGACGAGCAGCTCAACAGCCTTATGCAGCGCGCCAAGGACGAATTCAAGAAGCACAACTACTCGCAGGCCATCCGTTTTTTCAACGCCGTAATCTCCGCCGGCGAACACAAGTACTCCATGGAAGCGCTGGAACTGCTAGGTCTCTCGAGACAGCGCAAGGGACAGAATGCACAGGCTGCCAGGATCTATCGGGAATACCTGGAAAAATACCCGGACAGCGACGGCGCCATCCGCGTAACGCAACGGCTGAACGGCCTGATGACAGCCACCCAGGAACCCAGGGAGAAAATTCACACGGAAGAGGACAAAGCGCCGCCCTCGAGGGCGTCGGTAATCGGCAGCTTTTCGCAGTTCTACCGCAAGGACAGAACCGAGACGGACGATATCGACGGATCGATAACCACCCTGTCACAGCTGATCACATTTCTTGATCTGACAGCACTGTACCAGACTGCACGTTTCGACCAGCGCTTCCAGTTTACAGTCGATGACACTTATGACTTCCTGGAGGACGGCGAAGGCAACTCCTTCAGGTTTATTGAAACATACTACGACCTGAGCTCCAGAGCGACCGGCACTTCCGGCAGGATCGGCAGGCAGGCACTGCGCCTTGGCGGCATTCTCAGGCGATTTGACGGCATCTCTGCAGGCTACCAGATCACACCTGGCATGCGCCTTAATATACTGGGCGGCTATCCGGTCGGCATCGACAACAAGACATCGATCAATCAGCACCGGTCATTCTACGGCCTGACATTCGAGACCGGTACATTCCTGCAATACTGGGACCTGAACCTGTTCTATTTCGACCAGGAGGTCGATGGTCTCGACGATGTGAGTAACGTGGGCACGGAAATCCGTTACAACGACCGGACGAAATCACTGTTCGGCATGATCGATTACAACCTGGATTTCGAGGACATCAATATCCTCCAGTTCAACGCGAACCTCCTTTTTGATCGTGGACGCACAGCGTATTTAAATGCGTTTATGCGCAAGACCCCGGTACTTGCGACCAGCAACGCATTGATTGGACGCACTGAGGAAACCATCGAACAGCTCAAGGAAGTATTGAGCATCGAACAGATCTACCAGCTTGCACTCGATCGCACAGCCGATAGCGCCACGATTACTGTAGGCGGCTCACAGCCTATCAGTGAGAAATTCCAGGCCAATGCCGATATCACCTTTTCAAAGGTGGAGGGAACCGAGGCATCCGGCGGCGCACCCGCCACACCTTCCACCGGCACAGACTATTTCATCAGCGCCCAGGTCGTCGGCAACAACCTGATACTGAGAAGGGACACCGGTGTTCTCGGGGTGCGCTATCTCGACACCAGGGCTTCGACCACCTGGTCGCTGATCGCAAACACAAGAATACCGATTTCCCGGAACTGGCGACTCAATCCACGACTGCAGTATGACATACGCGATTTTTCTGACGGCCGCGACCAGAACAAGCTCCGCGCACTGATCCGGACAGACTACCGGTACCTGAATAAGATCCGTTTTGATTTCGAAATAGGGTACGATAACACCAGCGATGAACTCAACGGACAGTCGCTGGGCAACTACAGCCTGTTCTTCAACGTCGGCTACCGCTGGGATTTCTGATATTCAGATTATAAAAGCCGCTTCTTCCAGTCAGCCAGTTCAGGCTGTTTTGGCTCAGGCTCGCGGCTTGCGCGCAACCACCTGCACGACAGCACCCGTACCGGTGTGATATTTGCCTTCGACGACCTCGCGCCGAAGCTCAACTGCATGACTGAAAACCAGGCCCTCGAGCTCTGTGCGCAGATCATCCAGTGACATGGTCATCTCGGCTACCGGCGGGCCGCCCGTGCCCAGCCTGATCTGCTCCGGCGTATAGGCCTCCAGCACGAGAATGCCGCCCGGACGCAGCCCCTGTACTACCTGCCTGTGCAGAGGTTCACGGACAGCGGGTGGTACATGGGCAAAAATAGACACGACCGCATCCCAGCTATCCGGCTCTATCTTGAAATCTGCCAGGTCCGCGACCTGTGTCTCGATGATGACGCCCCGCGCCTTCGCAAGCTTCCTCGCCTTCTCCAGACCGACGGCGGACCCGTCAACGGCGACGACATCGTGCCCGTGCTCGGCCAGGAACACGGCGTTGCGTCCCTCGCCTTCGGCGAGACACAATGTCCTTCCGCGGGGAATATCCTCTACTACGGCCGCGAGAAAGTCGTTTGGCTCAATGCCGTATACATATTCAGCTGTATCGTATCGTTCGTCCCACATGCTACCCCCTGCATTAACCCGGCATGCGCCGGGGATTGTTCGATGCACTCGCATTACCACATTTATTTCATCTTATCGTAACAAAATCGAAACAACCCCGGTCTATAAAGCACTTTGACAACACAGGAAAAAAACAGGAGAGAGTAATGCTGACCGAAGTCGATATTGAACGCATCATGGCCGCAAAGCGGCAACTGGCCGAGTCTGTCGTTGATGAAAGCACTTTTGAACTGGTCGACGAGTTTGAAGAAATCGAAGCCTACGAGGAGGATACGCCTGTAACGGAAACCAACGGCCTCATGTAACAGAACGCTTCGCGGTCATGCCCAAGGTCACACGACAGCCTAAAGAAAATCTTCTATAAACCAGGCAGCGAAAGCATGCCTTCCACTCACGCCAGCCTTCTTGTAAATCGCTGACGCCTGTTGCCTAACCGTCTTCTCATGCGTCTCGCGCACGCCGGCTATTTCTTTGAAACTCAGCCCCTTGAGCAGCAGTATAGCCACCTCCTGCTCACCACCGGTCAGCTGCCAGCTTTTAAACTGCTGGCGCATAATCTCGCTCATCGTGCTTCTTGCCTCATGACCCTTGGTCGGCGCAGCCGGCTTTTTTTTCTTCTTCTCTTCGGCGATTTCCTGCTTGATTTTCTCGAGCGCACGGTTCTGCAGATGCAGGTGCTGCACAAGCCAGAGCACACCGGACACAGACAACAGGACCAGCATCAGTTCGATCGAAATATGAGCCAGGGTTGATCCGTAATACAGGTCAAATGCGATATCGATCAAAGTGGCCACACCAACCAGCCCCAGCACCGCGATCACTGCAAGCTCCTGATTTCGTGTCATAATACAACTCCCCTGGTCACAACTGCCTTACATGATACATATGTAACGGCATTGGTCAAAACCGGCGTATGCCTGATGAAAGACCGCTCCGAGTAAGGCAACATTAACCTGGCTTTAACTTCAATCATGTCAAAACGATGTCTTCTTTGAAAATCCGGGTATGGGACCCGTTCGTCCGAGTGTTCCACTGGTCGCTGGTCACCTGTTTTTTTGTGGCCTACCTGAGCGGTGATGAGGAAAACCTGATACACATCTATTCAGGCTATGCGGTCATCGCCCTGGTGGCGGCGAGACTGGCCTGGGGCTTCATAGGCACCAAATACGCACGTTTCAGCCAGTTTACTTACTCGCCGGCCAGCGCAATCCGGTATTTGAAAGATTTAGCCACCGGCCGGCCAAAACATTATACAGGGCATAATCCTGCAGCCGCCTGGATGATATACGCCTTGCTGCTTTGCCTGATGCTGACCTCATTCAGCGGTCTCAAGGCCTATGGTATTGAAGGCTATGGACCACTCGCAGGTTCAACAACCGGCGCGACCGCTGCAACTTCCGGTTTTAGCCTGATCCGGTCCGCACAGGCGAAGGACTACAACAAAAAAGCCTACCGGAAATACTACAGGAAACGCGAAGACATCTGGGAGGAAATACACGAGTTTTTTGCAGGTCTGACGCTGTTCCTGGTTTTTATACACGTTGCCGGCGCCGTTGTCGCCAGCTGGGTACACCGAGAAAACCTGATCAGGGCCATGATCACGGGGATCAAGCTACGTCACCCCGACTAGCGACCAGGCGGACTAAGATTTCAGTCATCCCGGCGCACCGTTTCACTTCCAGAACCGCCCCACCAGGTAAAGGACCAGCGAGAACACAACGGAAACCACTATCATGCTGACGATGGGAAAATAGAAACGCACATTGTCATGCTCGATCCTGATATCACCCGGCAGCCGGCCAAACCAGGACAACAGACCGCTGTTTGCAAGAATGCCGATCACAACCAGCACAATACCGCCGACTACCAGCCATGTTCCGAATGATCCTGGCATGAGCAATATCGTCCGACGTCAATACCCGAACACTAACCGGACCAGCCGGACACGGTAACAGTGAAATAGTGTGGAATATCGTGGACGTACTCGTCGAGTTCGTTCCAGCTGCTGGCGCCGTCTCCCTCCACCTCGACTTCATCAAGCGTCAGTTTCAATCCCATCCTGTCTACCGTGCTCTTCAACCGGGCGTAGCCGGTGGTGGATTCTATATCCAGTGCGCTCAGCTCGCTGAACTGCGACAGCTCGAATCGCGACATGTTCTTGTCCAGCAGCGTATAGGTGATACTCCCCCTTGGCTCCAGTGAATGGCGGCCCGGGTGCGGATAATGCCCGCGCCTGTCCTTCTCTATATCTTTGTCCAGGCGCTCGCTGATTTCGCCCAGCCGGTTGCTGAACCATTCCCTGAGTTCAGGTATGTTTTCCTTCTCATGCTTGCGGGATAGAGCAAGGTACACGATCCCGCACAGCAGTACGATAATCAGCAGCGTGTTCATATTATCCTTCATTGATCAAAACCGGATTCTTCTGCCTCCGCAGACCATGGAGCTTTCATCTGCAAACCTGTTCAAAAACACTGTCATCCTGCTGTATAGTATTTCCCCAGCTGCAATCAGTGCAACTCCTTAACAATCAGGGCCGGGTATTGAAATTCTTTCTTGGAAACCTGCTGTCTGCTCAGGGCCGCTTGAACAGAATCGGATTCCTGCACTCCTTTATATTCATACTCTGCCTGTTTGTTCTGCTTTCAATCCTGAACCACCTGTACATAAGGTACACGGATGGCGCCCTGACTGCCTACCTGTACGTCAGGAGCCTGCAGTCCATACTGCTTCTGGGCTTATGGACGCCCTCAATAATCAAACGCTTACATGATATGGACATCAGGGGAAACCGCGTCCTGCTCGCCTGGGCCGCATTACTGCTTGATGCGCACAACCTGATGCTGCTGAACGTTCAGATTGCTGTATTCCTC
>Ga0180438_10012567_pt1 | contig 10062 bp, 7 predicted proteins | sample SS_ome_12_FD_132455 | JGI IMG/M metagenome (GOLD analysis project Ga0180438, IMG submission 132455) | Hypersaline lake sediment archaeal communities from the Salton Sea, California, USA - SS_3_D_2 metaG | ecosystem: Environmental > Aquatic > Non-marine Saline and Alkaline > Hypersaline >...
CACGCTTCATCTCCTGGACGAACGCGGAGATTTCCTCGATGCGTTCGCGGATGCGTTCCGGTGAGGCTTGAGGGTAGTGGCCCGCACCGTAGCCGTCGCCCGCGCCCCAGAGACTGTGGAAGGGCGTTACTGGTCCCACATGGTACAGGTCGGGCGGCGACACCTTCAGCTTCTCGTAAAACTCTGTGTTGCCGATAAGGTTTGGACTGTAATCTATGACGTAGGTGAACGGAACGTCGGACGCGGAAACGTTCACTACCGACGCGAGTATGACTGCTGACAAAAGCACTGCCGAAGAAATCAATCTAACAGTTTTCGTTATCGTCGGCATCATGGATACCTCCTTGCCCAGCCGTTCAAGAATACGTTGCTGAGTCCCAAATCATCTTCCTGGCCATCTTCATGCTGTACTGTGGTGCTCAAGCACGGCGGACGCCTCTTCGAGAACTCTCTCAGAAGTGATTTGTGTCATGCACCGATGGTCCGTCGTACAGACCTTTTTCTGGCACGGGCCGCAGTCAACCTCTTCCCTTATAATCACGCCTTTCTCGCAATCTGTCGCCGTGTAGCGGGGGTCCGTTGGGCCCATGATTACCACAGTCGGCACACCGAACGCCACCGCGACGTGGCGCGCCCCGGAATCGGTGCATAAGAGCAGGTTCAATCGGGACACGAGCGCTTTTAGTAGCTGAAGCGACATGAGTTTCTCGTCGATATACACGGGCCGGGCGCTCATTCTCGACCCTATCTGCCGGTATATGTCCCAATCGGCCGGCGCGGTCAGTATGACGATGGACGCGTCGAAGCGTTCCGCGAGTCCATCGGCTACCGCCGCCCATCTCTCCGGATACCACAGTTTTGACGGACCAAAGGAAGCTCCCGGCGCGATACCGACAAGAGGCCCTTTCGTTTCGGCGTCGGCCGGGCCCAATATCTTTTGTGCCAGCGCCACCGCCTCGTGCGCGACCGCAAGCTCCGGGCACCGGCGGCTCGGCTTACATCCGACATACGCAACAATACGCAGGTACTCTTCGGCCATGTACTCGGGACGTTTCTTCCTGCCCTCCATAGGACACTGTAACGCGTCCGTCAACAGGAATCCGCGACCCTGCAAATCGTAACCGACACGTCTGCGCACACCCGCCAAACGCGCGACCAGCGCCGACCTGAACGAATGGGTTAGTATCAGAGCGAGGTCAAACCGCTGTTTTCTCAGCGACGAAGCAACGCTCATTGTACTCCGGCCCTTGCCGGGCGTATCCACCGTATCGTCGTAAAACGGCAGGTCGCTGAGCACGTCCGCAATGTCCGGTTTGCACAGCAGCGTGATGTGGGATTCCGGAAAACAGTTCCGGACGGCTCTCAAGGCCGGCGTGGCCATAACGGCGTCGCCAACCCAGTTCGGACATCTTATCAATATGCGGTCAGGCGCACTTTCGGTTTTCATGAGGTTCGCACCGCCATAAAATCGTTGTACCTGATCTCGTAATGGGAGATACCCGCCGCCGTGACCACACGCGACAGCGCCGCGTCGAACCCGCGCGTCTGGTCGGCCAGCCGGTCGAACTCCTCCTCTTCCAACCGGCCTATAGCGTCAACAAGCCTGGTGTAAAGCTCGCTGCAACCCCCGTCAAGTCTTGCGTTAACGTGCCACGGGAACGTTTTCTGGAGCTTCTTGATAAACAGGTTGTGTTCCGCACCGAAATCCAGACACGACTCGTACATGAAACTGCTCAACCGGGCCATCTTGTCGAAATCGATCAACCCGCCGTCCTGGCTTATGCGGTACGCTTCCGTGTTGACGTACGGAAAGAATATCGCCCATCTCATCCTGGTCGGCGAGGTTTCGGCGAGCAGGTCGAGCGTCATGCCGATATCCTCGATCGTCTCGTGCGGAAACCCGAACATGACGAACGCTGAGGTGTCCAGCCCTGCCCGGTGCGCCGTGTCGAGAGCGGATGCTATCTGCTTGTTGCTCATGTGTCTGCGGAGAATCTCGCGTCGGACCCGCTCGCTGCCGCTCTCCACGCCGAACTTCACGAGCGCGCATCCCGCCTCTTTGATTGCCCGTGCCAGCTCATCGTCGAACACCGTCGGATGAGCGTTGCACACGAACGGGACGTCTATCTCGTCGCGGTACCGTCTGCAGAACTCCAGCACGTACTGCCGGTCGTATGTGAACAGGTCGTCGTCGAAGATGAACATGTTGATCCGCTGGTACTTCCCGAGCAGCATCTTCAGTTCCGCGATAACGTCCTCGACAGGATGGTGGCGAATGTAGTTCAGCTGGCGCCCTTTCAGCCCCGTATCGCGCTGGTAAAGTTCCACCATCTTGTGGTTGAAACAGTACGTGCATCTGAACGGGCATCCTCGGCTGGCCATCACGCCGACCCAACCGTCCTTCGCGTCAATCATACGCTGAAAATCGAATATGTCGTAGTCCTTTATCGGAAGGGCATCGAGATTCGGGAACGGTCTGACCGGGTTTTTCACGATCTCCCCGTTCTTGCGCGCCCATATGTTCGGCACGTTGTCGGTAGGCTCGCCCTTTTCGAGCCTGTCCACCAGCTCCGCCAGCGCTTCATCCCCTTCGCCGACGCAAGCGTAGTCGAACGACCCGTCCAACAGGACGTCCTCCGGCGCCATGGTGACGTGCACGCCGCCGGCTATCATCGGAACACCGGTTCGTTCCCGCAAAGACCCGGCTATTTCGGTGGCGTAGCGGTACTGGTTCGTAACGATGGAGAACCCAATCAGGTCCGGCCGGAACGCGCTGACGTCGCGCCGGATCCGTTCGAGATCGAGCGGATAACCCAGTTTGTCGTTCACATTGATGAGAGCCGTTTCGTGTCCGCGCTGCTTGAGCACAGCCGACAGAAACGACACACCGTAGTTAAAACCGATCTGGGCATAAAGGTTGGGATAAATAAAAAGGATTTTCATCGCCCTCGCCCCCACCGTTCGCGTCAGCGCACGAATTATAGCAGAACCGCCGCACAACGCGCAATTCAGGTCGTTCCCGAGGGTCTACAACATGTTTGTTGGTTTCCGCAGTGGGCTCTGCTGGACCGGCACTGACTAACGTTGTCGTAGGGGAGGGGCTTGTCCTCTCCCGTCATCCCCGCGCAGGCGGGGATCCATCGTGACAGGGTGACCGTGTTCCGGTGCCACTGGATTCCCGCTTTCGCGGGAAAGACGTGATGAGAGGTAAGCCGCGCCACACACCTAATAGTCCAACGTTGACTAGGAGAGGGTAGGGGGCACGGTGTGATTCTCAGGAACCTTCCTGTTGCGGGTCCGTTTCGGTCTTCTGCTGTTTGGGCGTCTCGTGTGCGATCTTCTTGTAATAAGCGCTGTAGCTGAACCGGGGACTGTTCAGCTTGTCGTGGCAGGATTTGCAGTTGGCCCGACTGGTCTTTCCGTAACGTGTCGTCGGGTTTGACGTATGATTACCGCCTACACCGTGGCACGCTTCGCATCCAACGTTAGCCAGGCCGGGCGTCTTCTCTGCGCTCTCAAAACCGGTGAAAAACCTGTGCCCGGTAGCGTGGCAGCGCAGACAGGCCGGGTCGGATTCCTTCTTCTTGTTCCTTAGCGGCGCGAACGCTTTGGCGTGGCGGCTTTCGGCCCAGACGCTGAACTGTTCGGGATGACACCCCGCGCACCAATCGCTGCCGACATAGTAGCCGCCTCTGACCGGCTGCTTCGTCGATTCCGAGACAGCGAAACCCCGCGCAATCGCCATTTTCGTCGAAGAATCGAGTATTGCCCGCACATTTGGCGAATCAGGTATAAGATCCGACAGCATCGGCGAGCTGGACTTGTGCGATGACTTGCCGAACGACTCATCGAACGATACGTCCACCCTTCCGATATGCTCACCTTCACCGCCAGCGTTAAGGACGATCTGTGCGTCGGTCGATCCCTCATTCTCTGCCGGCAGCTTTGCCTCGTGAGAGTATATGACCAGATCAAGTTCCGGGTGCTTGCGTGCCAACGAAATGGCCTCCTCCGCACCGGCGTGCGCCAGCAAGATTCGCAGGTCGGCTTTACCCTTGAGCCTGTCAAGCGTGCTTGCGATCGCTTGATCGGAGCTGAGAACCGTGACGTCAAGGTGCTGCTGTTTAGCCAGATGGTCGGCAGCATTGTCCGAGAGCACACCGATAACCGCCACACGGAGTTTCTTGCCGCCGATGACCCGCTCCATCAAAGCGTACGCCGGGAAAAACCGCTGGCCGTTCGAGTCGGCAACGTTGGCCGATATGAAGGGGAACCGCGCCCGCTGAGACATGTTTGTCAGGAAACGAGGACCCAGGGCGACGTCGAACTCGCCGATGTTCAACGCGTCGTACCCCATCTCGTTCATTGCCAGAAGCGCCGTCTGGAACTTCAGTTCGCTTTCGGCGGTTGCGCTCTGAACGAGGTCTCCGCATTCCAGAAGCAGGACGGGATTCTGCTCGAGCCGTATCGCCCGGACGAGCGTATGCCTTCGTGCGAGTCCGCCGCCGCATGTCGGGCAAGTCGCCGGTTCGAGCTTGCCGTTAAGTTCGCCGCTGAAAAGTACGGTCAGTTGGGCTCGAGAGGGCTCTTCACTCCCGGTCGACTCTTCGGCAGTAGGTGAACGACCGGCGGTAAGCGAGGCGCACAAGATCAGGATAACAATTGCCCAAGCGCGCCGCGCTCCGTATTTGAAATAATGTCGAACCTGCATCATCCTTGCGTATCTTCTTCGATAACCACACCTGCGACCGGTACAACTACCTGTTCCACACCGGCCTGGCTGAGTTTAAAAGTGACCGAACCCGACCGTTCGCCCGGCTGGGCTCCCGGCTCGAGCTTGGCAATCACCGATTGCGTTGTTCGGCCTCCCCGAGGTTGCACTTCCCACGAAATACCGTCAACATCCGAGACTATATCGGCGATGCCGAACGGTGCGTCGGCGTAAATGTCTATAGAACCCAGACTCTGGGTCGAATCCCGCGCCGCGAACAGGAAAAGCTTGGGGATCGTCGATACACCGCCTCGCACGAACGCCTTGATCGGTACCCTGGCGACCGGTATGCGCTTTATATTGGTGTGCACGTTGACGTAGCCGGCCAGGTTGCCTGCCGGCACGTCCGGGCCAAGTCGCACCTCGACCTCGTACTCCGCCTTCGGTGAAGCCGCTTCGACCTCCTCAGATCCAGTCACCTCAGTGTAGAACGCGCCGACGCCCTCCGGAGAAGTATCCAGGCTGGCTATCTTGACCGGTTCGCGCCACGTCTGGCGCAACCGAAACCGCTGGCTGGTCTCAGTGCCTTTCGCGACGGTGCCGAAATCCAGTTTTTCCGGCTCCATCACGAATTCCGGAGTGATCTGCGCAGTAACGTAGAACACGGTGATCTCGCGTTCCGGATCGTTCGTGTAAACGTACGCCGATATGTTCGGCGACGGGCCGCCGTAGTGCTGCGGGTTTAGCTCTGCAACCAAATCGGCGGAACCTTCGGGCGGAATTTCCAGAGACGACATCTCCAATTTCACGCACCCGCACGACGACCTCAACCCGTCTATAGTCAACGTGGCGTCACCGACGTTCTTGATCGGAAACGCGTGTTCGAGCACCTGGTCAGGCTCAATCGTGCCAAAATCGTGTTTCAGCTCGGAAACCTCCATGACCGGCCGGGGCGCGCCGGGCGCCGGGGCCGGTTTCTTCCCGATCGGCTCCTCAGGCGGCGGAAGCGGCTCGAGCCCGGGCTCCTGGGGCGGTCTCGTGACGAAATAGGCGTAACCGACAAGCGCCGCCAGCCCGATGAGAATCAGCGCTACTACAATCTCAGGACCGCGAACTTTCATTCCACAATACCACTGAATCTTCCGACAAAATCAAACACAGCCCGGTAAAGATAACATAAAAAAACGGAGGAAGCAACCTTGATTGGACCTCAGTCGCCTCCTCCGTGTGTGCCCGAAATCGTCGGGCTGCTCCTCTCGTTTAACCGACCGACGTCAACCCGTTACGGGTAGGTAACACCACACTTGCCGTCAGGGCCAAGAATGCCACCATAGTAATCGATCGGATCAGTCTGTCCGACAGTGTACGCGAAGAACGGAGTCACAGGGAATTCGCCCGGATACTTGATGAACTCAACGTGCCCGTCCATGAACAGCACGTTACACCCGCCCGGGATGTGGTTGAACTCGTTCACCACGCTCGACATCTGGTCGAACATGACACAAAGCTCGCTCTGCGCCACAGCGGATGCCGCCGGGTTGTTGATGTCGGTTATGAAGAACCGCTCGATCCCTTCGCGTAACCGATACGTGCCCGGGATACCAGCAGCGTTAAAGTAAGCCTCGCAGTTCTGGCCGCCTCCCTCTGCCGGGGGTATCATACCTAGCGGGTCAAAATCGGCGACGTTGTAGCTTGCGACATCTCCGGCGCTAATGTCCTGATCATACATGGTGTAGCCTGCTGCGTTGGCAGCATAGTACGATAGACCGCAGCTCACGGCCGCGTCTTCCTGGAGCGCCCAGCCAAGGTACACGTAACTCGTGGTAGTCAGACAGTCCGTGTCAGGCTGTCCGATCCTGGCCGGGTACGCCGAATTCGTGACCTTATACAGCATCGGGTCGAAGTCGGCGTCCGACGGACAGGCAAACGGCGCCACGTCCGAGATGTACTCGGGATAGATGGCGTTGCCTTCCACCATGAAGTTCGACACCACTCGACCGTAGGAACCGTCGTCCTGGGTCGCAATACCGACGTCGTTGTGAGGGAACTTACCGTTCCACTCGTTGGCGTACATCTTAAGCGACAACCCGATCTGTTTCAGATTGTTCGCACAACTGGCGCGTCTGGCCGCCTCTCTCGCTCGTGCGAGCGCGGGTAGCAGTATCGCCGCCAGAATCCCGATTATCGCAATCACCACAAGCAGCTCGATTAGAGTGAAACCTTTCGCCTTTCTCATGGTATCCTCCCCTCATTTGAGGATCCCCGGCTTCCACACGATGGGGATCCAACTCCGGACCAATCCACATCAAACTACAGGCACAACTCTGAAGCAGATTAGCGAGTTATCACCCCCTTTCCCTGGACCGACGAAGATCGCCACAGTTTCGGACTCGACTATATTCTTTGAATCAAATATACCGCAATGCGGCTAAGCTGTCAACCGTGGCCCGCCGCGAGACGTACGTGACCTTCTCCCAAGCAAAACGGCTCCAACAGTCGGCAGCACTACAACGAGAACCGGGGCGGCATGAAGCGGCACCGGAGGTATCGGAGCGCCGCTGGCTCTGGTGATTTCCACCCCTGCCTCGGTTTCAATTTCAAGCAGCTCCAGGCTGTCCTGCAGATCGGCGATAGCGATTCCGTCGGTAACATCCGGTGCCACGCTGGATCCCGTCTGGACGCTAAACCTCAACGAAATCTGCGAACCGACCGTTGTGGATATGCTGATCGGTGTCTGAAACCCGCTTAACGTCGCCGTATAGCCGCCCGAGACGGCTTGCACATCGAAATCGCCGGCTACCAGGTCGTTCGGAGGCGCTCCCATGCTCAGGCCTGACGTGGCGTCAAGAAAGGCGGTCCCAACGAACACCGGTGTAGCCAGAGTGGGTACGTCGGCCGTGAGGTTCACGGTGTACACATCCACTATCATCAACGACAACGCATACGGAGGCAAACCTCCGCCGGGATCGGTGTACGATGCCCGCAAAACGGCGTCGAGTCCTATCCAGAACGTGACGGCTGTTGCGGTACCGTTCGGGATGGATGAGGAAGTCACATCGAAAGTATCCCAGGAAAAAGTGGTGTAACTCAACGCGTCCGAATCAGCAATATCGGTAATCGCGGTGCGACCGGAAACCTTGTTCATCTCGGCTCGCGCGCTGGCGACAACGCCGATAAGTTCGGCTTGAGCAACAGCCAACGTTCCAGCGAGGTTCAAATCTGAATCGGCGTCGACAAAGATGTCAGCGACAACTCCGGCGGCAGCGCTCGTGCCATACTCAACTTGGGCGTGAACCGCAGGCAGGCCCAGAAAGAAAAACAGCGCCAAAACACACGTGGAAAGACGCAGTTGACTGATCCGCATCGCTCCCCCCTCTCTCAGGTAGAACTATTCGTCGTACGCGATCGTTAAGATCCCGTACCCCCACACTCATGTATAAAAAAATATCACAAACGCCCGGAATTGTCAAGCGGAAAGTCATGTTGCGGGTCCCGCGAAAAGGCGTTTTTCGTGTGTTTAACGGCCGTCGTGCACCTCAACGTAGGGGCAGACCCGTGTGTCTGCCCTTTTCAACCATGGGCGAACACGTGGGTTCGCCCCTACGTAAAGCACACCTGACACAGGCGCAGCGAGACCGGGGACATTGTCTGTACTTTTTTTCTAAACAGATAGCCATGGCCGCCGGGGGAGGTCGTCCGCCACGGCGCACCTTCGGCAAGGGCCTCCCCTACGAGTGATTCGGCGGTTTATGATGCGGCCAGCCGCAAATCTTTCCTTGACAAATTCGGTGAATTCTAGTATCATTATACGCAGGTAAGTCGGGGTTTCCTGAAAGAGCGGTAAAGTGTAGTGCATCTGCGGCCACGGGGGTACCCCACCGGCACGCCGGCCCTGGCTGGGCAGTTACAATTTCAACGCTGTTGCACTTTCCTCTTGATGCCCGGAGGAACTGGTGATATACTACCTCTTGGATACGAGTGGATCAGGTACCGGGGAAAGGGGGTGAGAGAGCTAGCTATTCCGTAAGGTCTCCAGTGTAGGTGCAGGTCAACTCATATGGGAGGATAAGTAAAATGAAGAAAAGGAAAGCTAAAGGTTTTACGTTGATCGAGCTGCTGGTGGTGATAGCCATCATCGGTATACTGGCTGCGATACTTCTGCCGGCGCTCGCGAGGGCCAGGGAAGCTGCACGACGCGCGTCCTGTGCCAACAACCTCAAACAGTGGGGTCTGGTGTTCAAGATGTACGCCAACGAGTGGAACGGCAAGTTCCCGCCCATGAGCATGTGGGAATGCGACCCGGACCCGGATAGAGGCACTTCTGCTGTATACGGCGTAGTAGAGCCCGAGTCTATATTCGACGCGTTTCCGAACGGTAATTCGGTCTATCCGGAATATCTGACCGACATCAACATCGTGAACTGTTCCTCCGATGCACAGCCGATCGACCTGGACGGGGGCGAGTGGAACGAGGACCTTAACGCCGACGGAGTAGGTGACCCGAACGGCGCCTTACTGACGTGTCGGTTCAGTATGCGGTCGTACAACTACTATAGCTGGATGCTAATGCCCAGGGACTTGTACAACCCCGGCGCGGATCAGAACCAGCTTCCGTGGAGCGACCTCAACTTCAACGCGCAATTCCTTGTGGGAATGGGTACCGTTCTGGAGAAGATCGGGTTCGACTGGGCCCAGAATGGAGACGGTTCAGTTTTCGACAGCGATGTCTCCGTTGAGGGCGGGCCGACGGTGTACCGTTTGCGGGAAGGTATTGAGCGGTTCCTCATCACCGACATCAACAACCCGGCCGGGAGTGCGTTGGCGCAGAGCGAAGTGTTCATCATGATGGATGACATCAATACTGGCGAGATCAAGTTTATGAACCATCTTCCCGGCGGCTGTAACGTGTTGTTCATGGACGGGCACGTGGAGTTCCAGAAATACCCGGGCCCACATCCGACGAGTCGAGGATTCGCGAGGTTCAACCAACTCGCTGCGGGTATCGAAGATTGACGGCGAGCTCAGCGGTAGAACGTTCCGTTGCAACGTCGAGTGACGATCGTACCGCGGCACGGGACGCGGAGAAGTAAACAAGGCGGCGAAACGGTTTTCATACCCGTTTCGCCGCCTTTCTTTTCTCACCATCTGCCTCGTAGAGACGTCCCGGCGGGACGTCTCCGAGGACGGCACTGCCTGAAAGCGAGAGATTGAACGGTGTACAAGCCGAAACCGGTACGTAGGGGCGAACCCATGTGTTCGCCCGTGCTTGAAGGGCAGACACGGCGGTAGAAAATGGGGACTGACACAAGCCCGGCCTTCGTAGCCAAAGGCTACTTCGGCGGAGTAGGCCG
>Ga0180438_10012569_pt1 | contig 10060 bp, 12 predicted proteins | sample SS_ome_12_FD_132455 | JGI IMG/M metagenome (GOLD analysis project Ga0180438, IMG submission 132455) | Hypersaline lake sediment archaeal communities from the Salton Sea, California, USA - SS_3_D_2 metaG | ecosystem: Environmental > Aquatic > Non-marine Saline and Alkaline > Hypersaline >...
ACGGTGCAGCACGTCCTTGTTCTGGAACCCGATAAGCTGGGACCAGCCCTCGCTGTTGGTGGTGTACACACAGTGCAGTCGCTCGAAGGACCGCTTGCTGGCGTACTTGTCAGGGGTCACCAGCTTGATCAGGCCGAAGGTGTCAAGCAGGGTGTTGTGGGCAGGCGTGCCTGTCATCAGCAGGAGGGCCTTCTCCCCGTTAACCCCGAGGAAATGCTGCAGGCACTTGGAGGTGGTTGAGCTGTAGTTCTTCAGCGCCTGTGCCTCATCACACACAGCTACCTCGTAGCCCCTGTCGCGCAGCTCCTTGGCAATGAAGTCCTGCTCCCGCGGCTCCGTCTTCAGCCATTCATGACTGGTCGGATCGTTGGGGTCATACTCCTTGTTCTTCTTGCGACCGGCCCGTGGCACCTTGCTGAATGTCTGGTAGGTCATGAGCAGCATGTCCGGCCAGCGTGTGGCGTCCCACTGCTCGAACAGCATGTCCCGCTTCTTTGGCCCCTCAGTCAGGATGTGCCAGGTGAACTGGCGTTCGACACCGATGAATGTTTCACGCAGGGACTCATCGAACTGGTCAAGCAGTACAGGAGGCATCACGACAACGACCTTGTTACCTATGCCGGCGTGGTACAGGCAGAAGGCCTGCGAGGGCAGCGTCTTCATGCAATTGCCGGTGGCAAAGATAAACCCGTTCCGGCGCATTATCAGGAACCCGGTAGGTACGGTGAAACAGTACTTGTATCCTTCCTTGTTCCGAACTTTCTTAACTGAACCAGGTCGGCCCGAGGCATAACAGGCGCTCTCCCTGACCATGACCTTGTAACACGAGCAGAACTGCCCCTCGTAGTCATGAAGTTTGACACTGGCTGTGCGCCCTGTGGCCGCCGCGGCGTACTGGATAAAGTCGGCCGACTCCTTCACCGTGCTGGCGAAGGTGAACCTCTCCGGGTTACGCCTGTCTACGCTCCCATCCCAATACTTGGCCTCGTCCACGATCATGGCAAGTTGGGTGTCAGAACAGCCCCAATAAAATGCGTCGAATACCTTATCCCTGCGGGGTGCGCAGAATGTGAACACGTCGTACCCCGGCACCTTGCCTCCGCACTTGCGGCGCTTGAACGCCACTCCGGCGAATTTCAGCAGCCTCTCGAGTCTGAGCTTCTTCCTCTCCTTCTTCAGGCGAACAGCTACCCTGTTTGTGCTGTTGGAGAAGTGGCCGTCAGCGATCACAGCTACCATCAGCCTCAACTCCGAGTCACTCATACCGACGCCGGGCCTGTCGACCTTGAAGGTGGTGCAGAACCCGTGCCCGCTACGCTTATTGCGATCTGCGTACATCTGAGAGCCAGTCTTGACTGACCACTTGCCGATCCTCCCATCCCTACTGTAATTGGTCTTGGAATATAGGAGGACCCGGTGGTCATCACTCACCATCTGATCCGTTCCCCTGGAGGGGTGGATGTGGATCATCGTGCTGCAAGGCTCTTTCACATAGCGCTCCGGCTCGCAGAACGTTACCAGTCTGGAGTCCGGGTCGAACTGCCCGACCTTATCCCCCTCCTCGTATTCATCAATCCGCTTCCAGCCGGTAGGGGTCAGGAACTCCGTGTCGGCAGACACGCACCCCGTCTCATCGAACAGACCGAACCTGTCACTCGGCTGGGTCAGTGCCTGGTTGAGCCCGGAGATCTGGTGCGGCTTCGGCTCCATCTCCGGGTTGATGACGATATCCCTGGCGAAAGGGAGATCGTCACGCACACCAGCTGCAGCAAACAAATGCATCAGCGTGTAGTTCTCGATCTTTCTCGCTAGATTATCCATCGTCTTCACCCATATAAAGATACATCCAGGCCCTTCTCCGCCATCTTCACCATGTCAAGCTCCAGGGTGGCCCGGTTAATCCCCAATAGCTTGGCGCCGTCCATGGACTGTGTTGATACACAGTAAGGTTCGTCCTTGACCAGATCAGAGAAGATCTGCGGCGTTTCAATGATCATCGGCTCCCGCAAGTTACTCTTGTACATGCGGTAGTTGGCATACGTTACAGCCAGGTCAAAGTACAGCCGGTCGCCCTCTATGACGTAGTGGTTGTTAACATGTAACCAGTTGGCTGTGTTGTTCAATGTCTGCTGGATCAGGATGCCAAGCTCGTCCAGTATGATATCGACCTCGGAGCGCATCTTCTCCCGGTACAGGGACTCGGAGCGCCCGGTCAGGTCGTCAAGCAAGGCTTCCTTCAGCCACCCTGTCTTAACCTCGGGCAGCTGCAGGTCGTCGACCACGTGCTGGAAGAAATCCAGACCTGTCATCAGTGTCTGGTAGGAGTAGCGCGGTCTTGCGACAAGACCCTTGGGCATCTGCCCGTAGTAGTGGTCCATCTTCTCCTCGACCCATTCTTCCCTGGTGTTGAGTGCAGCTATTACCATAGCCCTCGACATCGATCGCAAGGACTGGCCGTTACTCTGGGCCATGAAGAAAGCTTCCTGGCGCTCATCAGACTTGATGTCTATCTCTGCCATCTGCACCTGTACCATGCGCTGCTTCAAGGCTGGCATCTGCGGAGCCTGCTCCGAGGTCACAACTAGCGGTGAGCTGATAGGGTACTCGACTACCTCCGCCCCGCTCCTGCCCTTGCCGTTGGCATTTGACCTGCGCAGCGTGCCCTTGGCAAGTACCTGCTGGTTCCAGCTCATCTTCATGATCTCACCGCAGTGATCGTAGTTGCGCTGCGCCAGCTTGGACTTGTTGTACTCTTCAAGGATGCGGGGGACGGTGGTGGTGGTACTACAGTAGTTGGTTATGGCGAACGGCGTTATACCTGCTACGCTGAATGACCCGTCCTCCGAGGTAGGGTCGCAACCGCTCAAGGCTGAGAACAGTACAGAGGTCATGGTCTTGCCGGCCCCGGCCCTCCCCCACAGGGAAAGCAAGGGGAACTGGCGGTAACGCTTCATAAGGTGTGTCTTCAGGTGGCAGACGCTGAACCACCCCAGTATCTGGGCTACAACGTCAGGCCGGTTCACACGTATAAGGTTATTCAAAACCTCGGCCATGTCTTCATCGCCCAAGGCTGGTACCTCAACGTCCTTGATGCAGGGGGCGGCGTTGATGGTGCCTTCAAGTTTGTGCGTACCTCGAACCCTGTACTGATTGATAGACATGGAAGGCTCGACGTAGACCATCACGTCACGCTTGCCTACCTTGTACCGGTGCATACCTGCGCTGTAGACCTGAATGATCTCGCCCATTTCCCTGCCCTCATCGAACACGATGTGCTTTATCCTCTGGATGTCATCTTCGCTGCCATAGAACGCAACGTTGCTAATGCCCGCAAGCTCATTCTTGAAACTTGACTTAGCGCCCCAACCACTCTCCTTGAAGGTGGTGGTGCCGAGAACCTGCCCGTCCTTAACAACTTCCATAGTCGCTCCAATTCTTCTGAGTTCATTGCCGGACTGGGACTGTTCGTAGTAAGCGTCAACCGGCTCAAGGGTGAAAGTGGAGATTCGTCTGTCGCCGTTGTTACCAAGTACATGGTATCCATCCGATCGTTCAACGAGTCCGACCTCTTCTCCAGGCTCTGCATCTTCATCTCCTGTCTGGCAGAGGCCACACTCCGAACATGGCCTGTTGATCATCACCGCCCGCATCGCGTTGCAGGCGAACTTGTTGTTCGGTGTCGTCTTCAGGTACTCGACCAGACCCGTGGCATGGTCCTGCCTGGCACGCGGTGAGCTGTAGCTGCCGCTCTCTGCATTAGAGGCCAGCCTGGAGAGAAGGGAGGAGGAGATCGTCTCGTCCATGCCAGAGCGGGCCACAAATATAGCCACCTGGTGAGCGACCTGATTGAAGTTCTTCGAAGGCCGCACCTTGTAGTCCACGAGCTCCGTAATGCAGGGAGGTGGCTCCTCCCTGAACATGTCCAGATCTTCATCGGGAACAGGTTCCTGCTGCCTGGGGCGTGACCGGGCGCGGCGCTTCGCCCTCTCCATCAGCGCTTCAAGTCCGATAGCCTTGAACTCAGGGTCGTACATAGATGGAGGGATGATGCGAGGCGTTGAAGTTAACTGGAAGTACTCTTCAGCCTTCAGGTGGTAGAGTTCATCGACTGTTATCGGTACACGGTAGCGACCGTCCTCACGCTGAACATTCGCTAGCCTCCAGGTCACTCCTCTGCCGCCTGAGTAGACCTGGAAGTCCATGCCCAGTACGTACAATTCAAGTGCCATCTCCTTGTAAATAGCAGGCAGGTCACGCAGGGGACGGCCAGAGGAGAACACGGAGGCGTACACAATAATGTGGAAGCCCTTGCCTCCTGAAGCATAGACCTGTATCGCCCAGTCAGGTACGCCAAGATCTCCCAGCTTTCGCACCAGCTCACGGGCAGAGGCTATAGCCTGCCCGATGTCGCCCTTCACATCGATGTCAAAGTAGAGAGGACCCTTGTGCGACAGGGCTTCGCGAACTGTGTCCTCGTTAATGATCTCGGAAACCGCCAGGATGGTGACCTTCTTGGCCCCCTTGCGTATCGCCTGATCCTCTACATCAGGTGCATCCTGTATCGGTTCCCACCGGGTCTTCTCACCTGTTTGAAAGTATCTGTACAAGATGGCGCTCCTCGCTTCAGTCTTGTTGCATGGTTTTTGAGGTTAACTTCTTGATCGCCAGGATCTGGCTGTCTCCTCCAAGCGCATTGCCTCCACCGTCCTCGTCCATCTTGCGTACATCGAAATCAATTCCACGATGCAGGCTCCACTTGACCAGTGTTCTCTCGATGTTGTACAGCCTCGCCCCGTTCGGGAACTCGGTCAGCAGAATGGCTCCCACAGCGGCGGTGTTGTATCGCTTGGCAAAGAAGGTGTAATTGAACTTCTGGTACCTGCCGGTTGCAAATGGTTCGTTCAAGTCTGCGTAGGCAGGGTCGTCAGGGGAAATACTCTCTACTTTCATGACTCGCCCTCATCAATCAGCTTATCCATCAGCGCATTGTCTGAGTAAATCTCACCGCGTAACTCAGTCACCCGTTGTAGTGGTACATTAAGCAGGGAAGCAATCTCGTCAAGCCTGTAAAGGTGGTACCCGTAACGGATGGTATCGAGATTCACCTGAATGATCTCCGGATCAGGCGAACGGTCGAATCTGACATTGAGCTTGGAGTAAGGTAGCACGGGGTTGACTTTGTGCATCCACCACCGCTTCTCTTGTAAGGTTTCTTCGATGTGCGGCCACACGTCATAAAAGAAGGCCCTCTGCCCTTCATCCGGTGTGACTCTTTCGACCCCTTCATACGCCTGACCTCCCCAGCAGTTATCGACTTCCTCAGGACGGTTGGAAAGCAGAAAATTTAGTTGCACCCAAAGGGCGAACTTCGGATTGAACCAGACCTTAGCTTCCATAGCCCCGTACGGGCAGCTATCCTGCATGCAACCAACGTTCATTGCTTCTCTCTGGTGCAGGTCCATCGTGGACATTTCCAGAGTCTCGCCGCAGTCACACGTAGCGAGATAGCGCATCCCTCCCCGTGTGTGCCTGCCCTTACCCTTTGCCGTCTTCAGGTAGCCGTAGCGCCTGCCAGGGCGGATATGGGAGAGCCGTTTCTTACCGACAGTTTTCAGACGGCGAGTTCTCAGTGTACCCCCAACAGCCCGTTGCAGCAAAGACCCGCGTTCAAGTCTGCGCTTCTCATCTTCTTGCTGGATAACAGAGGACTCAAATTTTCGAATGTCCTCTATAATTCCACCCTTCTTGGGCATCTCACACCTCCCCTCCCATCTCGACAATCATCGTCTTCTTGGGATCGGTCGCCTCGATCAGCGCCATGACCTCCGGCGTGACCAAGGTGTAAGGGCCGAGCGGCGTCTGCGTCAGGTACTTCACGATCCGCATCGCCTTGGCCTGATCCGGCTCCACCAGGATGTAGTACTTCGCGGCATCAAGCACACGATATGTTCGGTACTCCCGGGGCAGCCTCATCTGTTCCTGCACAGATGGTTTTTCCTGGGGAGACTTCACATTCTTGCCAAATTCCAAAATTTTTCCGGCCATGTTTCAAACCCTCCATTAGCAAATACTAATATTTAAATCTTGATGGTCGCTTAAGATTATGCGATCATCTTTATCGCAAAGTTTTCATATCTACTTTCCTCCGTTAGTTAGACGCTGCCCGGTCTCCACCAGACCGGGCTTTTTTACATCAGTGATATTCGTAACTTACATTTTTCACACGCTTGTCCCAGCAGGCACGGCAGTCGCCACACTGGTTCATGTTGTGCTTGGCCGGGCACTCCCTGCCAAAAGCCGGGCCTATCCAGTGCACGGTGCTGGTCCACTTCCAGTTGCAGTTAGGCGCCTGATCGATCATAGGCATAGAGACACGAACCACCAAGTTATCAGGTATCTGGTCTTCGTACTTCTTGACTATTGCCAGTTCACGAGTTGGTAACCAGTGCTTGGTCTTTGGCGTAAACCGGCAGACTTGGATGATCTTCATTAAAGCTGCGGTGGTAGGGATGTCGCCTGTATCAAACCAGCGATGGTGCTTCACGCCCTTGAGCAGAAAGATCATTGCATCGACCCACATCGGGTTCATTTGCATCGCCTCAAGCCTGCGCTCTTGAGCGGTAACAGACTTCGGCATCCCGCAGCGGCCTTTAAGCGCATAACAGCCTTCACAGGTAGATCCTGGCCGCTTCCTTAACAGGGAGCCTGTCATACAGTACTTGGCAGGCGTGCCGTGCGCCGTCTCCGGCATCTTGCTCGAGTTCGAGAGCCCGCCCACAATGGCGAGCGCTTCCTTCTTGGAAGTGATCATAGTCATTCTCCTTTTCAGCTTCATTGAGTTGTAACGCATCTTGCGTGGTACTGCCGTTGATCTATTTACTCTGGTTGATAACCTCCTCGATCGGGTGGATCATGTAGTTACGGGCTTCAAGATCGTAGATAATCGTCGGCTGCCCTTCGATACCGCGGTCGATGTACATCGCCAGCGGCTCATCGCCCTTCCACAAAGTCTGGAAGGCCTTCTCCGGGGCAAGTTCCAGGAGGCGGCAGACGGCGATCATCACCTTGCCGACCGGGATCGGGCAGTTCATGTCCTGAAACGGCCAGGGCTCCAGCGACTTGTAATGGTCAGGGTGCAGCTGGTTGTTCAACAGGGCGGTGATGATAGCGCCGGTGCTAGGGGCAACCCCTAGCTGGCGGACGATCTCCATGGTCTCGAAGGTATTTCTCATGATGCCTCTCTCAGGGCCTCCTGCAGCTGTTCACTTCTGCCGAGGTGGTCCCGTATTGTCGGGTTAGGACCTGAAGCATAAGCAGAGTAGTAGTGGTGCACAAGTACCAGCCAGGTGTTGCCGTTTCTGCCCATGATAGTGCCACACTCGGCGTCAGTGTCCATCAGCTCTACCCCTTGCGAGAAGGCGATAGACTCCGCCTCCGAGCGGAAGATGTGAAGCTCAACCCGGTCATCCTCTTCGACCATATCTTCAAACCCGGCGATCGGGGTGTAGTCATAGCCGTCCGACCTGCGGTCGACCTCGACCGGCAGTTCAAGGGCGTAACCGTGGGTCTCCCCGGTCACCCGGCTGATCATGCGGTAAAAAAGTGGGAAAGCCAGGTTCTCCTCGAGGTCCTTCGTATATTTCTCCGCTCTCTGTACCCTGACACCGGACGGGGTGACGAAGCCGAGTGAAGCCTCCGCCCCCTTGATCCGAGACCCATCCGGGCCTGTGATGTGCTTGACCTGCACCAGCGTATCGCTTCCAATCACGACCGACTGACCGGCCCTTCGTTTCCAGAACAACATTTTTGACCTCCTTGGTTTTAGTGGTTAAATCAATCAGGTATCCTATGGCCCAGCCACAGGATTCCTCCGGACCTGGGGTTAGCCCCCGGACCTGACCTCGCCCCGGGAATGGGGGCGCTTCATCTCTGGCACGCCTCAATGAACCGGCCCCATTGCTGGGCCATCGCCTTAGCAATCCCCGGGTACGTGAGCGAGCGCTTCGCCCAACGGTCCTCACTGGGACCGAGTCGGTTCTGCCCGGAGTCGGTCTGATTCGCCCAGCGCTTCTTGCCGTTGACGACCCGCGGCTCGACGTACTTGGTCGGTTCTAATGGCGGCAGGTTCTTCAGCCACAGGCAGGTGCCCTTGCTGGCATCGTGCCCGAACTGGTACGGCTGGATCTTCTGATCATACTTGCGTATCCGGGTAGATATACAGCCGACCGGGTTCTCCAGGGCGATGTGCTCTATCGGCGCATCAAGCAAGCGCCGGACAAAGTCCAGTGCCTCCTCCGTCTTCTCGGCCCGGCCCGGGGTGCGGGTATTCCAGTGCAGCCCCGAGGAGCAGAGATAGGTGCAGGGTGGGTGGGCTATCATCAGGTCCCAGCCTTCGTCAAGTACCTCAAGAACATCGCCCTGGATGTGCTGCCCCAAAGCTTCTGTGGGCAAGATGTCGCACGACCAGGCGTCGTGCTTCAACCGGGCGAACGCCTCTCGAACGGTGCCGGAAAACTCACAGGCTACCAGGACTCTCATATTTCCTTCCTCCTTCTCTCTTCGTAGCGTTTCAACATGGCGCCCTGAAACTCACCGGTATCGTAAGCGACCTCGCCCACGGGCTGCATCGACTCGCTCCTCATATCCTTCAGGTCATGGTCGATATACCCGAAGCCGGGCTCGACCCGGGTCAGGTTGATGTCGTCAATGCAAGGCTGGAAACGGAACGGGCCGTACTCAACCTCGCACTTGTCCCAGAGTGATACCATCAACGAGATGGCGTGGCTTTCACTGAAGCCGAACGTTTTAAGGCTCAGTCTGCTGGTGTCGAACTCGGCCAGAAATAATTTAGCCGTCCTCGGATCGTGTACTGTCTTGATCATTGTCGCTCTCCTTCTTGGGTGCGGGTGGTGTGTAAAGTCCGGCGCGTTTCAGCACGTCGGGCCAGTAGCCAGGCGTGTGCCCGTAGTTTCGGTACGCCTGTACCTGCTCCGGGAAAGCCTGCGCCAGCAGGTTCAAGTGACCCAGGTCGGCGCACGCAATGGCGTCCCACAGGATCTTCTTGAATCCGCTCAATCCACCATACTGCCAGTGGATCAGCTCGGCTTCCCCGGTATTCAGGTTTTCGGTATTGATTTGCATTAATTATCCCCTCTTATCGTCCTGCTATAAAATAAATTAAGGCAATGATCACAAGACCTACACACATGCCGGCCAAGGTAGCGATTAAACTTTCTACGGTCATTAAACATACATCCATTGCCCACCTCCTTAGTAGAGGACGTCCCTGTCCGTGTGTCTAAAAGTACGGCTCGTCCTCACCTGTCAGCTGGTCCCACCCTTTCACTATTGCCCAGTACAGCAAAGGCACTATGAAGTAAGCCAACGGCGGAAATACCAGTCTCGAGATAAACCAGTAGGCCACCACTGCCAACAGGTACAGCAGGACGATGTCCAAGCCTGTCACTGGCGCTTCGCGATCTTGAACGTGCGACCCTTGCCTTCATACTTGCCCGGGGCGATCACCTCAAGCTGCGCCTCGCCGATCTCTTTCTGAGCGTCCCTGATCTGAAGCTTCACCAGCTTCATGAACGTCTCAAGCCCGACCAGGTGGAAGAGCTTGTTGTTCACCTCTGGCGTGAGCTTGCGCTGCAGCTTCTCCGCACCCAGCTCGGCAACGTATTCGCCTGAGACAAGCATGGTGGTGTTCTCCGCAGCTCCAGCCATCTTCGTCTCGAACGCCTTGATCTCTCCCTTCATTTCCTCAAGCTCCTTGAGCTTCGGAGACAGCTCATCCTGCAGCCTGCCTGCCAGGGTGATCAGGCGCTTGATCTGCATCAGTTCGCCCTTGGTGGGCTCAAATTTCTCTAGTGCACTCATTGTCATACCTCCTTTACAGTTTCATTAACATTCGTGCAGACATGACCGTCTTGGTCTTGCATTGCCTGCACTCGCCCTCCGTCTCACTCCTGTCTACCAGTGTAGTCCAGGTGCACTCCGGATTCATACAGATACCCGGACATGTTTCATCCGGGTGGTCTGCAAGGATGGTAAGTATGCA
>Ga0180438_10012570_pt1 | contig 10060 bp, 12 predicted proteins | sample SS_ome_12_FD_132455 | JGI IMG/M metagenome (GOLD analysis project Ga0180438, IMG submission 132455) | Hypersaline lake sediment archaeal communities from the Salton Sea, California, USA - SS_3_D_2 metaG | ecosystem: Environmental > Aquatic > Non-marine Saline and Alkaline > Hypersaline >...
ACTCTATCTATGAAGCAATTCAAAAAATTGAAGAATATAAGAATATTTATGCACCTCCTCAATTAATAACTAGATATTTCACTGAGGATGTTCCTACTGGATTAGTTCCAATCTCATCAATAGGAAAACACCTCGGAATAAAAACTGAAACAATAGATTCCGTAATTAATTTATCAAGTACATTATGTGGAATAAATTTCAGAAAAATCGGTAGAACTCTCGATAATTTACAGGCAAATAGTTTAATAGATGAGAGGATAGGAGATATTAGAGATTATACGAGAACGAAGATATCAATCCCAAGAAAGATTTATTACGATTAAATGGGGTCAAATAATTATTAGGTAAATACAATAATTATATATTTAAATCTATTATGAAATATTATTCTATCTATTGTAATAATCAGTAAAGAAGGAGATATTTTATATATTGTAATGGTAAACTAAGAATCAGATGAAAAGGTAACTGAGATCAAAAAATCAACTTTATAGAAAGAATAAAAATAATAAAAATAAAAAACTGAGACTTAAATAATGTTTTAAATAAATTTTAGAACGAAAATTCATAAAAATTAAATATATTTATTTATTTTAATATTATAGAAATAAAAATGAATTGATATAATTTTATCCTTAACACTTTTAATAATGGTTGGAATTAAAAAAACTCCCATAGTATTTGCGAGTTCACACATAATTCCTTGAAATAACTTGCCTAGAAAGGTTAAATTTATACTTGAACATTAGGAATGATTCCTACCATTATATAAAATAATTTTGGATAATGAAAATTATGAGTAATTAAAAGAAATGAATTTAAAGGTGATTCAATGGGAAGTACGGAATTATTTATTAAAAGAGTATATGAAATTGTCTCTGAATTAAAAATTCCATTAATAGATGAAAGAGTTTATGATAAAGTATCAATAAAATCGAATAAAACAACTGACGTGCAATTTGTATTTGATGAGGATGAGTCAGTTATTCGTGGATTTCTAGGTTTAGCTGACTATTTCCATACGGTTGTTATAAAAAAGAAGGAAAAATTCTATATTCCGAATGACGGTACTTTTTATGTCTTGAAATGTGGGAAATAAACATGCCCCAATTTCTCATTTAGACCTGCTGCTGAGTTCAGGTAATAAAATATATGTGTTATTTTGAATTGAATAAAGAGGTGTTATTTTGAAATTACTAAGTAAGATTAAAGCATATTTTAACAAGAGAACAGGATTAAAGAAAGAAGATGATAAAGAAATAGAATATGTCCTAAAATCTAAAAACAATAGAAAAAATCCTAAATCAGAAGTCTCTCATTTTGAACAAGAATATAGTATATACAAAAAAAATCCAATTCTTTCTGAATTTTATGAAAGATATAGTGATATTGAAAAAAAACCTAATAAAAGATATCATCGAAAGGAAAAGGTTGAAAAGGAAGAGATAAATTTGCTAATGGAGGATTTAAAAACATGGAAGACGGAGGACATGTGAGATCATGAATTCAAACCATGAAAAAATGGAAAGACATAATGATTTAGATCCTGTCTTGTATCATTTCTCTTTAAAAAGGTGATATCATGGCAAAATATTATTGTGTTAAATGTGAGAGATTTCATCATCGTGGAAAAATATACGAAAAACATCTGAAATATAAAAAAAGTGACAATAAAAAACCTATTAATGAAGATTTGAATAACTCAATTTCGGTGAATGAAATTCTAAATTATGATATCAGCGAGTTTAGAAATATTGCGAAACGTCAATATAAAAATTTAATTGAAAAAATGTACATGTCAAAAAATTATGACATGTATGCCCAAGAGATTCGCAAATTGATTTTATATGAAGAGAAATCAAAAACTTAAATTAATAGGATATGAATTGAAATGATTCAATAATTATATATTTAATAAAAAGTGTAAGAAAAATGGATGATACAGGAAAAATTGAGGATATTCTAAAGTATAAAGAAATGATGAATTACAAAATCAGTAATGTAGTTGCAACAGTTAATATAGAAATTATTAAAAAATTGGATCTGGTGGATATTGCAACAAAAGTTAAGGATGTTGAGTATAATCCCGAAATATTTCCTGGTTTGATTCTAAAAATAGACAATCCTAAAGTTACCTTTTTGATCTTTTCAACTGGTAAAATGGTACTAACTGGACTTAAAACAACTGAAAATGCTCGTAAAGCTGTAAAAAAGATTTTTAAAAAATTTAAAAAAATTGGTATAAAATTAAGTAATCCGGTAATTACTATAGAGAATTTAGTTGCAAACGGTGATTTAAACTATTCAATAAATTTAGACAAGGCAGCCATCACATTGGAAAATACGATGTATGAACCTGAAATATTTCCTGGTTTGATTTATCGAATAAAGAATAATAGTGCTGTTTTTTTAGTTTTTTCTACAGGTAAATATGTTTGTGTGGGCACAAATAGCGAAAAAGACATTTCGAGAGCTGTGATTAAATTGAATGATGCAATTAGTGAATATGATTTAGCAAAAAAGTCTACTGTTGAAGAAAGTTTTGACGATTTGATATTCATATAAAAAAATTACAAATTCCATATTAATGGATTATCTATAAAGATTAAGTTAAAAAAAGTAAGTTAAGAAGGAATTTAGTATATAAATAATTAATGGTTAGAAATCCAATTTAGAAAATAGCCTTTATTTAGGCAATAAATGAATTATAAAAAGAAATTATGAAAGAATAAATGAGTTGATAGTTATGGTTGAATTTTGTAAAGAATGCAATGGAATGATGTTTCCTTCAGAAAAAAATGGAAAAACTGTCCTTGAATGTAAATCATGTGGTGAAATGATAATGATAAATGATAATATGTCTCAGTCTTATGTATTGACCACAAAAATTGATCATCCAGTAGGGACAGAGTTTAAAAACGCAAATAAAATGAATAATTGGAAAAAAAACTTGAGAGAAAAAAGAATTTTTTTCAAAAGACAGAAAAAATTAAATAGGAATAAGAATCTTCCATAAAATTTAATGCTACAAGAGAAAATAATAAATTGATAAAAAAAAATATTAGAAAGGATTTATATAATATGGACATAACCAAAAATAGGGCTCAATTTACCCAACTTGAACTAATTAAAGATATAATCGAAGAAGAAATATATAATAGAGAATCCTTTAAAAATGAAATTAACATGACCGAACAGGGTGAATTAAGGAATAAAACATTGCCTTTTAAAAATAAGGTAAAAAAGTTAGAATCAAATCGATTAAAAAATAGAAAAAAGGTTTTAAAAGCAAAAAAATACGCTGAAAGGTGGAAAAAATGGCGTTCTCTTTCAAATAAATTCAATCTAAATGAATAAATAACATAATAGTATTAAAAATAAAAATGAAATTATAAATTGAGATAATATAAAAGAATTGGTTTTAGAAATGAGTCAAATAATTAAAAATTTAATTGAAAATATATCCAACGCTTTGGGTTTAACTAGTAGCGCTCTTGAAGAATTAATTAAAGAAAATAAAAAATACCTTGAAGTTGAATTGGATTTAGCCGAAAAACACGATGATGCAATTAATGCCCTAAAAGAATACAGTAATGTTGAAGATCCATCATTATCGGAAGCATTGGAAACATTAGCTACAGCATATAAAGATATTGAACTTGCACGAAAAGAAAGGGTAAAACAATTAGAGGTTAGCTTCATCAACCCTTTACAAGAACTCTTAGAAGAATTATTAATTAAGAAAAATGAAATCAAAGAAGCTGAAAAAGCAAAAGATGACTTAGAGAAAGCACAAAAGAAATTTGATAAAGAACAGAATAAAACTGAAGATAAAATAAATCTTGAAAAGTTAGAACAGGCTAAGGCGGTTCTCACAGCTGCTAAGAAAAAATTTGAGAGAGAAGATACTAAAGCGCAAAAAACCATTGAGACATTTAAAAATAAAAGAATTACAATTCTTAAAGAAATATTAGAAAAAATTAGTGAAATTGAAAAAGATTTTTATCAAAAAGCCATTGAGTTGGCTATTGCCGTTAAATTAAAAGCTGTAGATATAGTGATTAAAGAGATTGAACCAGAAGAAGGAAAAAATGTAAAAAATCAAGAAGAAGCAGAAAAAAATAAATTAGAAAATTAAAATTGAAGAAGAGTAGTGAGGGAAACACTCGAATTATGTCATACTAGTATTAGAAATGAAATATGAAAATAAATCAAGACAACAACTCATAAGAAAATTATACGATTTTGAAATACAGTACAAGGAATTACTCCAAGATTTAGAAACCGCTGAATCAAATCTAAGACAAAAAATTAAGCATCTTGATTGCATATATGGGATAATTAAATTAATTCAAAATCCAAACGTTACAGTTAATTTTATTTTGGAAGGAGTTGTAAAAAGAATTCAAGAGACATATAAATTTGCAAAGATTTGTGGAATAAAAGTGTCTTTTGATAATAATTATTATCTTTCGAAAAATTTTTCTGAAACTCAATGGAGTATTTCTGAAAGAATTTTAATTATTGATAAAGAATTGAAAATTATCCTATATTACTTTAAAAAGAAAGAACCTCTTCCAACGGAGAGAGTTTTATTAGTAGAAATATGTAAATTGCTAAAAGCAATTTTTGAGTTTAAATTGGTATGGATATAAAACTTTAACATCATTAAATCAGAGTTTTAAAATAATAAACTAAAATTGGTATAAACCTATAGAACAAAGAATATTTCATTCAAATTGATTATTACACGAAACAATTTATTTTTTGTTAACCGAAGATTAATAAAACAAAAGCAATAGTATTTAATTATGGTCAGAGTAAGAAGGGAAGGGATTTTATTAGAACCTACCGAAAATGAATTTGAAAATCAAGCTGTTTTAAACCCAACAATTGTACAAGATGGAAATACATTACATTTATTTTATCGTGCTGTAAAAGAAGGAAATTATTCTAGCATAGGATATTGCAAATTAAATGGCCCTTTAAACATAATAGAAAGAAGAAATTCACCTATCGTATATCCTGAATTTGATTACGAAAACCATGGTGTAGAAGACCCCCGAATAATACCATTTGATGGATTATATTACCTCTTCTATACTGCTTATGATGGGAAAAATGCTTTGATTGCATACGCTACAAGCAAGGACTTGATAAATTGGGAGAAGCATGGTACCATTTCGCCTAATATTACATATGACGAAGCGAGAAGTTATTTTCGAGAATCTAAATTGAAAGAGAAGTATTTCTTTTTTGTATCCTATTTTAAAGATATTGTGGCTCCGGATGTATTATTATGGGAAAAAGATGCGTTTATCTATCCAAGAAAATACGACAATAAATTCTTGCTTTTTCACAGAATATACCCTGATATTCAGGTAATATTCTTTGAAGATTTTAAAGATTTAACAAATGATTTTTGGAAAAATTATCTTAAAAATCTAGCAGATTATGTTGCTCTAGAGCCAGAATATGGATTTGAATCTAGAAATATAGGCGCAGGTGCTCCATTAATAGAAACTGCAAGAGGATGGTTGATGATTTACCATTCTGTACAAGATTCTAATCGAGGAAAGATTTATCATGCCAGCGCAGCGCTCCTTGATAAAAATGATCCATTAAGAGTACTTGGACGGCTTAAGGAACCTCTCATTTCTCCAGAAGAAGATTATGAAATATTTGGAGATGTTGGTAACGTTATATTTCCTACTGGAACAGCAATATTTAATGGTCGACTTTATATTTATTATGGTGCCGCTGATACAAGAATTGCCGTTGCTTCCGTAAATTTAAATAAATTACTTCACGAACTATTATCTTCCGAAGTGGAGGCAGGAATCGGATTTGTTGCAGGAAAAATATATAAATTTGCTTTTAATGAAGAAAAAACTTTGACACAAATTAAAGAACGCTTAAATCAAGAAGAAAATATCATTTTAATGGCTATTGGATGGTTAGCGAGAGAGAATAAAATATTGTGCAGGTTTGATCACGATGAACTAGTTGTTAGAACTTTAGATTGATTTATTTTTATTTTTTCTTGAAATAATTTATCCTAATAAACGAATTTTATATATTTAATCCATAGAATAGCTTTTCTTGGCTTAGCTTCTTATTTCTGATATATATATGATTGTAAATGTGAGAGGATTTAACCCTAAAATTTAAATATTAAAGGATAATAATGTATTATGCTAATTGGGTAAAAAATTTTAAAAATTACCAAATAAAGTCCGATTTAAACAAATTAGGTGATTTTTTATCAATCCAACATGGATAACTTACATAGGTACCTTTCCTCCAAGAGAATGTGGAATAGCTACCTTTACAAAAGATCTTATTACGGCAATGAATGATAAATTTTCTCCATCAATAAAATCTAAAGTCATTGTAATGAATAACCAGGAAAGTTATATCGATTATAATAATAATAAAGATGTTTTATTTGAGATATATGACAAAAATATTAGTTCTTACATTGAAGTAGCAAAAAAAGTCAATAAAATTGATGAGATTAAATTAATTAACATACAACACGAATTTGGGATCTTCGGTGGCGAAAATGGAAGTTATTTGTTACACTTTATAAATCACGTTAAAAAACCTTTTGTAATCACATTCCACTCTGTAATACCAAACCCGGGGGATAATTTAAAAGATTTAGTGAAAAAATTAACTCAAAACGCTTCAGGAGTGGTTGTTTTAACTCAAAAAGGTATAGAAATCCTTCAAGATGATTATGGATTAGATAATAATATTTTAGTGATTCCACATGGAACTCCTAATGTAACCTATCAACCGAGTAAGGAAAAAAAGGTTGAGATAGGTTTTAAAGATAGAACAGTTCTATCGACTTTTGGACTAATTAATCGAGGAAAAGGTTTAGAACATGTATTGGATGCCTTACCAGAAGTCGTGAAACGATTTCCCGAAGTAATTTACCTAATAATTGGAGCGACACATCCAAAGATTAAGAATATAGAAGGGGAATCATATCGAGATTCTCTCAAGAATATGGTTGATGAATTAAAACTGCAAAACAATGTGAAATTTATCAATAAATACCTCACCTTAGAAGAATTAGTAAACCATCTTTTAGCTACAGATATTTATATTTCTTCTGGATTAAATCCCAATCAAATTGTGAGTGGTACATTGGCATATGCCATGGCTTGTGGAAGAGTTGTTATTTCAACTCCATTCATTCACGCGAAAGATATAGTAACACCTGAACGAGGATTTCTCGTGAAGTTCAAAGACTCGAATTCTTATCAAGACGCACTGATTAGAGTTTTATCCAATCCTGCATTAAAAGAAAAAATGGCCAAAAATGCATATACATATACTCGTTATTTCACATGGCCGAACGTGGCGATTGCATATTATAATCTCTTTAAAAAAATAGTACATCAGCTGAAAACTTCTAAATGGTCGCTACCTGAGATTAAATTTGATTATATCAATAAATTAACAGATGATTTCGGGATAATTCAATTTGCTAATCACGTGACTCCAGATCCAAATTCAGGATATACTCTTGATGATAATGCGAGGGCATTGTTCATGAGCACTCTACATTACAACCTTTTTCAAGAGGAGTCATCTATAGAATTAATCGAGATCTATTTAAATTTTGTAAAATATGTCCTGAAAGATAAGCACAAGCTTTATAACATCGTAGATAAAGAAAGAAATATTGACTTTGATGCTTGGAGCGAAGATGCTCAAGGAAGGGCAATAATGGCACTAGGATATTTAATTGCTTCTCCAGAAATTCCCCTTAAATTGATACAAGAAGCAGAAATATTGTTTAATGAATCTATAGTCCCTGCATATAATTTTAACCATTTGCGGGGCATGGCATTTTCCCTTATTGGCCTTTACTATTATCAGACAGTCAATAACATTGAAATTGAAAAAATAAAGACATTATCCGATTTGCTCGTCAGAGGGTATAAGAAATCATCAACAAAAACTTGGAAATGGTTTGAAACGGCACTTACTTATTCTAATAGTAAAATCCCAGAAGCCTTGTTTTTAAGTTATGAAATGACCGGAGAAAGACAATATCTTGCCATAGCAAAAGAATCTTTAGATTTTCTTATCTCAACTACTTTTTACAATGGTTTTTTCGAACCCATTGGTCAAAATGGATGGTATTATAGAAATAAAAGTCGTTCTTATTTTGATCAACAACCAGTAGACACTGCGTGCATGGTTCAAACGTTAATTACAGCTTACAAGTTAACTCAAGAAAAAAGATACAAGGAATTTGCGATTAAAACATTTGAGTGGTTTTTAGGAAAGAATTATCTCAACCAGGAAGTTTATAATCGAATAACGGGAGGATGCCATGATGGCATTTGTAAATCTTCATTAAACCAGAATCTTGGTGCGGAATCTTCAATAGGATACATGCTGGCCCGTCTTGCGATTCATTCAATGAAAGAAGAAAAGAAACGAATACATATCATTATGTGAACTTTTTTTTGCTAAAACTTTATAATAAAACAAATTTAGGATTAATTGAAAGATTCCATTTCCATAAAGGGATTCATAGTATAGAGTAGAACATGACATGAGCGATTTGATACACTTTGATAAGATTATTTTTAGTCCTAATGACATTAGAGAAGATTATAAATCCTTAAGCAATGATTTGGGGCAGGAGACAGAAATTTTAGGAACATTCAATCCAGGAATGGCAAAGTTACCTAATGGTAATCTCCTCCTAATGATCAGAGTTGCTGAAGCGTTAAAGGAGTGGAACACGGAGGAATATATTCTCACTCCTAGATTTGATGCGAAGTTAGAAAAATATGTTATTGATAAATATTCGAAAGAAAATATCATTCTCAGAGAGCCTCGATTATTTGTCCAAAAGCAACAAAACAATACACTTGCTCTAGGATTAACTTCTATCTCATGGTTGTTGCCTGTTGAGATCAGCCCTGATGCATCTAGAATTATCAACATTCATTACGATCAAATAATCGTTCCAAAAAGAAAGCTCGAAGAGATGGGCATAGAAGATCCCCGAATTACTCTTATTAATGATGTATATTACATGACTATCGTTGCTGTCTCGTCCAATAGAATTTGCACATGTTTATATAAATCGAAAGATGGTCTGTCTTATGGTTATATGGATATCATATTTGAACACCAAAATAAAGACGTCGTGCTTTTTCCGGACAAAATAAACGGTCAATATCACACTCTCACGAGACCCGAAGGAAATAATACTTCTATTGGATTTCCACCTCAGGAGAAATATTTAGCAGGTCCGTTTATCAACGTTGCTACTTCATTAGACCTTCTATATTGGAAGCCAATTGAAGACGTGCTTAAACTTCTCGAAAAACAAAGCTTTTACACGAGTAGAATAGGACCTGGTGCTCCTCCTATCACCCATTATCTAAATGGAAAATTGTATTATCTGGAATTATTTCATGGCGTTGAGCATCAAGGTGCAAATGAGGTCGGAAAATATCGTACATTTGCGATGTTAATAAATAAAGACAATCCAACTGAAATTAATGCAATATCAAGAGAACCCATACTTCAATATAACGAAGACCTAAAAGATCAGATACACGGAAAACTCTTGATTGAAGAAGATGTCGTATTTACCACGGGAATTACTACCTATAATGAAGATTACATAATTGCTTCCGGAGAACTGGATACTGCCACTAGATTAACGCGTGTTAGTCAGGATTATATCAATTCCTTTTTAAAATAAAAATAATTTATATCTTATGTTGATTAGCGTGAAAAATATGAATATTGCGATGCTAGCCCCAATAGCGTGGAGGACTCCTCCAAGAAAATATGGCCCATGGGAGCTCGTGACGAGTAACTTAACGGAAGGATTAGTCGAGAAAGGAGTAAATGTGACATTATTTGCAACGGGAGACTCTATTACGACAGCGAAACATCATCATGTATGCAAGAGAGGATACGAAGAAGACGAAACAGTGAATGCCGATGTGTGGAAGCTTCTTCATATTTCCGAAGTATTTGAGCGAGCAGATGATTTTGATATCATCCACAA
>Ga0180438_10012571_pt1 | contig 10060 bp, 13 predicted proteins | sample SS_ome_12_FD_132455 | JGI IMG/M metagenome (GOLD analysis project Ga0180438, IMG submission 132455) | Hypersaline lake sediment archaeal communities from the Salton Sea, California, USA - SS_3_D_2 metaG | ecosystem: Environmental > Aquatic > Non-marine Saline and Alkaline > Hypersaline >...
CAGATACATCCTCACAAGCATCTGTGCCCAATCCTGGGCATCGGTGCCACCGGCGCCAGCGTGAACTGCAAGAATGGCATTCCTCTGGTCATATTCGCCACCGAGAGTGAGCTCGAACTCCAGATCCTCAAGCTGTGAGGATATTCCCTCCAGCTCAGCGCCAATCTCGTCTGCCAGCGAAGCGTCTTTCTCATCGATAGCCATCTGGGCAAGATCCAAAACCTCGGCAACCCTTCCCTCAAGGGCGCGCCACCTTTGCACCTCCCCTTTGAGCTCGCTGAGATAGCGCATGATTTTCTGTGCCCGCTCCTGATCCTGCCAGAAATCGGGCTGGGAGGACTCCTCTTCTAGTCTGGCGATCTCTTTTTCCTTTTGGGCGATGTCAAAGACGCACCAGGATATTAGAGATGCGAGCTCTTAGCTCTTCAAGCCTTGCCTTATGCTCTTGCATTTTTTCGCCCTCCTTATTTCACCCGCCTGGCGGTTTTTTCGCCCGCCTGCCGGTCTTGTCTTGCTATGCTAAGCGCTTAAAGCAATCTTGCCTGCTCCTTCTCGCGTTTTGCCAAGACGGGCAGTTGCCCTCCAGCAGCGAGGTGGGCGAGACGGGTGGGCTCGGGGAGGCGGTAGCCACGGCAGCAGGCCAGCACCCAGCCGATAGCAGCCTCCAGGTCTACCTTATGCCCAATGGAAACAAAGACCGGTTTTACACCTCGCTTGGTCCTCAGCGCAGCACCGATAACCTCGCTGCCATCAAAGAGGGGGGCATAAGAGCCCGGCTCCACCCCCAACTCCCCATGTCTGCCACAAAGGATGGATTTGGCGCACCCAATGGTAGGTATATCCAATAGCAGTCCGAGATGAGAGGCAAGCCCCAATCTCCTAGGGTGGGCAATTCCCTGAGCATCGGCAATAAATAGGTCTGGAGTCAGGGTAAGGCCTTCGCAAGCAGCGAGAACTAAGGGAACTTCGCGGAAAGACAGCAGCCCGGGGACATAGGGAAAACTGACCCGCTGCTCCGCCACACTACTTTCTACCGGGGTCAAATCGGGAAGGCGAAGCACTACCACCGCCCCTTTTGCCACCCCACCCCTATCTGGAGCTGAAATATCCACACCGGCAACCAAACGGGGGGCATCGACCTCGTTGCGCTTCGATACCTGCAAAGCAAGCCTGCGCTGAATCTCTTTGGCCTCAGCCGCCGTTACCTGCCAGTTATGTAAAGAACGCCCCTTCATCTCAGCCAATTATATCCCCTCCGAATTCCCTTGGCAACCAGAACCATAAACCCATTGACACTTCGAGCTTTATCGCCCATAATAACTCAATTGAGGGACAGATATGGTGAAGATTCGATTACGTCGTACAGGAAAGAAGAAGAAGCCGAGCTATCGAGTAGTGATTGCCGATTCTCGCTCCCCACGTGATGGCGCCTTTATTGAGACCATCGGTCACTACAACCCATTGACCGAGCCGCCAACCATTGTCATCGACGAGGAGAAGGCGCTCAAGTGGCTTATGCAAGGGGCCCAGCCCACAGAAACGGTAGTTCGTTTGCTAAATACGCTTGGTATCATGGAGAAGTTCAAGGCATCAAAATCATAAGAACAGGCCTTTTGGATAGAAACTCAGACAATCTAGGTTCTAGGAGGCGTGTCTTGGCAGAGTAAAAGGGGAAAGATAACCAGATAAGTCCCTTGTTAGGGTTCAAAGAAATACCGGAGGCAACAAACCAAATGAAAGAGCTGATTGAGTATATTGCCAAGTCGATCGTGAACAAGCCGGATGATGTAGTGGTAACCGAGGAGCAGACCGACGAAGGGATACTGCTTAAGCTACAGGTTGACCAGGAGGATATGGGAAGGGTGATCGGCAAACAGGGTCGTGTTGCTCAGGCGATGCGCACCCTGCTTAAGGTGATCGCAGTAAAGGAAGGGGTCCGAGTAAACCTAGAGATAGGCTAGGCGGCTTTCAAGGTAAAGAGGCAGGGATAAAAGAAGAGATAGCCATGCCTCAGGAACACCAGCTGATAGTTGTTGGTCGGGTGGTTGCCCCCTGGGGAGCAAAAGGCGAGGTAAAGGTGGAGGTAATGACCGACTTCCCCGACCGATTTTCCCCTGGGGAAGAGGTGCACATCGATGGCTGCCCTGTGCACATTGAAAACAGCAGATGGCATAAGGGGAGGGTCATCCTTAAGCTGGACACAGTGGATAGCGTTGAGGCTGCGGAAAAACTCCGGGGGCGGTGGCTAGAAATCCCCCCATCAAAACTTCGCCCCCTCCCCCAAGACCAATATTATCAATTTCAACTGATAGGACTGGAGGTTTGGACCACCGAAGGGCAGCATCTCGGGCGCATCGCCGATATATTGCCCACAGGGAGCAACGATGTTTATTTGGTGCAGGGCGAGCTCGGCGAGTTGCTAATCCCCGCCATTGAAGATGTAGTGAAATCGATAGAACTGGAAAAGGGTCGCATTGTTGTTGAATTGATCGCCGGCTTGCTTCAGGATAAAGCCTGAGCTTAAACAAGCCAGAAGGGGGCATCCCAATGCATTGGGGTGCCCCCTTCTTATTTTACGGCAGCAGGGCTGTGGCAAAATGTGTTGACTGCTAGCTAAAAAGGCATTAAAATCAATTGTGACTTATTTCACTTTTAATCCACGTCTAAAAGGATTAGCTCGAGAAAGGAATAAAGAAGTATAATATGGCTGCGCTAATCCCAGAGGTGGTGATTCTTCGTCTGCCGCTATATTTTCGCACCCTAGCCCTGCTCAAGGAGGAGAAAACCGAAATTGTAAGCTCGCAGGAGCTAGGAGCGCGACTGCAAATAACCCCGGCTCAAATCCGAAAAGACCTGAGCTACTTTGGCAAGTTTGGCACCCAGGGCAAAGGCTACAATGTGAGCCAGTTGCTGGACGAACTGCGCCAGATCCTGGGGCTTGACCGCAAGTGGCTCGTTGCCCTTGTGGGGGTGGGACGCCTGGGAAGGGCTCTCCTAGACTATGGTGGACTAGCTCCCCAAGGTTTCCACGTCTTGGCCGTCTTTGACTCAGACCCGCGGAAAATTGGCGAGAAAGTAGGTGAACTGGTGATTCAAGACGTCCACAAGCTCGCCGCCACAGTCAAGAATCAAGGCATCAACATTGGAATTGTTGCTGTGCCGCCATCTGAGGCTCAGGCGGTCATCGACTGCTTGGTTAGCTGCAGAATCAAAGCCATCCTAAACTATGCCCCGATCGCACCTGTGGTGCCCAGTGATATGCGAGTGTATAACATCGATCCCGTGCTCGCCCTGCAAACCCTAACCTACCACCTAAAGTCCCTGAACACCCCCTGAACCAGGCTTCCTCCTTCTCCGCTCAGCGACCTTGATCCGCGTCAATGCCCGACGCAGCGCTACCTCCGCACGAGCCAGGTCCATTTCAGGCAGGCGCCCCGCAAGCCTCTCCTCGGCGCGGCGCTTGGCCTCTTCTGCCCTCTCGACGTCGATCTCCTCGGCCCTCTCGGCAGTATCGGCAAGGACAGTCACCCGATTCTGCATCACTTCAAGGAAACCACCGCTGACAAAAATTGCTGTTTCCTCACCCTCCTTCCTCACCACCAGCTCACCGGGCTGAAGCATGGTGAGCAAAGGGGCATGGCTGGGGAGGATTGCCATCTGCCCCTCAATGCCGGGGGCGATGACTATATCCACATCATCGGAGTAGATAACCCGCTCCGCAGTTGCGATCTCAAACTTGATTTTGGCCACCTTGGTCTACCTCTAAGCCTCCAGCTCCTTTGCCCTCTCCACCACCTCGTCGATGGTGCCCACCATCCAGAACGCCTGCTCAGGGAGAGCGTCGTGCTGCCCATCAAGGAGCTCCTTGAAGCCACGCACCGTCTCCTTGACCGGCACATACTTACCCGACCTTCCGGTGAAGGCCTCGGCAACAGCCATGGGCTGAGACAGGAAGCGCTGAATCTTGCGGGCTCGGGCTACGGTGAGCTTGTCCTCCTCGCTCAGCTCCTCGATGCCCAGGATGGCGATGATGTCCTGGAGGTCCTTGTAGCGCTGGAGCACCCGCTGCACCCCGCGGGCCACCTCGTAGTGCTCCTGTCCCATAACGCGGGGGTCCAGGATGCGAGAGGTGGACGCCAGGGGGTCGACTGCGGGATAAAGACCCTGCTCAGCGATGGAGCGCTCCAGAGCAATGACGGCATCGAGGTGGGCGAAGGTGGTGGCTACCCCGGGGTCGGTGTAGTCATCGGCGGGGACATAGATCGCCTGGAAGGAGGTGATGGAGCCCTTCTTGGTCGAGGTGATCCTCTCCTCCAGGTCGCCCATCTCGGTGGCTAAAGTGGGCTGATAGCCCACCGCCGAGGGCATGCGACCGAGGAGCGCTGAGACCTCCATACCTGCCATGATATAGCGATAGATATTATCGATGAACAGCAGCACATCCTGCCCCTCGGTGCCCCGGAAGTATTCAGCCATTGTGAGCCCAGTGAGACCAATGCGCATCCTGCCCCCAGGGGGCTCGTTCATCTGCCAGAAAACGAGGACCGTCTTATCTATAACCCCCGAGGCCCTCATCTCATACCAGAGGTCATTTCCCTCGCGGGAGCGCTCCCCTATCCCAGTGAAGACGGAGAAGCCGCCATGTACTGTGGCGATATTGTGAATCAGCTCCATTATGATGAGGGTCTTACCCACCCCGGCACCACCAAAGGCCCCCACCTTGCCCCCTTTGGTGAAGGGAGTGACGAGGTCAATAACCTTGAGCCCGGTCTCCAGCATCTGAGTAGATGTCTCCTGATCCTGAAAGGATGGAGGTTCACGATGTATGGGCCAGTGCTCCTCGGCGTCAACAGGTCCCAGATCATCCAGAGGCTCCCCCATGACATTGAAAAGCCGCCCCAACGTGGCTTTGCCCACAGGGACACTTAGCGGTGCCCCGCTATCTATAGCTTCAGCGCCTCTCTCCAGTCCATCAGTGGGGGACATAGCTAAGCAGCGAACCCAGTTGTTCCCCACATGCTGCTGCACCTCCAGCACGATCTTGTCCCCATCGATGGGAATGTCGATAGCATTATAGAGTGGTGGCAATTCATCGGGGGGAAACTCGATGTCCACCACTGTACCAAGGACCTGAGCTACTTTCCCTTTTGCCATAATGTCTCCTCGTACGCTGCTCGCCTTCCGGCTTACGTCTTTTTGCCAAAGGATGTCAGCCGTTCCGCAGTATCTTCAATAACGGTGATGGTCTCTGCCTCAATCTTGAGCCCGGTTGCCAAGTCTGCTTTCATCCCCTTGTTTATTAAAGTCTTATAGGCGGCAATGGAGCCCCGGCTGTTGCTCAGCATCTTCCCTGCCAACTCCTTTGCTGCCTCTTCTAACTTCTCCGCTGGAACCACCTCATTTATTAGTCCAATCCGCTCTGCTTCCTGAGCTGACATCGTCTCGGCGGTGAAAGAGAGTTCCTTAGCCTTCATAACCCCAACTATCCGTGGCAATCGCTGGGAAAGTCCCCAGGTAGGGCGAAGCCCCCACCTGGCGTGGGTATCCCCAAATACGGCGTTTTCCGAGGCAATTATCATGTCGCAGGCCAGAGCAACTTCGAGGGCACCGGTTAAGCAAAAACCGTTTACCATCGCTATCACTGGCTTGGGAAGGCTCTCAATTGCTTCGATTGCCCCCCATGCCCTTTTATTGATATCGGCACCAACATCCCCTACCTCTCGAGGCCCGCTTAAAGCCTTAATATCCAACCCTGCGGAGAAGGCACGGCCCGCCCCGGTGATCAACACTACCCCCACGCTATCATCCTTCCCTATGTCCTCAAGCGCCGCCTGGATTTCGGAGAAGGTTTGTTGATTCAGAGCATTGAGCGCCTGGGGGCGATTCAAAGTTATCTTTGCGATCCCCTCTTTCTTTTCCACAATTATGTTTTCAAAACCCATCATACCCCCTTCTAGACCAGCGCCGCTGCTCCTCCGGTGATATCTAAAAGCTCCTTAGTGATGGCCTCCTGGCGTGCCTTATTATAGGTCAGCGTAAGGTGTTCGATGAGCTCGTTGGCGTTGTCGGTGGCAGCGCGCATGGCCACCATCCTCGCCGACTGCTCACTGGCAATTGACTCGAAAATTGCATGGTAGATCTCCATCTCCACGAACCGGGGTAGAAGCTCAGCCAAAACGGCAGAGGGGTAAGGCTCATAGATATATCCCACATTTAGCCTGGCCTCTATAGTTGCTGGCTCGACGGGGAGCAGCCGCCATATCGCCAGCCTCTGGACCATGGTGGTCACAAACTGAGCATAGCAGAGATAGACCTCGTCCACCAGCCCGGCGCTATAATCATCGATAACCACGCGAGCAATAGGAAGGACATCGGCCAGCGAGGGCTGGTCGCCAAGGCGAGTGAACTCGGCGCGAACCTCCTCCCCACAGCGCATCATGAAATCCCGCCCCTTCCTACCCACGGCGACAATGGTCGCCGGGACGCCTTGCTCCAGGATGAAGCTCGCCGCCTTGCGATTGACATTGGCATTGAGGCCGCCGCAAAGGCCGCGGTCGGGGGTGATGAGGACCAGGGCGATACGATTCACCGACCTTTGAATCAGCAAGGGATGAATCACATCACCCGCCTGTCGCTGGGCGGCGAGGTCTCCCAGAACCTGCCTCATCAAATCAGCATAGGGGCGTCCGGCGAGGTCGCGCTCCTGAGCCCGCCTCATCTTGGAGGCGGCGATCATCTCCATAGCCTTGGTGATCTTTGCCGTGCTCTGAACGCTCTTGATGCGGCGCCTTATCTCACGAATAGTAGCCATTTAATAGGGCACACTCTCCTTGAATTCCAGGATCGCCTTTTTCAGCGCCTCCTCAGTCTCCTCGCTGAGCTCCTTTTCCTGGGCGAGGAGCTCAAGGATATCGCGATGGCTCGTCTCCGTGAAGCGGTGGAAGGCATCCTCAAACGCTATCACCCGATCCACGGGTACATCATCGAGATAGCCATTGATCACAGCATAGAGGATGGCGACCTCTTTCTCCATGGTCATGGGCACATACTGGGGCTGCTTCAGAACCTCTGTAATCCGCTGCCCCCGCTCCAGTTGAACCTTGGTCGCCCTGTCCAGCTCAGTGGCGCCAAACTGGGCAAAAGCGGCCAGCTCCCGATACTGAGCCAGGTCCAGCCTCAGCTTGCCCGCCACCTGCTTCATCGCCTTTGTCTGGGCAGCGCCTCCGACTCGGGAGACGGAAAGCCCGACATTTAAGGCTGGCCTGATGCCGGCGTTAAAAAGGTCGGTCTCCAAATAAATCTGGCCATCGGTTATAGAAATGACGTTGGTTGGGACATAGGCTGATATGTCGTTAGCCTGGGTTTCGATGATGGGAAGGGCGGTGAGAGAGCCACCGCCATACTCAGGCGCCATCTTCGCCGCCCGCTCCAAAAGGCGGCTATGGATATAAAATATGTCACCAGGATAGGCCTCACGACCCGGAGGGCGACGCAGCACGAGGGAGAGCTGACGATAGGCCCAGGCATGCTTGGAGAGGTCATCGTAGATGATCAGGGCATCTCTTCCCCGCTCCATAATTTCTTCCCCGATAGCGCATCCAGCATAAGGGGCTATATACTGAAGGGCAGCAGGGTCGGAGGCATGAGCAGAAACCACGATGGTGTGCTCCATAGCCCCATATTGCTCCAATATTGCTACTGCCTGGGCAACCTTGGACGACTTCTGTCCGATAGCACAATAGATACAGGTAAGGTCGCCACCGTTTTGGCTGATGATGGTATCGAGAGCGATGGCGGTCTTGCCTGTGGAGCGGTCGCCGATAATCAACTCTCGCTGGCCCCTGCCGATGGGGATCATACTGTCAATCGCCTTTATCCCGGTATGTACTGAGGTATCCACCGACTTGCGCAGCACTACATTGGGAGCAACCCGCTCTACAGGGTGGGTTTTTTCATACTTTATCGGCCCCTTGCCATCCAAAGGCTGCCCCAGCGGGTTTACCACCCGCCCGATGAGACCATCACCCACCGGAACCTCGGCGATCTTCCCAGTGCAGCGCACCTCATCCCCCTCCTTGATCTCAGAGTAGTCTCCGAGGATAACCACGCCAACACTGTCCTCCTCAAGATTGAGCGCAAGCCCAATAACCCCATTAGTGAACTGGATCAGCTCGTTATACCTGGCCCCACTAAGACCATGAATACGGGCAATGCCATCGCCGACCTCAACCACAGTGCCCACATCCACCATGGTCACCATGGTGCCGAACTGCTCGATTTGCTGTCTGATGATAGAGGAAATATCCTCGGCTCGAGCCATCTAATTTACCTCCAATTTATCTGCCAACCAGGCTTTGCCTAAGGCTAAGAAGCCTAGTCTTTGTACTGCCATCGATAAGTTTATCCCCCACCCTAGCCACCAGACCACCGATAAGGGAGGGGTCAACCCTGGAACTAAGCACAATCTCCTTGCCCACCAGGTCGCCAAGCCTATGGGCCAGCTTATCCTTTACCTCTTCATCAACGGGAACTGCGGTAGCCACCTCAGCATGAGCGATGCCGCGATGCTCATCCACCAGGCGCTGATACTCGGTCACTATGTCTCCCGCGATCACCAGTCGCCTCCGAGCTACCAGAAGGTAAGCCAGATTCATTGCCAGAGGGTTTATCCCTTCCAAACGCTGGCTTAAGATCCTCGCCTTTTCGTCGAAGTGAATCTTCGGGCTTTCCAAAAAGGCGTAAACAAGAGGGTCCTTCATCGCTTCGGAGATCCGCTCCAGATCCCCGCGCCACAGGTCCAGTTCCCCCCGCTCAAGGGCAATCTGAAAGACTGCCTGGGCGTGTCTCCTGGCAGAAGCAACCGTCGCCATCCTAGCTTCCTCTAGTCCCTCCGCCGGGGGCTTCCTCAAGAACCTCATCGATAAGCCGGCGATGCTTCTCTTTGTCTAAGGTCTCAGTGATAACCTTCTCTGCAGCCACTATCGCCAGGTCAACAAACTGGCGTCTGAGCTCATCAATAGCCTCATCCCGCTCCCTGTCGATCTCAAGACGCGCTCTGGCTATAATCGCTTCCGCCTCCTGGCGAGCCTCCTGGCGTGCCCCTTCTTTGAGTTGCCCCCCCATCTGCCCTGCTTGAGCCAGTATATTCTGCCCCTCTTTGCGGGCAGCCTCCAGCTGCAGCCTCACCTGTTCCTCGGTCTGAGTCATCTTCTCCTTGATCTCCTCTGCCTGATCCATGCTCTCCTTGATCTTGTTGGAACGCTCATTTAACATCCTGAGAACAGGCTTGTAAAGCACGAAATAGAGGAGGAGAAACAAAATGCCGAAATTTATCAGCTGCGCCACCAAACCTGATACATTTATACCAATATCTCCCATAATCGATACCCCTCCCCAAAGTCCCGATCAGATTACGAAGAGCAGTATGATGGCCACAATCAGAGCGTAGATAGCGATGGCCTCGCAGAAGGCAATGACGAGGATCATATTGGTCATAATCGCACCCCGAGCCTCGGGATTGCGCCCCAATGCCTCCATCGCACCTCGCCCCAGGATGCCAACCCCGATCCCAGGTCCGATAGCACCTAGGCCCATGGCTATTCCTGCTGCTAGCAGTTTCATTGTTTCTGGATCCATTATCTATCCCCCTTTCAGATATCTTCAAAACCTATTAGTGTTCCTCGACAGGAGTAACCGCAATCATAAGGAAAACAAGAGTCAACCCACCAAATATAAGGGCCTGAACGAAACCAAGGAATAGCTCCAACCCATAGAAGGGTATAGCTGCCACCCAAGGGATAAGAAAGATCATCACCAAAAGAAGCAGTTCACCTGCGGTCATATTGCCAAAGAGACGGAAGGTGAAGCTGACGACGCGTATAAGCTCGCTCAGCATCTCAATAAAGCCAGCAAAGGCCCCGATAATCCCGGTGACCATACCGCCGAGCCCGCTTCGTATCTTGCCCCTGAACACCTGACCCAGGCTGTGAAACAAAGGGCGCACGTTGATGAACTTCCTCATATAGCGGAAGAAACCCTGAGACTTGATTCCCCAGTACTC
>Ga0180438_10012572_pt1 | contig 10059 bp, 11 predicted proteins | sample SS_ome_12_FD_132455 | JGI IMG/M metagenome (GOLD analysis project Ga0180438, IMG submission 132455) | Hypersaline lake sediment archaeal communities from the Salton Sea, California, USA - SS_3_D_2 metaG | ecosystem: Environmental > Aquatic > Non-marine Saline and Alkaline > Hypersaline >...
CCACGTTGTCAACATCTCGGCCAAACACGAAGGGGCGCCCCCGGAGATCGAACAGACCCGTGAGCACCCCTCCGACATCCTCGACTATTTCCGCGACAAGAGCGAGATCGAGGAAGCGGGCCACATGCCCTACATGTTGCGCAACTACCTGGACAAACACGACGCAGTCAACCGCACCGCCCGCGCCCTGACGGAGCACGGGCTCACGTTCATCGCGGCGCGCAACCTCCACCAGGAATAGAGGTTTCAGGTTACAAAGTTTCAGGTTCCAGGTTTGGCATTCAACCAACCTGGAACCTGGAACTTGGAACCTTAAACCTTGGACCGCCCCTCTAACCGACCCCTCTCAATCTTCCCGCTCCCCCCTCACCACACCCTTCCCATACGCAAACCCCATCTGGAACGCCTGCATATTCAACTCCTCCGTCCCCTTCGGCACACGGTCCAGAATCGCCTTGCGCATCGCCTCATCCGTCACCACCCCCGTCACCGCCGTCAACGCCCCCAACATCACGATATTCGCCACGATCCGCCGCCCCAACTCCTGCTCCGCGATCCGCGTCGCCGGAACAGAAATCACCTGCTGATCCGCACCCTCATCCGCTTCCACCAGATCCGCGTCGATCAACAACACCCCACCCTCAGCCAACCGGCCGTGATACGTCGTGTACGACTCCTGCGACATCGCCGCCATCACACACGGGCGCGTCACGTGCGGATACAAGATCGGATCGTCTGAGATAATCAACGCCGTACTACACGCCCCACCGCGCGATTCCGGCCCGTACGACTGCGTCAACGTCACCTCCCGCCCATCATGAAGTGCCGCCGCCGCCCCCGTGATCTTGCCCGACAGGATAATCCCCTGACCGCCGAAACCGCACAACAACACCTCCAGAACGCCGCCACCCTCCTCCACACATCCCTGGTGCGAGACAACGACCGCCTCCCCCTCCTCCCTCTCCCCTTCGAAGAGGACCGGCGTCACCACCGGCGCCCCCAACTCCATCGGCGGTCGGTGCAACAACCCCAGATCATCCGAAGGATGCAGATCCCCGAACTTCTCCTGAAGCCCATCTTGGAAAGTCGGACGATCCTCGTCCACGAACTCCCCGCACACAATCTCCCCGCCCAGATCGATGTCCACCTCCCACGGCTGGGCATCGTGCCGGATCACCGCCTTCTCGTGATAATACTCGATCATATCCGTCCCGTACTTGCGCCGGTTGAAACGCCCGTACAACGTCGGACAAGGAGAGATCACCTCCACCACGCTGAAACCCCGCTTCTTCAGCGCCTTGTATATCGACCGCTCCAACCGCCGCGCGTGCAAGACCGTCCAACGGGCCACGTACGTCGCCCCCGCCGCCGCCGCCAGGTTTGGAATATTGAACGGATGCTCCAGATTCCCCTTCGGCGAAGTGCTCGTCCGCGCCCCCGTCGGCGTCGTCGGCCCCATCTGCCCGCCCGTCATCCCGTAGTTGAAATTGTTCACACACACCACCGTGATGTCCATGTTGCGCCGCGCAGCGTGGATGAAATGATTCCCGCCGATCGCGATCAAATCCCCGTCCCCCGAGAACACCACCACCTTCAACCCATCGTTCGCCAACTTCAACCCCGTCGCGAACGGGATCGCCCGGCCGTGCGTCGTGTGAAAACCATCCAGCCGCAAATAACCCGCCACCCGACCCGTGCACCCGATGCCCGAGACAATCGACACCTTGTCCAGGTCGAGCCCCGAGCGCATCAACGCGCTCGTGAAACAACTCAGCGCCGTCCCCAAACCACACCCGGGACACCAGATGTGCGGCAGCCGCTCCGTCCGCAACAACTCATCCATCGGGTGGTACCCAATCTCCTCCAACGTCGGCACCCCCGCCAGCTCATCCCCATTCCCTACCATCTGCTGATCTGGTGCAACCTGCGGTTGCCCATCATCAATTCGGTGCAACCTTCGGTTGCCATCTAGTTCCTCGCCTCGTCGCATATCTACCTCGCTGCCTCGTGAATCGCGTCCAGAATATCGTCTGGCTCGTGGATCTTGCCCCCTGGATGAGTCACCGGGATCACCCGCGCCTGGCCCCCAGCGCAACGCTCCACCTCCAACACAATCTGCCCCATATTCAGCTCTGGCACCACGAATGCATCCACCTGGCCGGCCAGCTCGCGGATACGATCCTCGGCGAAGGGCCACACCGTCACCAACTTCAACAACCCCACCCGCAGCCCCTCCTCCCGTGCCATCCGCACCGGCAACAGCGCCGTCCGCGCCGAGGTACCGTACGCCACCACCACCACATCCGCATCCTCGACCCCCTCCTCAACCAGCGTGATAATATCGTCCCGGTTGTTGCGGATCTTGTCGATCAGACGCGGAATCAACTTCTCCTGAGCTGCCGCCGTCGTCGCTGGATACCCCCGCTCATCGTGCGTCAGCCCCGTCATATGGATCCGGTAGCCCGTCCCCGCCACCGCGAAAGGCGGCACCCCATCCTCCTCCGGCGCGTACGGCAGATAATCCCGGCTCGGTGGCACCTTGGGCCGCCGCCACGCACAAATCGCGATCTCCTCCGACGGCGGGATCACCACCCGCTCCGTCATATGCCCCACCGCCTCATCCGACATCAGAAACACCGGCGTGCGGTACTTCTCCGCCAGATTGAACGCCCGAATTGCCAGATCAAACGCCTCCTGCGGGGAACCAGGCGCCAGCGCGATAATCTCATAGTGGCCATGAGAGCCCCACCGCGCCTGCATGATATCCGCCTGACTCGTCAGCGTCGGCAGCCCCGTCGACGGCCCCCCGCGCTGCACGTTCACCACCACGCACGGCGTCTCCGACATAATCGCCAGCCCGATGTTCTCCAACATCAAACTCACCCCGGGGCCAGAGGTCGCCGTCATCGCCCGCGCCCCCCCCCACGCCGCTCCCACCACCGAGTTCATCGAAGCCAGCTCATCCTCCATCTGGATGAAAACCCCGCCCACCTCCGGCAGCCGCGCCGCCATGCGCTCGGCCACCTCCGTCGCCGGCGTGATCGGATACCCACCGAAGAAACGACAACCCGCACATATCGCCCCCTCCGCGATAGCCGTATCCCCATCCAGGAAGAACTTCCCCTCCAGCACGCCCGGTTCACTCACCGTTGTCTACCTCCTCGCTGCGAATGATGAAAATACAGAACTCCGGGCACAACAACTCACAGAGTCGACAACCCACACACCGCTCCGCTTGAACAGCCCGGGGCGGGTGGTACCCCTTCTCATTCATCTCGTCCGACATCTCCAGCACATCGCGGGGACAATACCGCACACACAACCCACACCCCTTGCACCGCTCCCGGATAATGTGCGCCTCCCCGTGAGGGATAGAGAACCGATCTACGTCGAGTGGAGTACGCCAGAGTTTCATACCCAAACTCAACTCCTTGGTCACTTCATTGCCCGTTGTTACCATCGTTGCTACTCCTAACTCACCCGATCACCCGTTCCAATGCCGCCTTCGACGCCGCCTCCACCTCCTCGTGGATGCTCCGTCCGTGGCTGTCCATCGTCACCACTACCGGAAACCCCTCCACACGGATGACCCAAAAAGCCTCCGGCACCCCAAACTCATCCTTCTTATAGACCGCCACCACATCCTTCACCGCATCCGCGATCAACGACGCCGCCCCGCCCACAGCGTGGAAATAAACCGCCCCGACCTCCTGGCAGGCGCGCAACGTCGCCGGCCCCATCCCTCCCTTGCCGATCACACCGCGCAGCCCAAAATGAGCCATCACCTCTGGCTCGTATACCTCCTCGCGGATCGACGTCGTGGGGCCTGCCGCGACAAACTCCCATCGCTCGCTTTGCGCGGCGCCCCGGCTGCTCCTGGGCTGGCTGGGGGTCTTCCCCCTCTCCCCCTGGGAGAGGGCTGGGGAGAGGGTCGACTTCAGCGCCCGCACCACCGGCCCACAATGATAAATCACGCCCCCCCTCAACAACCCCTGCAACTCCTCATACAACCACCGCTCGCCCTCCGGCACACCCTCCGAGCGGATGAACGTCTCAATCAAAAACTTGTGCGCCGCATCCCGCCCGGTCACCATCACCCCGGACAAACTCACCGTATCCCCCACGTGCAGAGCCCGGACATCCTCCTCAGAAATCGGAATCGTCAAATCATAAGATGCCATGAGAAAACCGTCCTCCTGCGCACAAAGCGTGAAACGTGAAACGTAATGCGTGATGCGTAATGCGTAAAACGTGATGAGTGACCCGCCAACCTGCGCACTTGCCAATTTGCAGATTTGCTGATTTGCAGATTTGCTGATTCGGACTTGTAAGCGCAGCGACGCCCGCCACCTCACAAAGATATGCGCAGCGACGCCCGCCGGCATGCCCAACAATTATACGCCACACTCACAAAATAACACGCCGGAAGGCGATGATAAGCACCCACCTTCACCCCAAACACCGTCGTCTTTCCCCCGAACCCCATCGGCCCAATACCCAACTCATTGCACTCGCCCAACAACCGCCCCTCCAGCGCCGCCAACTCCGGCACTGGATTCACGTCGTCCAGCGGGCGGAACAACTGCTCCTTCGCGTGCACATACCCCGTGCCCCGATCTGCCCCGATCGCGATCCCCAACACCGCCGGCGCGCACCCCTTCCCCTGCGCCCGATAGACCGCGTCCAGCACCACCCGCCGCACCCCATCCAAATCCCGTCCGGCCGCAAGCGGCGCATACGGCAACTTATACTGCACCCCCACATTCTCACTCCCACCGCCCTTCAACAACAAATCCACCCGGACGTCATCCTCATCCAAACCTTCTGATAAAAAGGGAAGCGAAGGAAACGAAGTGGCTGAAGCGGCATCCCATTCTTCGAAGTGGAACGTAGGAAACGCCGTCCCCACGTTATTCCCACTGTTCCGCCCGGAGATCGGATCCACCGCATTCGGCCGCAGAAAAGACCGCCGCGTCGCCTCGGCCACCGCCGCCTCCAACCGTGCCCGCAGATCGCGCGTCCCCACCCCCCGGCCGTGAACCACGTAGAAGATCGGCACACCCGTATCCTGGCAAATCGGCGTCGAATTCGCCCGCGCCAGCGCCACATTCTCCAGAATCGTCCCCAGCGCCCCCGCGGCCGCCGAACCCGGCTCCTCCCGCCCCTGCGCCGCCCGCAACGCTCCCTCCACATCCGCCGGCAAATCAGTCGACGCCCTGCGGATCAAATCAACGAAAGCATCCATATGGTTCCCTCCCCCACCGACCACGCCCCTCCACCGTCACCGCCAACCGCCCCAACTGATCCCAGGCCGGCGTGAACGCACCAAACGAAAAATACTTCGCCACCCCGTCATACGCATCTACAAGCGTCAGCCCGCCCTCATCGTACGCCACCGCGATAAACGTATGCTGCCACTGCACCACCGCCGACGACTCCCCGTCCCACGACACCCAGCGCTCCACATCCCCCAGCCGCATATCATACGTCGCCCACACAATCACCGGCCGCCCCGCCGCCAACTCCCCCTTGAGACCCTCCAGACTCCAACCCCTCCGCGCCTCCGCCTCCAGCCCGAAACTGCGCAACGTCGCCGCGATCGGCCCCGCGTACACCCCATACCCCACCGGCGGCATACTCCCCGCCGGCCCATCCACATCCCCCACAAAACCACGCTGCGGATTATCCGACTTGGGCAACCGCCGGAAAAAAACATCCTCCTCGAATCCCACCCCCCAGAACCCCGCCACATCCGTCGCCGAGCGAGACTCACAACTCAAATTGCGCCCCTGCGGATGCCCCACCACCCCCTCCACCGAGGCCGCCGGCGGCAAATCATCGGCCTGTACAAACCGCCCCGCCCCAAACGCGGGCAAAAAGACGAGGACAGCGACACCTACGCAACACGCAACACGCAACACGTAATACGTAAACCGACCTTGTCGGCGTAATACGTAATACATCCCTAATCCGTTACTGTCCTGAGATCCGCGTACGAACCCGCATCCCCATCCGTTACTGTCCCGAAATCCGCGTCCCAATCCCCGTCCTACCCCCCCTCCAGCGCCGCCACAATCCCCCGCACCTCCTCAACCGTCCGCGGAGCCGCGTCGAACACCCCCTCCCCGCGCATGTCCGCCTCCGTCAACTCCGAGTTTGCCGAGAGATACCCCAGAACCGGAACCGGGCTATTCCCCTGCAAAAAATCCCAGTCCCCCTCCCCGCGCACCTTGTTGCCCACCGCATACACCTGCTCGATCCCGATATCCGCCGCCAACTCCCGCACCCGCGCCGCCGTCGTCAGGCTCCGCCGTCCCGGTTCCAACACCACCAAGAACGCATCCACCGCCTGCGCCGTCGCCCGCCCCAGGTGCTCCACCCCCGCCTCCATATCCAGGTCATCATCTCATCGCGGTACAACAACAAATGCGTCACCAGCGCCCGCAGCAGCGCACTCTCCGGGCAAATACATCCGCTCCCCCCCGACTCAATCGTCCCCAGCCGCAAGAAGCGGATCCCCCGGTGCGAGACACTGAACCGGTCCGGGATATCATCCACCCGCGGGTTTAAACTGAAAAACCCACCGGAAGTGCCCGGCTTCGCCCCCGTTCGCTCGTAAATCAGTGCCTCCATCTCCGCCACCGGCGTTACCTGCGCCACCAACTCTGGCGGGAACCCCAGCGCCTCCGCCAGTCCCCCCGCCGGATCCGCGTCGATCGCCACCACCTTGCGGCCCCGCTCCGCATAGATGTGCGCCATCAGAGCCGACAGCGTCGTCTTACCCACCCCTCCCTTGCCACTCACCGCAATCTTGTTCAACTCGCCATCTCCACAAACTGCGTCAGATCCATCACCCGGATCCGCACCCGCTGCGCCCGTGCCGCCTTCGATAGCGTCCGCACACACTGCGGGCACGCCGATACCAACACCGTCGCCCCCACCTCCGCCGCCTGCCCGATCCGCTGCGCCGCCACCTCCCCCACCAGGTCCGCGTCGAACGTCTCCAGATTCCCCCCGCCCCCGCAGCACAGCGCGTGCTCCCGCGATTGCTGCATCTCCACAAACTCATACCCCGGCACCCGCCGCAGCACCTCCCGCGGCGCCTCGAAAATCCCACTCTTCCGCCCCAGGTCGCACGGATCGTGATACGTCACCACCCCCGTCCGCCGCGGCTCCTTCAACTCCAACCGCTGCGCCGCCTCCGGCCCCGCCGTCACCAGATCCGCCAACACCTCCACCGCGTGCACCACCTCGAACCCCAGTTCCTCCCCCAGAATCTCCGGATACGTATGATGCCACATATGGTAGCACGACGGACACGCCGTCACCAATCGCGGCACCCCCAACGCCCGCATCCGCTCCACGTTGTGCCGCACCAGCCCCTCCGCCTGCTTCAACTCACCCGCCATCAGCAGCGGATAACCACAACACTCCTCCTCGTCCCCCATCGTCGTGAACCGCACCCCCGCCCGCGTCAACACCGTCGCGAAACTCTGCGGGATCCCGTAACTCATCGGGAACATCGCCGACACACACCCCACGAAATACGCCAGCTCCGCCCCCCCATCCCGCACCAGCCCCTCCGGCCGATCCTCCGGCGCCAGATTGTCCGTCCACGCCAGCCGCGCCGCGTTATCCTCCCCCGACACATTGTAATGCGTGCGGATCCGCTCGCCCAACATCCCCATCGCCCGCACACCCTTCCGCAGCCCCTCATCCTCCCCCAGCGCCTCCACCCCCGCCGTCAAATACCGCTCCTGCATCACGTGCTGGCGCATCACCTCCACCAACCGGCGCACACTCAAATCGTGCGGACAGTGCTCCGTACAATTGTCGCACCCCACACACCGCCAGATACTCGCGTCCGTCGCCAACACATCCTCCAGCCCAAACTGCGCCAACCGCATCATCTGGGCCGGGCGGTACCGCATCGCCGGCACCGTCGGACACCCCGAAGAACACCGCTCACACTGATAACACAGATACACATTCTCCCCGCACTCCTGGCGTATCTGCTTCGAAAGCCCCGTACTCAACCGAATCGCCATATACCTCCCCCCACAACTCCTTGCATCCTTCTATCCTTCTATCCTTGTATCCTTACCCCTTCTATCCTTCCCTCACGGCCGCGGCAACAACCCCGCACCCTCCACGATCGGGCGCACCGCCTCCTCCCACTCCACCGCCATGATGTGCACCCCGGCCACCCCCTCGATCTCCCGGATCTCCTGGATCTGTTCGATGCAGATCTGGATCCCCGTCTCCCGCCACGCCTTCCGCCGCGCCTTCCTCTCCTCCTTCGGGATCCCCGAGATCGCCGCCAACATCCGCTCCACGTACACATCCTGCACAATCATCCCCGGCACCTGGTCCCGCATATACCGCGCCATCCCCGACGACTTCAGCGGCCCCACACCCGCCATAATATACACCTTCTCGTGCAGCCCCATCTCCACCACCTTCGCCATAAACTCGCGGAAGCGCGGAATATCGTAGATCAACTGCGTCTGCACGAAATCCACCCCGGCCGCCACCTTCTTCGCCAGCCGGTACGGACGGAACTCAAACGGATCCCCGAACGGATTCGAGGCCGCCCCGATGAAAAACCGCGGGCACACCCCCTTGATCCCATCCCCACACTCAAAAACCCCCTCGTCCCGCATATCCTTCACCATGCGGATCAACTGCACCGAGTCCAAATCGTGCACATTCTTCGCCTGCGGATGATTGCCGAACACATTGTGATCGCCCGTCAGACACAACAAATTGCGCATCCCCAGCGCGTACGCCCCCAGCAGATCCGCCTGGATCGCCAGCCGGTTCCGGTCACGGCACGTCATCTGCACCACCGGCTCCAGCCCTTCCCGCATCGCCAGCACCCCCGAACCGATGCTCGACATCCGGACCACCGCCGTCTGATTATCCGTGATATTCACCGCGTCCACCGCCCCGGTCAGCAACTGCGCCTTATGCAGAATATGTGCCGGATCCGCACCCTGCGGCGGCCCCAACTCCCCCGTCACCGCGAAATGCCCCGCCGCCAACACCTTCTCCAAATTACTCCCCGACTTATACCCGTTCGTTCCTTCCTGTGCCGTAGCCATAACTCACCTCACTTTGCAAAAGGAAGCGAATCGCCCCTTCCTTTCCCTGTATCCTTGTATCCCTACCCCTTGCATCCTGCCCCTCGCACCCTTACTCCTTACTCCCTACTCCCTACTCCCCTCTCTACTCCGCCTCATCCAGCCGCAGATCATCCCGCACAATCTTGCGCGGCCCCCCATCCCGGCTCTGCGACCAATCCTTCGGCGCCTGAATCTCCATCAACCGATCCACCCGCCCCAACTTGACCGCCCGATCCCAGATCAACTGCCAGGCGCACGACACATCCGGATCAATCTCGCACACCCCGTTCTGCGAACCGCCGCACGGCCCGTTCAGCAACTGCTTCGAACACCGGGCGATGGGACAGATCCCGGCCGTCAGCCCCAGAATGCAATCCCCACACGCCTGGCATCGCTCCTCCCACACCCCCTGCTCCTCCGGCAGCCCCAGAAAAGTCGTATTCAGCCCCGGCAGCGTGATCGCATCCGGGAAACGCTCGTTCATCGCCTGCACACCGATCCCGCACGCCAAACTGAGCACCGCGTCATACCCATCCAGTTGCTCCCTCAGCGGATCGATATACTCCCACTCACACTGGCGCTGCACCGTGACCTCGTCCACCTCCATCGGGTGGCCGTCCAACTTACTCTTCATCCGCAGCTCCGAAGCCAGGACGCCCACCTCCTTCTCGCCACCGGCGAAACAAACCGTCACACACGTCCCACAACCGGCGACCAACACCCTCCGTGCATCGCCCAACAACTCCATAATCTCCGCCAGCGACTTCTGCTCACCAACAATCATGATAACTCCTCCCTATGCCCTGCCTCTTTGTTCATATCTTCTCGTGTTCCCTCGTGTTCCCCAACGGATTCGGCCCCAACCGCCGCACCCGCTCCGTCACCTCCGCCACCACCTCGGCGAACTGCGCCCCCATCGCCGAGGATAAATTCA
>Ga0180438_10012573_pt1 | contig 10059 bp, 10 predicted proteins | sample SS_ome_12_FD_132455 | JGI IMG/M metagenome (GOLD analysis project Ga0180438, IMG submission 132455) | Hypersaline lake sediment archaeal communities from the Salton Sea, California, USA - SS_3_D_2 metaG | ecosystem: Environmental > Aquatic > Non-marine Saline and Alkaline > Hypersaline >...
CTCGAACCGATCGGGCAGGTTCCAGTTTCACCTCCTGGAGATCGCCGCCCGGCGGCTGGTCCAAGTGACCGACGGCGAAGATCTTTCGCCCAATATGGCTTGCGTCGATCCGGCCGGCCGCCTGTTCTACTTCGATGGGCCGGCGCTGCGGACCGTGAAGCTCGACACGCTGGAAGACCGCGAGCTGTACCGTGTGCCGGAGGGGACGCGGCCCGGGCTGCCCTCCTGCACGGCGGACGGCCGCTATGTGGCCTTCGCCTACAGCGAAGCCCGGGCGGTGAGCACCGAGACCGGCCGCATCTACTCGACGATGGCCGAACGCTACTACCAGCGACCCGGTTGCGTGATCATGCGCGTCGACACGTCCGGCGGTGGCGCGGTGGCCGCTTGGGGCGAGCGGGCGTGGATCAGCCACGTGCTGATCCATCCACACCGGCCCGACTTCATCCTCTTCTGCCATGAAGGGGGCAGCCACGTCGCCCAGCGGATGTGGACCGTGGACCTCTCCGTGCAGCGGGGACGCACGGCCCGGCCGCTCTATCCGCAGCGGCCCGACGAGTTCTGCGTCCACGAATACTTCACGCGGCAGGGCGAAGTCGGCTTTCAGTACGAGCTGGAGCGGGAGGGGCAGCGGGAGTACTACAATTGCTTCGTCCGCCCCGACGGCAGTTGGATCCGGCAATTCCTCTTGCCCGGCCGCAGGCCCGGCCACATCCAGTCGAATTCGGACAACACGCTGGTCGTCGGCGACTGCGGCTACCTCGGCCCGGAAGACCGGGAGGGAGGGAACTTCATGTCGCTGATGACGCATGCCAACGGGCGGGCCCACGTCCGCCGTCTTTGCCGGCGCGTGCCGGGCAGCACCCAGCACAGCCACGGCCATCCCCTGTTCAGCCTCGACGACCAGTGGGTGCTTTACAACTCGATGATCGGCGAGACGCACAACGTGTACATGGCGGAGGTGACCAGCCTGGAGTAGCGAGCGGCAGATCCGCCTTCCTGTCCCATGCCCTGGCCCGCAAGCGATGCGTGGGCACAAACGCGCATCCGCCGGCATCCCCTATTTTCGGCGGATGTCCTCTGCATTAGATAGAGGGGTCTGCCCAAGAAAGCGTCTGCAGCGGGCCCAAGGAAAACGGTTTTCCACAGCCGGCAGGGGCCAAGAAGAGGCTCCCCCGGTGACGGAGAAGCTCTTGGAACGGCCGGAAAGCATGGGCCGGAGACTCTGCCTCGACGGCCAGCACGCCATCGGAGGGCAGCTCAACCGACCTCCCGCCCTCCGTCAGAACCATGAGTGCCGTCCTTGCCGGCCGGACATTGAGGGCGGATAATGTCGGGTGAGGCGGCCTTGCGCGACGGGCCGATGCCCCCTTCGGTTCTTCCTCTCAAACGTTCAACGCACCATGACCACCTTCAAACTGCTCCTGGCCGAGATCCTCTATCGCAAGCTGAACTTCACGTTGAGCCTCTTGGCGGTGATCATCGCGGCGACGCTCTTCGTGGCCGGGCCGATCCTCGTCGACGCCTACAGCCGGCAGACCGACGCCAAGCTCGCCCAGTTGGAGGACGAGACGCGGAAGCTGATGAAGAACATGGGCTTCAACCTGATGATCGTGCACCGCGACAACGACATGACGGACTTCTGGGCAGGCGACTTCGCCAAGTACGACATGCCCCAGGATTACGTCCAGCGGCTCGCCCAGGACCCCCGTCTGACGCTGGTCACCCATCTGGTCGCCACGCTCCAGAAGCGGATCGACTTTGGCGGCCGCAAGGTGCTCCTGCAAGGCTACCTCCCCGAAACGCCCCAATCGCACGCGCCGCAGACCGAGTTTGCCAAGAAGCTCGCGCAGAAGAAGACGCCGATGGGCTACGATATCGAGCCGGGCACCGCGCAGCTCGGCCATGAGCTTCGCGGCGACTACAAGGTCGGCGACGTCATCGAGGTGCTCGGCAAGCAGTTCACGGTCGCCGCCCTGTTGCCGGAGAAGGGGAGCAAGGAGGACATTGCCATCATGATGCACCTCGACGACGCCCAGGAGATCCTCGGCCTGCCCGGCAAGATCAACCAGATCATGGCCCTGGAGTGCCACTGCGCCGAGGCGGCCCTGCCGCTGATCCGCCAGCAGCTTTCCGAGATCCTGCCGGAGGCGCGGGTGACCGAGTTCCAGTCGATCGCCCTGACCCGGGCCGAGCAGCGGAGCCGGGTGGCCGAGTCGCGGGCGGACGTCGAGGCCACGCTGAGTACGCTGGTAAACGTGGTCACGCCGATCATCGTGCTGGCCTCGGCGATTTGGGTCGGGCTGTTGGCCCTGGCCAACGTTCGCGAGCGGCGGACCGAGATCGGCCTGCTGCGGGCGCTGGGCAAGGGCTCCGGGATGATCGCCTCGTTGTTCCTCGGCAAGGCCGCGCTTCTGGGGTTCGTCGGCGCAGCCGTCGGTTTTGCGCTGGGGAGCGGGCTGGCCGCATGGCTGGGGGTCGAGGCCCTCGACGTGGCCGGCAGCATGCTCGGCGTCCGCTACGACATACTTGTCTACGCGCTGGTCGGGGCCCCCCTCCTGTCGGCCCTGGCCAGCTACCTGCCGACGCTGGCCGCCTTGACGCAAGACCCGGCCGTCGTACTCCGGGACGTCTGAGCGAAGGCGTCAGTCGCGGCCGCTGAAGCGGTAGACGTAGTACAAGAGCGTCAGGAACGCCTGCAACGTGGCGGCAACATAGGTCAGGGCCGCGGCGTTGAGCACCTTGTTGACGTAGGGAAGCTCCTGCTGGCTGACGATGCCGAGCTCACTGAGTTGGGCCTTAGCGCGGCTGCTGGCGTTGAATTCCACCGGCAGATTGACCAACTGGAAGAAGACCACGCAGGCGAACAGCGCGGTGCCGGCCCAGAACAGCAACGGCAGGTTGAAGATCAAGCCGAGGATGAGCATCCAGACGCCCGCCCCGCTGCCGAAGCCGGCCACGGGTACGGTGGCGTTGCGGACGACCAGGGGGAGGTAGGCGCGGGCGTCCTGAATGGCGTGTCCGGCCTCGTGCGCGGCAATGCCCACCGCCGCCAGCGAGCGATTCTGGTAGACGTCGTGGCTGAGCCGGAGGACTTTGTGGCGGGGGTCGTAGTGATCGCTCAAGTGGCCCGGCACTACCTCGATGTCGACTCCGCTCAGCCCGGCCGAATCGAGGATGTGTCTTGCGGCGGCCGCCCCACTCAGGGGCGCAGGCATCCGCTGGGCCTCCGCGTAGGTGGAGCGGACCATGAGCTGGGCGATCAGCCCAAGCAAGAACGCCGGACCGACAAGCATCCAAAAGAGGGGGTCGAATAGCATTTGGTAGATTCTCCTATTGGCAGGCAGCCGGCCTAAAGGCGACGGGTGGAAGGGGCAGCTTGGCTGCCCCTGCTGCCGCAACGGCGGACAAGCTGGCGAGGGGACGGCGACCCGTCAGCCGCCACGTGGCGGACCACCAGGAGTAACTTCGCCCGGTGCCTGGGGTTTCTTCTCCAATTTCGCGTTTATTACACCTGCCCGCGCAACATTCTACGCGATTGGGCAACCAGCGGTTTCGCGAGGGTGGCGGGCGGGCTCTTGGCAGCCTCTCTCCACAAACGGGTCGCTGGCGGTAAAATATGCCGTCTGCCCCGCCTGCGAGGCCTTGAGCCCGCAGTGTGGGGGGCACTGAACACCAGCGTAGCAGCAAAGATCGACCGTCGCAACGGGTTGGCGGCTGCCGGCGAGTGGTGCGTGGCCTAGAGTTCCGGTGTTCCCCGAAGCCCGCATCCCCGGCGCCGGAAACGGAACAGCAAACCCCCATCCGTGTCGATCAGCCAACTGTCCCGGACCGCCGCATAAGGACGCCGATGAGATTAGCACTGGTCGAAGTGGTCTTGGTCCTGCTGGCCGCGGGCTGCAACTCACGCGTCGAGCCGGAACCATCGGCGACCACGCCTTTTCAGGAGGCCTCGCAGGCGCCCGAGCAGCAGCCTGGGCCGCAATCAGGCCCATTTACGCCCGAACAGTGGCTGGCCACGCCGGCCTACAAGAAGGCCAACCCTTACGACTTGCCGCTGCAGTACGAGATCGAGATCCCCGAGTTGCCCCCCGAGGGACTCATGGACCCCGCGCCGGAGTTGCCGCCGGATGCGGGGGAAGGGGCCGGGGGATAACGGTCCGAGGTGCTTTCAGCGCGGCAGACGTCGGCCGAGCGGGCAGAACATCACTTCTCCGAGGCGGCGCTTGCCGCGATCGCCCCGGCAAAGAAGCTTGCCGTCTGGGCCTCGTACTGCACCCGAAATCGGCTCTTGCCGATCGTCAGTTCGTCGCCCGGCGCCAGAATGGCTTTCATGGCGGGCTGCCCGTTGACTCGCATGCTCGGCCCCGTGCCGAGATCCCACATGACCACCTTGCCCCCGAATTCCCGATCGACCATGCAGTGGTAGGGGCCCACCTCCGGATCGTCGAGCCGCACGTCGGCGTGGTGGGATCGGCCGATCAGCGAGGGCAGGTGCGGCAGAGTGGTTCTCTCTCCCGTGGTCACGTCGGTGAGTTCGACTTTCATAACTCGCTCCCGTTTCCAGGTTGCCTTCTCGCGAAGTCTCTTCCGGCTCCGCCACGGATCTCGCTGCTACTTCCACCCGTTTGATCTGGCGCTGCTGCCGACGACCTCGATAAGGTTCACGAGCGTTTTGACCAGGGGGTGAGTGAGCAGAGCAGATTGGGCGAGTTGCTTGTAGAAGTAGGTGGGCACCCTGCCGCGCAGCACGAGCATGCCGTCGCGATACTCGCAGTCGATCGTCCGCAGGGGAGCGTAGCCCGCGGAGCAAAGACGGCGACGGACCTCGGCCTCTATCTGTTCCGTCGCGGCGTCGGAAAACTTCGTCCCTGTGTCGACGTTGTCCACGTGGATCTGTCCTTCCTTGAGAGTTGTTGGGCGATCCGGCGAATCTAGGGCGATGAGAGATCGCAACACGCGTGCTCCGCGAGCGGGCCGGCGGCGCGCGTCGGGGCCAGATCGACGATCCGCTGCCAGACTTCCGCCCGATGGACGGCTTGGCCGGGCGGAGCCTCGACTCCGAGCCGTACCCGCTTGCCGCTGACTCCAAGGACCGTGACGGTCACGCCGCTATCGGGCAAGACGATTTGTTGACCGGTTTTGCGGCTGAGAATTAGCACGGGAGGACTCCTTTCCGATTCTGGGTCAAATACTCTCGGCAACTTGCGATGCCGCCGCGGCCGGGGGGTCGCAATCGATTGCGGGAGGCAATCCCCGGCGATAAGGGCGATTATGGCGCCGCGACGCCAGCACGCCGGCCACGACGCCTTTCAGCGCGCTGAAATCTTCATGCTTGCTCACGCAAGCCGTCGCGAAACGGGACCGCTGGTCCCGCTGGCAGACGTCGTCGAAGCAAGTGAAGAAAACGATCGGCACGTCGGGCCTTTCGGCGTGGATCCGCTCGGCCGTCTCCATGCCGTTGAGCCCCGGCATGCAGATGTCCAGGATCACCAGGTCCGGCGGCTGGCCGGCGATCGAGCGGAGCGCTTCGCTGCCGTCCCGCGCGAGAATCACCCGATAGCCTTCGTCTTCCAGTTCGGTTTCGCAATACCGGCGGACGTTTCTGTTGTCGTCGACGACGAGAATCGTGGGCATGTGCGGGTTCCTGGAAGCGCGGGGAAGACTTGACGCCTTCGCGGCCAGTTCGGTGTGCAACAACCGTGCCGGGAATGCAGCTTTTGCCGGCCAGCGTGGCAAGTCGAGAACTGCCAGATAGATGCGGACGGAGCACAACGGGCCGGCTTCCGAGCTGAGCCGTCAAAGGGTGTCGGCGGGCGGACGAAGCGTCAGGAAACTGACACCGTCTCGCCCGGCAGTTCGCCGCTCAGCGGAGCTTGTGCTTTTGCATCTTGGCGTGCAGCGTGGGTCGGGCCAGCCCCAGCAGTCGGGCGGCGTGCGTCTGATTGCCGCCCGCCCGCCGCAGACCCTCGGCGATGAGCAGTTTCTCGGCCCGCTCGATGAATTCCTCGTGGGCCCGGTCCCCAACGTAGGACTCCAGATAGCGGCGGATCAGTTCGGCCAGCCCGGTCTCGGCGAGCTTCAAGGATTCCGCTTCACTGGTCGCCGCGTCCTGCTCCAGCAGCAGATCCCCGGCTTGAATGGAATGCCCCCCGGTGAAAATCAAGGTGCGATGGATGCAGTGCTCCAGTTGGCGGACGTTGCCCGGCCAAGAGTAGCCCTGGAGCCGCTGCATCGCGTCCGGGGCCAGCGGCGGCTTCTCCACCTGGAGCTCCCGCGCATAGCGGTGGAGGAAGTAGTCGATCAGCCTGGGGACGTCTTCCCGCCGTTCCCTCAGCGGCGGGACCTGGATCGTGACCACGTTGAGCCGGTGATAGAGATCTTCCCGGAACCGGTCTTCGGCGATCGCTTTCTCCAGGTTTCGGTTGGTGGCGGCCAGCACGCGGACGTCGACGTGGATGGTTTCGTCTCCGCCGAGCCGTTCAAAACGCCGCCCCTGCAACACCCGCAGAATCTTGGCCTGAATGGCCGGCGAGACGTCGCCGATTTCGTCGAGGAAGAGCGTCCCACCGGCGGCTTGCTCGAACTTGCCGATCTTTCGCGAGACGGCGCCGGTGAACGCTCCCCGCTCGTAGCCGAAGAGCTCGCTCTCCAGGAGCGTATCGGGGATGGCGGCGCAATTGACCACGACCAGCAGCCGGTCGCTTCGCCGGCTGTGTTGGTGGACGGCGCGGGCGACAAGCTCCTTGCCGGTGCCCGACTCGCCGCGGATCAGCACGGTGGCGTCGGTGGCGGCCACTCGACCGATCGCCTTGTAGACCTGCTGCATCCCGGGGCTGCGGCCGATGATGGCGTCTCCGGCGATTTCGGCGGCGGCCTCGGGGTCGAGCACGACCTGGCTGCCGGTGAGCCTGGCTCCTTCGAGTGCCTTCTCGATCGTGGCGAGCATTTCGGCGGGGCTGAAGGGTTTCAGGTGGTAGTCGAAGGCCCCCGCCTTGGTCGCCTCGATGGCCGTGGCCATCGTGCCGTGGGCGGTCATGACGATCACCGGCAGCTTGGGCCGCTCGTGCTTGATGCGGCGAAGGGCCTCCAGGCCGTCCATCCCGGCCAGGCAAATGTCCATCACCACCAGGTCGACCGCCTCAGCGGCGACCAGCTCCAGCGCGGCCTCGGCGCCTCGGGCCGTGGCCACTTCGTGGCCGCCGCTGCCCAGCAATTCCTGGAAGGCCGAGAGCACGTTTGCCTCATCGTCCACGACGAGAATCTTGCTCATGCCGGCTCCTCGGGTGCGGCGGGAATATGGATGGCGAAGGTGGTCCCCGCGCCGGCGGAGGATTCCAGGACAAGCCGTCCCTCGTGCCGGGCCATGATCTGGGCGGCAATGCAGAGGCCCAGCCCGGTCCCGTCGTCGCGAGTGGTGAAGAAGGGCTCGAAGATCCTGGGACGGACCTCGTTGCTCATTCCCGGGCCGTCGTCCGAGACGCGGACCACGACCATCCTCCGCCCGTCCGCGGCAGACTCCGCCGTGGCCGCGACGCGAATCCTTCCTCTCTCGCCGGCGGCCTCCACGGCGTTGTTCAGCAGGTTGATCAGCACCTGCCTGAGCTGCTCGGCGTCTGCAAGCACGGGCGGCAGGTCGGCCGCGTCCTCCCGCACGAGCGCAATCTTGCGGCCGACCATGCGGGCTCCGACGAGCTCCAGTGTCCTGTCCAAGACCGCCGCAATCGGCAGGACGCGGGCGTTGAGCTCTCGGGGCCGGGAAAACTCGAGGAAATCCCGCACGATGTCCTCCAGCCGCCTGACCTCCTCCGCCACGATCTCGAACTTTCGATCGCGGGCCGGATCGCCGCCGACTTCTTTCTGCAGCGAAAAGAGCCACATTTTCATCGAGGTGAGCGGGCTGCGGATCTCGTGCGCCACGCCGGCCGCCAGCCTGCCCACCGAGGCAAGCTTCTCCGCGTCGCGCAATTCCTGGCGGCTGTGCTCCAGAGTGGTCCGCGCGTCGGCCACGTCGGACATCAGGTTCTTCAGGTAGATGCCGACGGCGCGGAGCTCGTCGGTGGGCAGCGAGTTCGATTTCTCGTCGCCATCGACGTCTCCGACGAGGCGGCGGGCGTCGGCGACCATGGCCCGGATCGGAAAGAAGACGCCGCTGAAAAACAGCCAGAGCAGGGCCGCTCCCAGGCCCACGGTCAGCAGAACGCAAGTGGCCACGGCCCAAGTGACCTGCCGAATCTGGCTGCGGACACGGTCTTCGGTTTTGGCCACGTACTGGTGGTTGGCGTTGATGAACCGCTCGCAGAGGTCATAGGCGTCGGAGAAGAGGTCGTTGACCTTTCCGAGCAAGAGCCGTTCGGCGGCCGCGGCTTCGCCGCAATCGTAGAGCTCCACGACCTTGTCTCTGGCGGTGTCGTATTGCTGGTAGACTTCCCAGAGATCGCTGAGGATTCTATCTTCGTCGTCCGTGTGCGACGACCGTCTGGCTTCGTCCAGCCACTCGAGGAAGCGTTGTTTCTTCTCCTCGATTCCCTCCAGCCACTGGCCGTTGCCGTCGTCCAGGAGGTACGAGGAGACGAAGCCACGCTGCTCCAACAGCGCGATCTCCAGCTCCTCGGCCGCCCTTACGCTGCTGACGTTGTTGCTGACGGTGACGTGCAGGGACCGGCCGATGTGCCAGCTTGACAGCAGTGCCACCATGCTGCTGAGGACGGTCAGGCAGATCACCCCCACCACGGTAACGACCACTCGTTTTGCCAGCGTAAGACGCATCGTGCTGCCCCCTGCTGCCTCCGTCGGAATTCCGCTGCCCTGGCAAGGCGCTCTCGCGGCATTGCCGGAGGATGAGTCTACCAGCGGGCGCCGTCTCTGCAAGACACGTGCGCGGAATCTGCGAGGGGGCCGCGCGGTTTGAGCGCGGGCAAGGGGAACCCGCGACGCGCCGGGGGGTGGAGTTCACTGGCCTCCGCGGCCGGCGGCGTCACCCCCGTCCGGTCCCGAACGGATCACTTCTCGCCGGCGGCCTTGTCGCCGGCCGCCTTGCCTTCGGCCGCTTTCTCGTCCGCGGGCTTGCCCTCGGCGGGCTTGGCCTTGGCCGGCCTTCTGGCGGGGCTCTTCGCTTCGGCTTGTTTGGGCGCGGCCTTGTCCGCCGGCTTTTTGGCTTTCTCTTCCGCTTTCGGATAGACGGGGAAGCCGCGGACCGGCAGGGCGCCGCGGTCCACCAGCCAGATGTTGCGGAAGTGGACCGGATTCTTGTGGTCTTGGAGCCGGATGGGCAACAACAGCGGCTCTTCCGGCTTGCCCGCCCCCGTCTTGTCGGGCAACTCCACGTTGTTGTGGATCTTCACGCCGTTGTGCCAGAGGGTGATCTTGGCGTTCTTGAGCTTCCTGCCGTCGGCCGCCCAGCGGGGGGCGGTGAAGATGATGTCGTAGCTCTGCCAGACCAGCGGCGGCAGGCACATGTTCACGTCCGGCGCTCGGAACTTGTAAAGGCCGCCGCAATCGTTGCTGGCCGCCTCCAGTCCGAACGAGTCGAGGATCTGCACCTCGTAACTGCTTTGGAGATAGACGCCGCTGTTGCCGCGGCCCTGGCCGCTGTCGCCGGGCTGGTAGGGGAGCATGAACTCCAGGTGGAGGGTGAAGTCGTGGAACATCGGCAGGACGTCGGCGCCTTGCATCAAGAGGCCGTCTTCGGTCATGCGGCCGTTGAGGAACTGGTCCGTGCCCGTGCCGTCGAACAGGACGACGGCCTCCGGCGGCGGTGGGGCACCGAGGGTGGGACTCTGGCGCTGAATCCTTTCGAGGCTGCCCAGCCGGTTGCCCTCGCGGTCGACGACCCAGCAATGGTCCGGGTGTACCAGGATCGCCCAACCGCCGCCGGAGAGGACGAGGAAATCGCCGCTCCGCTTGCCGATCAGTTGGACGGGCTTGGAGACTTTCGGCGACTCGCCGGGCAGTCCGCCCGAGTATTCGGCCGCCTCGAAACGGCCGCCGCCGACGGGCCGCACCTGGAGCCCCACCAGCCGCGGCCGCGACTTGCCCTCGGCAATCGCGCCGCGGAAC
>Ga0180438_10012574_pt1 | contig 10059 bp, 3 predicted proteins | sample SS_ome_12_FD_132455 | JGI IMG/M metagenome (GOLD analysis project Ga0180438, IMG submission 132455) | Hypersaline lake sediment archaeal communities from the Salton Sea, California, USA - SS_3_D_2 metaG | ecosystem: Environmental > Aquatic > Non-marine Saline and Alkaline > Hypersaline >...
AAAGCCTTCCTGGTGATCTCACACGACCGTCATTTTTTGGATCAGGTGGTCACCAAAATCTGGGAGATTGATCAATGTCAACTGGTTGAATATTCCGGTAATTACAGCTTTTATCTATCTGAACGGGAATTGCACCTGCGCCAGGCACAGGAAGCCTATGAACGGAAGCGCAAGGAAATCAAACGGTTGAAACGGGCGGCGGCTATTCAAAGTAAAAAAGCGCAGAAAGTAGCCGGTAAACCAGGCAACCTTTCTAACTACGATCCCAAAGCAAAACCCTTTTATCGGGCGAAAGGGGCGAAAGTAGCCCGTCGCGCCACTATCTTGAAAGAGCGAATTACCAAAATTGGTGACCCGGAAAAACCACCAATCGAAAGGCTGCACCACATTGACTTTCGAACCGACCAGCGAACTAGTGATTTTGTCTGTGTCGCTCAAAAAGTTACCAAAAGCTTCGGAGCCACGTTGCTCTTTCGTAATCTGGATTTTTTTATCCCGGTCGGTGCCCGGGTCGCACTTACCGGCCCCAACGGCTGCGGTAAGACCACCCTCCTAAAAATCATTCTTGGTGAAGAACGGCCAGATAGCGGGGAAATAATTTTGGGGCACAATCTGAATATCGGTTATTCCGCTCAGGAGTTGTCACATCTGAATCCGGAAAATTCGATTCTCGCCGAAGTGATGAGTCAAACCACGGATGATGAGAGCTGGGTGCGCACGGTACTCGGTTGTTTAAAACTGGAACAAAATAAAGTATTCCAAACTGTAGGGACTTTGAGTCTGGGGGAACAAAACAAAGTTTCCATTGCGAAAATTCTCCTGTCCCACGCTAATTTCCTGATTCTGGATGAACCAACCAATCATCTGGACATTCTGAGCCGGGAGATCCTGGAAAGTGCGTTATTGGATTACCCCGGGACCATTCTTTTTGTCTCGCACGATCGACGCTTTATTGAAAAAGTAGCAACGAGCGTGTGGAATTTTTGGCAGGTGGCACCAACGGGCTGAACCATACCATCGCTTCAAGCGATGGTATGGTTATTTATAGAGAAATTATTTCTCAAACATACTTTTATGGAGGAAAGTGGGTGATGAAAAATTTTTATCTTTATCTTCTATTTTTAGTTGTTTTTCTTCCGTTTAAAAGTAGGGCGCAATTGCTCATCAATGAATTTTTAGCCCTCAATAATAACGTCAATGCCGACGCATACGGAGAATTTGATGATTGGATCGAAATTTATAATTCAAGCGCCGATTCAATCAACTTAGCCGGACTATTTCTGACCGATGACCTCAATCAACCAACGCAGTGGCCTTTTCCGGACACCGTTTTGCCGGGGAAAAGTTATCTCCTCATCTGGGCCGATGCTGACACTAGCCAGGGGGCGTTACATACTAATTTTAAATTAAATGGGAATCATGAACAGATTGGTTTATATGACGGAACCCAATTTCTGGACTCATTGTCCTATCATGAGCAGATTAGCAACAGCTCCTACGGACGCTACCCGGATGCGAGCGCCCACTGGTGCTTTTTCGAAAATCCCACTCCCGGTTCAGCCAATCAGGCGCCCGTCTGCCAGATTGCTAAAAAGCCATTATTTTCAACAGAAAGCGGTTTTTACAGGAACTCGATTCAGTTACACTTGCAGACGACCTCCCCAAATGCCTCTATTTATTACACCTTAAACGGCGCAGTTCCGGATACCCACAGTGTCCGCTACACCACTCCCCTCGTGATTGATACCACCACTGTCATTCGCGCCCGAACATTTACCGCCGGACTTTCTCCGAGTGAGATTGTAACTCATACTTACATTTTCAATCGAACCTTTAACATCGCAACACTATCTCTGGTTACTGACCCGCTCAATTTGTGGGACCCGGATTCCGGAATATATGTTAATCCCGAAGAAAAAGGTGAAAACTGGGAGCGCGCCGTTTCCGTCCAATTTTTTGAGACCCCAAATGAACTGACTTTCTCAATCGACGCCGGTCTCAGAATTCACGGGAATAGCTCGCGTCGATACGACAAAAAGCCGTTTCGACTCTATTTTCGGAGCGAGTACGGTCAGAGCTGTCTGGAATATTCTTTATTTGACACGAAACCCGAGATTACCGAATTTAAAAGACTGGTGGTACATTCAGGAGGTACAGACACCCCTAAAAATCCATTCGGTAAAGGCTGGACCTTATTACGCGATCCGCTGATGCAGGAAATGGGACGGCGGTGTGGGGCAATTTATACCGCTAACCGTCCGGTCGCGGTCTTTTTAAATGGTCAACCCTGGGGCATTTATAATTGTTTTGAAAGAATTGACCGATACTTCACCGAAGCCAATTTCGGGGAGGAGGATGTCGATATTCTCGATATGGGATATGTGATCAAAGAGGGCGATCACCGAAAATACAAAAACATGGTTCGCTTTTTTGAGGAACATTGGAACAGTTCTAATTATGAAAAAGCCGAACTCTTTTTAGATATTCCTAATTTTTTCAATTACTGCATTCTCCAGATTTATGGTGGGAATCTGGATTGGCCCCACAATAATTTCCTGTCGTTTCGTCCTCGTCGCGAGGAAGCAGTTTGGCGGTGGATTTTGTGGGACATGGACGCTTGTTTTATCCCCTACGCCCTAGCGAGCAATGCGGTAAGATGGGCCACCCGCGATGATCCGAGTACATTGATTTTAAGAAAATTGCTGGAATCTCCCTTTTATCGAAATTTATTTATTACGCGCTTTACCGATTTGCTTAACACCGTTTTTTTGCCGGAACAGGTTATTCATTTAATCGATTCTTTTGCCAACAATATCCGCCCCGATATTGCTTTTGAAACCAATAAATGGGGCAGCTCGTCCGAACTCTGGGAACAAGAAGGGATTGTTGAACGCTTATACGACTTTGCTAACAAACGACCCGAACTTGTTCGAAAACATCTTGGATATAAATTTGGTCTAAAAGGACCGGTGAATCTAACAATGAATCCACCTGAGGGAGGCCAGGGTCTGGTTCGCATTAATAGTTTAAAAATTAATCACTTTCCCTGGAACGGACTTTTTTTTAAATATATTCCCATTGAATTTGAAGCGATGCCGGCGGCGGGCTTCCGCTTTAAAAAGTGGAGTGATCCGAATTTGCCGGATTCAAATATTGTCGTCCACAGTATTTCTGAAGATTATTCGTTGTATCCCATTTTTGAAAAAGAATTTGAAACTGACCCGATCGTGATTAACGAAATCAACTATCACAGTGCGAATTACTTTGACCCAAAAGATTGGATTGAAATCCACAATCTGACTGACCAAACCGTCGATATTTCTGGCTGGTATTTTAAAGACAGCGATGAGGCGCATGAATTTATTTTTCCGGCCAATTCGAAAATTGAAGCCAACCACTTTTTAATTTTATGTCAGGATCCAGTAGCGTTTCACACTTGTTTTCCGAATGTAAAAAATGTAACCGGTCATTTTGAATTTGGCTTGAATAATGGAGGCGAATTAATTCGACTTTTCGATGCCAACCGGTTTTTAGTCGATTCCCTAAGCTATGATGCTCAAGCTCCCTGGCCAATTGAAGCCGACGGGCAGGGACCTACTTTGGAATTAATAAATCCAACATCCGATAATTCATTACCCCAAAATTGGCAGGCCAGCAACGGATACGGCAGTCCTGGTGCAGCCAATCAATATAATCCTCCACCCTTCCTTTCCGTTAATCCCGAATCGCTGGACGTAATTCTGGTTGAAAAACGAAAAAAGCCCTTCCGGATGTATTTAAAGATAACTCATAAGAGCTACCCTAAATTTAATTGGAACGCCTTTGAAGCACCCGATAAATCCTGGCTCGATTTAAAGCTCGATAACAATGATTCTAGTGAACGAATCATCGTTACCTTTAATCCGATGAATTTAGCAAAGGGAGAATACCGTAGTTCAATCCAGATCACCGAAACCAATGCCCCTACCAACTTTATTGAAGTCCCGGTAAAATTGCAAATCGTACCGCGATTGCGCTGGATTAAACGGATCGAATCTAAAGAACCACCGGTTGGAGCGCTGGTCGATTCAAATGAGCCTGAATTTTATCCGGAACAATCGGCAGACGCAATAAACCATCCCAATTTCGACACACTTTCTTATGACCTGATTTGTCTCGATTTTGAGATAAAAATTCCGGCCGGTATCGAAGAAATATTTTTCTTCAGCGAAACAACCGATACCAGTACGGTAGCCAATGGTGATTTCTGGATTAAGGTAGGCCAACCCAAACGATGCTGTTGGCAAACAGCTTCTGCCACCACGCAGGATCGAATTCGCGCCTGGGCAATAAATCCGGACAACAACGCCCTGCAACGATTTAAAGTTGCCCCGGGTTGGAATGTCATAAAATTGTATTGTACGCCAGCGGCCCCGTCCATCAAATGGTTGGCAGTAACCACTGATTCCACACTGGCCATTGAAGACTATCAATTTCAACTTCAAAACGAGGTTAACCATTTCGTCAGGCAACAGGATGTAATTTGCCCGCTTCCTAAGGATTTTTATTTGTACCAAAACTTTCCAAATCCCTTTAATGCTGTAACCAAGCTCACCATCGATATTCCAATCGAATCTCAGGTGAAAATCTCGGTTTTTAATGCGCTCGGACAACGGATTAAAGAATTCATCAATACGACTCTGCCAGCGGGCAGCTACCAATTTGTTTGGGATGCCTGTGACCAACAGAAAAAACCGGTGCCAAACGGAATTTATTATTGTGTATTCCAGACCCAACACTCGCACCAGATCAGGAAAATTATTGTATTAAGGTAATTGCTTTCAAATCCTCATAACTCATTACTGATCCTGTTGATTTAATAGGAAAAACATTTGCCAAACTGCCTTGCCTTCAATATATGGTTATTGAATGGATTCTTTTGCCGATATATTGATTAGAATTTAAGAAAATAGTTTTGGCAAATGTACTAATCAACAAGATCATTCCTGACCTCAACGCAAACAACGACCTGCCCATTGACAACCGTTCTTTTTTTTTGTATATTTATCATCAAATAAATCTAAAACAAAACAGGCAATCAAAGGGTGTACCCGGACAACATTGTGAACAGTTTGTTCCGGTGACCCAAAACAGCACGGACGGCTTATGAAACAACTTCGTCGCTATTGTGATTTTTTTAAAAAATGGTTCCTGGTGGTTCTTCTGATCATTGCTTTTGTTATTTCAATTTATCTGAGTACTGGCGGTGATTCTGAAAAAGAAACCCAGTTGATTCTCTGGGGACTGGGTGGTGGAAACAGCCCCTGGGATCACGGTTGGCGGAAGTTAAATAAGCTATTTGAAGAGCGGCATCCCGGGGTAAAATTAGTCACCGCCCCCCACACCGAGGGGGCTATCGCCGAAAAGCTCATGAGCACCATTGTTGGCAACGCCGCCCCGGATGTCGTCGGTGGGATTGGTAACCAGAGTTACACCGCTGAATGGGCCGCCCGCGGTGCTTTTTTACCCTTAGATGATTTGATTGAACGTGACCAAGACCAACCAAATGCACCCAATCCCTCTGACTGGGTAGAAGGAGCCGTAGAAGCGGTCAGGTATCAGGGTAAAATTTATGGCGTACCGATAAATACCATTCCCACAGCTCTCTTCTATAATGAAGATGCGCTGATCTCGGCTGGTTTCACCGATGAAAATGGTCAGGTAAATCTGCCGAAAACAATGGAAGGTTATTTGAGATTTTGTAAAGAATATTCGATTCGGGATAATAAAGGTCATATTAAGCGCCTGGGCTCGCTCATGGGCTACCACCACATGATGCGTGTTTACCGTATGGGTTTAATGTTCGGTGGCCGTTTTTTTTCAGAAGATGGCCGTCGGGCGACTTTTACTGACCCTGACGTGGTAAAAGCGCTTGAATTTATGACTGCATATTCAGATTATCTGGGCGGTCCGGACAAATTTCAAATTTTCAATGTTGGTGATTGGCGAGAGGGCACCGGTGGCGGAGACAAAGGACTTTTTAGCGGCCAACTGGGAACCTTAATGCACGGTCAATATTACCTCACCAACATCGTTTACAACGCGCCGGATTTAAATTATGGTATTACCGATTTACCCTTTGCAGCCGACGCCCCTCGGAAAAATCTGGTGGTTACTCACAGTGCAGTTATTCCGCGCGGGGCCAAACATCCGGAACTAGCCTGGGAATATCTCAAATGGGTTATTAGTCCCGAAGCCCAATTAATTGCCACTCAGGAGAATTTCCGGATTACCAAAAGTCGCGGTATTCCATTTACGCCCTTTCTCACCGGCATTCGTCCCGTTGACAGTCTCCTCTATCATGAGGTGGTGAAGGACAATCCCGATTACAAACCCCAAACCCGTGAAATTTATAAAATCTTTTTAGGCAAATTAGGAAACAGTATTAATACAGACCCCGTCTCTTCACCCCTGGGGAAAAAAGTCATGCGGGAACTTGACCGCGCCCACAATCTGGCCATGTTTCACGTCATGACGCCTTACGAGGCCCTGAAGCAGGCCGAAGATAAAATTCAACGCGAGTTGGACGAGTTTTACTCCACTGAAAAATTGAAACAGATTAACTGGTCGGCGATTGTCTCTTTTTTCAGTCTTCTCAGCCTGGTTCTCATTATTTTTCTTATCTGGCAAATTAAAAAACGCCAGCTTACCCAATCCCAATGGCGTGACCTCGGGGGTGGCCTGGTTAGTATTACTCCCTGGATTATCGGCTTTTTGGTGTTTCTGCTGGGACCGATTGTTTTTTCGATTATTCTTTCTTTTACCAGCTACTCCGGTCTTTCAGCGGCAAAGTGGGTGGGATTGAAAAACTATCAGGATTTAATTCTCCATGACCCGCTTTTCTGGCGGGCGCTGGGGAATACGGTGTTTATGTTAATCGCCGTCCCGTTGAATATGATGGTGGGATTGGGAATTGCCTTACTGTTAAATATGAAAGTCAGGGGCGTCAATATTTATCGAACCATTTACTACTTGCCGTCGATCATACCCTTTGTGGCCGCCTCAATTCTGTGGTTGTGGATTTTAGATCCTACCGACGGCATTATTAACATTCTCCTGCGCTATCTCGGCATTCAGGGGCCGGCTTGGCTGGGCGACGCCAAATGGACAAAACCCGCCATGATTCTGATGGGTTTGTGGACCGCTGGCGGAGGGATGATCATCTGGTTGGCGGGATTAAAAGGCATTCCGCAGCAGTTCTACGAATCGGCCCGGGTAGATGGGGCGAATTGGTGGAAACAATTCCGCTATATTACCATTCCCATGCTCACGCCCTACATCTTTTTCAATTTGATTATGGGCATCATCGGAACGCTCCAAATTTTTGCCCAGGCCGTTATTTTTGGGACCGCCGATCCACGCAACGCGCAGGTCCATTAGACTCGCTCTTATTTTATGTATTTTATCTATTTGACACCGCTTTTATCGACTTTAAAATGGGTTACGCCTCGGCAATGGCCTGGATTCTGTTTTTTATCATTTTAATCCTTACCTTAATCCAGTTGAAACTGGCCCCCCGCTGGGTCCATTACGAAGGAGAGGTAAAATAAAAATTACTTGGTACTTGATTATTTTTAAAAACAGCTAACGATTTCTACCCTCACCCTAACCCTAACCCTCTCCCACAGGGAGAGGGCGTCTGGCTCCCTCTCCCTGTGGGAGAGGGTTGGGGTTAGGGCAAAAGTTATTGCAAATCCACACTATTGATACTTTTTATCTAAATTGATTGGATGTGACATCTTAATTATTAATAAGTATATACACCTGATCTTGAAATTCGAATCGGAGTCACTTCGTTGCAGAAAAAAAAAGTAGCCGTTCGCAAACTGCTTAGAAAAATATGGACCTATTCCATTTTATCACTGGGGGCAATCATTTTTCTGATTCCATTCTTCTGGCTGGTTACCACCAGTATGAAAAGTAATGAAGAATATAAAGCCCAACCCCCACGCTGGCTTCCGCCATTGCCATATCCGGTAAATTGTTCACCTTATGTGGCTACCAATGAATTTACAGATTTCCCCCAACCCGCCGGTATCAACGATCAACAATGGCAACAAATCAAGCCCCGTCTAATTGATTCGACCTGGCACCAAATAAATCGCCTGCAAAATCCCACCTTCATCAAAATAATAAATGACCGTGAAAAATATCAACGGCTTGGTAGCGACCTCAAACAGACCTTAATCAACGGCATTCTTTTTCGGATTATCCAGGAACTGCGCGAACGCATTTATGAAAAAGGGGCTTTTGAGATTATTAATGACCTCATTCAAAAAAATCCCCTGACAGCGGAGAAAATTTTTTCAGCCTGTCAAAACCTGCTGGGGTCCAGTGAGGATTCAATTCAAATTTATCACCGTCTACCCGTAGATACGCTCGAGCTGTTTCAACCAGCTCCCCGAGATGAAGAAATATATCTGGCCGCCTGGAATGTGGCAATTGAACAATTAGGTGATTACCAGTTGGAGGAGAAATTAAAAGAACAGGTTACACAAATCAATCCGGAATTGTGGAATCCATTTATTCGTTTTTGCGGCAAAAAAATCTGGGAGAATGCCATTTCACGCCATCAAACTTACACCCGCCAGCGTACTGAAATCGAAATGATTCAAAAAATAATCCAGGGTCTGCACGCCGATCGATTGGATAAAAATCTGGTCCGCCTCTACCGAAATGTCGTGCTGGGCAAGATGACCATTCAAAGTCGGGATAATGTCGATTACAATTTCATCGATTCACTCCGCAATTCCGGACTGAGCTGGTACGATTTACAGGGGAATCGACTCGAAGAATTTAATATTGATGCCAAAGTTTGTGTGGAGGTACCTTATGACTTTTCAAAGACCGATTGTGTTCAGGTGCAATTCCGGGGGAATTTGCCAATCCCGTTCGAACAGGTTGACCGCTTAATTTTACCGATTCGGGGGGATCTTTCTTTTCATGAAATCTGGCTCTCCATCGAAACCAGCGGGAAATGTTACCAGGCGCGTGAAGCCTTTCGACTGAATGACCACATCTGGATCGGAGCTATTTGGCAGCGTACCAGTGACGCCGAGATCAAGAAGAGCGGATTAACGTTGCGGGGCCAACAGATTATCGAATTTTATGCTGATTCAACCAGCGCAAGTTCAGTTACTGCTGCTGACCAGGCGGTATTAACGCTGACGGTGAAACGAATCCCCTTCCTGATTGCCGCCTGGCGCAAGTTTTCGCAGAACTATTTTGATACTTTTCGCTTCGTTTCATTTCTCCGTTTTTTCCTGAATTCGACCATTTTAACCATTCTTAATATCGGCGCCCAACTCCTGATATGCCCATTGATTGCTTATGGTTTTTCCCGGATTAAATGGCCTGGACGGGACATTGTCTTTGGTCTGGTATTGGCGACAATGATGCTCCCGCACCAGGTCACCATGATTCCCCAGTTTTTAATTTTTCGGCACCTCGGGATGTACGACACCCTCTTCCCACTGTGGCTACCCTCGCTTTTTGGGACGGGTTTTTACATTTTTCTCTTGCGACAATTTTTCCTGACAATCCCTTACGATTATGAAGAAGCCGCCAAGCTGGACGGTTGTGGTTTTATTCGACGTTACTTTTACATCTCTTTGCCACTGATTCAACCGGCATTAGCGGCGGTGGTTATTTTTCAATTTATGGCTACCTGGAATGATTTCTTACGGCCCCTCATTTTTTTAAATTCCGAAGAAAAAATACCGCTTCCTTTGGGATTGTTTATGTTCAAAACCGGCTGGTGGAACCAGGAATTTGGTCTCTTAATGGCCGCTGCCGTGATTATGTTACTGCCGGTGGTAATTGTCTTTTTTCTCGCCCAACGACACTTTATCGAAAGTATTAGTCTGACGGGAGCCAAAGGATAAGTAAAAAAGGAAAGAAGCATTTTCAGCGACCTCAGCGATTAATTATTGTCTGAAAGAAAAGTCACAGACCCCGGTTGTCCGAGCCCAGCGAGGACACCGGGTGTCATTATAACTTATTTAATAACAACAACCAAAT
>Ga0180438_10012575_pt1 | contig 10059 bp, 8 predicted proteins | sample SS_ome_12_FD_132455 | JGI IMG/M metagenome (GOLD analysis project Ga0180438, IMG submission 132455) | Hypersaline lake sediment archaeal communities from the Salton Sea, California, USA - SS_3_D_2 metaG | ecosystem: Environmental > Aquatic > Non-marine Saline and Alkaline > Hypersaline >...
AGAAAAGAAGAGGTCTTCAACGCCAGGTTCGTACTGGCGGGCCTCCACTCCATCGGCCTCGACTTGTATCAGCGCGCAGAGCAGCGCAGCACCATCCTCGGTACTCAAAATACCTTGCTCGGTGAGCATCACCACGTGCGCTTTGTTGGCGGCCATCATCAAGTCAAAGAGCCACGCCCGTGCGTCAGCAAACGAAGGCTTGAGCACGTGCTCAGCGTAAAGCGGGTGGGGAAAATCGAGGTTGGAACTGGTCATGGAGCAAGCTCTCTCTGACAAGGGAACGGAAGGTTGGAGAGCGGGGTGACAAGCCATCCTTCCCTCTCCCTCCAACTATCCCTTCAGACCCGTCAGGGCAATGCCCTGGATGATCTGCCGCTGAAAGATGGCAAAAACGGTCAGCAGAGGCACCACCGACAGAGTGTTGGCCGTCATGATGAGGTGCCAGTCGGCGCTCGCCTCACTGGAAAAGAAACCCAGGCCCACCGGCAGGGTGAGCATCTCGCGCGCGGAGGAAACGATGAGCGGCCAGATGTAGGCGTTCCAGTTGCCCAGAAAGTTAAAGATAAAGAGGGCCGCGAGCGCAGGTTTGGTGAGCTGCAGCGCCACCCGCCAATAGAGTCCAAACTCGGAGACGCCGTCTATCCGCCCGGCGTCCAGCAACTCATTGGGCACACCAGACATGAACTGCCGCATCAAAAAGATGCCGGTGGCGGTGATGACGCCAGGAAAGATGATGCCCCAGTAGGTGTCGGCCCAATGAAAATTGACTGACATGATGTACCACGGAATGATCAACATCTCGGTGGGCACCATCAGGGTGCTCAAAATGAGCACAAAGATGACGTTTTTGCCCGGAAAGTCGTACTTGGCCAGGGTGTAACCCACCAACGAATCGAAAAAGATCACGCTCAGGGTGCTCAGGGTGGCGCAGATGAAGCTGTTGAGGTAACACCGCGGGAAGAGCGTTTTGAGGATGACTTCTCGGTAATTCTCAAAGGTCGCGGCCTGAGGAAAAAAGTTGCCCATATAGATCTCGGACGCCGGTTTGAAGGAGGTGGCGATCATCCACACAAAGGGCACGACCATCGTCACGCCGCCTAGGATTAAAAAGAAATAACTGGTCGCCTGGACAAGGGCTTCAGACCGTCGTAGACCCATCCCGTATACGATTTCGCGAGTCTTTCGTCCTGCGCTGACTGCCATCGGTCACCTCCTAATATTCAATCCGTCGCGTCAGCAGGCGCATCTGCACGAGAGTAATTACCATAATAATCAGAAACAGTACCACCATGAGGGCAGCGGCGGAGCCCATCTTGTATCGTTGAAAACCCTCGCGGTACATGTGCAGTACCACGGTAACCGTGCTATTGAGCGGCCCGCCATCTCCCTGGCGCGTCATGTTGATCACCTGGGTGAACATGCGCAGGAACCGGATGCTCTGCAACACCGCCAGGTAGACGATGGTGTTGTTCAGCAAGGGCAAGGTGACATGGCGGAAAAGTTGCCACCGGCTGGCGCCGTCAATCCTGGCCGCTTCGTAGTACATGTCCGGTATTTGCTTCAGGCCAGCCAAAAAGATAATGATGACATAGCCCAGCCCCTGCCACACGGCAACGGCGGTGATAGAGAGCAGCGCCTGATCGGGACTGAAGAGAAATTTCTGTTCGGGAAGGCCAAGGAAAGTGAGAAAAAGATTGATTGGCCCGAAGCGGGGTTGATACATCCAGCGCCAAACCCACGAGATGGCCACCGTGGAGGTGACAAAGGGGATAAAGTAGATTGCTCGAAAGAGGCCGACCAATCGAGTGATGCGATCCAGCATCATGGCCAGGGCCAGACCAACAACCAACTGCACCGGCATGCCGATGATGACGTAAGCGAACGTATTCAAGAAGGCGTGGCGCACCACAGACTTGGGATCTTGAAAATCTTGCCAGATACTCTGAAAGTTGTCCAGGCCGACGAAAGGCTTCTCTGGCGAAAGGATATTCCATTCGCGCACGCTGACGTTGAAGGAAAACAGCGTTGGGCCGATGCGAATGGACAGAAAGAAGAACAGCGGGACGAGGATGAAAATGTAGGCCCAAAGCTGCCGGCGACGACGCAGACTCAGTTTGTTGAACATGGCTGACACTCCTTATTGGCCACAGCGACGCCTCCGAAAACGCACTCACCCGTGTGGGGGGGCTACAGGGGAGGCAGGGAAAATGACTCCCCGCCTCCCCAGGTGAATGGCTAATGCGTGGCCCAGAACTCGTCGAACATAGTCTGAACTTTTTCTACGGCCTCATCGAGCGCAGTGCGCGGATCTTCGCCAGCCAGTCGCACGGCATCAAAGGCGTCAATGAGCGCCTGGCGGTCGTCGCTCTCGTTGACAAAGAAGGTTGCATAGGCATTGGGAAGCTGTTCAGCGAAGGCACCGAGCTTGGGATCAGCCAGCAACTCGGGATCGCTGGCCGCTTCCAGCCGGGCCGGCAACTCGCCAACTTTGTCCACCCACAGCGCCATGGCCTCGTCCGTGGTGATGAACTTGAGGAACTTGACCGCCGCTTCCATCCGCTTAGGGTCGGAGGCAGCTTTCTGGGTTAGACCGTGGGTCCAGAAGGAGCCAAAGGTCGCTCGCTCGCCAGTAGGCCCAACCGGCAGCGGTGCAACGCCAAAGCTCAAGTCGGGCGCATTCGCGTCGATGGAGCCCAGACGGAAGGACCCGTCAATGTGCAAGGCCAGCCTGCCCTGGTAAAAGGCCTGCGTGGCGCCGTCGAACAGGTCGTTGGTGCCGGTCTTGTGCTCGGTCTCGAACTTGACCAGCCATTCCCAGGCCTCGTAGCCGCCCTCGGAAGCGTTCCACAGAATCTGGCGATGGTCCTCGCTCTGCGGCACCTGGCCGAACTGGCGGGTGAGGACTTCGCGATACCAGTGGTGGGCTTGCCCGGTCATCTCCACTGCGTAGCCCATGATCTCATAGTCGCCGTTGGCATCGAGCTTGGTGAGCTGTTTAGCATATTCCACGAACTCGTCCAACGTCGTGGGCGGCTTCTCCGGGTCTAGACCCGCGGCAGTGAAGAGGTCCTTGTTCCAGAAGAGGGCCAGCGTGCGGACAGCGGTCGGGATGGCCCAGTACTTGCCCTCGAATTTACCCGCCTGCACCAGCGGCGAAAACTCGCTTTCGATCATCGAGGGCGGGAACTCGTCCTCGGGCAAGGGGATCAAGTAACCGGAATCTACCCACAGCGGCATCCAGCCGTAGTAGAGGGTAGCCACGTCCGGGCCAACGCCGGCCGGCACCGAGGCAGCTATCTTGTCGCGGTAGTCGGCGTAGGGGAAATTGGTGTGGATGACGTGGATGCCAGGGTTCTCAGCCTCGAACTGCTGGATGAGGCGATTCATGGCGTCCACGCGGGCGTCGTAAAAGTACTGCCAGTACTCGATGGTGATCTCTTCAGCCTCGGCTGGCACCTCGACCGTCTCTTTGACCACCACCGTTTCCTTGACTACCTTCTCGACCTCTTTGGTCACCACCTTTTCAACCACTTCCGGAGTCGCGCAAGCCGAGAGTACCACGCTGGCGACGACCAAGAGACCGAGGATGGCCATCAATGTTTTCTTGGAAATCATTTCTCCCTCCTTCTTTGCTGTTTTTGAAAACCTTTGCCATGTACAATCGTCTGTCAAGCTTCCTCTGAATCCATTTACGCTGTCTCTCCACCTCCTTTCGTCGCCGAGGTGAGACATCGGAACGGGGCAATGAATCAAAGCGCTGGAAAGCTCACAGTTCCAGTTTGAGAAGACGAGCCGCGTTGCCGGCCAGAATCTTTTGCATCGTCTCCTGGCTCACCCCGAGATACACCAAGTCGCGAATTTGATCTTGCAGATACCGCTCGGCAAAACCGCGCGGGAACCAACTGGAATCAGTGCCAAAGAGGATCCGCTCGGGGCCGATCGTCTCAAGGTATTTGCGGTACAGGCGCTTGACCGTCCACTCTTCCGGCATCCAGCGGATCCATTGATTGGAACCAGAAGTGTCTATGTAGACGTTGCGGCAGGCCCAGCAGAGTTGAAGCGTGTCGAAAACATACGTGCAGCCAAAGTGAGGGACGACAAAGTCCACATCGGGGAAAGCTTTGGCCACGTTGTGCAGCTTGAGAGGACTCATGTTAGGATGGTAAGCAATGCCACCGCCGCCGCCCATGATGCCAAAATGGATCAGCACGGGGACCTCATACTTGGCTGCCACCTCCCACACCGAAAACGCCGCCTCGTCGTCCAGGTCGCGATCCAGAGCAGGGGCCAGCACCTTGTAGCCGCGCATCCCCAACGCTGTGACCGCTCGCTCCAGTTCCTCGGCGGCGTTGTCCTCGAAAGGATCGTGATGAGCAAAGCCGATGAACTTGTCAGGGTGACGGTTCACCAGGTCAGCCAGGTGATCGTTGCCACCACCGGTGACAAAAACGACTTTGTCCAGCCCATGGCGATCTACCTCGGCCGCCCAGCGGTCGGCTTGCTCCTCGTCTGTGGGCGCGCTGGTCTCTGGAGGGGGAAAGCCCCAGGCTCGCCGCCACTCCAGGTTGTAGGCCCTGGCCTGCTCACGGAGCAGCTTGGCGCGACGCTCACCGAACTTTTCCACCTTTTGCGGCCACCGATCCCTGCGCCCAAACCATCGGCGGTCAGTGGGAAAATGGGCGTGGAAATCTATGATTCTGAAATCCTGATACATGCAGCGTCCTTTCTGGTCAGGTGATCTCCAGCGTCTACCTGTCGGCAGCCTTTGACGAGCATGAAGCTCAGGGGATGCGCCAATCCACCTCGCTGACTTGGTACAACACTGTGGCGAAAGCGCCCTGGAGGACAGCATCCTTGCCCAGGGCTGAGGCCACTAGACGAGGCACTGCCGGCACGACGCCATCTACTTGCTGACGAATGCCCTCCAACAGCATGTCCGCCGAACGTGCTACACCGCCGCCGATGACAATCATCTCTGGGTTGAGCAAGCAAGACACATTGGCCACCGCCAGGCCAAGATACCGGATCGTTTCGTTGACGACAGCCTCTGCCACGACGTCCCCCTCGCGTGCAGCATCGAACACCATCTCCGCCGTGACGTTCTGCGGGTCGCCGCACGCCAGGGTCAACAAGGTCGTCTCTTTCCCCGCTCCAATGCACCTCCTGGCGCGGTCGGCTATGCCGGTGCCACTGGTCAACGTCTCCAGGCAACCAAACTGGTCGTAGTGCCGACCCAGGCTGTCGGTATCCACCACCATATAGCCCACCTCACCAGCCGCATGGCTTGCCCCACGGTACACCTCGCCGCCCAAGATGATACCCGCGCCGATGCCGGTGCCGATAAAGATAGCCACCAGGTCATCCACCCCACGCCCAGCGCCGCGCCAGTGTTCCCCCAACGCCGCCAGATTGACGTCATTCTCCACAAAGACGGGCAAGTCAAGGGCTTTTTCCATAATCCCCTTGAGGGGCAGATCGCGCCAACCGAGGGCGGGGGCCCAGGTCACAATGCCATCCTCGCTCAACGTCACAGCTGGCGCACCGATGCCAACCCCCCAGATACGTGAAGGATCCGGGCAGGCCTGTACCAACTTCCGGGTCAGTTCAATGAGCCGCTGAAGGCTGTCCTCGCCTCCTTTGCCTTGAGCCGACTTGGAAGGCATGCTACACCTGGCAACGATCTCCCCGTCCAAATCAGCCAGGCCACCCTCCATGTTGGTGCCCCCCAAGTCTGCGCCGACCAGATACCCTGCGCCAGGATTGAATTCCAGCGAGATGGAACGCCTCCCACCACGGTTGGTGCTCTGGCCACGTTCTTTTCCCTCGACGACCAAACCAAGGGTAATGAGTTCGTCTACCAGCCGGGAGACAGTGGACGGGTTCAGGTGGAGAGATCTGGCGATTTCAATACGAGAGATGGTGCCTTGTTGACGAATGGTCTTTAGAATGACAGCCCGATTTCGAAACTTCACCTTCTCCGGGCCGATCGGGTGGGGCATGCGCGCTTCTCCCCCAGAAAAGCCGTAACAAAACTGCGCCTGACAACCCTATATGATCCCCATCTTTTGAGCCAAAGCCAACACTCCTATTGGAAGAATTGAGCACTCGTTACGGATGAGCAAGTCTACAGAAAACTGTCAGGCGCAATGTTAGTTAGTTGTTTGCTGCAAGAAACTAACAAAAGTATATCATAGGTTACAGCCACTGTCAAGAGTTTCTTGAGGTGGAAGGTGACGCCAGGGGCAACCGCACCGTGAATTTGCTGCCCATCCCGACGATGCTCTCCGCAACAATCTCGCCGCCGTGGGCGGTGACGATCTCTTTGGCAATGGCCAGCCCCAGGCCAGCGCCCCCCCTCTTGCGCGCCCGCGACTTGTCCACCTGGTAAAAGCGCTCAAAGATGCGCGACAAGTCTTCGGTGGGGATGCCAGGGCCAGTATCGGACACACTCACACTTACCCGGGAAGCGTTTGGACAGTGAGCGGCCACACCCACTTGGCCACCGGACGGCGTGTGCTTGAGGGCGTTGTCCAGCAGAACGATAAAAACCTGAGCTAACCGGTCGCCGTCGCCGGTGACGCAAGCGCCGAGAGGCAACTGGCTCACATCGAACGTCAGCGACACGTCACCCTGGGCAGCCTGCGGCGTCAGCTTTTGCACACAACTCTCCAGCACAGCTAGGAGATCTATTGCTTCGCGGGCCATAACGACCTGCCCGGCCTCGATCTTGGCCAGATCCAGCAGTTGGCTCACCATGCGAACCATGCGGCTTGCTTCGTCATGAATGACGCCAGCCGCTTGCTCAATGGCCTCGGGATCGCTCACCGTGCCATCCAGGATCGCCTGGGAGAAGCCTTGAATAGAAGTGAGCGGTGTCTTGAGCTCGTGGGACACGTTGGTCACGAAATCGCGCTGCGCCTGCTGGGAAGCTTTCACGGCCTGGTTCATCGTATTAAAGCTGGTGGCCAAACTCCGCACCTCATCAGGAGAAGTGATGTCCAGGTGCAAGTCATAGTTACCGGACGCCACCTCTTTGGCTGCAACAGCGACACGTTGCAACGGGCGGGCGATGGAGCGGGCAATAGCCACGGCCAACAGCACTGAGACGGCAAATGCTACCAACCCAACCTGAAAACTTGTCCAAAAGAGACCGCGTCTGTCTCTCTTGAGCGCGGAACTGCGGAAAACCTGGTACCATGGTTGGACTGGGGTCACTGTCGCCAGAAACAGCCCATCGCCGTCCCGACTCAGTGGCACCACCGCGTAAAGGTATTCGTCACCGTCGGGCATGGACAGTCGCCCCGACGTTGACTGCTGCACGCCTTTGGTCAACTGCCCCAACGAGACGTCGATTCGTCGCTCCCTCCATTCACCGGCCGAGTCCGCAACAATCTGGCGGTTTTTGACGAACAGAATGCGACCTCCCAGACGTGAATCCTGGCCCTGCGTCCTCTGCTGTATCCTGTGGGCGATGGTCGCCGGCGTCTCTCCGCGTTCCAGGAGAGCCAGAATGTAGGGACGTAAATCGCTCAAGCGATCCTCCAGGCGGGGAAAGATCAACCTTTCCTGGACGGATTGGCTCACGCCCACCAGGATAACCACTGTCAGCACCAGCAGACAGACCAGAATCACCACCACATAGGAAGCAATCAGCCGTGCCCGCAAACTGCTCAACATGCCAACCCCTTTCAATGGACAGACCCGCTAATCGACCAGCTTGTAGCCCACCCCCCATACGGTCTCGATCCGCACCTGGCTGCCAGCCAGTTTATGGCGCAGGTGAGCAATGTGTACGTCAACCGTTCGCGTTTGGCCGTAAAAATCAAAGCCCCACACCAGATCCAGCAGTTGCTGTCGGCTTAGAACCATGTCTTTGTGCTCAGCCAGGGCTACCAGCAGATCGAACTCTTTGGCGCGAAGGAAGACTGGCTTGCCAGCGACGGTCACTCTGCGACTGGCTGGCTCTATCGCCAGGTCGCCCAGGCGAAGGACTTGGGCGGGGCGGTCAGCCCGCACGGTACGACGGAGGATGGCTTTGACGCGGGCCACCAACTCACGGGGGTTAAAGGGCTTGGTCAGGTAGTCGTCGGCGCCTAGTTCGAGACCGACAATTTTGTCTATGTCGTCGTCGCGGGCGGTGAGCATGATGATGGGCAAGTCTGAATTGGCTCGCACACGACGGCAGACCTCCCAGCCGTCCACCTCCGGCAGCATCAAATCCAGCACCATGAGTGCCGGCTGAAGTTGATCCACCTTGCGCAGCGCCTCAGCTCCGTCCGTGGCTCTCTCCACCCGGTAGCCCTCTTTTTCCAGGTACATTTTGGCCAGGGCGATAATGTTCGCTTCATCGTCCACGACCAGGATCGTTTCTTGGGACATGTGGCCACTCCATAATCCCCACTTCCAAGATTTCAACGGCGACCTTGGCTCCGGCGCTGTCGGATCGCTTCGTAGATCAGAGCTGCCGCAGCCGCCGAGACATTGAGCGACGTGGCCCTGCCGGCCATAGGCAGGCGAACGAGGGCATCAGCGCTTGCGCAGATCGACGCCGGAAGGCCATGACGTTCGCTGCCGACGAGGAGCGCCAGCGGCCGGCAATAGTTCACGTTAAAATAGTCCTGCTGGCCGTGAGCCGACGAAGCAACAACAAAGAGGGGCACCCCCGCGGCTTGGACCTCGGCGTACCACGGTGACAACGCCGCATCGCGGGGCAAGCAGACGATGGGCAGAGCAAAGAGAGACCCCATCGTTGCCCGGACCGCACGGGGATCATAAATGTCCACCGACGGCTCGACAACTATCACACCTGTCACACCAGCAGCGTCGGCGGTGCGGATGATCGATCCCAGGTTGCCAGGATCGCGCAACTGATAGGCCACAACAACCAGCATATCGTTAGACAAGGGGATTGTCGCCAGAGAGCGATCCTCGATGCGGATCAGAGCGGCAATGCCTTGCGGTTCGTCCCGCTCCGACAGGGCGCGGAAGACATCGCCCGACAGAGCCAGTCGCTGGCTTCGTTCCACCTGCTCCACCAGCGCCTTGGCCCGTTCGCTGATCAGCAGATCGGGAGCGTAGATGAGGGTTTCCACCGCAGCGCCGCAGGTCAGAGCCTCCTCCACAATGCGAATACCCTCGGCCAAGAAATGACCTTCTCGCTGCCGGTATTTGCGCATCCTCAGCGAGCGAAGGTATTTGACCTTGGTATTCCTAAAGCTAGTGATGGGTTGCACGGTGAGTCCTATAGCAGAGTTCTTGCGTGAGAGGGATCAGTTATGGCGTCTCACCAGGATAGACACGGTCTTCCAGTTCAGCGATGTATTTTTCGACCTCCATGCCCGCCCGGCAGCCGTCACCCACCGCAGTGGCCACCTGACGGTACCTCCAATCTTGCACGTCGCCAGCGGCATAGACGCCAGGCACATTGGTGCGACCTCGCCCATCGGTGACGATGTAGCCTCGCTCGTCGAGCGTCAACTGACCATTCAGCCAGGTGGTGTTGGGCGTGTGTCCAATGGCAATAAAGACCCCCTGAACCGCAAGAAGTCGCCCCCCGCCGGTCCTGACGTTCCGCAGACGCACACCAGTCACGGCTTGGTCGCCCACGATCTCGTCTACGACGGTGTCCCAGATGAATTCGATCTTTTCGTTGTGTAAGGCGCGCTCCTGCAAGTAACGCCCGGCCCGCAATCGATCGCGCCGGTGAACCAGGTAAACCTTGGTGACGAACCGGGTGAGAAACGTGGCTTCTTCAACAGCCGCGTCACCACCGCCCACCATGACGATTTCCTTGCCCTGGTAAAAAAAGCCATCGCAGGTGGCACAGTAGGAAACGCCGCGGCCGGAAAAGTCTGCCTCGCCCAGCACACCCAGTTTGCGTGGTGAGGAGCCGGTGGCGACGATGAGCGCTTGCGCCTCATATTCACCACCGTAGGCGGTCACCTTGAACGGATGCACGGACAGGTCTACACCGGTTACTGTGTCGTACTTTAGACGCGCACCAAACCGCTCAGCCTGCCTTTGGAACAACTCACCCAGTTCGGGGCCAGTAAGGCCCTC
>Ga0180438_10012577_pt1 | contig 10053 bp, 9 predicted proteins | sample SS_ome_12_FD_132455 | JGI IMG/M metagenome (GOLD analysis project Ga0180438, IMG submission 132455) | Hypersaline lake sediment archaeal communities from the Salton Sea, California, USA - SS_3_D_2 metaG | ecosystem: Environmental > Aquatic > Non-marine Saline and Alkaline > Hypersaline >...
AAATGGCATCTGCCCGCTGACTTCTCAGTGAAGAGCCCATTGAAAGGGGTACTTTGAAGCTCAACGCCTCGACCTGTGAAACCGACCAGACACACCTCATCATTTAAAACGGTATCCGGCAGGCTCAACCGGGCGATGGTGGATTTGCCGGATCCCGGGCGACCCACAAACAGGTAACCACAACCGCGATGAAGCACGCCGCATGAGTGAATCAGGAATTCATCGTTCGATTCGGTATTGACGGCCGAATAGAAAGCCTGGTACAGCAACTGCTCGAACACCCGAATAGTCGGCGAAACTGTGAGTATCTGGGATGACCGGATACTGCCGCTTCTAGACCTTCGGTCGTATCTTCCCCGGATCAAACCACCCGACATCGCGAAACCCTTGGTTGTCAGTTCTTTGGAGGTAAACAGCGAATTGCCGATTTCAGCAATTGTCCTTCGTCGAATAACCTTGATGCGCAAATGGATATCGGGTGTCTGATGAGAGCAATCACAGTTGAAATAGTCACGGAACACGTCGGCGTACCGGGCCGGTTGGAAATCCAATCCTAACACATGATTTCCTACAGACAAACGATACTCGCTCTTCTTCATTTTCAATCGAACATTCTCCCCACTAGTCGCCGCGTCTGCTCCCAAAGAGAACTCAACACACATAAGAAGACCCGAATGCGGGGTGTATTAGAAACGGTTGCAGAGCTCACACTACGATAGTTCCCCTTACCATCCTGGTATTCGACTACCCTCCCGACAACTCGATCCGATCGGATGAAATGCCCGCATGGACTGGAGTCGCCTTTCTGGTAGAAGTAACACTTCCTTCCCATTCGCAGAGCAAACAACAGCCTGTGGGCCGTCAACTTCCGCCCTTCCCGAAAAACAATTATGTCGCTGGTGGAACAGTACTTCCAGTGTACCCGTCGAATTTTGATTTTTCGACCGATACCGAACGCAGGAAGCATGCTGTTACTCAAAACCGGCAGCTCCACCGTGGCACCGACCTCAAGGCTACCCTCCAGCAGCTCCAGCCATCGTTGGGTGAGTTGCCTGTTATGCCTTTCTTCTCCAGTATGCATCAGCTACACCAGGATTGTTATAGTGCCTATTCCACCTTTCAATCAAGAACATCGCACAACCGGATAACTCTTCAGCGCTTCTTATTGTAACATCCACACCGCTGGGGTATCATTGGATTGACTATAATCAAGTGAATTACTGGTGAAGCAACATCGCAATATCATCCGAAAAAGCAAGATCCTCCTGTTGTTTCTGACGGCGCTTATGGCTGTGCTTTCCACAGAGGCGCAAGAGAAGCAAAGAATTGCCGTGATCCCGTTCAACCCCGTCAACATCCCCAAGGATGAAGCAGAGGTCATCTACAAAGATTTTGAAGCGTTTCTGGCAGCTACGGACGCTTACGTAATGATCGATCGAGAAGAGATCATCCTGTTGCTGGGAGAGGGTGAATCCAGCCTGTTCAATTGCACAAGCGAGTCTTGCGCACTGGATATAGCGAAAAGCGTGGCTGCCGACCAGGTGATCCGTGGAAGCCTGTCGCGACCATCATCGGAATATGTTTTAAAGATACAATTGGTCGATGTATCCAATGAAAGTATTCTCTTCCTGGAGGAGGTTTCTGAGCAGTTCCTTTCCGGTATGAGGGACGCAATAGAGCTTCTGGCTTACAAGATTGCGGGTCTCGTAATTACAAGGTATGGAGCCACTGAAATTGCCCGTCAATTCACTGAGCTGTTTGTCGAAACCATTCCATCCCGGGCAGACATCTATATCAACGGCATCAAGAGGGGAATCAGTCCGGACCTCATTCCCCGTATACCCGTCGGACTGATCACTCTGTCCGCCAGATATGGCAACTTCTATGGGGAGCAAACGCTAGAGGTTACTCCCAATACCCAACAAGTACAGATCGAATGCCGGGAAGCATACGGCACTCTCCAGATACGAACCGATTACGACCTTGATGTTTATTTCAATGGCCGCTGGCTGGGAAAGGTAAGCAGCGGGCCCTTCAACAGCCTTCCCGTGGGCATACACAATCTCGAACTTAAAAACCAAGGGCTGTATTGGCGGGATGAAGTGGTTCTCCAAAGCAATCAGCAGACAGTTGTGGAAGCCCAACCTAAGGAGTATGGATCGATTGAGTACGGAATCCCGGATGGTGCGGTGGCGGAAATTACTGGAGAACTGTTTCGAGAGGTCGTGACGGGATACGGCATCCAGCAGGTACCAGTGGGAAGCTACTCTATAGTGGTAACAGGGAAGAACTACGAACCATTTGAGCAGGTCTCTATCAGCGTGCCCAAGAATGCAGCTGTGACATTCCAGCCTGAGCTCACCTACACCGAGGACTATGAATATCAGTTATTTTTGGAGCAGATCGACGAAGCGGAACGGTCAATCCAGTATGGATATCGGCCCACCAGCGGGGATGTCCAAGAATTGCGAGAACTGAAGCAGGCCATCAGTCAGTCGAAACACAGCTTTCCAAACCTGCTTGAACGGATAGAGCTGCTGATCGAACGAACTGAAACTCTATTCGGTTTCAGTTTCCTCACTGAACCGGATAAAGCAGAAGGCATTGCGGAGAAACAAGAGAGGCTGAATAATCTCCTTACCCATAAACAGGGACTAGAATTGGAGATAGAAAACAGAAATGTGGTGAGAAAAAGGCGCGCTGTCGGGGGATGGGTCTTTTTAGGACTCGGCCTCACAAGCACGGGCCTGTCAGGAATCGCCTATTACTTCGCCAACGAAGCATTTCGGGACTATCAGACTGCACCACCTGAAGAGATCGCCGACAAGGAAAAAAAGGTGAAGCTATGGGATACTGTAACGATAGCGGCGCTTGGAACAGGTGGGGTGAGCCTGCTCATCTCTTCGATATTCTGGATATCCAGGCCTCCGATAAAACAAGCCACTGAAGAACTGGAGTCCGTGCAGAGGGAGATCGATATACTGGAAAATGAACTTCGCTGACGGTCTCCATATGCGCCAATTCTGAGGAATTCACAGGAGGATATAATAAAAAAGTATTAGCGGAGCCACCATTTGTAATGCTCCTTCCCTACTCTTAATCAAGCTCTCTTAATTGAAAATTCAGAAAAAAATACTACCCTTGTAGGATTGTGAATTTGATTTTACTCTCCTAAGATTTTTTATTACACGGAGGAGTAGTATGAAAAAGTATCTATGGATCGCTCTTGCCCTTATTATTGCTGTGTTCGTCGGCTGTGATTTCACGTCCAGGGATTTCTACCGAGCGGAGGACGATTTTGACGACCCGACCAGAGGTAGCTTAAACATAGCGTTGGATGGCGGCGCGCTGCCTACAAAAACAATAGCACCAGCTCTGGACATGAATGTCGCTTATTACGATTTGACATTCACGGGCCCAACCTCATCCGACGACTTTTCTACGCAGATAAACGCCGGGGCTCCTGACAACGGATTCTTCTCACGAGGTGCACTGTCGGAGAGCGCAGAGCCGGATGATTGGAACGTAGTTGCCGATGCCTATAATTCGGGCGATACTCGGATTGGAACAGCTACCCAGGACTTCACAATCACTGCAGGTCAAGCCACCAATATCGACATAGAAGTGCTGCCTTTGCCAGGAAGCGGTGATTTATCTTTGACTCTGGAGTGGACCACCGGCGTACTGGTAGATGCATCTATAACCGCATCCTTAAATCCCCAACGCGGCGATATATCATCAAATCTAGCCCCTGATGGATTCTTAATAACCACTGGAGGTTCGCCTGATACAGGGACGTACATTACAAGCTCCGGCGGTACTCCCGATTCATTAGCCCCGGGATACAACACCTTGATACTCCGCCTGTATGACGGAACCGCTCTTGTTTGGGGATGGATGGAAGCGGTGAGAATCGTATCGGGTCAGACATCGTCTGCCACATGGACCTTGAACCTTGGTGCTGGTGGTAGAGTGGACTTACAGGCTAGTTGGCAGGATCCAATCATTATCACCCTTGATTCTAATCCAGGGACACCTGAGGTTGACGCGACTCCAACCAATATTAACCAAGGGGACAGTTTATCAATCTTGGCAATCCCCGATCTCCCTGATGACGGCACATATAGTTTTCAGTGGTATCTCGACGGTGCACCCTTGACGGATGATGTCGGCGGCGTTGAGGTGGTTGGATCAGATACCGAGAACGTTACGTTTCCGACAAATAGCCCTCTGTTGACACTGGGCACTCACACCCTCTCCGTACTGCTGACCGCGGGAGTCAGCGCAGATATCCTTAGCTCAGAGGGTTTCACTTTCAATGTGAATTGAACCGTTTTTCAAGGAAGGGCCCCTAGCAAAAAGGGGCCTTTTTTCTTGGAGGTTGGCGTTAGAGTCCAAGGGAAAAAACGCCAAAACCAGAGTATTGACCTTGGTTGAAATCGGTTCGGGACAACGTAGAACATGAAAGCAAGAACCCGGACTCTGTTTTTTTTCCAGCTTTTCTTCATGACTGCGCTCACACTGTTCCCTCAGGATGCAGAGCCGTCTGTTTCCAGCACGATCGCGGCCCAACCTCAAGCCTTCTTTAACCAACGGACCTTGCTTGCCGTAAACAATCCCGATTATCCGGTGAGTCCGGGAGATGTATACACCCTGGCCTACAATCGAGAACAGGGGATTGTTACACAGATCCTGATTGTGGAACCGAATATGACCGTGGACCTATCCATTTTCAGTGTGGTGCAGGCTGAAAGCCTGACCTTCGTAGAGTTCAAGCGAACTGTAGAAGAGAGGGTACGAACCGCCTATCCGAAAAGTCTCCCCCGAGTCACTATGCGCGCAACAGGGGTATTCGAAGTATTCATGAAAGGCGAGGTGAACAAAACCGGTTACAAACTGGCCTGGGGATTGTCCCGGTTAAGCGAAATCATTGAAGACAACCTAACGCCCTACTCATCAATTCGAAATGTTCAGGTGAGATCTTCCGATGGAATGACAAAGTACTACGATCTTTTTCGTGCCTTCCGGTTTGGAGAGCGCTCCCAGGACCCTTTCGTCAGACCTCGGGACACGATCGGTGTAAGCAAGTACGACCGTGAGATCAGAGTAACCGGGGAAGTGAGACGTCCCGGAACTTACCAAATTCTCCGGGGCGAACAGCTGAAGGAGTTAATAAACAACTACTGCGACGGTTTCACGGTGACAGCCGACGGGTCACGGATAGAGCTATACAGGTACAACCCGGAACGAAAGAGCGAGGAAATCGAATATCTCGATCTAACCGATGGTTTCGAGGAAGAGGTAGTCCTTTCTAACGGCGATTCGATTTTTGTTCCTTCGAACAGAGAGCTTCTCCCGATCATATATTTCGAAGGGGCAATCATCCTAGATGGCGCGGATCCTCAAGAAAGATTCGCCAATTACCGTAAGAAACACACTATCAGAGATGGTGAAACTTTGTATACCGCTCTGAGGAGTGTTGAACTATCTGCTCAGGCAGACCTGAGTGCCTGCTACATCAGACGTAAAAAAGAAAAAATTTTCATCGACCTTGGCGACTACCTGTACAACTACGATCCATCAAAGGATATCGTTCTCCAACCCCTAGATTGCATTATCATTCCTTACATCAGATAATCCCTTTGGAGGATTGCTATGAAACTGACTTCCGTTCAGATCTCCGATTATAAATGCATCCGTAAAGCCTGCCGGTTCGATGTTGCTGACATTACCTGCCTTGTCGGAAAGAACGAATCCGGTAAAACTGCCGTTCTCGAGGCTCTTTACCGCCTAAATCCCGTCATCCCCGACCACGGCGAATTCAACGTGGACGATGACTATCCCCGCATCGACGTGGAAGACTACAGGTTGGAGGTCAAAGAAGGCAGCAGAGAATCGGCCATCATTACCCAGGCAACCTTCGCCCTGGAGGAGGAAGACCTGAAAGAGATCCGGGAGGATTTTCCCGGGATTGTGGCCCAACCTGAGCTTATCCTATCCAAAGGCTACACCAACGAACTGTATGCGGAGCTTACCATCAATGAAGAGGTAGTTGTCGAAGCGCTGCTGAAGAGAACAAAAGTGTCTCAACCGCTGTTGAAATCTCTAATTCGCTGTTCTTCCCTGGTGGAACTTTCCGAAGCTGCGAAAGCACACGAGAAAGAGGATGCTATTGCCAGACTCCTCGAAACGATCGATCCGATGCTGAGCAAGGGACTGCTTCAATATCTGTATGAAGAATATATAGAGGCTAAGGTCCCGAAGTTTCTCTACTTCGATGAGTTTTATCAGATGCAGGGGCACGTCAACCTCCAGGCCCTCGTGGAAAGAAAAACTACCAACCAGCTTCAGGAATCGGATTATCCTCTTTTGGGGCTGATCGATCTGGCGCGCTTGAATTTGGAAGAAATCAGCAATCCCAAACGCGCCCTGGAGCGGGACAACCGGCTGGAAGGCGCTTCCAATCATCTGACCCGAAATATCATGAAATACTGGTCTCAGAACAGGTATCTGGAGATGCGTTTTGATATCCGCCCCGCTTTGCGTGAAGACCCCGAGGGGATGCAGACCGGCACTAATCTTTGGGGACATGTGTACAACTCCAAGCAGAAGGTAAGCACCCTATTGGGGCGTAGGTCGAAGGGATTCATATGGTTTTTTTCGTTTTTGGCTTGGTTCAGCCAACAGAAACGCAGGAAGATACCGTTGATCCTACTTCTGGACGAGCCTTCCCTTTTCCTTCATGCCAGCGCCCAGAAAGATCTGCTGCGTTTTTTGGAGGATGAATGTGCCGACGGCCTGCAGGTTATTTACAGCACCCAATCTCCCTATATGGTCGATGCTCACCATCTTGATCGGGTGCGTATCGTCGAGGATCGAAGTACGACCACTGCGGAAGACTCTCCCGGCACCCAGATCTACACAGATTCCAATCGAGCATCAAGGGAAAGCATCCAGCTATTATTCGGCGCATTGGCGCACGAGCTGGTTGACGATTTAGCGCGGAAAAACCATCTACTGATCGTCGATAGCCTGCCGGACCTGATTTATCTGCAGGCCATGTCTGCTCTCTTGAGGGAAAAAAATGGAGAAGGCCTGAACCGAGATTGGTTGATCGCTCCGCTCGGCGGACTGAGAAATCTGCCGGTAATCGCCTCTTTACTGGAGTTCAACCGAACCCGGATCGTGGCTGGTTTGTTTGAAAGTAAAACCGATGATCAAGTCGGCTCTTGGGACAAGCATGCAAGGGATCTCCTGCGTCAAAATCACGTCTATTCGTACTCAGATTTTACGAGGGTCGAAGGCGCAACTATAGAGGATCTGTTCGATCAAGAGTTCTACCTCGGCCTGGTAAACAAAGCGTTTTCAAACGAGTTGAACAAATCTCTGGCACTACGACGCATCGGGGGCGGTAACCGGGGAATCGTTGATCTGGTGAAGGATCACTTCACCTCTATTTCTCTTGTGATTTCTATACCGATGATGCGCTATAAACCGGCTCTATATTTTACCGCCAACTGTACCGAACTGGCCACATCAATCTCGGAGGAAACGTTTTCTCGCTTCGAGAAGATGTTCGGCATTTTAAATACGATGCTGCAGGGATCACAAACGAGCTAAATCATTGTAACTTGGTCAGATATCAGCTATCGGGAAAGGAACAGCTCTACGAGATCCGTCAAGATACGGTTATTTCTCCTGCTCATCTCCTTCTCAGTTCTATTATCCGCATGCGACTGGCTGAAACGTATCACGCTTGGGGAATCGGTGCAGATTCTCCACAAATCAACAAAACTGACCCTGGCCTGGGATCCGCCGATAAAGGATATTCCCAACCTGCCGACCGAGGTGGTTGGGTACAAGATCTACTACAGGGACCATGGTACATCGTCCTGGCGTCTCCTCAGCGAGATTCCGGCATCCCCTCATCCTGAATATACACTGGAGTACGATCGTGTCGGTGGCGGTCTGTATGACTTCGCCGTATGTGCAATTACGACAGACGGACAAACATCACCGCTTCACACGTCCCTTGACAGCAACGCCGACCCGATTTCCGGTTGGCATGTGCTTTGGGTAGAATCCCAATGATCAGAGACAACGAACAGGAGGATTTCTGTGTTAATAAAAAGGACAGCTATCCTAACGATTCTTATTCTGGCCTGTTCAATCACTTCAACCGCTGAGCAGACGACTATTTGGCAGGGATACGAATCCAATATCGGCCCCGTTGGCTTCGGCATTCTTTTCAGCACCAACGATCTCCTCCTGGATATTGAAGGATTCCAGGGCGGAGTTGGTGCAAAAATCGGCTTTGAATCCTGGACCCTACGCGGGACGGCAGACCTACTAATAAGTACAGCCTTTGATCCTTTTTCGATTAGCCTGGGCGCGGTTTTAGAAAAACAGCTCTGGCCGGGTCCGCTTTCGGTGTACTGGGGACCCCTGGCGGAAACTGGATTTACTACCATTTCTCTGTTTAAAACCGATGATGATAATTGGTCACGGTCGAGTACACTGCCTCTGTCCTTGGGATGTGTGTTTGGGGTTGAGCTGTTTCTGTTTGAATTCCTATCGGTGTTTCTAGAATATCAAGCCGCCCTGGATCTGGGTTTAAATATTACGAGGATCAGCACGTCGGGAACGGTTACATCAACGACCGAGTTCACCTACAGTTTAGACATCGGTATGGGCAACAATGCTATGTTTGGTATCGTGTTTTATCTGATGAAGAGGGAAACGGATTCCGAAGATACTTTCACTAAATAATAGCCAGGATGCCTAAAAAGAGGTAATATCCACCGGCTGCCAGCAAAGAAAAAAGAAATATAACTTTTTTGAACTTATCCTTCGGTGAAAGAGTCCGCCACTGCAGGCCGAATGGTTCGAACTGTACAGTGCCTTCCACATCTTGCACAGGACTATCCGGGGCATAGCTGGTACCTGTCCCGAGTTTATAATTTGAAGTCACAATGCGATCTGCACACATACCCCACTTATCGGAGGCGAAACCCATAAAAATCGACAAATTTTCTACCTGGAAACGGGAAAAGGAGCAGGCTATTGACATCTAGTTTATCTGGAATATCTGTTCGGTAAGTTCCCCGGCGACAATTCGTACCGCTTCCGCCGTACCCCAGACAAGATCGCCGCCGCTAAGAAACTGCAGGATGAGGAAGTAGTACCCCGCTTCTAAGTTAGGATTGTTGTAGGTGTACTGTTCAGGATTTCCCGGCGGATGACCGACGAAGGTGAGGGGGATCGCTGTTGAAGAACCAGCGGCGGTCAGGGAGGACACGACGTTTGGGTCTGCGATCGAACCTTTGGTCCACTGAACCACCAGATTGAGCTCTCCGGAACCGCTGAGCGGTATCACCTCAATTTGTGTGGTAGTCACTGCACCTGCATCGATCTGTACCGTTGTTTCCCCGCGCCCGATCACGGTCCCGTTGCTGTCCGGATCACCATCGATATTCGGATTTCTGGCATCGACCTGAATGAACCACTCACCGGGAGTCAGGGCAGCCTGACTAATCGATGCCGAGGTTATGCCCCGTTGCTCAAATTTGTCTACTAGAGGATCGGGACCTTCTCCGTAGATATCGAAACTGCCGATTTCCATGGTCAATGCCGGGGCAAGTGTCTTAGGAGATACAATGTTATCCTTTAGTTGCAGGACCAGAACACCCTTACCTTCAGTGTGTAGTAGTTCATCTTGCAGTGAAAAATCCCGCTGGAACAACTCGCAACTTATGAAAAAAACAGCTAGGAGAACTGAGAGCAAGGTTAGCAAAATTATTCTAGCGTTCTTCTCTATTCGGACCACTTCCTCAACACCTGGATTGCCCAACCATAATAAGTCTAAATAAAAGTATACACGAAAATTCGCAGAATTTCATTAGCTTCTGATCCGGTATAGAAAAAATCATACTATTTTCGTAATAGAGCAGCTGCGTACTTTAGCAGCAAGCGGACAGGCCTGATTAAAACGTACAGAAACGATATTGGACCATGCAGTGTGACCAGCGACCGTTCTTTTTCAGTGGGGCGTAT
>Ga0180438_10012578_pt1 | contig 10053 bp, 10 predicted proteins | sample SS_ome_12_FD_132455 | JGI IMG/M metagenome (GOLD analysis project Ga0180438, IMG submission 132455) | Hypersaline lake sediment archaeal communities from the Salton Sea, California, USA - SS_3_D_2 metaG | ecosystem: Environmental > Aquatic > Non-marine Saline and Alkaline > Hypersaline >...
CCTCCCACTCTTTGGTGGTCGTTCCCATCACCTCGGCGTCGACCCGGTCAAGACCGCGGGCGTAGCAATCGACCAATGCGTTGTCGCACAGGATGTTGGCGATTCTGGGAATGCCGCCCGATCGTTCGGCCACGATCGAGAGCGCGTCCTCGGTAAAAACCTCGCGGTCGCCGGCCCCGGCCACGGCAAGCCGGTGGCGGACGTAGCGGATAATCTCGTCGGCCGAGAGCGGATCCACCCGGCAGCGGAGGCCGATCCTCTGGGCCAGCTGTCGAAGCTGCGAGCGCCCGAGGGTCCGTCCCAGCTCGGGCTGCCCGACCAGGATGATCTGGAGTAGCTTCTCCTGGGCCGTCTCCATGTTGGAGAGCATGCGAATGTGTTCGAGCAGGCTCGGCGTCATCGCCTGGGCCTCGTCGATGATCAGAGCCACGGTGCTGTTCTTCTTGGCCTGATCGATCAGGTAGGTCTTGAGCCGGATCATCAGGTCCGCCGCCGAACGTCCGCCGTAGGAGACGCCGAGATCGTCGAGCATCATCCGGAGGAAGGCCGTCAGGGAGAAGTTCCCGCCGGACACGACGGCGCCCCTCGCCTCATCGGCGATCTCATCGAGCAACGTGTGGATGAGGGTGGTCTTGCCGGTCCCGACCTCACCGACCAGGGCCACGAACCCCTTCCTGTGCCGAATCCCGTAGAGCAGATGGGCGAGAGCCTCGGTGTGCGTCCGGCTCATGAACAGGAACTTGGGGTCGGGCGTCATGTTGAAGGGTCGCTCGGTGAACTGGAAGAACGAACAGTACATGACACATCTCCCGTCACAGCGGCTTCCGTATCCGGACGTCCGGAATCGACGTCAGGACCGGCAGCCCGAGGTAGTTCTCCACGTCTTCCCGTGTCTTGAGCGAATGATCCAGGCGATCTAGGAAGAAGGCCAAGCCGATGCCGAGGAACAGGCTGAGTGCCGGCGCCAGCGACAACCGGACCGGATCCCTGGGGTTGGTGGCCTCCGGCTTGGAAGCGCGGGAGAGGATTACGACCTCGTAGTCCCGCGCGCTCACCTCGGAGACCTTCATGTGCATCTCCTTGACGAGCAGCTCCCGGAAGGCGTTCGTCACCAGACCGAGGGACCGGTCGTACTGGAGCATGACCATCTCCTGCTCGGGGTAGACGACCAGCTCTTCCTCCAGACTCGCCATCTGCTCCCGGACGGTTCCCAGCTCCAGCTCGAGCACTTCCAGCTCCGAGCGCTGGATCTTGAGGATTCCCTCGGCGATGTCCGCCAGGTCTGCCTCCATCTCCTGGATCTGCCGATCGAGGACCGCCACCTGAGGATGGTTCTCGGTGTACCGGGCCAGCAGCTTCCGTCGTTCCGTCTCGAGCGCGACCAGTTCCCGCCTGGCTTCCGTGAACGCCTGCTGACCGGCAGGCCCATACTGGTAGGCGAACGGCACCTGGGACGGATGCTCCTCGCGAAGCATGCGCTCGGTCTGCCGGATCTCGGCCCTCTTCGACCCGATTTCCTGGACCAGGGTGTTGTGCTGCACCCTCAGGGTGGACAGCAGGTTGAGGACCGTCTGCTTCTGCCGGTCGAGGGACGAAATCCTCATCTTCTGCGCGTACTCCTTACGGCTCCGCTCGAGCAACTCGATCTCCCGCTGGGCCCGCATAACCTCCTGGTTGAACATCTGGTGTGCGTCCGGCAGGCGGAACAGGTCCTTGTGCACGGCCGAGTAGGCCTCCAGGATGGCGTCGACGCACCGCCTGGCCGTCTGGGGTTCGGGATGCATGTAGCTGATGTCGATGATGTTGGAGTTCCGCTTGGCATCGCTCTTGATCCCGCTCCGCCAGATCGGGGGCGGCTTGCCCGGGATTCCCTTCGCCTCGTACTCCTGGCGCAGAATCTGAGTCGCGCGTTCGGCGATGGGCTGGCTGCTGATGATGGCGATCTCCGAGTTGATGACTTCCTCCCACGGCCGGAACTCCAGATTCGAAACCAGGGCGCTGGATCGCTCCCCCGACCGGATGAGGATCTGCCCCGCCGACCTATACATGACGGGCGTGTTGAACGCCTTCCACCCGGCGTAGGCCGAACTGGAGAAGACCAGGATCAGGATGATCCACTTGCGCCTCAGTACGACGGTCACGAGATCCCGTAGACTGGTCTCCCCCATCCCCCGTTGTTCCTGCATGCCTGCTCTCCCGCCGGGACTACCAGAAGTACCAACCCTTGTTGATGATGGGCTGGCTGATCCTCACGATGTCCATCGTGGCGTCCCTCAGCTTGCTGATGAACCGCTTGGGCACGAACACGATGTCGTAGCTCTCCAGGTACAGGTCGCCGGACGGGTCTGTTCCCGAGAAGACCCCGTCCAGGTCGAGCCGCGTGGCCACAACCCTGTACGTCGACACTCTGCGCACGATGACCACGCTGCCCAGTTTGGCCCCGTCCGCCGGTCCCCCGGCGGCCGAGATGGCCGTGGCCGCAGAAATCCCCGGCTCGTACGGCACGGCTCCCGGCTGCTTCACCAGGCCCACCACGTACACCATCGGGCTGGCGATTTCCTTGACGGTCACCGTGACGGTCGGATCGAGCAGGATGTCCGCGAAGTGGTCCTCGATCTCGGCCGCCACGGCCGCAGGCTCGCGTCCCGCCGCCGCCAGGTCGCCGAGCCCGGGGACCGTAATGCAGCCGTCCGGTCGAACAAACAGCTCCCGCGTGCGCTCCGGGTAGTAGAAGAACTCCACCTCGATGCGGTCGCCCACGTCGAGGCGGTAGTGGGTGTGAAGCCCGTCCTCGGTGAGATCGGGAGGATGTGTGGCCCTCCAGGCCGTGAGCATCTGGCCCTCGGTCAGATCCACCGAGACCTCGTGCGGCCCGCCTCCACACCCGACCCCCAGCACAAGGCCAAGGCCGGCGGTCGCCAATGCCCGCGCGATCAGCCGGGACCGCCCTCCGAACCGCCTAGTACATCCCTTCACCGGACAACACCACCTTGATCGTCTTGACGACGATCACAAGATCGAGCCAGAATGATCGTCGCCTGACGTACTCCAGGTCCTTCTCGATCCACTCCCGGAAGCTGATCCGGGTCAACCCGGAGACCTGCCACAGGCACGTGATCCCCGGCATCACCGAGAGGCGCTCGGCCTGTTCGGACGAATACTCCCTGACCTCCTCCGGAAGGTGCGGCCGGGGTCCGACGAAGCTCATGTCTCCCCTGAGGACGTTCGCGAGCTGTGGAAGCTCGTCGATCCCGCACTTCCGGATGAACCGGCCGAACCGCGTGATGCGCGGATCATTGCGGATCTTGAACAGAGGGGGCTCGGCCTCGTTCAGGTGGAGAATCCTGGCTTTGGCCCCCTCGGCCCCCACTTCCATCGACCGAAACTTGTAGAAAATGAAGGGCTTCCCGAGTCTCCCGACTCTTTTCTGCCTGAAGATGACGGGTCCGGGCGAGTCGATCTTCACAGAGAGGGCGACGACGGCAAGCACCGGGGCCAGCAGGACCAGGGCCGCCAGCGCGAACCCGAAGTCCAGCAGTCTCTTGGCACGCTCGTACCTGTCCGTCGAGCGACTCCACACCCGACCGGACACGATGCCGGCGCCGCGCGCATTGCCTCCCATGTTGCGCTGGACAGCCACCGCTCTCCCCACTTCCCGCAGCAGGACCGGCGTCCGACAAAAAACGGCAGGGCACAGCGCCCTGCCATCCGCCACGGGATAGGTCCGTTCGGATCGCTTGCCAAGGGTCACCGTGCGCCCAGGCCATCACCGAGGAACAACCACACCCCCAAGAACGGACAGCCGCCGTTCAATCCGCCCTGCCCTCTGCGCCGAGCGCTTTTGATCCTCGTCCCCGGTTGGGGCCCGAGCTTCTCCTACGCCTCCCCACAACCCCCATCAGAACCCTTAGCAAGTCTCGTCAGTGTTTGTTCCACCTCCTTCAGCGCCGTCAGTGCCCCTCCCGCACTCGGGGACCGCTGGTGGGCGCGGGGACCCTTCTCCAAATTCAGTATTTTACCCCATATCGTGCCGAAAGTCAACAAGTTCCCGCCTACGGGGGTTCGTGGGCCAGCCCCTCCAGGATGCCCGCGAAGAACAGCGGCAGGAGGATCTCATGCTGGCCGACGAAGGCGTAGCCCCGGCCTCCCGCCAGCGTCGGTCGGCGGACGACGTTCTCCAGCGGCCGGTAGTGGAGGATCTGGTCGAAATTGGCGGCCACGAAGCCCTTCGCCGGCCTGCCCAGGTTGCGGGCGATGGAGAGCGCCTTCAGGAACACCTCCGGCAGGATCACGGCGGACCCCAGGTTGAGGACCACGCTGCCCTCGCTCAGGTCCTCGACTTGCCGCGCGAGCACGAGGAAGTCTCGGTAGCTGGTCTCGCCCAGGGCCGCCCCGGAGGTGGACGGATGCTGGTGGATGACGTCCGTCCCGATCCCGACGTGAATCGACACCGGGATCGAGAGCCGGACGGCCGCGGCCAGGACGCTGTCCTGGGCGTGCGGGGCGTGGCGGAGCAGTCGTTCTCCCAGGCTCTCGCCCAGACCCAGGTCGTGCTCGTAGCCCCGGGAGATGGTCTCGTTCATGGCCACGGCCGTCTCCTCGGTCATCCCGAAGCGTCCGTCCTCGAGTGCTTGGGCCACGTCCTCCGATGTCCGGCCCCACATTGCCAGCTCGAAGTCATGGATGGCCGTTGCGCCGTTGCCGGCCACAGCCGTGACGACCCCCTCCTCCATGAGCTGGACCAGCATCGGTCCCAGACCACACTTGATCACGTGCCCGCCCAGCATGAAGATGCACGGCCGGCTCCGGCGCCGGGCGTCCACCACGGCCCCGATCAGGGCCTTCAGGTCCCTGGCCGCCAGCAGGTCGGGAAGACCGTCGACGAACCGGGTCAGAGGACTGCCCGTACGGTAGGCGCTGCCCAGGTGGGCCCGCTGGACTTTGCTCGGGCGACCCTCGATCGAGCCGGTCCGGATTCCCGAAAGGTCGGCCCGGGCGTACCGGGACCCCGCTGTCGCCGCGTCGTCCCTACTCGGGCGGTTCGTGCCCCTCGTGTTCACCTCTTCCCCCTTCCAGCCCCGCGGTCGCGCCCACGGCGATGGTCTCGAACGAGATGTCTTCGAGCTCCGCCGTGATGGAGCCGACCCGGATCTTGCTCTTCATCACCACGGGCAGGCGACGGTCGTCCTCCGTCAGCCAGATCCAGAGGCGCCCCTCCTGCTTGAACAGGCCCGTGGCCTTCAAGAACGGCTCGATCACCGAACAGAGAAACGCGCCGGCCGGCGTCTGGATCCGCTCCCGGCGCCGGATGACGACCTCCAACGTGTAGTTCTTCTTGTTTGTCTGGTTCTCTACAAATATCGACCCTTCTTGCGGAATCTTGAGCGTCCTCACATAGTAGAGGGCCGACAGGATGTCCTGCACCCCGGGTTCGAACTCGATCCACTCGCCGTCCGAGTAGCGGGCCTTCTGCGCCGCGTGGTCGAACTCCATCACCTCATCCTGGCGGTACGTCCCCTCGCGAAGGTGCTTCTCGTGTCTGAGCGGGACAAGGCGCTCGATGTCCACCCACGTCTCGACCCGGTCCGTGACGGGATAGACCAGGGAGAAGAAGGCGTTGGACTGCGCCTCCGAAACGATGTGAAAGCACGGGCGGGACTCGACATCGACAACGCCCCTGACCCACATCACGGCGGTGCCGGCGCGGAGCGGCCCCCACTTGATCGCGTAGGTCAGCTTCTCTCCCAGCCGGAAGGGCAGGTGGACGCTCGTCGAATCCTCAGAAGCGCGCCCCGAGCCCGGCGCGCCGAATCCGAACAGAACCACGGCGACCCACGTACGCCAGCGTCGTACCCTCATTCCACCTCCACGATTTCTTCCCCGGCGGACCTCCGGACCATCCGCAACACGTCTCTGTAGAGGGCTTCGGTCTCGTCGACGGTGCGCGAAATGTCGAAGTGCGCGGCCCTCGATCGACCGGCCTCGCCGTACCGGCGGGCCCGGTCCTCGGACCCAAGAACGGCCACGAGCGCCTCGGCCAGCGCGTCGGGATGCTGTGGGGGTACGAGGAGTCCCTCGCTCTCGTGGCGGACCATCTCGGGGATCCCCCCCACCCGGGTGGCCACGACCGGAAGACCGGCGGCCATGGCATCGAGCGTGGATGTCCCGAGGCCTTCCAGCCGCGAGGAGGTGACGAACACCGACGACTCGGCCAGGATGTCTTCGACGTCCGTCCGGAAACCGGCGAGCGTGACGCGGTCCCCCAGCCCCAGGCTGGCGACCTGTCGGCGGATGCGGTCGGCCAGAGGGCCGTCGCCCACCAGGACGAAATGGGCCTCCGGTACCCTTTCGACGACCCGACGCGCCGCCTTGAGCAGCGTGCCGTGGTCCTTGTGCGGCGCCAGAGCCGCCACCGAGACGACGATTCTCCTGTCCTGGCCGATCCCGAGCTCCCGACGGACGCGGCCCGTCGGCTCCGGACGGCGGCCCGGGAGGGGGATGCCGCTGTGAATCGTGCGGACCCGGGAGGGGTCGACACCGGATTCGATGAGCACCTGGCGGACGCTCTCCGAGACCGCAACGTAGACTTGCCCCGGCCATCGGTACTTGAGGCGACTCAGCGCATTGGACCGCGGCCGGAAGTCGACGCGTCGGGAAACGACCTTCGGCGGCATGGAGCCCCACAACCCGGCCAGCCAGCCGATGGCGTGCGCGTGCGCCGTGTGAAGATGGACGAGGTCGGCGGCGAACCGCCGGGTCAGCCGACACGCGCGCGCGCTGGCCACCAGGTCCCACTCCCCGCGCACGGCCAGCTCGGCCACGGGGATCGACGCCCGCCGGGCCTCGTGGGCGAGCGGGCTCTCCGGCTGCGCCGCAACCAGGACCGCGTGTCCTCTCTCGACCTGCCCCTTCGCCAACAGGAGCACCTGGCGCTCGCCGCCGCGCCAGGTGCGGGCGGTGTCCAGGTGGAGAACTCTCAGGGTCCGGCCCATGTCCGTCGTGTGCTCCCTTTCTACCGGCGGGACAGCTCCCAGAGCTTCGCGTACTTGAGGAACACCGTGAAAGACCCGAGAACCGAGAGGACCAGTCCGTGGGGCCCGTCCAGGAACCCGCCCTCGAGCACGTACATCTTGAGAAACCGGAACCACGAGTGGCCGAGAATGCTGGCGGGCCCCGCGCCTCGCCCCGCGTCGAGCAAGTCCCTGGCCCCCCACGTCGCGTACCGGTCGGCCTTGACGAGATAATCTCCGAGCGTCCGATAGCTCTTGTGGATCAGGGTCCCCCGCAGGATCCCCGCGTCGGGCAGATCGACTTCCGCGTGGACCCGTCTGTCCTCGTACCGGCCGCGGTCGCGCCGGAACAGGCGCAGCACGCGGTCCCGCTGCCACCCGCAGTGCCGGATCTCGCGGCCCAGGAAGAAGTTGCGTCGCCGGACCCAGAAGCCCGGCCGCCCGCGGTCCTGCCCGGAGACGACGGCCTCGACTTCCGACCTGAGCTCGGGCGTCACCCTCTCATCGGCGTCCACCACGAGGATCCACTCGTGCCGCGCCTGGGGGATCGCCCAGTTCTTCTGGGCGGCGGAGTTCTCGTACGGGTGCTGGAGGACACGGGCGCCGTACCCGCGGCAGATCTCGAGCGTGCCGTCGGTACTGAAGGAATCCACGACGAGGATCTCGTCCGCCCACCGCACACTCTCGAGACAAGCGGGTAGGTTGCGCTCCTCGTTGCACGTAGGGATAACCACGGTGACGGGGCTCACGACAAGCCGCCCTCCCTTCCAGTGGTCGGACGCGGCCTGCGGTCCTCCGCAGGCCGGCCCTGATCTTGCCTCCCGCGCGCGTGATGGATATCCACGGCTCCCTCTTGCGGGCGGCCCTCGAGCTCCCGACATGCGTCCCAGACGTCGTCCACCGTGATCGCGGCCAGGCAAGGGTATCCGCGGTCGCAGCGCCTCAGGTAGCAGGGCGAGCACTCGACCGGCCGACGGACGACGCGCTGCCGCGCTCCCACCGGGGCCGTCCAGACGGGGTTCGTCGAACCGAAGACGGCCACCACCGGTGTGCCTACGGCCGCGGCCACGTGGGTGGGGCCCGTGTCGTTCCCCACGACGAGAGAACAGCGGGCCAGGCACGCCGCAAGAACGCCCGGGCGCGTTCGTCCCGCAACCGAGACCACGCGGCCCCGCACGCGGGACGCGATCCACTCGCACAGGAACCTCTCCTCGGCCGAACCGAAGAGCACGACCTCCCCGTCGCCCCGCCGCTGGCCGAACCTGCGGGCCAGGTCCGCGAACCGCTCGGGCGGCCATCGTTTCGCCGGCCCGTAGCGCGCGCCCGGAACCAGCCCGAGACGCCAGGGTTCTCCGCCGTCCGGCAGGAGACCCTCGGCTGCCCTCACGTCCTCCGGATGCAGGATGAGGTGGGGCGTGCGTTCGCCGATCGATCCCCCGACCGCGCGGGCAAGATCCAGGTACTCGTCCACCACGTGACGCGTCCTCGGGCGCGCGCCGAAGCCGATCGGGTCCGTCAGAAGGGCGCGCCGCCCCTGGGTCGGCCGACCAAGCCGCCTGGGGGCGCCCGCGACCCACGCCTCCAGCGCGGACGAGAACGACTCGGGAAAAACCACGGCCAGGTCGGGGCGCCGCGATCTCAACCTCCAGGCGGTCGCCAGACGAGACCCGATTCTCGCGCCGTCCAGTGGCAGGGTCTCCCACGGCACCATGCCGCGCAACAGATCGCACACGCCCGAGGGACCGACGAGAAACACGCGCGCGCCCGGACGGCACGCGGCCACCGACTGCACGGCCGGGATCGCGAACACGGCATCCCCGAGCCAGTTGGGCGCCCGGATCAAGATTCGTTCGGCTTCACACGGAGGTCGGCTCGGACGCATAGTCTGCCTCGGGATTGCTGCCGTCGGCCGCCAGGAGCTCGGTCATCCTGGCGATGACGTCGGACGCCTCGATTGCATCGACCCGGCGGCCCGACCCGCGGAGCCAGTGGCTCGTGGGCGACAGAGGGGCCCACAGGTTCGGGTCCGTGGGGCCGAAAAGGGCCACCGACGGCGTCCCCAGTGCCGCGGCCATGTGCATCACGCCCGTGTCGTTGCACAGGAACGCGTCGAACTGGCCGATCAGGGCGGCCGCCTCACGAAGGGAGAGCCCGGACAGATGGACGGCCCGGTCTCCGAGGAAGTCCCTCATCGCGTGACCCAGGGTGGTCTCCCGCGGACCCACCATCACGAACACCTGGTTGAGAGGATCCTCGGCCAGCGCCAGACCCACAGCAGCGAACCGCCGCACGGGCCACCGGTTGGCCAGCTTGCCGGCGCCGGGGTGAATCCCCACGAGCCTGCGTCCCTGTTCTCTCCACGCGGCTACCCGTGCCGCCGCCCAGGAGGTCTCCTCTGCCCGGAGCCCCATGCTCGGGGCGCGGGTCGGGATGGCAAGGCCCAGGGCCCGGGCGAAATCCAGGTTCCGGTCGGTCTGGTGCTCTCCGCTCCAGCGGCACGGAACCTGAACGGAAAAGACGGCGCGACCCATCGTGCGTCCGTAGGCCCGCCCATCGCACCCCACGCGAACGCGCCCGCCGGCCAGGGCGGCGACGAGCGCTGAGGTCACCGAGTAGGAGACCGTCGTGGGCATGAGAACCAGATCCCACGGGGTGCGCCGGAGCGCCTTCCAGAACTCGTACGGCCGAACCGGGTGTTTGCGGAATCTCCTCTTGTCGAGAACGAGCACCTCGTCCACATCGGGATGGGCCACCATCACTTCCCAGTTCTCGGGGGAGGCGACCAGCGTGATGCGTGCAGCCTCGAACCCTCGTCGCAGGGCCGTGAACAGTGGCGTCGAGAGCAGCATGTCGCCCGTCTGGTTATGCGGGCGGACGACCAGGATCTCACGGACTGTCCCCGGGTGGATGCCACCCGAAGCCTCGGCGGCCCGCACCAGCCCCCCCCCCCCCCGGCCCCCGCCCCCCTCCCCGCCCCGTCAACGGGCCTCCCCGCCCCCCCCCCCCCCCCCCCACCGGCCCCCCGCCCCCCCCCCCCGGCGAG
>Ga0180438_10012579_pt1 | contig 10053 bp, 8 predicted proteins | sample SS_ome_12_FD_132455 | JGI IMG/M metagenome (GOLD analysis project Ga0180438, IMG submission 132455) | Hypersaline lake sediment archaeal communities from the Salton Sea, California, USA - SS_3_D_2 metaG | ecosystem: Environmental > Aquatic > Non-marine Saline and Alkaline > Hypersaline >...
TGCAGATTAACTGCTACCGGGAGGCTAACGATATGGGCAGGGAAAACTTCAACATGAACCGCCAGGGCAGTAGTCCTGCCCCCATATCCCATTGGTCCGATGCCCAGGTTATTAGTTCGCTGTAAGATTTCCCTTTCCAGTTCAGCAGCTTCAGCATCCGGGTTGGGCTCACCCACTTTGCGTAGCAGTGCCTTCTTGGCTAGCATCATCGCCTTTTCTGCTGTGCCTCCGATGCCCACCCCAACGATAACTGGAGGGCAGGGGTTACCCCCCGCCTCATTAACCGCATTGACCACGAAGTCCACCACTCCCTGGCGGCCACTCGCCGGCGTCAGCATACCGAGGCGGGTCATATTCTCAGCACCGCCCCCTTTGGGCATCACGGTGATTTTAAGCCTGTCACCGGGGATAATATCGGTATGAATGACCGCCGGCGTATTGTCCCTGGTATTGACCCTGGTAGAATAGGGCTGAAGCACCATGGATTTACGTAAATAACCTTTATTATATCCCTGGCGGACTCCTTCATTCACGGCGGTGTAAAGGTCGCCTCCGGCAATATGGACTTCCTGACCCAGCTCCAGGAAGACCACGGCAACGCCAGTATCCTGGCATAGGGGAATTCTCTCTTTAATCGAGACCTCGGCATTCTCCAGTATCCTGTCCAGCACCTCGCCCCCGATAGGTGATTCTTCTTTATCTCTTGCTTGACTCAGGGAGGTTAACACGTCATCAGGGAGCTGGTAACATGCCTCTTGAAAAAGATGAGACACTACTTCGGTTACTTCCTTAGTATCAATGTCTCTCATTGTGGTTCCACTCTTTTCCTGTAGTGTGCTACTCTTCGGGCACCGGTGGTATCAGCCCCGACTTCATCAGCAGGGCAGTAGCTTCCCTGGCCTCTTTAATCATCTTTTCTGCCTGTTTACTTAATTGGTCACGACTTAATTTTGCCCGAGCCACACCTTGTTCCATCGCCTTCATTCCTACCGCCACTGCTTCCCGGATAAAGACCTCCCATTCTCCCATGGTAGGGATAATATAATCCTCGCTTATCCCCCTGTCCTCGGCACACTTAGCCAGCTCATAAGCAGCAGCGATGCACATCTCATCGGTAATGGTTCTGGCTTTGACATCCAGGGCACCGCGGAAGATGGCGGGAAAACTGACAGAGTTATTCACCTGGTTGGGGAAATCCGACCTGCCGGTAGCCACAATCCTGACGCCAGCCTCTTTGGCTTCCCAGGGCCAGATTTCAGGAACGGGGTTGGCGCAAATGAAAGCAATGGCATCTTTAGCCATACCCTTCACCCACTCCGGCTTGATGGTATCCGGTCCCGATCTGGATAATGAGATACAGACATCGGCCCCTTTTAATGCCTCACCGATGCCACCGGTTCTCTTCTCCGGGTTTGTTTTCTGGCACAGATCCCATTTGTAAGGGTTCTCGCTCTGCTTTGCCTCGAGGTCAGTCCTGCCGGTATGTAGAGTCGCTTTGCTATCGACGAAGATGGTATTTTCCGGTTTGAAACCGTCGGCAAAGAGTATCCTGGTAATAGCCACATTGCCTGCTCCCACCCCGATTAGGGCGAGGCTTACATCCTCTTTTTTCTTGCCCACAACCTTTAATGAATTGATTAGCCCGGCGAGGGTAACAGTGGCTGTCCCCTGCTGGTCATCATGCCATACCGGAATCCCCATTTCCCGGCGTAGAGTATCCAGAATATAGAAGCATTTAGGGGCGGAGATATCTTCCAGATTGATGCCGCCAAAGGACGGCTGAAGCCACTTCACCGCCTGAATTATCTCATCAGGGTTCTTGGTATTGAGGCAGATGGGCACTGCATCCACCCCCCCCAGATACTTAAACAGGAGTGCCTTACCCTCCATTACCGGCAGGGCAGCCTCAGGGCCGATATCACCCAGCCCCAGAACTCTGGTACCATCGGAGACCACAGCTATGGTATTCCACTTATTGGTATACTCATAGACCATTTCTGGGTCAGCTTTTATTGTCTTACACGGCTCGGCTACACCGGGGGTATACCATATGGCAAAGTCATTGGAGTCGCGAACCGGGCATTTAGCTGCAGTCTGCACCTTCCCCCGGTAAAATGGGTGCAGCTTCATAGCATCCTCGGTTGGTTTGCGTGCTCTGGCTAAAAGCTCCTCTTTACTCATCCTGTGCGACATAGCTCGTCTCCTCGGCCGTCATCAAGTAAAAAAGTAATAGTTCAGCGAAATACTCCGGCGCCAGTATCAGGTGGGCATGATACCGTGCTTCTTTTCCGGTCTTTGTTCTACCTTATCTATTGCTGCTTCCAGTGCTTTGATAAGCTTCGGTCTCGTTTCTGCCGGCTCAATCACATCGTCGACATGCAGGTGCTGGGCAGCCCGGTAGGGATTGGCGAACATAGTTTTGTATTCTTTTATTTTCTCCTGGAGCAATTTATCGGCATCGTCTGCATTTTCTAACTCTTTGCGGAATATTATTGAGGCTGCTCCCTCTGGTCCCATTACTGCCAGTTCCGTAGTAGGCCAGCAGAATACAGTATCAGCTCCTAAATCCTTGCTGCACATTCCGAGATAGGAGCCGCCGTATGCCTTTCTGATGGTGATGGTTATCTTGGGTACCGTAGCCTCAGAGTAGGCATAAAGCATCTTGGCTCCGTGCCTGATTATTCCCCCCCATTCCTGTTCCGACCCCGGCATATATCCCGGCACATCAACTAGGTTAATAAGGGGGATATTGAAGGCATCACAAAATCGGATAAACCGGGAAGCCTTATCACAGGAATTGATGTCAAGGACTCCAGCTAGTGACATTGGCTGGTTAGCTATTATCCCCACCGACCACCCGTTCAATCTGGAGAAACAGGTGATTATATTGGTGGCAAATAAGGGGAATAGCTCAAAGTAGTTCTTCCCGTCCTCCCTCTGGTCAAATACCCGCTCAATTATCTTATGCATATCATATGGCCTCTTCGGGTTGGCGGGAACGATATCAAATATGGCGTCATCTATTCTATCGGCGCTATCTCCCCAATCAACCCTTCTTGGCTTTTCTCTATTGCTTGATGGTAAATAGTCCAGCAGTTCCCTTATACTCTGTAAACATTCCTCTTCACTGTTTTCCGAGCGACAGACCACTCCTGCCTTTTGCTGGGCGACAGTGGCCCCACCAAGCTCCTCCTCACTTATATTTTGTCCTAGAACCGCCTTGACCACCTTGGGCCCGGTGATAAAGGCATAACTTGTGCCTTTAACCATAAATATAAAGTCCATCAATGCCGGGGAATATACCGCCCCGCCGGCACAGGGACCGAGTATGGCGCATATTTGAGGGACTATGCCCGAGGCTAATGTATTCCTGAAGAACATCTGCCCGTGACCAGCCAGAGCATCAACCCCATCCTGAATTCTGGCGCCCCCGGAATCATTTATTCCTATAATGGGGCAGCCCCCCTTGACAGCACTATCAATCAGGTTACATATCTTTTTGGCATGTGTTTCGGACAGGGTGCCACCGATGCTGGTGAAATCCTGGGAGAAAATATATACCTTTCTGCCATCAATCTTGCCGTATCCGGTAACAACCGCATCCGCTGGCACTTCTATCTTATCCATACCAAAGGCGGTACCTCTATTGATACCGAACATTGCAGTCTCGCAAAAAGTTCCCTTGTCCAGTAGCTTATCTATCCGTTCTCGCGCCGTTAACTTGCCTCGCTCTTTCTGCCTTTCCACACTTGCCTTCTTCCCCATTTGCTTCACCCTTTCCCTACACCTTTGCAAGTTGGCGAGTAATTCAGCCTTTATTTGTTTATCTTCTTCTGCTGGCATATTACCCCCTTGACTCAGCGAGTTTTAAAAAGCTGGCTAGCCTCTTTCAGCGAACTCACCGTGATTTTAGCAGTTTTTGTAGCGTTGGTCTATTCCATAACCGACTGGCAGTAGAAGCTCGGTCAACGATTTTGTGGGAGCAGTCGTTCCTTTACAAGGCTGAGTTTTTAGTCTAGAATTAATACCATATTGCGGGAGTAACTCAGTTGGCAGAGTCCCTGCCTTCCAAGCAGGTTGTCGCGGGTTCGAGTCCCGTCTCCCGCTCCACAGCTAGCATGTTAGCTGCTAGCCGATGATTCTGCTCCTCCACTGACCAGAATCTTCACTTTTACTCCTGTACATTAACCCATAGGTGAAGGTTCTGGTAAGGTTCACTTTCCTCGTCCTTATACAGTATAAACTCGACCTTCTGACTATCCCCTACGCTATCTGGAGTAAAACTTACTATTTCCTCCCACTTCTCGTTATGCTCTAACTCTAGCGGTCCTACCTCATTGTTGCTAATACTTTCTATCCTTATCTCTAACCAATAGTTTACTGTCTTGTGCTCCTGGTTGATAATTCCCACTATCACTATCCCCTCCTCCCCTGCACTCAGGTCCGTGGGATAGCCTGTAGCCTCCCCCTCCAATCCTAGAACATAAAACTCGGTAAACTTCTCCCCAACCTTAGACCCGAGTATAATATAGCCCAGCAAACCCAGTGTTCCGATAATGATTATTATCAGAATAATAGACAGTGCTCTATCCCGTAGGTCCAATACCAAATTACCTCAGATTCCTCAATAGCATATCGCCTTGATTCTACCACAGGTAAACCTGGATGTTAATCAGCTAGTGAAAAGCTCCAACCTGAGAATTAACGTATTTAACTGCGGGGCGAGATGAAGACTTGCTTAAAATAGCTTTAGTGGGCTAAAATAGAACATTAGGGAGCAACGTGATGCCACAGTCATCTCAGCATCACCAGGAAATTGGACCCCGAGTCGCTGCCATCCCCTGCTTCTACATTCCTTCAACCATTAACTTAAAGGGAATTAGGCATAGACTTAAAGTAGCTCTTTGAGATTCGTTGAATTGAAGGAGAAACCGACAGCTGAAGATTATCATAATCACCGGCACTCGCCCCGAAATAATTAAGATGTCACCTGTTATCAGGGAACTGGAAAGGCAAGGCGGCGAGTATTTTATCCTGCATACTGGTCAGCACTATTCATATAATTTAGACAGGGTGTTCTTTGAGCAGTTAAAACTGCCGCCGGCAAAATATAATCTGGAGGTTGGTTCAGGTTCCCCCGCCGAGCAGACGGCAAAGATACTCACCGGTGTGGAGAGGGTGTTGCTGGAGGAACACCCTGACATTGTTTTAGTAGAGGGAGACACCAACTCGGTCCTTGGCAGTGCTCTGGCAGCGGTTAAGCTCCACATAAAAGTGGGGCATGTTGAGGCTGGTTTGAGAAGCTATGATAGAAATATGCCCGAGGAAATAAATCGTACCCTTGTTGACCACTGCTCCGACTTCCTATTTGCTCCCACCGAAAAAGCGAAAACAATCCTAAAAGGTGAGGGTATAGCTGAAGAAAAAATATTTGTAACCGGCAATACTATCGTTGATGCTGTCTACCAGAATTTAGAAATAGCCAGAGAAGAGGGGAATATACTCAGTAGCTTGCACCTTAATCCTAAGGAATATTTTCTGGTAACCGTTCACCGCCAAGAGAATGTTGATAATCGGGAAAGATTTGCCTCTATCTTGGAAGGTCTTCACCGAGTTGCTACTGAATTTGAGGTGCCAATAATTTACCCCATCCACCCTCGCTCCCGAAAAAGGTTGATCGAATTTAACCTGAAAGCGCCCAAATTTACCCTGATTGAGCCGGTAGATTTTTTTAGCTTCCTTCAGCTGGGGAGTAACGCCAGGCTTATCCTGACTGATTCTGGCGGCGTCCAGGAGGAAGCCTGCATCCTCAAGGTGCCCTGTGTTACTCTCAGAGATAACACGGAGAGACCGGAAACAATCGAGGTTGGTGCCAATATCTTAGCCGGGACTTCTCCTGATAGGATAGTCGAGTACTCAACACTCATGCTGGGGAGAGCAAACGATTGGGACAGCCCATTTGGAGATGGAACCGCAGGAAGGAAGATTGTAGAGATAATAACGGGAGGTAATGATGGCTAGAATACTGGTAACCGGTGGGCTGGGATTTATCGGCTCAAACCTTGTTCCTGAGCTCAGTAAAAGAGGCCATGAGGTCTGGGTCTGTGACCTGGGGCAGTCGGCAGGACCGAATTATATCCGTTGTGATGTGAGAGAATACCGACAGCTGGAAAGGCTCTTCGGACAGCATAACTTCGACTATGTTTATCACCTGGCTGCGGAATATGGGCGCTGGAATGGTGAAGATTACTATGAAAATCTCTGGTTGACCAATGCCGTTGGCACCAAGAACATAATAAGAATTCAAGAAGAGAAAAGATTCAGGATGGTATTCTTTAGCAGCGCTGAAGTCTATGGCGATTATGATGGAGTGATGAGCGAGGATGTGATGGATAAGGTAGCCATAAAGCAAATGAACGACTATGCCATGACCAAGTGGGTAGGAGAACTCCAGGTATTGAATTCAGCAGCTATGTTGGGAACGGAGACGGTAAGGGTTCGACCGGTCAATGCTTATGGACCTCATGAACACTACAGTCCCTACCGGGGGGTAATACCCACCTTCATCTATAAAGCACTGAGAGACGAGCCCTACACCGTTTATCTGGGCCACAAGCGTATTTTTGACTATGTTGAAGATACCTGCCGCACCCTCACCAATATTGTGGATAATTTCAAGCCGGGAGAGGTGTATAATGTTGGCAGTAAAGAGGAATGGGAGCATGATATCAAATATGTCTCTGACCTCATCCTCAAATACCTGGGTAAAGACGACTCCAAAGTTACTTATGTAGAGGCAGAACCCTTTACTACCAGAGTCAAGCATATGGACTTCTCCAAGGCGAGGAGAGACCTGAACCATGACCCTAAGGTCCGGTTGGAGGAGGGGATACCAAAGACTATTGAGTGGATGAAGGGCTTATACTGCTAAATCACCGGAACCGGGAGTGGGATTATGGCTAAAGTTCTGGTAACTGATGCGCAAATGAGGAATTCGCTGGCCATTATTCGTTCCCTGGGTGGTAAAGGTATAGAGGTAACAGGTGCCGAAGAGACACGGTTTGCTACTGGATTTTTCTCTAAATATTGTAAAAACAGGATAGTTTACCCCAGTCCGCGTAAGCACCCGGATAAATTTGTCCAATACCTGCTGGGTGTGGTAAGAGAAGGTGACTATCAAGCTATTTTCCCGGTCACCGATAGCACCGTGATTCCTATTGCCCAATACAAACAGGAATTTGGTAAATACACGCTGGTTCCTCCCCCTGATTATGAAGTCCTGATGAAGGCTGTGGATAAGGCTGAGACCATAAAGGTGGCTCAGGAGAATGGTATATCTTGTCCTAAGACATACCTGGTAGGCAGTATTGAAGAGCTGGAAACAATTAAAGGTGAACTTCGGTTCCCGGTAATAATAAAACCTAGAAGCGGCTTCGGTTCCAGAGGCCTGACTCTATGCCGGTCAGTAGAAGAGCTATCATTAAGGTATCCGAAGGTTGTGGCTGCTTACGGCTCCTGCATAATTCAGGAATATATTCCTCATGGTGGCGAAGAGTTAGGGGTTTATGCCTTGGTTAATTTTGACTCTGAACTTCGAGCAGTAACGGTCCATAAAAGATTGAGGTCATACCCGGTGTCCGGTGGCCCCAGTACCCTCCGGGAAACGGTAAGCAGACCTGAATTAGTAGAAACTGCTCTCTGCCTGCTCAAAGCTCTTCAGTGGGCAGGTGTAGCCATGGTAGAGTTTAGGGTTGACCCCAGGGATAATCAGCCCAAATTGATGGAGGTTAATCCTAGGTGGTGGGGCTCACTGCAGTTATCAATACTCGCTGGAGTAAATTTTCCTTATTTGCTGTATAAGCTGATAACTGAAGGCGATGTTGAACCCGTGCTGAACTATAAGGTGGGTGTAAGATGCCGCTGGTTACTGCCGGGAGATATTCTCTGGTTCCTCAGTGACCCGCATAAATTATATAATCTACCCAGGTTCCTCCAGTTCGAGCGAAATTATGACATCCTCTCCTGGGAGGACCCAGGTCCAACGCTGGGCTTTCTTCTAGCCAGCCTGCGCTTTGCCGTTGATAAAGACATGTGGAAATTTGTGATAAGGAGATGACCCATTTAGAATGAATTTTGAAATGCTAAAGAGGAGATTAAGGTATGAGCATAAAGCCAGTGCCTTGGCATATGTTTTGCGGCATCCCTCTCTTCTTTTTAGCGTCAGTCAGAACCCATCAAAGTTTTATTTTTCCAATACACTTGAAGGCATTTTGAAAGGGGACATTGTTTCCTGCCTCCATAATTTTCTACCTGATGAGTTTGTGAAACATCTAAAGGAAAGGTCATATGTGCCTGGTGAAGGGATACCATTAATACTTTATTTGCTGGTAAGAGCATATAAACCGGAAATCGTGGTTGAAACTGGAGTGGCTCGGGGAGCATCAAGTGCGTTTATATTATGTTCTCTGCATGAAAATAAGATGGGGCACTTATATTCGATAGATTTACCTCCAAATGACGCCTCTATCATATCTGAAGACAAGGCGCGGGGGATGATAACACTTAAGGATGGGCAAAGATTGTCGAAGGATTGTTCTGTAGCTGGATTAGTTCCAGAGTATCTAAAGGAGAGGTGGACACTGGTATATGGAGATTCTAGAACGGAATTGCCCGCCCTTCTCAGCAAAATCGGTAAGATATCAATGTTTTTTCATGATAGCCTTCACACATACGACCATATGTTGTTTGAATATGAAACAGCTTGGTCATATATAGAAAAGAACGGATTTTTGCTATCTCATGATATATTGTGGAATAAGGCATTTTTAGATTTTTCTAAAAAGGTAAATATAAGGCCCTTAATTTATTATGGCTTTGGTGCCATTCAAAAATAGTGTTCAGCTAAAGAGGCAAAGGGATGATAAATGCTATGACTATAGACCTTGAGCCCTGGTATGCTCCTGAAATCTTAAATAAACACCTCTCCCAGGAGAAGGATGACCAGATTGAGGAAGCGGTGAGGCCAATATTGGATTTGCTGGATAAATATAATATAAGAGCTACCTTCTTTGTGCTGGGGACGGTGGCCGAGAGGCACCCGGAGGTCGTTGGTGAAATCTATAAAAAGGGGCATGAGATTGCCTCGCATGCCTATTCCCATAAGGTATTATATGAGCTAGGTGAAAGAGAGTTTAGAGTAGAGATTGAGAGGTCGGTAAAACTGTTAGAGTCCATCACCGGGGAAAAGCCTATTGGTTTTAGGGCGCCGAGCTTTTCCATAAATAACTCCACGAAGTGGGCTTTCAAGATTTTGAAAGATTATGGCTTCAAATATGACTCCAGTATATTCCCTATCAAGACGATTTTATATGGCGTGCCCAATGCTCCCCTTCAGCCATATAGGCCATCAATGGAGGATCTGGCGCTAAAGGACCCTGACGGGGGTATCATCGAATTTCCGATGAGTGTTTTTAGATTTGGAAAGAGGCTTCCTGTAGCTGGTGGCTTTTATCTTCGGGTGTTACCACTGCGGTTCCTTAAATTTGCTATAGCCAGAATAAATGAAACCAGACCAGCCATTATTTACATCCATCCGTGGGAAACCTATCCCCAGACGCTGAGATTAAGCAATGTCCCCCTATCTTCTAGATTTATAACCTATTACGGCATCAATTCAGCGTTGAGGAAATTCGAGGGTTTACTTGAGAAGTTTGAATTTAAGCCACTGCGTGAGTTCCTGGGAGGAGGTTATTGAAAGTAGTTTTAGTGAACCCTCCCCAGTTGGCCAGGTACCCCCAGCCTCCTATGGGGGTGGCCATGATGGGCGCAGTACTGGAAAGAGAGGGATACCAGGTAGCCATACTGGATGCAAATGCTCTAGGGCTTCAACCTGAGGATGTGGCTTCACGAGTAGCTGACGCCGATGTAGTGGGGCTTACCGCTATAACCCCTACTATAAATACCGCGATAAGTATCGCTCATCACCTGAAGCAAGCGAATCCCCATTTAACTATTATCCTGGGTGGTGTCCATGCTACATTACTTGCCGAGGAA
>Ga0180438_10012580_pt1 | contig 10051 bp, 7 predicted proteins | sample SS_ome_12_FD_132455 | JGI IMG/M metagenome (GOLD analysis project Ga0180438, IMG submission 132455) | Hypersaline lake sediment archaeal communities from the Salton Sea, California, USA - SS_3_D_2 metaG | ecosystem: Environmental > Aquatic > Non-marine Saline and Alkaline > Hypersaline >...
CCGCTGGATAAATTCGATAAAGTACGCCATCCAGCCCCTGTCCTCAGCCTGGGCAGCACCGCCGAGGTCCAGGGGATCTACGATTGGCTGGAGCGCATCAGCAAATTGCTGCCAGCAGGAGCGACCACCGCCGATCTGGAATATGTGGTCGAGCCCAAGATTGACGGCCTGACGGTGGTGTTGCATTACCTCGATGGGGTCTTGGTTCAAGGAGCCACGCGAGGGGATGGGGAGGTTGGGGAGGACATCACGGCCAATTTGCGGACCGTCAAGAGCCTGCCCCTGCGCATCCCCATCTCGCCCAATGGGCCGCCCCCGGCGCGGCTCGTCGTGCGCGGTGAGGCCTACATGCCTATTGACAGGTTCGAGGAGTTCAACCGCCGTCAGGAGGAGGCCGGGGAAAAGACCTTTGCCAACCCGCGCAACGCTGCGGCTGGCTCCCTGCGCCAGCTCGATCCGCGCATCGCTGCCGCTCGCCCCCTGGACCTCTTTTGCTACGCCATCGTGGACGCCGAGGGGGTGGAGATGGCCGCTCAATGGGAAGTGCTGGCTTATCTGCGGCAGATGGGCTTTCCGGTGTGTGGCGACGTAGCCAAATTCAGCGATCTGGAGGCGGTCATCACCTATTGCCAGGAGTGGATGAAGAGGCGGGACACCCTCAACTATGAGGCCGACGGGGCGGTGATCAAGATCAACGATCTGCGCATTCAAGCTGATCTGGGGTTCGTGGGCAAAGACCCGCGGGGGGCACTGGCCTTCAAGTTCCCTGGTCGCGAGGCGGTGACCAGGATTCTGGACGTCGGCATCAATGTGGGGCGTACGGGCACCCTGAACCCCTATGCCAAGCTGGAGCCGGTAGAGTTGGGCGGGGTGACCATCAAGCAGGCCACTCTGCACAACTTTGAGGACATGGCTCGCAAGGACATCCGCCTGGGCGACACGGTGGTTGTCAAGCGGGCAGGCGATGTCATTCCCTACGTGGTAGGGCCCGTTGTGGAACTGCGCACCGGTGAAGAGCGGCCCTTCGAGATACCGGAGCGCTGCCCTTCCTGCGGCGAACCGGTGGTCAAGTCCGAAGACGAAGTGGCCGTCTATTGCGTCAACGCGGCCTGTCCCGCCCAGTTGGTGCGCCGCATTGAATACTTTGTCAGCCGGGGGGCCATGGACATCGAGGGTTTTGGCACGCGGACGGCCCAACTCTTTGTGGACAAGGGGCTGCTCAAGGACGTGGCCGATTTCTACTATCTTGATCGCGAGGATATCCTGGCCCTGGAGGGCTTTGCCGAGAAGGCCACCGACAACCTGCTGGCGGCTGTCGAGGCCTCCAAGACCCGGCCCCTGGCACGGGTCATTACGGCCCTGGGCATCCGCGGGGTGGGAAGCACCATAGCCGAGCTCTTGACCGGGCACTATTCGTCCATTGACGAGTTAATGGCTGCCGCCCAGGAGGAACTGGAGGCCATCGAGGGCCTGGGACCCCATATCGCGGGCAGCATCGTGGAATGGTTCTCGCGGGAACGGCACCGCGAACTGGTCGAGAAGCTGCGGCGGGCCGGGGTACAGTTGGTTGAGGAGAGGCGGGAGCGACCGGCCGAGGAATTGCCGTTGGCCGGGCTGACTTTTGTGATCACGGGCACCCTGCCGACGATGAGCCGCGATGCCGCCACAGCCCTGATCCAGGAACACGGGGGCAAGGTGTCCGGATCGGTGTCCAGCAGGACGGACTATTTGCTGGCGGGCGAGGCCCCCGGCGGCACCAAGTATCGCAAGGCTCAGCAGTTGGGGGTGCCGATGATTGATGAGGCAGAGCTGATGCAGATGATTGGCCGAACCTCTCAAGCAGGTGGGGGAAAAGGGAAAGAAGCCAGACAGTTGGACTTGTTGTGATCCATAGGGGGAGAGAATGGACGTCGTTGGGCTGGGCTATTGCTCGCTGGACTATTTGGGCATCGTGCCCGGCCGGCCCGAGTTCGACGCGGACACTGTGAGCCTGGACGATTTCGCCCAAAGCGGTGGCGGGCCGGTTTCCACGGCTCTGGTGGCCCTGGCCCGGCTGGGGGCCCGCACGGGCTACATCGGGATGCTGGGGGAAGATGAGGGAGGCGCCTTCCTCAAAGGAGAGTTCGAGCGGGAGGGGGTGGACCTCAGCCGGCTGCGGGTGCAGGCCGGTGCCCGCTCACAGATTTGCATGGTGCTGGTGGAAGCAGGCACCGGACGGCGCAGCATCCTCTGCTACCGGGCGCAGGGCGAGTTGGTGCTGGACGAGGCCGACCGGACCTACGTCTCTTCGGCCCGCTACCTGCACATGGACGGCAATCACATGGACGCAGCCGTCACTGCCGCCCGCTGGGCCCGCGCCGACGGGGTCAAGGTCTCCTTCGACGCCAACCGGCCACGGCCGGGGCTGGAGGAGTTGCTCCCCCTGGTTGACGTCCTGATCGCCTCCGAGCGTTTCCCACTGGCATATACCGGACAGAGGGATCAGATGCAAGCTGGCCACAGCCTGCTGGGGATGGGGCCAGAGATGGTGGTCATCACCCTGGGCGCGGAGGGCTGTCTGTGCCTGTGGGGCGAGCAGGTCATCCATGTGCCCGGTTTCCGGGTGGACGTGGTGGACACCACCGGAGCGGGCGACGCCTTTCACGGCGCTTTTCTCTACGGGCTGCTACAAGGGTGGGAGCTGGAGCGCACAGCCGTCTTTGCCAACGCCGTGGCTGCCATGAATTGCACCCGGCTGAGCGGCCGGGCCGGTTTGCCCAGCCTGGCTGAGGTAGAGGTTTTCCTCAAACAAATGACCGCTTCAACTTTGCCACAAAAAGCATTGCCTTGTATAATGCGGGCAGAATAGATATCAGCGATCAAACTTGCGAGCGGCACGCGTGCCATGGCAATTACCGACCCAGAATCATCTATTAAAGGAGTTCAGGCTGATGGCAGAACATAGAGTGTTGATACAGGATCACATGTTCGCTGAATTGGTACCGATAGCGGAACATGAAGGCAAAGAAGTCGAGGACCTGGTCAGCGAGGCGCTGCAACGATATCTGTGGGAGGCCAAAGAGCGCAAGATAGACCGGGAAATGGAAGCGTACCGCGCCATGCACGCCGAATTGAAACAACGTTTCTTAGGCGAGTACGTCGCTATTCATGATGGAGAGTTGGTGGATCACGACACCGACCGCCGTGCTCTGTCACGGCGGGTGCGTCAGAAATACAAGAGTGTGGCAGTGCTGATCACTCCCGTTAAGGAAGAACCGGAACGTGAGTTTCTGATGCTGAGTCCTCGATTTGAGCGAGGTGAATGATGCCCCATCCGTACAATTCCCGTTACTATCCTCCCATGCCAGCCGTTGAGGTCGCTTTGGGTGCGCCGGAGGCCGATTTCTCGTTAGGACCACTTTCCAGCATCATAGATACCGGCGCTGACATCACTATCGTGCCCAGGGAGTATCTGGTACGTCTGGGGGCACCGGTTGTCGCCAGCGGGTACTTGCGCAGCCCGTGGGGAGAAAGACAGAGGGTCAAGATATATGAAGTGAACGTGCGTGTTGGAGAACATGACCTTTATCAGGTTGAAGTTGCCAGCGAGCTGGGTGGTCATGAGATCTTGTTGGGGCGAAACGTGCTCAACCAGTTGAATTTGCAGTTGGATGGGCCGAATGAAATCGTCATCGTATTGGCAAATTAGCAAGGGTTCAGATTGGGGTGGGAGAAGGAGGAATTGTTGATGGGATGGCGCAGCCAGGACGTTTTGAAGCGTCCTGAGTGGTCTATGCAGCGGGCTCTGTACAAATCTATGGGATACAGCGATCACGATTTGGAACGGCCCTTGATCGGGGTCGCCAACTCTTGGAACCGGATCGTTCCCGGCCATTACAACCTGAACCTGGTCTCTGAGTACGTCCAGCAGGGCATTCGCCAGGCCGGGGGCACCCCTATCGAATTCGGCCTCATCGCCGCCTGTGACGGCATCGCTCAGGGACACGATGGGATGCATTACATCCTGCCCACCCGAGACCTGATCGCCAACGACATCGAAATGATGATCGGGGCCCATCGTCTGGACGCGGTGGTGCTCCTGGGCTCGTGTGACAAGATCGTCCCGGGGATGTTGATGGCTGCCGCCCGTCTCGATCTCCCGGCCATTCTGGTGGTGGGAGGGCTCATGGAAGGGGGCTGTGAGTTTGACGGTCGCGCCGCCGACATCACCTCGCTCACCGAAGGATTGGGCATGTTAAAGGCGGGCAAGATTGATGAGCAGACTTACCGCAGTCTGGAGGATTGTGCGGGGCCGACCTGGGGCTCCTGTTCCTTCCTCGGGACGGCCAACACGATGTGCTGTGTGACCGAGGCTATGGGGATGTGCCTGCCGGGAAGTGCGACCATCCCGGCAACCCATGCCGACCGCCTGCGGGCAGCCCAGGAGTCGGGCCGCCGGATCGTCGAACTGTTGAGGAGCGGCATCACAGCGCGGGCCGTCATCAACCGGAAGGGAATCGAAAACGCCATCCGCGTCAGTGCGGCCATCGGAGGGTCCACCAACGTGGCTTTGCACATACCGGCCATCGGCTACGAGGCGGACTGTGAGGTCAGCATGGACCGCTTGGAAGAATGGTGCCGCAGCACGCCTCACATCGCCCGGATGAACCCGGCGGCAGCGCCGAATGTGCCGGATTTCCACCACGCTGGCGGCGTGCCAGCGGTCATGAAAGAGATGCTGCCCATCCTGCACGGCGACGCGATGACGGTCACGGGCGAAACCGTGGCCGAGAACGTGGCCCAGGCCGAAATCTGCGACAGCACCATCATCAGGACCCTGGCCGACCCCTGGAGCGAGGGGGGTGGCCTGGCCGTACTGCGCGGCAACCTGGCTCCCAACACTGGGATCACCAAGCCAGCTGCCGTCGTGCCCGAGATGCATCAATTCACGGGCCAGGCCCGCTGCTTTGACTCCGAGGAGGCAGCCAATCAGGCCATCCTGGACGGCCAGGTCCAGGAGGGTGACGTGGTCGTGATACGCTACGAAGGCCCCAAGGGTGGCCCCGGCATGCGGGAAATGTACACAGCCATGAAGCTGCTTTACGGCCGGGGTCTGGCCTTTAAGACAGCGGTCGTGACGGACGGCCGTTTCTCCGGCACCAACAATGGCTGCTTCGTCGGCCACATCTCACCGGAGGCAGCCGAGGGTGGCCCCATCGCTGTTGTTCGGGACGGTGACGTAATCACCATTGATATCCCCAATCGGAGCTTGGACCTGCATGTTTCCGAGGAGGAAATCCAGGCTCGCCTGGCCAGGTGGCAACGCCCCGAACCCAAGTTCAAGAAGGGCTACCTGGCGCTTTACGCCCGGCTTGCGGAATCGGCCGATAAGGGGGCCATTATCCGGCACAAATTGGAACACGAAAAGCACAAATGAGCGTGTTTTATACTTGACATAAGGAAGGAGGCTGTAAGTTGAACATCTTTGTTCCCGGACGTATCTGTCTGTTTGGCGAACACTCTGACTGGGCTGGAGGATACCGGCGCATCAATGCCGGGGTCGAGAAGGGCTACACCCTGATCTCGGGAACCGATCAAGGCATCTATGCCGAGGTCGAGCCGCATCCTACCGCGCTGGTGCTGACCTCAATCACACCTGATGGCGAGAAACGCGGCCCCTATGAGATACCCATGGATCCCAAAGCGCTGTTGGAGGAGGCTCAGCGAGGGAGCTTTTGGAGTTACATCGCAGGGGTCGCCTACCAAATCTTGACTCACTATCACGTGCGCGGCTTGGTGATTGACAACTACAAGACCGATCTGCCGATGAAGAAGGGGCTTTCTTCGAGCGCGGCCATCTGCGTCCTGGCCGCGCGCGCGTTCAACCGCGTCTACGATCTGAAGATGACCACCCGGGGCGAGATGGAGCTGGCCTACCAGGGTGAAATCACGACGCCCTCCCGCTGCGGGCGGATGGATCAGGGGTGTGCTTTCGGCAACCGCCCCATCCTGATGGCCTTTGACGGCGACCATCTGGACGTCACCGAGTTGCAAGCCCCCCAGGATATGTACTTTGTGATTGTGGACCTGCAAGCCCAGAAGGACACGATGGAGATCCTGGCCCGCCTGAACCGCTCCTATCCCTTCGCTGAGGGGGAGGTCGAGCAGGGTGTGCAAGAACTGCTGGGGCCGATCAACAAGCGGATCGTGCATCAGGCCATCGAGGCCCTTCAGGTGGGGGACGCCGAACGGCTGGGCGCGCTGATGGTCGAAGCGCAGGCGTTTTTCGATCGCTACGCTATGCCAGCCTGCCTGGAAGAGTTGACCGCCCCGGTTCTACACTGTGTCTTGAACTATGAGCCGCTCAAGCCGCACATCTGGGGTGGGAAGGGCGTTGGCTCGCAGGGCGATGGCACGGCGCAGTTCATCGCCCGCAGCCAGGCTGATCAGCAAGCGGTGATCGAGATCATCGAGCGTGATCTGGAGATGCCCTGCCTCACGCTGACGTTACGCACCGGGCAGAAGGTGCGTAAGGCCGTGATCCCGGCGGCGGGCTTTGGAACGCGGCTTTTCCCGGCTACGAAAGCGACCAAGAAGGAGTTATTCCCTATCATAGATCGCGACGGAATCGCCAAGCCCGCTATTTTGTTGATCGTTGAGGAGGCGCTCAAGGCTGGGATGGACGAGGTGATCATCATTGTACAAGAACACGATCTGGAAGCCTTTCAGTCGTTCTTCAACGTGCAGATTACGATTGAGAACTATAACAAGCTGCCCCGCCACTTCCAGGAGTACGCACAGCGTATTCTTGAGATGGGACGGCAGGTGTCCTTTGTGATCCAGGAAGCACAAGAAGGCTTTGGGCACGCCGTCTATTGCGCGCGGGAGGCCATTGGCAACGAGCCCTTCCTGCTGATGCTGGGGGACCACCTCTATCGCTCCTGCGGTGAGAAGTCGTGTGCGCAGCAGTTAATCGAGGCCTACAACAAGTATGGGGTCAGCGTGCTGGGGCTGCGCCTTACCCCTGAAGAGAAAATCGCGAACTTTGGGGCGGCTACGGGGGTCTGGACCGAGGATGGGCGTTTGCTGAACGTCACCGAGTTCGCTGAGAAGCCAACGGTAGACTATGCTCGAAACAACCTGCGCGTGTCCGACCTGCCGGAGGATGAGTACCTGACTGTCTTTGGGCAGTACATCATCAAACCGCAGTTGTTTGACTATTTGGAAGAACATATCAAGAACAATGTACGGGAGCGGGGCGAGTTCCAACTCACCTCAGCGCTGGATCGTCTGCGGCAGGAAGATGGTTTCCTGGGTTTGATCATGGACGGGCTGCGCTACGACATCGGCCTGCCAGAGTATTATCTGGAGACGCTGCGGATTTTTCGTCAGGAGTGATCTGAACCATCTATCAAGGAGGAGATAACCAATGAAAGACCACCCCAGGATTTTTCTGCCGGACGACCGCTATTTTGACCCCGATCCCCAGCAGAAGGAAATTGCCCGACGCCTGTACGTCATGGTCGCGGACTTGGCGCTGGTTTGCCCGCACGGTCACGTTGACCCGCGCCTGTTCGCCGATCCAGATTACTCTTTCGGCACCCCCACCGAACTCTTGCTCATTCCTGATCACTATATCTTCAGGATGCTCTACTCCCAGGGCATCCCGCTGGAAGCACTGGGCATCCCCCGGTTGGATGGCGGCGAAGTGGAGCAGGACCATCGCAAAATCTGGCAGATTTTCGCCGAGAATTTTTATCTGTTCCGCGGCACGCCTACAGGGATGTGGCTGACGCACGAACTCTGGTCGGTTTTCGGCGTCGAGGACAAGTTGACTGGTGAGGCGGCCCAGGACATTTACGACCAGATTGCCGCCCGGCTGGAGTCGCCCGAGTTTCGGCCGCGCCAGTTGTTTGAACAGTTCAACATCGAGGTCTTGTGCACCACCGACGCTGCCACGGACCCCCTGAACCATCACCGCGCCATCCGCGAGTCCGGTTGGGGTGGACGAATTCTGCCCACCTTCCGGCCCGACGCCGTGGTCAATATAGACACCCCGCGCTGGCGCGAAAACATCGAGGCCCTGAGCCAGGTCACCGGGATCGAGGTGACCAGTTACCGGGCTTTTATCCAGGCCCTGGAAAACCGACGCGCCTATTTCAAGACCATGGGGGCTACGGCAACCGACCATGCTGCCCTGACCGCCTACACCGAGGAGCTTTCGGAGCGGGAGGCGGAGGCCATCTTTCAACGGGCGCTGAGAGGGGGGGGCACGGCCGACGATGCCACCCGCTTCACCGGCCACATGCTGATGGAGAACGCCCGCATGAGCATCGAGGATGGCCTGGTGATGCAATTCCACCCGGGTTCATACCGCAATCACAGCCCCTTGATTTTTGAACGCTTTGGCCCCGACAAAGGATGCGACATTCCCGTCCAGACGGAATTCACCCGCAGTCTGCGCCCCTTTTTGGAAAAATACGGCGACGATACCCGGTTGACTCTCATCCTCTTCACGCTGGACGAAACGACCTATTCGCGCGAGCTGGCACCCCTGGCTGGCCACTATCCGGCCGTCAAGCTGGGACCGCCCTGGTGGTTCCACGACAGCTTGAATGGCATGATACGTTACTTTGAGCAGATCACCGAGACGGCCGGGCTTTACAACACCGTTGGGTTCAACGACGACACCCGCGCCTTTCCCTCGATTCCGGCACGACACGATTTGTGGCGGCGCGTGGCCAGTAACTGGATCGCTGGCCTGGTGGTGCGAGGCATCGTGGATATGGAAGACGCCGCTGAGATGATCCTGGATGCGGCGTATCGCCTGGCCAAGAGGGCCTACAAATTTGACCAGCAAGTTTGAACACACCGGGCGGGAGGAGCACATCATTAGGGGAGAGAAGGAGTATGCTTTCTCATGGGCAAGCTGATCTTGGTTCTCGGCGGCGCCCGTAGCGGCAAAAGCACTTTTGCTCAGAAACTGGCCGGAGAGATTGCTACCGGTTCCGGCCGGGTGGCTTACGTGGCCACCGGGGTGGCGTTTGATGACGAGATGCGGGCCCGCATCGAGCAGCACCAGCGCGCCCGTCCCCCCGCATGGGCGACCATTGAGGCACCCACAGAGGTGGCCCAGGCAATCAAAAGGGCAGGGGACGAGTACGCGGTGATGATCGTAGATTGTCTGACCATTCTCATGACCAATTGGCTGACAGAGGGGGGGCCACTGGAGGAACCCAACGAAGGCATGATGGAGATGGAAAAAGCGGTCCTGGGGCGAGTTGAGGAGTTGGTCCGTGCCGCCAGGGGAGCCAAGGCCACGGTTATTGTGGTGTCCAATGAGGTGGGCCTGGGGGTCGTGCCAGCTTTCAAGGCGGGGCGTGTGTTTCGGGACCTGGCCGGCCTGGCCAACCAGTTCATGGCCCGCAAAGCAGATGAGGTATACGTGATGTGGGCTGGCATACCGCAGAAAATCAAAGGGAAGCACGATGGATAAACTACAGAGCACGATCAACCGTATCAGGCCCCTTGATGAGGAGGCCGTGCGCCAAGCTCAGGCCCGCCAGGACAGTCTGACCAAGCCTCAGGGCAGTCTCGGCCTTTTGGAGGAGCTTTCGGTCAAGGTGGCCGGCATCCAGGGCGTGGCTCAACCGAGGATCAGGGACAAGGTGATCGTCACCATGGCCGGCGATCACGGCGTGGTCGCCGAGGGGGTGAGCCTCTTCCCACAGGAGGTCACGGCCCAGATGGTCTATAACTTTTTGCGGGGCGGGGCGGGGATCAATGTGCTGGCCCGCCATGTGGGGGCCAGGGTGGTGGTCGTAGATCTGGGCGTGGCTACCGACCTCGAGCCCCATCCCGAACTAGGGGTCAAAAAAGTGGCCTATGGGACGAAGAGCATGGCCCAGGGGCCAGCCATGAGCCGTGAGGAGGCCATCCAGGCCATCGAGGTGGGGATTGAAATTGTAGAGTCAGAGCTGGGCCGGGGGATGGACATTGTGGGCACGGGGGACATGGGCATCGGCAATACCACGCCCTCCAGCGCCATGGTCGCTGCCCTCACCGGAGCGCC
>Ga0180438_10012581_pt1 | contig 10051 bp, 7 predicted proteins | sample SS_ome_12_FD_132455 | JGI IMG/M metagenome (GOLD analysis project Ga0180438, IMG submission 132455) | Hypersaline lake sediment archaeal communities from the Salton Sea, California, USA - SS_3_D_2 metaG | ecosystem: Environmental > Aquatic > Non-marine Saline and Alkaline > Hypersaline >...
CGGCCAACCGGCTCCACCTCGACGGGATCGGAGAGGGCGGGGCCAGGCTCGACCCGTGCGGCATCGGGCGGGCGGTGACGACCAAGATCAACGCCAACATCGGCGCCTCGCCGGTCAGCAGCTGCCGGGAGCAGGAGCTGCTGAAGCTCCGCTGGGCCGTCCGCTACGGCGCCGACGCGGTGATGGACCTGTCCACCGGCGGGGACCTCGACCGGACGCGGGAGCACCTGCTGGCCCACGCGACCGTGCCGATCGGCACGGTGCCGATCTACTCGATGATCGTCGACCGCCCGATCGAGGAGCTGACGGTCGATCAGATGCTGGCGACGATCCGCCACCAGGCCGAGCAGGGCGTGGACTTCTTCACCCTCCACGCCGGCATCCGGCGGGCGCATCTGCCGCTGGCGACGAAGCGCAGGCTGGGCATCGTCTCGAGGGGCGGGAGCCTTCTGGCGAAGTGGATGGTCCATCACGGGCGCGAGAACCCGCTCTACGAGGCGTTCGACGAGATCAGCGCCATCCTCCGCGAATACGACGTGACGTACTCGCTGGGTGACGGCCTTCGGCCCGGGTGCCTGGCCGACGCGTCGGACGACGCGCAGTTCGCCGAGCTGGACACGCTGGGCGAGCTGGTCGCCCGGGCGCGGCAGGGCGGCGTGCAGTGCATGGTCGAGGGCCCCGGCCACGTGCCGTTCGACCAGATCGAGATGAACATGGCCCGCCAGCAGGCCGCCTGCGACGGCGCGCCGTTCTACGTGCTCGGCCCCGTCGTCACCGACGTGTTCCCCGGGTACGACCACATCACCTCGGCCATCGGCGCGACGGCCGCCGCGACCCACGGGGCCAGCTTCCTCTGCTACGTCACGCCCGCCGAGCACCTCGCCCTGCCGACCCCCGAGCACGTCCGCATCGGCTGCATCGCCTACAAGATCGCCGCCCACGCCGCCGACGTCGCCCGCGGGCTCAGCGGCGCGCGCGACTGGGACGATCAGATGGCCGACGCCCGCGCGGCGTTCGACTGGAAACGGCAGTTCGAGCTCGCCTTCGACGGCCAGGCCGCCGCCGAGCTGCGCGGCGCCGACGACGTCGACGCCGAGGCCGACTACTGCTCGATGTGCGGCCGCGACTGGTGCGCCATGCGCATCAGTAAGGAAGTCCTCGGGTAGCCAAACGAAAACGGGGACGGGCTCCAAAGCGACCTGCCACGGCGTGGCGGCACCGCCGCGAAGCACGGGAGCGCGGGTGTCTGTCCCCCTCTTCGTGCCCGGCCGGCGAACTGCCTGACCGGGTGCCGTGGGCTGCGAGCGAAGCGAGCAACCACGTCTGCCGCGTCGACCGCGTGGTTGCCGCTGCGCGGCAAGCCACGGCACCCGGCCCGCTGCCGGCGCCGCTCGGACCGCTCTACTTGCCCAACTCCCTCAGCAGCCGGGTGGCGGCCTCGACGAGCATCTCCGCGCCGCCCGGGGCGATGCGGGAGTTGACCGTCTCGTAGCTGCCCTCGGCGAAGGCCTTCTTCGTCGGCAGGTAGCCCGGCGCGTCGTTGCACAGCTCGACGACGAGCGTCGTGGCGAACGGGCTGGCCCGCTTGATCGCCAGCCCGGTCTCCACGAAGATCTCGCCCGGCAGCGCCACGACGGCCACCTCGCGCGACAGCCGGAAGGCCTGCACCTCCAGCGGGATCGTCCGCCCGCCCCGCAGCTCGAGCGCCAGGATCTTGTACGCCTCGACCTGCTTCAGAAACGGCAGCTCGCGCGTGCCGATCCTGACCACGTTCTCCCGCGCCCACGCCAGCCGCCGGTCGGTGAGCTGCTGGAGCGGCGCGTGGACGATCTCGCGCCGCACCGCCAGGGCCGGCTCGGCCGCCTTCCTCAGCTCCGCGACCTTCGCCGCCACCGTCCTCCCGAGCGTCGTGCCGATGTGGTCCGTCTTCAGCCGCTCGCGCTTCGTCACGTCGATATGGTTCAGGTCCCCGCACGTTCCCGTGCCGAACAGCAGCACGAACTGCTCGCCCAGCTTCTCCCGCAACGTCTGCTCCGCGTAATACGGATAGTCCGCCGCGTACTTCGTCCCGCCGACCGTATCCAGATGCAGCGCGAAGTTGACGATCGCCGCGTGCGGCTTCGCGTCGTTCCCGTTCGCGGCACGCACCACCACGACCCCGACCTCCGGATCGATCGGTCCCGCGGCCCGAACGATATTCGGGTTCAGCACGCCCGGATTGAACCGCACGCCCCCGCCCTTCATGTGGAACCGCCGATTGAAGCTCAGCGATTCCTGCCTTGCCGACCCCGCCGCGATGCGAACCGGCGCGACGCCCGCGTCGGCCTGGACGATCGCCTCGACGATTCGCCCCGTCAGCTTCGCCGAGTAGTCCACCTTCTCCTTCGGGTCGCTCCCGCCGGCGGCGACGGCGCGGTCGTGGAAGTGCTTCCGCAGCGCGCCGAAGTACAGCGGCCCGGTGTGCGTGTGCGTGGCGGCGACGACGATGTTGGCCGCGGGGATGCCCGTCTTCTCCGCCGCCCGCTCGCGCGACCGGGCCGAGACGGCCGGCGAGATCCCGATGATGTCGCAGAAGACCATCGCCGCCCGCACCTTGCCCTGGCGCATCACCAGGGCCTTCGCCTTCAGCGGGTCACTGGTCCCCGTGCTCAGCCGCTCGCTGAAGTACCCGCTCATGCGGTAGCCCGGCGGCGGGGTGATGTCGACGACGGCCGTGGCGGCATGAAGTTCGGTGGCGGACATGGGCGCCTCCCCGACCGCCGGCGCGGCGGCCGCGGCCACGACGCAGGCGGCGATGATGGACCGGCGGATCATCTGCCTTCGCCTCCGGTCAACTGCTCGAGGAACTTGCGGGCCTTGATCGCCTCGGCGAGTGTGGCCTTCAAGTCGCCTCTTGCGAGCGTCTCGACGACGAGCGGCCCGCCGGTGAACCCGCCCTTTCGGAGGCGGGCCAGCACCTTCGCGAAGTCGACCTGCCCCGCCCCCGGGGTGACCATCACGTCCTTCGGGTGGCGGTAGTCCTTCACGCTCATGCCGACGACCAGCCCGTCGACGGTCGCCGCGTCGGCCACCGGGTCGCGCTGGCCGTCGGAGTAATAGTAGATGTTGCCCGGGTCGTACCAGAGGCGGAAGTTCTTGTGGCCGACGGACTCGATGAGCTTGCGGCACTGGGGCCCGGTGGCGTTGAGCCCGCCGTGCGGCTTGACGCTGATGCCGACGGACTTCGCCGCCGCGTAGTCGCAGCACTCGGCGACGGCCTTGTAGTAGGCGCCCACGAGCTTCTTGTCGCCGATGCCCCCCATCAGCAGGTCGCCCGCCCCGGCGGCGGCGCAGTTGTCGATGAGCTTCCGCAGCCCCGCGATGCCCGCGGCCAGCGACTGGTTCACCGGGATGCCCCCGCCGTAGACCGACGGGATCTTCAGCCCGCGCTTCCTGCACTCGGCCCCGACGCGGCGGGCCTCCTCGAGCGTCGTGGCCACCGAGATCACCAGCCGCGTCTTCGACTGGGTGGTCATCAGCCCGACGTGGCGGTAGCCCGCCTCGGCGATCGCGTCGAGGGCCACGCGAACCTCGTGCTTGTCCCACGGGCGCGTGTAGCATCCGATCTGCCAACGGGGTCCGGCCTTCTTCTTCATGCCCTTGCGCTCCGCTCTCGGCTCGGCGGCGCGGGCGATCCGCGACGCGCTCAACCCCGCCGCCGCCCCCGCCGCGGCCCGCCCGAGAAACCCCCGCCGCGAGAACTGGCTCAACTTGTCCATCACCGCACGCTCCTTCCGCCGCCATGATGCCGCATCGGGGCGCGGGAACATAGTGTTTTCTCCCGGCCGCGGGCGGCGCGACGGCGCGGTGACCGTGTCTTGGTTCCCTTCTCGTTGCTTCGGCAGTCACCTCCGTGTTCTCGCCGCTATCCTCTTGGAACGCGAACGAGCATGGTGTATAATACCGATGTATACATTAGAGATGCCCCATGGTCCGGACCCAGTTGTATCTGACGCAGAAGCACCGCGACGAACTGGCCGCGCTGGCCGAGGCGACCGGGAAGAAGCAGAGCGAGTTGATACGCGAAGCGCTGGATCGCTTCATCGAGCAGTCCAGCCCGAAACGGCGCAGTGCCGTGCTGGCTCGCGCTGCCGGCATGTGGAAAGACCGGGACGATCTGCCCGATTTCCGGGCGATTCGCGGCCAGTGGGACCGAGGTTGATCCAATGAGGGCCGCCATCCTCGTCGACACGGACGTGATGGTGGACTATCTGCGCGGCCACGGGCGGGCGGCCTCGCTGCTGAAGAGGCAGGCCGGCCGCGTCATCCTGTCGTCCATTGTGGTCGCGGAGTTGTACGCGGGCGTGAAGGGCGAACGCGAACAGGCGATCCTCGATGATGTCGTTTCGCTCTTTCGGGTCGTTCCCGTGACCGCCGACATCGCCAAGGCCGCTGGGCTGCTGAAGCGGGATTTTGGCAAGTCACACGGCGTGGGCCTTGCCGACGCGATCCTGGCCGCGACGGCCCGGGCTGAACACGCGCAGTTGAAGACGCTGAACGTCAAGCACTACCCGATGCTGCGGGGCCTCAAGCCCGCCTATGTCAGGAAGTAGCCCGGGCTCGTCCGGGGCGCGTCAAGAGGCCCGGGGATTCTGATCCCTGAGGCCCTTGCCCCAACCGGTCTCCGAACACCTTCCGCCTGAACGGGGAGCAAACGCTCGTCACCCTCGCTTCTCACCCGGGGCGGATCTCGCTCTTGTCGGCGTCGTAGACGTACCGGCGCCCGGTGTCGTAGGCCCGCATGGCCATGATGACGGCCACGCCGTGCTGCCACCCCGCCTCGATGTCGGCGTTGGGGGTCTCGCGGCTGCGGATGCACTGGAGCCAGTCGAGGAAGTGATCGGCGTGGGGGATCTCCTTGACGGGCTTCTTGCCGCGGATGACGCCCTTGTTCTTGCTGCCGCCCTCGGCGGTCAGGTGCGCGAGGTTCCAGTGGGCGATGTCGATCGTGCCCTGGTCGCCGAGCAGCTTGAAGCTGCTGTCGTGGCTGTTGCCGAAGTTGGTCGAGTAGGCCACCAGGAAGCCCTCCGGATACTCCCACAGGGCCTGGACGTGATCGGGGCAGGTGAACTTGTGCTCGTCCTTCCAGGTGTACGTCCCGCCGAGGCAGACGGCGCTCGTGGGGAACTTCGCGCCGGTGATGTAGTGCACCAGGTCGATGAAGTGGCTGGCCAGGCCCGGCACGGGGCCGTCGGAGAAGTCGCGGTAGCCGTACCAGCCGGTGTACTGCTCGGCACTGAAGGGCCGGTCCGGCAGGCCCGACAGGAACTCGTCCCAATCGACGTCCTTCTTCTTGGCGTCCTTCAGGTAGCCGTACCAGTAAGGGCGCGTGCTGTTACGTCGCTGCTCGATGCGGCTGACCGTGCCCAGGATGCCCGTCTTGTACAGCTCGCGGCAGCCGCCCATCGTCGGGATGCTCCGGAGCTGCGTGCCGGCCTGGAAGACGATCTTCGCCGCCCGCACGGCCTCGCACGCCGCCTTCAGCTTGTCGAAGTCCTTGCCGAGCGGCTTCTCGCAGTAGACGTCCTTGCCCGCCTTCGCCGCCGCCTCGAGGTGCGCCGTGTGCTGGTGGTCGCACGAGGCGATCATCACCGCGTCGACGTCCTTCAACGCCACCAGGTCGCGGTACGAGACGAACTGCCTCGCCGCCCGGCCGTACCACTCCTTCGCCTTCGCCGCCGCCCGCTCCCGCGGAACCCGCCACGGGTCCGCGACGGCCGTGATCTCCAGGTTCGCCGCCTTCGCGTGACGGTGCACGCCCGCCATGTGCGCGCCGACGCCCCGGCTGCCGCAGCCGATCACGCCGATGGAGATCCGCTCGTTGGCCCCCACGGCCCGCGCGTACGAAGCGGCCGTCAGACCCAACCCCGCCCCCGCCGCCTGCCTCAGAAACTGCCGTCGCGTCGAAGAACCGTTCATGGCTCGTCCTCCCAGTCGATCGGTTAGGCCCGCCACGACACCGAAGCCGCCGCGGGCGGTGCAGCGCCGATTATCCGGGTCGCGGCGCCTGTCTGCAAGCGCCCCTGGGCGCCCGCGAAAACGGGGACTGGCTCCGGAGCGACCTGTTGTGCGTAGCAGCTCTGCTGCGAAGCGGGGAGCGCAGGTGCCTGTCCCCATTTTCGCGCCTCCACCTCCAACGACGGACGGCTTACCCCCGGGGGCGCTCGTCACGGCGGAGCGTGCCGCAGCCGGGCAGCCCCGGGGCGTTGGGGATTGTCGGACCTCGACCGACACGACGTGCGGGCGTAGACTGTTTACAGCGTAAGGCATGACCATCTGTGGAGGCGTCCGATGGACAGGAAGACGGCGCTGTCGAGGCGAGATATGTTGGCGGGCGGGTTGGCGGCCGCGGCGGCGACGGGGGTCGGCCGCGGGGCGTTGGCGGCCCAGGAGGCGCCGCCCCGCGAGCCGTTCGGGTACTGCCTGAACACGGGCACGATCCGAGGGCAGCGGCTGACGCTGGTCGAGGAGATCGAGCTGGCGGCGAAGGCGGGCTACGGCGCGATCGAGCCGTGGGTCGGGTCGATCCGGCGGCACAGGGAGTCGGGCGGGTCGCTGGCCGACCTCAAGAAGCGAATCGCCGACCTCGGGCTGAAGGTCCCGGGCGCGATGGGCTTCGCGCGATGGCTGGTCGACGACGAGGCGCGCCGCCGGCAGGGGCTCGAGCGGGCGAAGGAGGACATGGACATCGTCCGGCAGATCGGCGGGACGGGGATGGCCGCCCCCCCGGCGGGGATGCGCGGGCCGGTGGACCTGCTGGCGGCCGCCGAGCGGTATCGGGCGCTGCTGGAGATCGGCAAGCAGATGTCCGTGGTCCCGCGGCTGGAGATCTGGGGCCCCAGCCGCGCGCTGAGCCGGATCGGGCAGGCCGCCTTCGTCGCCATCGAGAGCGGCCATCCCGACGCGTCGCTGCTGCTGGACGTCTACCACATCTACAAGGGCGGCTCGGAGTTCACGGGCCTGAAGATGCTCTCGGCGGCGTCGATGGCGATGATGCACGTCAACGACTACCCGGCCGACCCGCCGCGGGAGACGATCAACGACTCGCACCGCGTGTATCCGGGCGACGGCGTGGCGCCGCTGACGAGCATCCTCGCCACGCTGCGCGGGATCGGCTTTCGCGGGTGGCTGTCGCTGGAGCTGTTCAACCGCGATTACTGGAAGCGGCCGGCGATGGACGTGGCGAAGACGGGCCTGGCGAAGATGAAGGCCGCCGTCGCGAAGAGCCTGATGTGAGGAGGCAGCAAATGACGGACGCGAGCAATCCCTTCGAGCCGACGGTCGAGTCGCTGCTGAACTACTGCTGCCCGGACTGGTTCCGGGACGCGAAGTTCGGCATCTACGTGCACTGGGGCGTCTACTCCGTCGCCGAGCAGGGCGAGTGGTATCCGCGGCGGATGTACATCCAGGGCGACGACAACTACGAACACCACGTGCGGACGTACGGGCATCCGTCGAAGTTCGGCTACAAGGACTTCATCCCGATGTGGACGGCCGAGCGGTTCGACCCGGATCGGCTGGTGGGCCTGTTCCGGCGGGCCGGGGCGAAGTACTTCACGCCGTGCGCGGTCCACCACGACAACTTCGACCTGTGGAACTCGACCCACCACCGGTACAACTGCGTCGAGATGGGCCCGAAGATCGACATCACGGGGATGTGGCGCGAGGCGGCGCTGAAGGCGGGGCTTCGGTTCGGCGTCACGACGCACCTGGCCCGGACGTACAGTTGGTTCAACACGAACAAGCAGGCGGACAAGACGGGGCCGATGAAGGGCATCCCCTACGACGGGGCCGATCCGGCGATGGCGGAGTTCTACCTCGAGCAGCACGACGACACCGATCTGCGCCATCCGCACAACCCGCCGGAGAGCTGGCGAAGGCACTGGCTGGCGCGGATGAAGGACCTGATCGACAACTACCGCCCGGACCACCTGTACTTCGACGGGGCGGTCCCGTTCCAGGGCGACGATCGCGGGCGGACGGGCCTCGAGCTGCTGGCCCACTACTACAACCGCAGCGCCGCCGAGAACGACGGGCGGAGCGACTGCGTGATGTGCATCAAGAAGATCAACGATCACGGCTACTTCTTCGACGGCGTCGCGACGCTGGACATCGAGCGGGGCCGCTCCGGGCGGGCGCTGCTTCAGCCGTGGCAGACCGACACGTCCATCGGCCCGTGGGGCTACCAGGCCGGCGCGGCGTACCGCCCGGTCGGCGAGATCATCGCCGAGCTGGCCGACATCGTCAGCAAGAACGGCAACCTGCTGCTGAACGTCCCCCCCAGGGCCGACGGCACGCTCGACGCCGAGACGGAGAGCATCCTCGAGTCGATCGGGCAGTGGCTGGAGGTCAACGGCGAGGCGATCTACGAGACGCGCCCGTGGCGCACCGCCGCCGAGGGCGACGTCCGCTTCACGCGGAAGGGCGATACGCTCTACGCCGTCCTGCTCGGCTGGCCCGGCGACGGCAAGCTGTCGCTCGAGAGCCTCGGCACGTGCGAGGACGCCGGCAAGGTCACGGCCGTCTCGCTGATCGGCAGCGACGCCCGGCTCACCTGGCGGCAGGAGGAGCAGGCACTCGACATCGACCTGCTCCCCGAGCCGCCCTGCGAACACGCTTCGACGCTGCGGATGGAGATCGTCGAATGACCATTGCGATCGTGGCTCTCATGGCACTCGCCGGCGGCGCCGACCCGATCGCCGAGTCGGTCCGGATCGGCCCGGAGGACAGCATGGACGACATCGTTCGCGCCGCCGCGCTGGTCACCCCGTCGCGGCGGCAGCTCGCCTGGCAGCGGCTGGAGTTCTACGCCTTCATCCACTTCGGCGTGAACACCTTCACCGACCGCGAGTGGGGCGACGGGCGCGAAAACCCGCGGATCTTCAACCCCAAGCAGTTCGACGCCCGCCAGTGGGCCGCCGCGTGCAAGGCGGCCGGCATGCGAATGATCCTGCTGACCTGCAAGCATCACGACGGCTTCTGCCTCTGGCCGAGCAAGTACACCGACCATTCCGTCAAACGCAGCCCGTGGAAAGGCGGCAAGGGCGATATCGTTCGCGAGGTCTCCGACGCCTGCCGCGAGGCGTCGCTGAAGTTCGGCGTCTACCTCTCCCCCTGGGACCGCCACGAGAAGACCTACGGCGACTCGCCCGCCTACAACGAGCACTTCCGAAACCAGCTCGCCGAGCTGCTGACCGGCTACGGGCCGGTCGCGGCCGTCTGGTTCGACGGGGCCTGCGGGGAGGGGCCCAACGGCAAGCGGCAGGTGTACGACTGGCCGAGCTACTACCGGCTGATCCGCAAGCTCCAGCCGGGCGCGACGATCCACATCCGCGGCCCGGACGTGCGATGGTGCGGCAACGAGGCGGGGCGGGTCCGCAAGAGCGAGTGGTCCGTCATCCCGCTCCGCCGAGCCCCCGACGGTCACGACTGGACGGACAAGCGCGGCGCGGACCTGGGCAGCAGGGCGCGGCTGCGGGGGGCGACCCACCTCGTGTGGTACCCCGCCGAGGTGAACACGTCCATCCGGCCGGGCTGGTTCTATCACGCCAGCCAGGACGGCCGCGTCAAGTCGCTCGACCACCTGCTGGACGTCTACTACGGCTCGGTGGGCGGCAACGCGACGTTCCTGCTGAACCTGCCGCCCGACCGCCGCGGGCTGATCCACGAAAACGACGTCCGCCGGCTGGCAGAGATGGGCAAGGTCCTGCGGGCGTCGTTCCGGACGAACCTCGCGAGAGGCGCCGCCGCGACGGCGTCGGCCCGGCGCGGCCGCGGCGCAGAACACGCCGCCGCAAGGGCAGTCGACGGCAAGGCGAGCACGTACTGGTCCACGGACGACGGCACCACGGCCGCGACGCTGGAGCTGGACCTCGGCGAGGCGAAGACGTTCAACTGCGCGATGCTCCAGGAGCAGATCCGCGTGGGGCAGCGGATCGAGCGCGTCGTCGTCGAGGCCCGCCTCGGCGGGGCGTGGAAGAAGCTCGCCGAGGCGACGGTGGTCGGCTACAAG
>Ga0180438_10012582_pt1 | contig 10051 bp, 11 predicted proteins | sample SS_ome_12_FD_132455 | JGI IMG/M metagenome (GOLD analysis project Ga0180438, IMG submission 132455) | Hypersaline lake sediment archaeal communities from the Salton Sea, California, USA - SS_3_D_2 metaG | ecosystem: Environmental > Aquatic > Non-marine Saline and Alkaline > Hypersaline >...
ACGGTCAGTGCGATTCCGTATACCACTGTCTATACAATAGATACACTTGAGTTTGGTTCAGACACTGTTACAGGACTCTTTCTTGCTGGAATTGAGGGACTTACAATGATTGGCTTCATCATGTGTGCGAGTATGGGAATCGCATCAATTGTACTCTTCTTAGGCGCTGCTGTAGTAGAGAGAGAACCTGAATATGCCTTGTTCAGAGCTATAGGAGGTACCAAGAAACAAGTGATCTCTCTTGTTTTTGGCGAGTTTGCAGGAAGTGTACTTGCTACAGTCCTTGTTAGTTTCGTGCTTGGGATCTTGTTTGGCTATACAATGACCCTGCTCACCTTTGGGATATCCTCAATTTGGCCCATTCTACCAAAGATTTTGACATACCCACTCATTGTCATGTTCTTCACAGTGGCATTGGAGTGTGTATCAATGGTTGCTGCATGCTACTTCCCCGCAAGGAGGGCTGGGAACACGAATCCAGCTGATGTTTTGAGAAATATGTGAGGTAATCGAAATGAATACAACTATGGAACCCGAGGAAAAACTTGACCTGTATAGTGACCTACCAGATGACGTTGTCGTCAGTGTAAATGACTGCTACAAGATATACAAGGCGCAGGAGTTAGAGGTCGTGGCACTCAGTGGTGTGTCTCTCCAAATCCTCGAAGGGAAGATAATGGCAGTTGTCGGTCCCAGTGGATCAGGTAAGACAACTCTGATTAATGTGATAGGTGGTATCACAAAAGCCACCGTTGGCAAGGTCTATTGGGCTAACCTTAAGACCGATATCACGAAGCTGAGCGAGCGAGTCCTCACTGAGGCAAGACGGAACTTCATTGGATTCCATTTCCAACTGAACAACTTGCTGCCTCATCTCAATGCTTGGCAAAACATAGAGCTTGCCGCCAGGATTGCCGGAGTACCAAGGGCCATTCGGAAGGACAGAGTTGACAGATTGATTAGGCTTGTGGGGCTTGAGGAGCGCAAACGAAACAAGGCCACAACGCTGAGTGGTGGCGAGAAGTCTCGAGTGGCCATTGCCAGTGCTCTCGTCAATCTCATTGACACAGAAGGAAAGGGACTTGTCCTATGCGATGAGCCGACCGGAGACCTGGATCCCGAAACAGGTGAGCGAATCCTCGACCTGTTCCAAGAGCTGAACGAAACCATAGGGACCTCGTTCTTCATAGTTACTCACAGTCAGCAAGTAGCCTCAAAGGCTGATGTGACTGTAGAGCTCCGTGATGGAGTCATCTCAGGGTTCCATCAGGCTGGAATCGATCTTGACACACTAGACACGACCAGAATAGTTCGTTTAGATGACAAACAACGACTACCTATGCCGACAGACCTGCTCGACCTTGCAGGTAGTCCTAAAGAGTTCAGACTGAGCTATACTGACAACAGGTTCATTCTTGTGCCTCAGACTGGTGAGGTTGTCGATCAGATGCGTGAGAAGAAGGTAAGAATCTGTAGAGTCTGCGGAGCTGAGATACCTGGTGGAAAGTTCATCTGTTCGAACTGTGGAAGTCAGGTCACAGTGTGAATTCAGGGCAATCAGCGACTTGCTTCTGGTGAGTCGCTCCTCTTGAAAAGTCCCACAAGCTCTTCGATGGTTGTCCAAGTGTCCATATATTTGCGAATCATACGCCGTTCCCTCTTCAGGTTCTTGATGCCACTTAGTTCGAGCTCCCTCTCAAGATGCCTGTAGATTTCCCTTCCCTCTTTGTCAAAATCTGTGAGTATGAGTACCTGCCCATCCCTTCCTGCTTCGGTTGCAATCTTCTCAACCAGCCTATACCTTGGTAATCTGGTCTGAGTCTTTATGATTGGTGCCTGGACCCCTAGATTTCTGAGAACTAGCATGTCTCGTTGTCCCTCAACAACTATGAGCAGGTTTGGATACCTTGAATCAAGAGTCTGAATGGTCTCTATGAGGACACGCTCGTCCTCTGTCAATCTTTGCGAGCGTCTTTGCTCGATAGCCTTTGTTCTCCATTGTATTCCTTTCTCTTGCAGTGAGTCATCATCTTCTTTCATTTGACATACCAGGGGTAGGTTATGGTAGTATTGCAATCTTCATGGATTCTCCCCTACTCATCATCTCAAGTGCCTCATTGACCCTCTCCAAGGGCATCTCATGAGAGATAAGTAGATCCGGATTGATGTTTCCTTTAGTAATAAGCCGTAGGGCTTGTTCTACATGTCTTGGCTTGAGGTGAAACACTCCCTTTATTGTGAGCTGTCCATAGTGGAATCTCACAGTGTCTATCTCGAACCTTGTACCTGAGGCTGCCCCACCAAACAAAACCGTTGTTCCTGCATCCCTAGTCATCTCCACAGCTTGTTCCCATGTCTGAGGCACACCTACAGCCTCAATGACTACATCTGCGCCCAATCCAGAGGTTTCTTCTCTGACACGTTCAACCGGGTCTTCTTCAGAGGGGTCAATCACGATGTCTGCACCAGCCTTCTTTGCAATGGTTCTTCTCAGTTCTGCAAGGTCTGATGCTATCACTGTGGAGGCACCGTTTTTCTTTGCCAACATTATGAGCATCTGTCCGATTGGACCTGCCCCGATGACGACTACAGTGTCACCAAGTCTGATATTTGACTCCTCAATACCATGGACAACGCAGGCCAATGGCTCAGTGAGTGCAGCATCTCTGAATGAGAGAGAGTCTGGAATCGGGTGGGTGTTCCAATCCACCACTCCCTTTGGTACTCGGATATACTCTGCAAATGCTCCATTGACAAGGTTATCTTTTAACTCAGCACATAGATTTGGCATATCTCTTTTACAGAAGAAACAGTCACCACAGGGGGCAGAATTGGTCGCAACCACTCTCATGCCTATCTCAAATTTCTTCACCCCTGCGCCAACCTCTTCAATAGTCCCTGCGTATTCATGACCAAAAAGTGCAGGAGTATGTTTAATCAAAACAGGATGACCTCTCTTGTATGTCTTGACATCGGTCCCACATGTGAGGGCGGCTCCAATTTTTACCAGAATCTCTCCCTTCTCTATCTCAGGAACATCAGTTTCCTCGAATCGAACATCACCGATATCATAGTACATAGCAGCTTTCATCTTGCGAGACATTGGTGCATCCCCCAGCAATCACTCGTGCTCTGTTTAAATCACTTCCTGACCGTCAGACCACAATGCTTAATCATTGGTCCCCCGAGCCATGGAGTGAGCGGATCGTCATGCGAGTCAAATCAAGATACCCTGAACGCATCGAGTATAAAGCTGATAGCGTCTGGGATGGAAAGACCGGTGGAACAATCACTACCAGCGATGAACGTCAAATAATCTTTGACACCCCGAAAACCTATGCCGGGCGTGGCGAGGGTATCTGTCCAGATGAGCTATTTGTGGCTGCAGTGCTTGGTTGTTTAAATAATACATTCCTTGACTTTCAGCGTCGTTTTGAGATGGAACTCCTTTCCTTCACACTCAAGGGAAAGGCGACAGCAATCTTCGATGGAGAGGGTTACATGATTACTGGGGTCAGTGTGTCAGGTGAGGTTGTTGTTGGTGAGGATGAGCTCGAAACAGGTCAGCGTTGTGTTACTCTCATGAAGCAGTATTGTCACCTTACAAGAACAATAAAGGACTGTCTCCCCTTCGAATACGATATCATTGTTCGCGAAGGTTAGAAGCCTCTCTCATTTCCTTCATTAATTCCGCAATCCTTCTCATATATTCCTCAATGTTGGTCCATTGTCCTCCTTGAAAGAAGACGCTTTTGCAATATTTGCAGAACCAGAACTCCGAGTAGTGATTGTATGTTTGATCTGGAACGAGTCCATGGATTTGGTGTTTTTCATCTTCAGTTATGTGAGTCAAAACACCGTTGCATTTTGTGCATCTCGACTTAGCTGGGTCTGCCTCGGGGATGATTCCATATCTTAGGAACACACTCGCAACCTCTTCATCAACTGTCCCCCGTACCAGCATGACCTCTATTCCCGCTTCCTCTGCTCTCCTGCACAATATGGCATCAGATGTAAGTAGCACCCTCCTTTCTTCCAGTGCAATCCTCAGTAGGTCTTCATCATGCATCACAGTTGAGTAGAAGGCGTCGTGTCCAGTTAGTCGAAGCCATGTAGCGAGTTTTCCAAGCATCGCATCCACCATGAAGATCTTCATGAGGACTCACCAAAGATGATGTGTGCAGCATTCTTCCACATGACTCTTTCAATCTCATCCTGTCTGATCTGATTGTATCCCTGGTCTACTAATTCAGTAGGGAGTTGCAGTCCGGTAAAGAAATCCACCCATTTCTTGAGTGACATTGTGTATTCAAACAGGGGGAAATCACTACCGAAGAGCACCCTTTTTGGAAAGATCCTCAGTATCTTGGCATCTCCAATCATCTGATAGACTTTCATAGGAACAGTGGATGCAAACACCTGCCATCCCGACACATCAACAGAAACATTCGGGTTCTTGGAGGCAACCATCAATACCTCATCTTGCCATGGAACCCCAACGTGCGCCAGAATGATTCTGAGGTCTGGAAAGTCAGATGCAACCCTGTCAACATAGACCGGTCTTGCATATTTCACGTGTTTGAACCGTGGTGTAAAGCCCTGGTGTATTAGCACAGGAATGTCCAAGTCAATACAGAGTCTGTAGTATGGATCGAACTCTTCGCTGTCAGGATAGAATCCATTTGGAGGGTACATCTTCCACCCCCTACACCCCTTATCTTTTATAGCACGTTCAAGCTCCCTCAGCCCCTCCTCTCCTCTTCTTGGGTCAAGTCCCACAAATGTGATGATATTCTTGTCACCCGCCACCTCATTTGCATGCCAGTCCGTCTTCTCACTGAGGGTCAAAGGCATCTCCTGATGAAAACCACTATCGATGGGAAGTACGACAGCACGTTCCACGCCACTCGTCAGCATTGCCTTGCGAAGGGCATCAATGGTGGAATCAAGAACGGGGTCTGCACCGACTCTTTCTGCCGCAATACGCCGTGCTTCGAGGTCCTTATGACTGATGATTTCCCTGGACCACGTATGTGTGTGCACATCAATGACTTTCAATTGAACACCTCCTATAATTCAGCATGCATTCTCTCAAGACTATCAACAACTTCCATAGGGACAGTGATACTACCTAGGTCTGTGTAGTGAATTGTTCCATGATAGTCACTCCCTCCTGTGTGAATGATGTCCAAGCCATGAACCAACTCTCTCACCTCATCAGATGTGCGATGTATTCCCATGAAGCTGTAGTCGTACTCTACCTCTATACCTAGGAGACCCACACTCATCAAGGTCTCGATTAGCTGACGGAGGTCATCGACCTTGATTGTGAGGGGGTGTGCTAGAACGGGAATAGCTCGTACAGACCTGAGTAGTTTCACTGCCTCGAGAGCATCCATACGCACCTTCTTGACATATGCCGGTCGGTCTGATCCTAGATACTTCTGGAATGCCTCTAAGGTTGTGTCAACAAATCCCTTCTTGATCAATAATTGTGCAACATGTGGCCGACCTGGGCTCGAAACTCCATCGAGATCTTCGTAAAGCTCTTCCAACGTCACGTCAATGCCCAAGTCATTCAGTTTCTTGATCATCTTTGGGAGTCGGTCATGTCTTGACTGTCTGAGATACTCCAGCTCATCATTGAGACTCTTTGAGTCAAGGGGGACAAAATAACCGAGTATATGGACCTCCTTGCTATCATATTCCGCACTAATCTCAAGTCCTGGAACTCTAGTCAATTCATCTGATGCCCCAGCTCCCATAAAGTGAGGCAATCCATCAAGAGAGTCATGATCAGTGAGCGCAATGGCTCCAAGGTTTAGACCATCCGCTTTTCTGACTAGTTCCATGGGTGAATCACTGCCATCAGAGGCAGAAGAATGAGTATGCAGATCAGCACGGGCTCTCACCATGCGCAGCCTCCTTTCGAAGTGTTTCTACAAGCCGTCTGACCTTGTGACATACCTTTCGTATCTCCTCGCGAGTTACTGTTTCTCCTGAAGGGCAGTCTTTGTCAATGATGCACTTCTTTTTTCGTGCATCGTAGATGATTGGATAGTACCTACAACCCTCCGGTCTGTTCTCATAGATTCGACAGATTTTCGTATCTGGATCATAGAAGAAGCAGTTCCCATCAATATTCCTGAGTTCGCAGAAACCAGCCATCACACGAACCAAGAAATCTTTCTTATCATATCCAAGAGCCTTAATCCTCTCAACATCTTTCCGCGTCAGGGTCATCTCAGTTTCAGTGCAACACAGACGAATCTCTTCACATGAACCATCATGGTTGCAGACAAAGGGGGTCAAAGCAATGGTTACTCCTTGTATATCGGTCAGATTGCGGTTTAGTGGTTCATCACGCTGATGAGGTCGTTCACCATCCCTACTTCGTCATCATCCCGATAATAATCAGGTATGCCCCCGAGGCTAAATATGCTTTCAAAAGGTATCATTGTTTGGATTTCTTCTGTCTATCACTTATCTGCCATACTATCACAGCCAACTCTGCGAAAATTCCTGCAAGAAGAATGCCCTCCACCTTGATGGGAGGTAGAGTTGGTTGCCTGAAGACCATCTCTTGTAAATCAGCGAACCTCTGTAAACCTACTTCTGTCCAAGCGATTTCTACAAGGATGCCAGAGTCCCGGTCGTAGCTTACGTTAGCTGAACCACTTATTTGGAGTTCACATAGCCAGCATTCATATCCATTCACTTCCCATGACCAGAGTACCACTCCGCTATACGTGCCTATTTCAACTGAACTAGAAAGATACCACGTGTCTGTATTCATCGCTACAGGAAAATCACAATAGTAGCTCGCACTCAAGACCGCTTTCATGTTGTTACGACTTGTAGGGTAGTATAGTGTGTCCAACCTCGATTCTGCTGTCCAAACCGACCCACTAGTTAATACCATTTCATCGAAATCGTAAAGTAGAATCACACTCCCAAGCACATCTGGGTCGTCAGGGGGATTCCGGTAGATAATAAGCATGCTAGCAGAACATACTAGAAAGAGACCAATAATGACCATCAAGACCCTGCTCGAAATCTTCTATCCCCTGAGCGGTATCTCCTGTGGAGTAATAAAGGTGATGAAGCAAATCTAGAGATCTCGTCTAGCAAGACGTCGAGAGGGTGAGAGGTTCCTTGTCATGTCCTCGACACTCTCTCCAGAAGGTAATTTCTGAACAGAGAGTTTCTTTCCAGTGATTCTGTAGAATGCATGGGCACGGACTGCTTGGATGTATGCCATCAGATCATTGGGCTGGCTGGCAGCACCCAGAAGTATGGAGCGTCGTTGCCCAAAAACGTCGAGTAGTCGGTCCAATATTTTCATCGCAGTTCGTTCCAAGGTTTTCTTCTCTGGTTTACAGAAAAGGATTGCTATTTAGTCATACGCACTCAGCCAAAGTGCTATATACTCTCTGAAGGCATCCTCGCCCAGCTCCTCCACAGGTGTTGATACAACGTATGCGTATTGCAATAGTTGACAAGTATCGATGTAGACCAAAGGACTGCACGCACGAGTGCCAGAGATTCTGTCCACGGGTCAGAACAGGTGATGAGACCGTCATCTTTCCGGATGGTCCTGACAAGCCACCCGTCATAGTGGAGGCGCTCTGCTCTGGTGAGGCCATCTGTGTCAAGAAGTGTCCCTACAACGTTATTCGCATCGTGAACCTGCCTGAGGAGCTGGAGAGCGATACGAGTCATCGCTATAGTGTCAATGGATTCAAGCTGTTTAGACTTCCCACACCCAAGGAGGGACAGGTGCTTGGACTCATAGGTCCAAATGGAGTTGGAAAGACAACAGCCATACAGATACTTGCTGGTGAGCTGACTCCAAACATGGGTCGACTTGAGAACCCTCCAGACTGGGATGAGATCATCACAGCCTACCGCGGGTCTGAGCTTCAGCCATTCTTCGAAAAGATTCAGGCTGGCTCTCTGGTACCCATTCTGAAGCCCCAGAACATCACCGACTTGCCCAAGGTCAAGGACCTTGCTGATCGACCAATCAGTGAACTCCTAGAGTCATCAGACTCGTCAGGTCGTCTAAAGGACCTCAAGGAAGACATGAGTCTGACTGAGATCTGGGACCGTCCCATAAAATACCTGAGTGGTGGTGAGCTCCAACGAGTGGCAGTGACCGCTGCCATCGTACGTGAGGGTGACATCTACTTCTTTGATGAACCCACTGCATATTTGGATGTGAGAGAACGACTTCGGATGGCCCGAGCGATTCGAAATCTCTCTGCTCTTGGAAAGACGATCATTGTTGTCGAGCATGACCTCTCAATCCTTGATTATGTTTCAGACCTAGTCTGCATGTTCTATGGCGACCCAGGAGTCTATGGAATAGTGTCACATCCCCATGGAACTCGTGTGGGAGTCAACATCTTCTTGGATGGGTTCATTCCTGATGAGAATATGCGGTTCCGCGACACAGCAATCTCGTTCAAGGGGATGCGTGCTGATGATGAAGAGTATCTCTCTCGCGAGGCAATGATTGAGTATGGTGATATGAAGAAGAGCTTCGAGGACTTCACTCTCGAGATAAAAGGCAGTCGTGTTTCAAAAGGTCAGATTGTTGGCATATTGGGGGCAAATGGCATAGGAAAGACGACCTTTGTAAGGATGCTTGCTGGAGAGCTCGAACCAGATGAAGGTGAGGCTCCTAAAAAGACAGTAACAGGTCTGGACCTCAAAATCAGCTATAAGCCACAGTATATCTCCTCTGATTTCGATGGGAACCTTAGAATGTACCTCCGGACTGCTGGAGGAAACACCATAGACTCAGCTGACTTCAAGACCTCCGTCATCAAGAAGCTCGAGCTGGAGCATCTTATGGAGCACATGGTGTCTGACCTCAGTGGCGGTGAGCTACAACGTGCAGCAATTGCTGCCTGTCTAGCCCGAGAGGCCGACATCTATCTCTTTGACGAGCCATCTGCGTTTCTCGATATCGAACAGAGACTCGCAAGCTCACGGGCAATCCGTCGACTGATTCGAAACAATATGAAGACAGCCTTCATAGTCGAACACTCTATCCTCATGGCTGACTATCTCAGCGACAGTCTTGTAGTGTTTGGAGGAGTCCCAGGTAAGTCTGGTGTCGCCTCATCTGTCAGGACACTCAGGTCAGGAATGAACAAGTTTCTGAAAGAGATGGGTGTGACATTCAGAAGAGACCCTCAGACAGGCCGGCCAAGGGTCAATAAGGATGGCTCAAAGCTTGATACACAACAGAAAGCCTCTGGGGAATACTACTACGTAGGTGCGAGTGAATAATCCAGTATATAAAAAGAGCGAGAGCTGGAAAATCAAGTCGCTGCTTCTTAGTCATCCATCACAATAGTGATTTTGCAGTTACTGCATCGTCTTGCTCTGAGATGCGCCCATTTGGTATAACTTTTTGCTAGTCTTATATTACCTCCACTGTGTGTCATCAGAATGTTTGGAGACTTCTTAGTCCACCAAATTGCGGCATTTCCAGCAAGAAACCCGTTCTCCATAGTTGATCCACAATATGGACACTTAGTTGAAACAATCATACCTTGCGACTCCAATATTTTTGACCGGCTTTCTCGCTGTCCAATTCTGCGAGGATTCTCACCGCTTCATTTCCAACCTTGATGACATCCATTTCTCCCTTCACTGCGAACTCGTCCCTGATTCTATTTGCATAGACTGCACATGCTGCACCGGTTCTGAATCCGTAAATATTCCCCAGCGTGAAGAGGGTTGCAGCTTCCATCTCAAAGTTTGCCACATTGGCTCTTGTGAGATCTTTGATGAGCGTTTCACTCATGCTCTGTGTGTACCCCTTGAATCCTGGTCGAGACTGGCCTAAGTAGAAGGAGTCGGTTGAAGCCGATATACCAAGATGATACGTCACACCAAGGGTCTCAGCAGCCTCCACAAATGCCAACACAACCTCATAAGAAGCCGACGCAGGATACTCCGGTCTTACGTACTGCTTGCTTGTCCCATCCAATCGAACTGCAGCTGTAGAGATTATGATATCACCAATCTCAATGTC
>Ga0180438_10012583_pt1 | contig 10051 bp, 7 predicted proteins | sample SS_ome_12_FD_132455 | JGI IMG/M metagenome (GOLD analysis project Ga0180438, IMG submission 132455) | Hypersaline lake sediment archaeal communities from the Salton Sea, California, USA - SS_3_D_2 metaG | ecosystem: Environmental > Aquatic > Non-marine Saline and Alkaline > Hypersaline >...
CAGTAACCTTTCGCTCATCTCTTATTCCTCGGAAACGCCGATCTCTTTGCAAAAGCTCTTCACGATCAGGTCAGCTCGGATTCTCCTTCTGTCCACACTCCTTAACGCCATTACCTTATCTTGTCAATCAAAATAACCCTTGACACTCTAAGCAGAAATTGTAAGAAAGCCTGAGAGGACGTTTACGCCAAGATCTTCTCCGAGGGAGACTACCGGTAAGGTAAGCCCAGCCCCAAAAAGGGAGTGCGTGTTCCTTGAGCGAAGGAGATACCATGGTCATCGAGAGGCCCTTGAAGAGCGAGGCGCCCCGACCGGCGGGATTGTCATCGGGTCCGGTAACTCGGTCACCAACTACTGCAAGATCGAGAACTACGGCGCCATGATCGATGAAACCAGGGAATGGAACGAAGCGTATGGCTGATGTGCAAACCGAACGAGCGATCCGGGCTCGACTCGGAATCCCGGAGGGTGCGGAACGGATCCTCATCCTGGCAGAGTCCAGCCACTGGGACCCCAACTGGCTCCTGACCTCTGAAGAATATTACCGTCTTCGAATCCGGCGGGTCCTCGACCGGGCTGTTCGGGAACTGGAGGCAGATCCCAGGAGGATCTTCAGCGTGGAGTGCGTGTTCTTCCTGAAGATGTACTGGGAACGAAGGATTGAAAAGCGTGAGGCAGTCCGACGGCTTGTCAACAAAGGGCGCCTAAGGCTCACAGGAAGCGGCATGACCACGCCCGACACCCTTCTCCCCGAGACCGAGGCCATCCTGCGCGACTACGTCATGGGTCAGGAGTGGCTGAGAGAAAACGGCATGGTTCAGGAGCCCCGCCTGGCCTATCTCCCGGACGACTTCGGGCACTCACCCACCGTACCCACCCTGTTGAACGCCCTCGGCTACACGATGGCCTCGGTTTGCCGAATCGACGGCTCCTTCTTCCCGGGATCGGACTACGTGCAGCCCTCGTGGTTCCCCAGGCCAGGTTCCTCTGCCGAGCTACTGTCGCGTGAACTCAAGACCGCGGACTTCGTCTGGGTAGGCCCGGATGGGTCGAGCGTGCTCTGCCACTGGAATCCTTTTACGTACGGTCAGGGAGACATGATCGCGGCCAGGGGAGTGATCAGGTGGATGGGCCTCACCTTCGGCTTACCGAATAGGTCGATCAAACAAGTGTCGAAGAAGATCGACTCGTATGTAAGACAGCTGGCCCCGCTGGCCAGAACGCCCTATTTCTTTTGCCCCATCGGATTCGACTTCAACAGCCCCATCCACGATCTTCCCGGGCTGCTGGACACATACAACCGAGCGGTGTACCCCGAGTCCGGCGTCTTTGCAGTGAACGCCGGCCTGGACGACTACCTCGACCTGGTTTTCTGTCACCGGGAATTGCTCCCGGAACTCTCCCTTGATATGACCCCTTACTGGATGGGATTCTACTCGGCCCGTCCGGAGATGAAGCAGAGGTGCAAGAAGATCGTCAACGACCTCGTGACGGCAGAAAAGCTGCTGGCCTCGTCCGAGGATCCTCAGGTCCTTCAAGAACACGCCGACACACTCGAGAGCGCTTGGGAAACGGCGGTCCTGACAAACCATCACGACTTCATTCCGGGCACGTCCCCAGACCGAGTCTGGAGAAAGGAACAGAGACCGTGGCTGATCGATGCACAGAAAAGGGTCGATCGGGTCATGGAGAAAGCCGTTCGTGTCTCTCCAGTCACCCCGCCACCGACCCCCGAGCCTCGAACCCCTGAATGGACCTTGAGGAAGGGCCGGCTACGGGTGCAATCAGACCACTATGTCATCGAGATTGCCGAATCCTCAGGAGGGTGCATACGCCGGTGGCTCGACCCGGCCACCGGAGAAGAACTCCTGGCCGGCCCGGGAAATGATGCCGTTACCTACTTCGATTCGGGAGGACTATGGCGAATAGGCCACGAGTACGTGGGCGGGGTTTTCTCGGTGAGGGAGAGGTTGTCGAAAAAGGACGCGAGAATGCAGGCGACCGAAAAGGACGGAGTGCTTCACGTTGAGATCACCTCGGCACTCGACGGGCGGAGGCTCACGAGGGAAATGTGGTTCAGGGACGATTCCCCCATGGTGCGGATGAGGCTTCTCGGATCAGCAAACAAGAGGAAGACGGTGACATGCCGGTTCTCGACCCCCTTTCGGCCCGAGAGGATCGACATGGATGTCCCCGGTGGCGTTGTCAGCAGGCCGCCTGTAAAGATATACGACCCGACTTTCTGGCCGGCAGCGAGTTTCGCACACCTTCGGGACCCCAGGACCGGCCGCGGTCTGGCCGTGTTCCTCGGAGGTCCTGCCTGTTTGAGTGCCAACGGAAACGGAGTCGTGGAGTGGATCGTCCTCCGGAACGCGCCCAAGGAAAGGGCCTTCGGTTGCCTGCCCCTTCTCGCCCACCCTGCCTACGGAGAGGACAATGACGAGCACCCGTTCGACTACGCGGTGGGCTACACCCGGGAAGGGGACTGGCGAACAAACAGGCTCCACGTCTTCGCTCCCCAGGTTTTGGGGAAAGCCTGGACCGACCCGGACATCAAAGACCCGGCTGCCATGGCGGATGGATGGATCTCCACGAGTAGCGAAGATGTGCGCGTGATAGCCGTCAAGCGGGCCCATCGTGGCGAAGGGTTGGTTGTGAGGCTCTTGTCGTTCGGGGCGGACAGGGCGACTTTACAATTCCGGGACAGACCGATCAAGAAGGCTGTCCTTTGTGACGCAAGAGAGAGGGATATCGAGGAGATAAGGTGCGTTGAAGGCAGGGTGGAGGTTCCGCTTGCCGGCGCCATCGTTTCCGTGCGCACGCTGTTATCCTAGAAAGAGAATGGCCGGCACACGCGCAGGGAGGGCTTACATGGAAGAACTGAGGGAGTTGATTGCCAGGGGGAAATAGAGAGAAGCGGGGGGGAGAGTTGAAGGACTTCTGAACGAAGGGATCGATCCAGACGTGATGATGAAAAAGGCCATGATCCCCGCCATGGACGAAGTCGGGGATCTCTTCCAAAAGGGCGAGATCTATCTCCCCGAGATGTTGATGGCGGCAAAGGCGATGAAGGCGGGCATGGATGTGTTGAAGCCCCGGATCGTACGAAGCGGAATCGCGTCCTTCGGGAACGCCGTCGTGGGAACGGTGCGGGGGGACATGCACGACATCGGAAAGAACCTCGTCACCATGAGTCTCGAGGGTGCCGGGTTCGAGGTCATGGACCTGGGTGTCGACGTACCCCCTGAGAGATTTGTAGGGGCAATACGAGAACACCAACCCTGTGTCGTTGGACTGTCAGCCCTCCTGACAACCACGATGATTGGGATGCAAGACACGATTGACGCCATCGAGGAGGCAGGTCTCCGCGACGACGTGAAGGTCATGATCGGTGGCGCGCCCGTAACCAAGGAGTTTGCACAAGAAATCGGGGCCGACTTCTTTGGTGCGGACTGCACCGCAGGTAAGGATTATGCAAAAGAGGTGGCCAACAGAAAGGCTTGAAGTTATTTGTTCACCTGCGAAAGAGTCTCTTCTGGAGGGTGCGTCATGACTTCCGCTGCCAACCAGAGTCCCCAAGCCGACTTGTTCCTCGGTATCGACAGCGGCACACAGGGCACGAAGGCCGTCGTCGTCGATCGTGCGGGGGGAAAGATCATCGCTGAGGGCCATTCGCCCCATGCTTTGATCGAGGATGACACCGGAAGGCGGGAGCAGGATCCGGCTGGGTGGATAGAGGCAACCTCAACAGCGATCGAGGCCGTACTCAACCATCAGAGTGTCAACCCGCAAAACATCAGGGCCATCGGGGTCTCCGGCCAGCAACACGGCATGGTGCCCCTGGACGAGGACGGGAAGGTCATACGGCCGGCGAAACTCTGGTGTGACACAGCGACCGCATGGGAAGCAGAATGGATGACCGAACAGTTGGGCGGACCGGACAGCGTCATCCAACGGATCGGCAATTCGATTGCCGTCGGGTTCACCGCTTCCAAGCTGCTCTGGCTGAAGAGTCATGAGCCGGAGCACTACGAACGGCTGGCCCTCGTTCTCCTTCCCCATGACTACATCAACTACTGGCTCACCGGTGAGAAGAAGTGCGAATACGGAGACGCCTCAGGGACCGCGTACTTCGACGTTCGGAGCCGGCGCTGGTCCGAAGAGGTATTGAACGTGATCGATCAGAGCGGAAAGCTGCTCGATTGCCTGCCCGAGATCGTTCAGGCCCAGGAACCCGTGGGAACCATACGGTCGGAAGTGGCCGACCGGTTCGGCCTTCGTGAGGACGTCATCGTTTCCTCGGGCGGGGGTGACAACATGATGGCTGCCATAGGAACGGGAAACGTGGTCTCCGGCGTCGTCACCGCGTCCCTGGGCACCTCCGGTACGATCTACTCCTTCTCAGAGCAGCCCGTGGTCGATTCCCGAGGGGAACTGGCCGCCTTCTGCTCCAGCGACGGGAACTGGCTGCCTCTGGTCTGCACGATGAATGTGACCGTCTCTACGGAACTCACGCGATCTCTGCTGGCCCTCGATATTCAAACCCTCAACGAATTGGCGAATACTGCCCCCGTCGGAGCGGGAGGCATGATCCTGTTGCCCTATTTCCACGGAGAACGTACCCCTGCCCTGCCGAATGCGAAGGCCAGCCTTCATGGTCTGACGAGCACCAACTTCCTTCCTGAACATCTTTGCCGAGCAGCCATGGAAGGCGCGACCTTCGGTCTCCGCTATGGGCTGGATGTGATGAAGCGAAACGGGATCGACCCGAGGGAGATCCGTTTGGTGGGGGGTGGCGCCAGGAGTGCTGTGTGGAGGCAAATCGTGGCCGACGTGTTCGGCTGTCCCGTGGTCTGCCCCTTTACTGAGGAGGCGGGCGCCCTGGGTGCTGCCCTTCAGTCCATGTGGTGCTACCTTGGAAAGAAAGGGGAAGAGGTGACGCTCAAGGAAATCACGGACGCATGCATTCCTCTCGATCCCGCATCGGGTGCCCAGCCCGACGCGGGGCGTGCAGGCCGGTATTCGGAGATCTATGAGCAGTACCTGAAACTGAATGAGATCATGAAACAGATGTATTGAGAAGCCTCATGACGAGACGAGGGAGTGAAGGAGGGGAAAAGATGAATCAGGAGAAGAGCTTTCACAGCATCTGCAGGTGGACCTTCAACGCAGGCAAGGGTGGTTTCGTGCCCTCCGGGATCCGGCCCGAGTGGGGTGGCGATCAGCTCGACACCGCCGGTGTGGTGAAGCTCATTCGTGAGAGGATCGTCCCGAGACTTCCCGGGCACGTTGTCCTGGGATACGAGGTGCACTACGACTCGGAGGTGAACGAAGACAGTGCGGGCCAGGTGGCGGACGCACTCGAAGCGGCAGGCATGCACCTGGCCATGATCACCCCCGGCGCTCACAGTCGCTTTGCCTACGGGGGCATCGCTTCCCTCGACCCAGCCGAAAGGAGTGAAGCGGAAGCGTTCGGAGAGAGGACGCTCGAACTCGCCTATGGGCCCCTGAGAAAGGCCTGGCATCCAGACCCGGAAAAGGCTCCGTCTTTCGTGATCTGGAACGGTTCCTTCGGATATGATCTGGCCTCCATCGGCCTATGGAACATGTACCAGAACCTGAAAGAAAGCGTCGCAAAACTGTGCAAGGCGGATGCCGCGAGAGGCGGGGAACTCTTTTTGAGCATAGAGCCAAAGCCGAACGAAGGTCACCCCGCGCTCATGCTCCCCACCGTTGCCAGTGCGATCACCTTCTGGAGGAAACTCCACGCCGAATACCACATACCGCTCGAGAAAAAAGGGGTCAACAAGGAATTCGGTCACTCCGAAATGATCGGCCTCGACCACGTCTACGATACCGTGGAAGAGATCGACAACCAGATGCTGATGCACATGCACCTGAACAGCCAGGGATACAATGACGGCATCATCCTTGGGGGCCCAGGGAAATACGACATCGACCACGGAACGAGAATCAACGGCATGAACATCGCCATCGCCGGTCTCCTCCGAAGGGCCGGCATCAACCGCTGGATGGGCCACGACATGCAGCCCCGTGCCTATGACAACGAGGAGCAGGCCCTCGACCGGGTCGTGCGCAGCATCCTGAGCTGGGAAGCCTGCGAAGACGCGGCCAGGGGAATGGATGGCGAGCAACTGATGCAACATCTGGCCAATCGTGATACGGCCAAGGCGGAGGATCTGATCCGAAATACCGTGGTCAGGGCCCAACAGTGGTTCAATGAAAACTATGAGCCCCTCTCAAGTATCTGGATCGGCCGATCCAGGCGCGGCAGGATGCCAAGGGTCCATCCGAAGGGCTGCGTATAGGACGAAGAGCGGAAATTCCTCAAGCCGCTGCGAACCGGTTCACCACGCCTTGGGCTTCAGCCATCATACGGCCGAACAGTTCCTGCAGCGAAGGGATGTCGTGGGCGAGCCCGACTCCCTGACCGCAGGACAGGACGCCCGCATCGAGATCACCCTCTTCATACATCCTCTTCGTGTTCGCCCCGGCCACCACATTGAAGATCTCTGCCGGGTCCGCACTCTGCGCTTCCAACTCCGCACATTTCTTGGCCGCCGCATTGGTCCACACCCGGTGCGTGGCGTGGAGCGAACGCATGACCAACATGGTGTCCAACTCGGAGGCATCGACGAGCGCCTGTTTGAGCTTCTCGTGCACCGGCGCCTCCTTTGTAGCCAGGATCCGGGTGCCGATGATCACACCTTCCGCCCCCATGGCAAGCACGGCGAGGAGCCCATGACCGTCAGACACCCCCCCTCCTCCGATCACCGGGACATCTACGGCCTCGACCACCCGGGGAACGAGCGCGAGGGTGCCGATGTCCAGTCTGCCCGTGGCGCCTCCATTCTCGTAGCCTACCACCGTAACGATGTCCGCACCCATCGCCTGGACCTTGAGCGCATACCGGACCCCCACGCACTTGTGGATCCATGTCATCCCGGCGTCCTTGAATCGTCCGCACAGATCCTCGGGGGCGGAGTGGCCGGAGGTCTCGACGATCTCGACGCCCTTGTCGACCAGAACCTCAACGTACTCCTTGTTATCTACAGGGGCCAGTGCCGGAAAAAGGTTGATGTTCACGGCAAAGGGCTTGTCCGTCAGCTCCCGCACACGATCGACTGCATCGGCGAACTCTTCCTTGTTCTTGTAGATCGCCGAGGCCAGAATGCCCAAGCCGCCCGCATTCGAGATGGATGCCACGAATTCCGGGGTCGTGATCCACATCATGCAGCCACCGACTATGGGATGCTCGATCCCCAGCATCTCTGTGATCTTGGTCTTCAACATTTACCCTCTCCTTCCTCTTGAATGGGATTGCGCGTTGATGCTCATCCGCGGAAACGAAGCAATCCAATACTCCTTATCAAGAAACCTTTCTCGATGCAAATTCTTGGGCTCAACAGCCCGTCAACAGATTGGACCTTCGCGCACGTTATGATGAACCACGGCGCAAGCGGGGAACCTTGAAAAGCGGCATCCATGCATTGTAAAATAAGAGATTCTCTTTCTTGTTTCTTCCTTCAAGGAGTAGACAACTCATGACCAGAAAGAAGGCCTTCCTGACAGGAACAACAGGTTCGATGGGTGGATCCGCCTTGAGGCATCTTCTCGAAAGGGGAAACTGTGACGTTGTCACTCTCGTGAGGCCTTCTGAGAAGAACAAGGAGGCCATGAAAGCCTATGCGGCAGAGCCGGCACTGGAAATCGTTTGGGGCGATCTCACGAAGTACGAAGACGTCCTCAAGTGCGTTACCGGTGCGGACATCGTCCTCCATCCTGCGGCCTTTATCGCACCGGCTGCAGACCACGATCCCGAGACCGCCTGGAAGATCAATGTCGGCTCTGCCGAACATATCGTGAAGGCCATCAAGGCCCAGCCCGATCCGGATGCCGTCAAGTTCGTGAACATAGGAACCGTTGCCGAGACGGGGGACAGGCTCCCGCCGATCCATTTCGGCAGGACCGGGGATCCGCTCAAACCGAGTATCTTCGATATGTACGCCTGTTCCAAGATCGCAGCCGAGAGAGCGGTAGCGGAATCCGGCCTGAGACAGTGGGTATCCTGCCGTCAGACCTATATTGCGACGGCAAATCCGATTCAGGATCCCATCATGTTCCATCAGCCCATCAACACCTGCATCGAGCTCTGCACCGAACACGACGCCGGACTTCTCCTGGCAAACGCATGTGCAGACGATCTGCCCGAGACGTTCTGGCGCCGGTTCTACAATATCGGTGGGGGTCCCAGCTGCCGCGTCCTCTTCCATGAATACATGGATTCGTCGATGAAGATCTTCGGCATCGATTCCAAGGAGGTGATGGAAAGAAACTGGTTTGCCCTGAGGAATTTCCACTGCCAATGGTTCGAGGACTCGGGCATCCTGGACGAATACCTCCACTACCAGAGCGAAAGCGTAGAGGATCACCTGGGGTACCTGCAAGCGAAGGTCCCTGCCCATGGGAAGGCAGGTGCCAGGGAGATCGACCAAGAGGCCATCCGGAAGGGCATCATGGAACCCCTCGCCATGGGAACTCCGGATTGCACGATGTACTGGATCAACAACAACATGGAGATGAGGATTACAGCCTTCTTCAAGAGCAGGGAGGAATGGGCCCGGATTCCTGCGTGGGGTGTAGACATGCCGGAACACCCCCGAAACATCCAGGCTCTACGCCTCGACCACGGATATGATGAGGACAAGCCCACGGTAGATCTCGATTTAGAGGATATGCGGGCCGCTGCCGCATTCCGGGGTGGCACCTGTCTGTCCAAGAAAATGGAAACCGGGGATCTCTTCACCAAGCTCGAGTGGAAGTGCGCCTTTGATCATAACTTTGAGGCCACGCCCAACATCGTTCTCAAGGGCGGCCACTGGTGCCCCGATTGCGCGCCTCCCGGATGGAACTACGACGAGGAAGCGAGGCGGAACCCCTTTTTCGCCCAGGTCTGGTACCCAAACCACGACCCGGAAGAGAACAACGTCTACCCGGAGGATTGCTGGCGGGACATCGTGGAGCCGTAACCCACCCCCACCCTTCGCCTGTGCGGGCGTGACAGCGAAGGCTCATGACGCGCCTTCCCACCCAAAAAACAGCTTTCTTTTCAATTCGTTAGGAATTGTGTAACCATTCCTGGCAGGGCTGGATCCTTACCTTTAGAAAACACATCAAAGGGTCATGAAGAGAAGATGAATTCATCAAGAGGAGTGAAAGAAATGAAACGATTAAACATATCCCACGCGCACACAGGTCAAGAACGGCGCAAGAGATTTCTCAACGGCTATCTGAACACCCTGACCATTCTCGCTCTGGGCCTTGGATCCATGGTGTCAGCAGGCTGCCTGGCGGCTCCGGCTGTTGTGTTGACATCGGCTGCCATCACGGCGACGGCTCTGGTCACAGAAGGGGAAAAAGCGATCCAGAATCCGGAAATGGAAGGCTCCTATATCGCCAGGAGCGAAACGGATGCCGGGCCAGGGGCAGCAGGGAAATGCGAGTCGAGAAGTTCCCTGAGCGAAGAGGATCGAATCGGAGCGAAGGAACATCATGAAGGGTGAAATCAGTGTGCTGCTGGCCGGCATCATTCGGAAGCAGCCCCCGATTCAACCCTTCCGCAAACGTGATTTCCCGGGTTGACCGACAATGAGGGGCGCTAGGACTCCGGTAATACCACCCCCCACGCAAGGTGAAGCCCGACCCACAGAATCAGCCGACGGGAACGTTCGAACTGACTGTACGAAGCGGGTCCGAAGTCAACCCCATACCTCTCCGGGTCTTTTATGTTCCACAAAGTGGAGATTCTGTCTGCATCCATGAGACGCTGTCTTTTGTCGCACTTTCCATGGGCGGGGACTCGCTTTGGGAAAGAAGAAGGTTACGAGAGATGACACTTTCCTGTCAACAAAAGAGATGCCCGGAATGTGTGGGCAAAATCGGGGATGTCATCCTCTGTCTCCCCCATCTTCGGATTATGATCTCAGGGGCACGCCAAGACCGGAGAGTTCTTCCTGTGCACGATCGAGAG
>Ga0180438_10012587_pt1 | contig 10049 bp, 6 predicted proteins | sample SS_ome_12_FD_132455 | JGI IMG/M metagenome (GOLD analysis project Ga0180438, IMG submission 132455) | Hypersaline lake sediment archaeal communities from the Salton Sea, California, USA - SS_3_D_2 metaG | ecosystem: Environmental > Aquatic > Non-marine Saline and Alkaline > Hypersaline >...
TGAAATCATTCAAATGCTATATTCAACGCATGAATTCTATCACCTCACCTTTAAACATATAGACAAAGCGCAACAAAGCTTTCGCCATCAGGCAACACAAGAAGCTGCTCTTGGCATCATACAATCAAAAAATCTTTCCATAATACAAACTACCTGGAAAAAGTGCCTTCGCTACCAATATCTACATCCTGATTTTGAAAAAGAATTTGCATTATTACTGGTAGCTCTGCACGAAGATCTCAACGAAGTTGACTCCGAAAGCAATTATGATTCGCACTTTTATGAGTCAATAGATGAGATACTCCTCATGCTGGACCAACGCACAAAACGGACACAGAGGAGAATGCAAAACCATAATTGCCCCACAAAAACAAACGATATTGCTTACAACTTCTATATAGTCAAACGCCTCAAAAAACCCTTTGAATTAATAGAGCACATTGCTCAGCATGTGGCATATAAGCAAAAAACAGCACGCAGCGATAAACCCAACGATATCGTATTTGAGCATGAAGACATCATTGAATGCATACAACAAATGGAAACCCAGCAAAGTATCGCTCCCTTGCAATCTTTGTGGCACTCATATCAACGCTATCGCCATGCATCAGATGACCTCTTTCTAAAAGAAATGCTCATGAATGTGTTTGTTGTGTACAAAAAATTGCTAATCGACAGCACTCAGGAGGCAAGTAATGAAATTGAGCATGAGATTAATCAAATATTATATATATATGAAAATCTAAGCGCTTTAAGTACCGACGAAATACTTGATGCTATCGATATTGCCACCAACCGCTATCTTGAAATAATTGAAAAGCAGGAATCGCAATTGCCATGGTACCAAAGCTTTTTTGACAAAATAAGTTCTATATTCAGAGCACAAAAAACTACGGCTAAAATAGATATCAGCGAGCAAACACATCTTATATTTAGACGATACTACTTTATTGCCCGCCTTCAAAAGACAATCGAGCTTATTGCAACTACCTCAAAAAACACCGCTTTGTTTGGCGGAAAAGGAGCTTCCATATGGTCATCAGATGAAATTTACAGCCTATTAAGTGAGGAGACCTTTAGGCATCCAGCAATCAGACTTTCATTGGAACATATTTCCCAAACAAAAAGCCTTAAGCCTCTTTTTATGATCTGGGATGATTTTACCTCATATAAAGGCCTTGATGATGATCTTTTTGTAGAAGAGTTCAGCAAAGAGATATTTGTGGTAACAAGAGCGCTCTATAATGACTATAGCACCATAAAAGAACTCACGGGTGGCCATGAGAATCATAACCAACTTGACACCCGGGATACCGAACGGCAAGACACAAAAAATGTAGAGCCAAGAATGTCAACCGATCTTAAAGTGAGTGTTGAATCGGATAGCATCCTTGGTCGATTTTATTACATTAATCGCTTGAGAGATATATACACTCTTCTCAAGAGACTTCAGGAAAAAAATCTTATACCATCCAGTCAATCGCATGAGGTTATCCCTCATCAATACTCTTTTACCTGCAGGCAGATACAATATGCCATGAAAGCATATCGCGAAAGCAAAAATCTCCGCTCTCTGGTAACAATACTTGAGAATCTTAACCAATATCGCTTTATAGATGATGAAAACTTCACGCGCGAAGTATGCTTTTTTTTTAGTCAAGTCATGATTAATATAAAAGGTATTCTTATGCCTGCTCAAAAAAATACGTTCTCAGGCTTGGATATGATCACCTCTGACATTGAGGACATTCTCAAGTGTATTGACGATAATACTGAAGCTCTAGAGGGCTTGGTAGAAGGCCAGACGGGATTACATGCATTCTGGAGTTATTGGATGTATAATCCCTATACCGCATTAAGCTTATCCACTATCGGCACTCTCTACTACTACTTGCATAATCTGCCTGAACGTTAAGCATTCAAAAAAGAGAAGAACCTGCTATAATTATCTCATGATATCAGTACAAAAACTTTTAGAATACAGCATTGCCTGGAATGCACTCGAGTCAATCTGTTATCAATTGATCCTTTTTTCTCACCAGTATGCCACTTATCAGGTACTGACGGGTGCTCAGTATGGCATCATTGGCACATGCTTCTCTCTTATCTACCTTGCAATTACCATCTCAAATGTTGGCCTAGATTATAGCATTGGTCCTTTTTTCTCTTTTGCGGCAAGTAGTCGCGAAAACGCTTGGCGTATAATAGGAAAACCGCTGATTGTTCATCTGTGCTCTATTGGTACTATCGGTATTATTGCCTCTCAGTGCGCACCATACATATGGCCAACTACCGCGTCTATGCCATTGATCATATTAGCGCTTATATTCTTATCAGAATCACTAAAAAAAACAGTGCGCACTCTCTTGCATTGTGCATTTAAAAACAGCCTCACTACGCTCATTGAGCTTATGACTATTACCAGCTATATCTGTAGCGTATGGAGTTTTTATTTTCTGGGGTACGGTCTAAACATATATACCATTTTCTATCCTATGATGATCACGTCGTGGGTGAGTCTCTTGGTGCTTTCTATTGTCACCTATCAATGGTATTGCAATCTGCCCGCACAAGGCATCATACCCCCCCCGCACCGGCGAATTATAAAGCATCGCATCTACTCATATGGATCGCAATTATCTACGCTCTTCTTTTCTACAAACTTCCTGGTACCTCTCTTTGCATGGAAGTTTGGCATAGAATATGCCGCCGTCCTAAAGCTCATAAGCTACTTTTCCTATTTTATACATACACTCATGTATAAGATATTTGGTGTCTCTTTGCAGGCGTGCTTTAGTGCTTTAAAGCTAGAAGAGGTCGGCATTAAGCGCCAATTTTTTGCCTCCATAACTAACCGGCTATATCAGATTTTATATGGAATATTTATATTTTTTGCGATAAATCACCAGCAAATTCTCTCCCTAAAGAGTATGCCTTCTCACCACTCACTCGCACTCGTAGGCTATCTCTTTTTGATGGGAACTCTCATCGAAAACTTCCTAGTTTCCTACGAGCAACTGTACCAAACGGAGGAAAAAACCGCGTATTTAAGCATACTTAATGGGGTGAATGTAGCCGCTCTTGCAATACTGGTATTCTCACAAGTCGTTATAGACCCTATAGCCTTTTTGTGTACATTTATTGCGTTGCGCATATGTACCATTATAGGTATCGCGGCTGGGGCATTTCACCTTTGGCGCATACGTTTTGAATGGAAGCCACAAGCAAAACCAATCTTTTGCTTTATATCTGCATCTCTCTTCTTTTTTTTCCTAACCACATAATATAGATACAGACATTGCCCCGCATCGCTTCTTGTGGTATACCTTACGACCATCTTTATTCGTACACTTCAAAAAGGAGAATACCATGAACAAATGTTTCTTATTTCTTACCAGTGTATCCTCATTGATACTTGCTCAAGGATCTTTTGTAGAGCAGAGCATTGCACAAAATTGTAAGCGCATAGAGTCCTGGCAAGAAAAAGGTGTCCGCTTTGTTCGACCTGAGTGTGTGCTCATTGATGACGCAGTACATATCGGTAAAGACACAGTCATTGATTGTGGCGTACATCTTATCAATGGCGCTCAAGTGGGGTCCAATTGTGAGATTAAAGCCTTTTGCATTATTGATGGCTGCACCATTGGGGATAACGTTGTAATAGACTCGTTTGCCTCCTTAAAAAATAGCCACATAGAAGATAATGCTCATGTGTACTCACATACCGTTTTAGAGGATGCTACCATTGAAGGCCGCGCAAAAGTCGGACCATTCGCGCGCATTCGCAAAGGAAGCACCATCAAGTCAGAGGCTGAAGTTGGTAACTTTGTAGAGATGAGTGATAGCACCATCGGCAACAAAAGCAAAGCAAAGCATCTCACATACCTTGGCTGCACATTGGTAGAAGAAAAGGTAAACATCGGAGCGGGGACCATTACATGCAACTACGATGGATTCAGCAGAAATCGAACTCTTTTTAAGCACAACTCATTCATAGGTAGCAATAGCACCTTTGTAGCACCAGTCATAGTTGGCGAAGGCGCAATCACTGCGGCAGGATCAACATTTACCCAAGAAATTCCTGATAATGCCCTCGCTATCGGCAGAGCACACCAAGAAAACAAGTTAGATTATGCCCCATCACTCAGAGATAAATTCAAACGCAGAGCGCAAAGCAAATAGAGCTCATAGATTGTTTTGTCTGGTATTATCTGAGCACTCTCAGATGTTCTGCAATTGCAAGCTCCTGCGCGGTTAAGCCTTTTTTGTTTTTTACCCATGTGCCTAGTTCCTTTTGAAAGAACGTTACCATATCAACGTCTTTCTTGATGACGGCAAGATGAATGGGCGTATTGCCATCATTGTTTGTGGCAAGTAAATATGCACCTCTGCGCAATAAAAGACGTGCAACTGCCTTGCGCTCCTTTAGGCTGGCAATCGCAAACACCATGTGAAGTGGGGTATCGCCGTCTTTATTTGCCAGACGTGGATTAGCGCCATGATTAAGGAGTAGTGTAACATAAGGAAGCACATTGTTTCCGCGCATACACGCAAACTGCAAGGGATAATTTCCATAGCGATTATGCGCTTGCTCATTTACATTGGCATCACTAACGGTAATGAGACGTTTGGCAAAGGAGTAATCATTTCGCATGATGGCAAGCATGAGTCCCGTAAGCCCAAGTATATTACGCTTATTTGGATCATCTTTTCCAAACTGCTGTCCATGGCGCTCAAGATACGGATTAAGAACATCACTCACAACATTTAAACGAGCAAGATCAACAACGGTATATCCAAACTTATTTTTTATTGAGAGATCCATCATAGGACCAAAGGTATTGAACATGTATTTTGCAAGGTCAAGCTGAGGAACCTGTACAATACTATGCATGGGAGTATTCCCGTTCTGGAGATTTTGTATGTTAATAGGCGCTTGATATTCAAGTAACAAAGCTGCAACTTTCTCACTCCCTCCCGGAGGCGTCACATTAATAACCTGATGCAATGGGGTATCGCCTTGCACGTCCTGAAATGATGTACGAGCGCCGGCCTTTAAAAGCATTTCGACAATCTGAACAATATTTGAATCGTTCCCATTAAAAACAGCAAGCTCAAGAGCTGACATGCCATAGCGATCATTAGCCACCGCATTTACATCTGCACCTTGCGCTATAAGCTGCCTAACCAGCTCTCTATTACCTGCAACAATGGCTTGCATAAGGGGCGTATAGCCCACACTATTACGAGGCTCAGCAACTTTGGCCTCCACGCCCGCCTGGGCATGCAATCGTGAATAGTGATATGCCCCAAAAACAACGATAATCCCCGCAATCAACACAGCCTTGAGGTAAAATAGAAGGAGAATGCGCTTTTTATTTCTATTCATACAGCTCCCTTTCTATCTGTAATTGTAGCCCAATCAGCAGGCTTGAATCAATAGTTTTGCGGCACATAGAATGTTATCAAGAAGTATAGGGGGAGTTACCCTCTAGTGACAAAACGGCGCCCCTCTGGCATAATTATGCTTTGTGCCCTAAATAGCGAGTAACTCTGTGAAGTCAAGTCAGCTTTTGCATTCTTTTGACCAAGCCATAGGTTGGAATGCTTTTTTATATGGCCTCTATAAGTTTTTGACAACACTCTTAACGCTTATCTTATATGCCAAACTCAATACGCAAGATTTTTCGATCTACGCAAACGTCCATAGTATTATATTCATCTTACTACTGTGGCTTGACTTTGGCTTCAAGAAGTCAATTGCCCGGTTTTGCCCAGAATATGCGCAAAGCGATCGAGCATTGCGCAATTTTATACTACGCATCTTGTGCTTTAAGATAATACTCCTTGTTTGTGCTATCCCATTATGCCAATATGCGCTTAATACCTTTATCCCCGCAAACTTATCGGCAAACATTGTATATCTCGCCACAGGCATCTTTGTTGCAGAAGGCTTAAGCTCTCTCCTCCAACTTATATATCAAGCACATTTCTGGCACAAATATTTTAGTCTTCTCAGCTCTATTATTCTCACCGCACAAACGGTGTTTACATGCCTTGCGGCATGCTCTCTCTCACAGAGCAGCACTCTTCTTTCAATCACTATGTATAGCAAAATCATCGGCGGCACGTGCATGTGCATAGCCTCATGCGGCCTTCTGGTATGGTTGTATATGCAGCAAAAGAAAAAGGCCGAGGAAGTCCATCTGAGCACCACACATCTTGATTGGCTCTTTATAAAGCATTCAGGAATCATGTGGGCCAGCAACAACCTCAAGAGCCTGACAGAGCGCAATGTTATCATTCCTGTACTTACACATACATTAGGATCAGCGCATGCAAATCTTTTTAAAGTTGCCAACGATAGCGCGCTCTTTTTTTATCGAATCATTCTTAAAACAATCGGCAGTACAGATACGGCACTCTTGTCTTATGCAAAAAAGCACAAAATTGGGCTAGAAGATACGCTTAATTATCTGCAAAGAAAAGTTACCTTCCTTACCGGCGGCCTTTTTTCACTCTTTCTTGTGCTTCTTGCGGTAAAGTACCACTCTCAAATAGATCCGGCCATTACGCAACTTTCAGCATTTATAACAATATGCTACCTTGCAGAGATATTGCTTTCTCCTTACGAGCGCATCCTTGAAGTAGAGCAAAAGTACCAGACACTTTTTAAAGCATATGTGCCATATATCATTTTACTCATGCCGCTTTTGCACACAAGGGTAATGTGCTCACTGGGGCTCTTTTCAACCATTGCATTAATTCATATCGCACGGCTCATCAGCGCAGGACTTATCGTGTACTTCGCAAAAAAAGAATACTATAGAACATATGACCTCAAAGAGGTTTCAGCTAAAAATGTGGGGTAGTATACGCCAGGAAGAAATTGCCCTGGTTCCGCTTTACTGACGAATGGCGAGTACAAAAACTCACAGAATGGCGATTTACCGTGTATATCAGCGCCATATTTCTTTTGATAAGACTGCTCTGCTGCGCTTGACGCTGCTCTCTCTCGCTCCAATTGCGCTTGTATTTCTTCACTCGCCACACGCTCGATAACCTCTGGTGCATATTGACGTCTAATTGCAATATCAACCGCATCCCTTTGAGTATCGATGTTTAACTCAAAATCAAAACTATAACGATAGATACGCTGCACTTCTCTTAAAATAAGCGGGAGGTTATTAACAATCGGGAGAATATTCAAATGACTTGGGCTATGGCCATTTATCATTACTCTAAAATTAAGCGCTTTTTGCTCAACAATATCATCGAGGATGGTAGCAACTTTTCTGCCACCCGCAAATCCCCCAAAAGAAAGCTTTGGCAATGAGCTCAACTTCTGAATCCACGGATAAATAGACTGATAACTACAATCAGCGCTTTCGAATGACCCCATGTATTGCACCACGTCCCCGGTACTATAAAAATGATACAACTTACCGGTGATCGCACTCAAATTAACGGGATAATCTTCTCTGACTGGCGTAAAAATACTGATGATATTGTGAATGGCGCCTGCCAAATCTTCATCTTGTGTTATCAGATTTACGATATTTCCACCATGACTGTATCCAAGGACATCAATCTGGGTAAATATATTCTTGTTTGCAAGATAGAGCTTATTAAATAATGTTTTAACAAACTGAAATGCATTCTTGCGCGCACTGTCTTCATTATCGCCACTCCATCCAATAGAAACAAGCTCTGCGTTTTTTCCTAGGCTGGCTGCATATTTTTTTAGCGCTTGAAAGGTATCATCATCAACCGAATAAAATTGCGGATCTCCCGCTGCAAAGGTGCCATGGAAAACAAAAAGGACAACGCGCGGCAATTCAAATATAGACTTGTAACTTTTGATAGGTGTTTGACTATAGAATAAGGCTTTTCTCACTACAACGTTTTCATCCTTATACACATCTTGCCGTTCGAGAGTTATGTCGTGCCAAAATCCTGCCGGCTCTTTACTCACCGGAATCTGTGCACCACCACTGAGAGGCTCTTCCCAATTTACCACAACATGCCAACCCCACAAACGTCCCGGAGAGAGAACTATACTTACATTTTTATTCTGATTTTCAGGATCAAGTGCACCTAGCTTAAAATCAATAGGCTGGAGCTGCGACATATTGCTAATTGATGTTCCGGAAACAAAGCTTAAGCGTAGCAAGTCCCCCAATCGTCCTACCGAGAATGTTTGATCTGGATTGATTACGTGCGGCTTCCCACCAACCGTTTTCATCTCTGTATAGAGTGTTATAGGAGAGCCACCCTGGTTTGTAACTTTAACTAACCGATCTGACCCATCAGCCCCATTAACTTGCAAAAAAATGCTGAATAAAGCACCAACCAATAGTGCGAAACGATTTGCAATCATCACCATCTCCTGACACAAAAAAACCTTTACTATAAAAAATAACTATCAGGATATTGAGAGATAATGTCTAAAATCAACAGTATAGAAATACCATTTACTTAAACCAGGAAATAGAATTATATAATACCCCACAAAGCGTTCCCCCAATGTGTGGCGCAAGATGCCCGGCACCTTGTTTTAGATTGATAGTACTGAGCGCTGCACTTGCAATTGAAGACGGATCAGATTCACGATATCTGTTAATACTTCTATATATTGGCGCAAAACCATCGAGCCGTAACATCAATGAGCTCAGAGCCACCCGATGCCGAGTGCCTACGCATATGGCTACATTATTATGACGAGAATGAGAATAGAGTTCATAGAGAGCATTAAGCTCAAACACATCTGACCATGCATCATGAATAGTATTGAGCAATTCCAACGGTCTTTCATAATGATAGAGGCTTGCTATCTCTTGCGGTGCCCCACGCGCCATTAAGTGGTCATGTAATGCAAAAAGCTTTGTATCGGCCTGTGCAATATCATCTTCAAATGGCCTGAGTGCCGCAACACCCACAAATTTTTGCTTGAGAAACCGCATAACCGTTTCGCAATGATTGGCCATGTCTCTTATAAGGAGGGTATCTGTTTTTTCGGGCAATGGCATCTGATGCAGCCGCATGCTTAAGGTGTACAACGCTTGCAATGCAGGGCCTCGATTCTCCAAATCTTGTCCTCCAAGCAGCCCAAGCACATTATTATCCTTAAGTACGGGTCTTTCTATAAGCTTTGTATAGCCAGAATAGATTTCTTGTACCCCATCAGTTTGCTGCCGTGCGATAGCACGCAGAGCCGGGGTGAGAGGAGCTGAGGCAGAATGCATATCTCCCATCAAGACAACGGGGGCCCCGGTTGTTGATTCATACCGTACAATATCAGTAAGTACTGCACTCGCCGGACAAAAAAGGGTAAGCCCCAAAGCTAGAAAAGCATATGCAAATACCATAAAAACCTCCTAATTATAATCATTACTCTTAGCTTTAAGGGTAAGATACTTCACAGAAAAGTAAACAGCCCAATGGCAGCTTCTCTGACTAAAGCCCGCATAATGTTTTCAGATAGAAACGACCGGGCGGATGGCAACAAGGCTCTCCCCTTCCCCTTTAAGGAGAGTAGTAAAGAAAACGTCTGTTGGTTCGGCCACTCTTTTTTACCTGAGGACGTCCAATTGGTTGGATTAAAAGATAAAAAACCGATGCCAGACGAAGGCGCGCCCCGAAGCCGGCACTCACACCCCCGGAGCGCGGCTGAGCGGGCAAGCCGGAGTAAAACCATGCAAGAGACCAGGAGTTAACAATACTGAGGCATTATGCGACACAGCACTATTATGGCAGCCCTAGATAAAAATGTGAGTCAACCGTACTAAAATAATGTTAGTCCAAATTTGACACTCGTCGGTAAATAACGGTATAATCTATACCAAAATGAGAACTATAGATGTTCAACATAAAAGGAACCTGTTATGGCAAAAAAAATTATTGGAATTGATTTGGGAACAACCAACTCCGTAGTTGCCTTCATGGAAGGCGGCAACGCAAAGGTTATTCCAAGTAAAGACGGGTCAAACACAACCCCTTCTATCGTAGGCTATACCAAAGATGGTAAGCGCCTCGTAGGAACCCTTGCA
>Ga0180438_10012590_pt1 | contig 10046 bp, 9 predicted proteins | sample SS_ome_12_FD_132455 | JGI IMG/M metagenome (GOLD analysis project Ga0180438, IMG submission 132455) | Hypersaline lake sediment archaeal communities from the Salton Sea, California, USA - SS_3_D_2 metaG | ecosystem: Environmental > Aquatic > Non-marine Saline and Alkaline > Hypersaline >...
CGAACACGGGATCAAATTGGATGGGGAGGGGAGTGATGGAATACTTTGAATGGTTGATTTTGATTGTCGCAACGATGCTTGCTTGCGTTGGGCTTTGGTATTCTCAGCGCACATACACAAGGGCCGACCAGCGGTTGCAAGATGCCCTGAAATTCTATGGAGATTCTGTGAAGCTTAACCAGAAGTGCGATCAGCTTCTGGCTGATGCGAGAAGGATTATGAGTGTGGGGCATGAAACATCATGCGAAATAGGCGGCAAGCGCAGGCGCGACGGCAGCGGCGGCGGTACGGGAAATCGTGGCACGAGTCGCCAGCCAAAGCGCAAGTAGATGAGCATGGCCACGGACTCCACCCGGCTTGCTGGTTCTGTTGGCGCAACCAACCCTGGAAGGGTCCGTGGTCTTCTTTTCGAGTACCAGCGCCCGCTGGCATGGGGTCTTGCACTCTGCTGCGTAGGCCTAGCTATCATTGCGTGGCGGGCTGAGACTGAGATTGCAGTCATCGAGCATGCGTATCCAGCCAAGCCATGGCAGGTCGAGGCAATGGAGGACTACAGACTAGCTGAACTTGAAGAGGAGGTCATGCAGGATGAACCCAAACCACAACCTGGCCCTGGTCAGCTACGGTTTGTCGGGCGTATCTGGCACGAGGTGTCAGCTTACACAAAATGGGACGATCCAGGATTCGGCAAGCGATACGCCTCAGTCAACTTCCTCCCCGGTGGAAAGCACTACGATCCATCACGGCCCTACCCGCGAAGCACCAAGGTCAAGGACAGTGATTTTTCAGTCGCCGTGCCAAGACGATTTGATCGCCTCTTTTCTGAGCGCACGGGACGGGGAGATCATCTATACCGACTACGAATCCCTGGTTACGGAATTGCAGTACCACGGGATCGCATCACCAAGCATGATAGGTTTGACGTACTAATGACCGGCTGGAACGCACAGAGAAGGGCCCGAAAGTGGGGGGTAAAACTACTTGGCGTTGAAGTGTTTGAGGTGGTGGAATGAGGCTCGTTATCAAGTGCCCGATTTGCGGAAAGCTGTGGGTTACAACGTGGAGGGACAGGCAGGTCATTGGTACGGATCTGTGTGAGGCGTGTGAAGACAAGTACGCAAAACCAAAGCCGTGCGGGCATACAAAGGGGCCCGGGCATGGTGATGGAAACATCTGTCACAGCGGAAAGGGAAAGGAATGATCATCATCGGCATAGACCCCGGCAAGGGGGGTGGACTCGCAATGCTCAACGGGATGCAGGCGCAGGCCATAGCCATGCCTGAGGAGTCTGGCATCATTGACACGCTCAAGGCGTGGGCCATGCTCTCGTCTGAGATCAACGTCTGGATGGAGGACATCCCCAGGTACGCCGGCAAGGACGTACCCTCGTCCAGCATTGCCATCCTGTTTCGCAACTACGGGTTCTGCCTTGGGGCCGCACAGGCAATGGGATTGCCCGTACACCTAGTCAAGCCACAGAAATGGCAGAAGGGCATACCAGCCGCGGCAGGGGTCACAGGGCAGGGTAAGAAGCGCGTGCTCAAGGACCATGCGTCCAGGCTGTTCCCACACGCCAAACCCACGCTCAAGACCGCTGACGCACTCCTGATTGCCCACTACGGACTGGGGGAGATTTACGGGGCGTAGGGGTCTACTTGATCCCCACCTTGGTTGCAATCCAGGTGAGCACCGCGCCCACCAGCACGATGAGCAACGCCCAACTGCGCTTCTGGCGCTTCTCCTCAGTCCTTTTCAGGTACGCCACCTGACCCTTCAGGCCCGTATCACCGTCCTTCTCTGGATCTCCAGACACGGTGGACTCAAGGTTTGAGATGCGCCGGCCATGCGCGTCACACAGAGTGCGCTGGTACTGGTGGTGCTGACGCACCTCCTGCGTCAGCATGGCCGTTTCCTTGGACGCATCACCGACAGCCTTAACGATGTCGATGCGTAGCTGGGTAACGCTACCCTCAATGGCGCTCAAGCGCTCAGACTGGTTACTTGGAGCCATCATCTTCTTCCTTGCGTCCCTTGGCCAGCATATTGAGCACGATCTGGGCAACGCCCAGGATACCGCTTCCACCCTTCAGACCCAGCTTGGTGGCAATGTAGCCAGCCGCCACAAGGCCCACGGTCCACTTGCGCTCTGACTCGCGCTGCTGTTCCATGTCCTCACCAAGCATCACCACCTGTTCCTTGGCCGCGGCGATGTTGTTGGCAAACTCCACCTTCTGGGCGTCAGTCATGTTTCCAAGGTCAGCAGCCTGCTTCTTGAGTTCGTCCATGCGCAGGGAGATCTGCTCACCCTGCTTGTAGAAGTGCTCCAGGTTGATACACCCTGAAAACAGAACCAGACAAGCACACGCCAGCAACAGCCTTTTCATGGGGCCAACTCCTTACTACGTGCAATGATGTCAGCAATGTTGAAACCGTCAGTGGTAAGGCCGGGGCCACCAATAGCCTTTGCCTGCTTCTCCAGGGCCTTTAGGTTCGCCTCGTACCCCTTCAGCTTGTTCTCCTCAGGCTTGAATGATAGATCGATCTCGCTAATCAGGTTCTGTAGGATACCCATGTTCTTCTCGTCACCGATCTTTTCGGCCCTGACATAGGCGCTCTTGAGCTTGCCAAGCGTCCTTTTCTTTTGGTACTCCACAGACGCCTTGCGCCTCTTCACGTCCACCTCGTTGAGCTTCACACCGAACAGGAAGCGCATGGTGGAATCCAGTAGTTCGCGCTTGCGGTAATCGTCCGTGTTTGGCATGGTCCGAATGAAGTTGTCGATCTCATTGAGGGTACGCACGGTCTTGAGGAAGTGCAGTACGTTGCGCTTTTGAAGTCTGAAGCCCAAGAACTGGGCAGTCTCACCCTCGTACCTTTCGATCTCGCTCTTCCAGAACAGGCTGTAGTTCAGTGCCCACTCCAGGGGTGCCTTTATCAAAGGGGTGAGCATCTGCGTTGTCTCTTCCCACAGGCGCGTTGGGGACATCGACAGCTTGTTGAGTTCAAACACAGGGAGCCACGACTCTAGGATGAAGTATTGCGGGTTACCATCCTCGTCCAGGCGCACCGGGATACCAAAGTTCTCTGTGATGTAGTTGGGGAGCAGTTCATCAGGCAGCGGCTGCTCGATGGGTCCAAGGCCAAAGACCTTGATACCAGTCTTGGGCTCCAGCAGAGCACGCTTCATTGCCATCAGCTTGCCGGGGTTGCGGGCCACGGCATTCAGCATTGATGGAATTGCTCGACGCGAGAAGGTATAGAAAGGCATGAGGCGCTTGAAAATGTCTGACTCGATGGTGGTCAGGTTCCCGTAATCGAAAAGTGTGGACAGCACAGACTGACCAGCAGTCACCGCATCCAGCTTCTCGACTTCCATCTTCCAGATCAGATGAGCCAGCCTGTCGTTGTCTTCAATCCAACTGCCCAGGCCGCGGGACACCTCCTCTACCTTGTCGAAACCCTTGCGCCCCAGTTTGACCAAGGCGTTGTCCACGAGCTTGCTGCTGTTGCCCTTGGGCAGTTCAGCGGCAAAGAACGTCGCACTGTCCAGGGCACGACTGTTGAAGGCCACTTCGAGAAACTCGTTGCCGTCCATGTACGGCAGTCCTGTGGTTGGACTACCACCAAGCACGTCGAACCGCAGCTTCGCAAGCTCGTCAGCGTACTTGACCGTATCCCTTGAATACGCCTGCAACTGCATGGCCTTGCGGTAGCTGCGCACAAAGGCTGGATCGGCTGGATTCATGCCGGCCATCCAGTTGAGGAACTTGTTGCTGAGAAAGTTCCTGCCGTGGAACGCGATGTTCAGGGCCGTGGCACTCAGCTTCCACAGGTTCTGTACCTTGTCGTATGCCTTGAGGAAGTCGTTGAAGATCACCGGGTTGAACAGTTTCTCGTGCGTACCGATTACCTGATTGGCGATATCGCGCCTGAAGTAGACGCCTTTCAGGTGCTTGTCGTTGGGGAATGGCTCTACCCAATCCAGCGGGATCTCGTCAAAGGTTTCAAGCGGCAGATCGCTTGAGCGGCCACCACCAAAGGTATCGGCCACGAGCTTCTTCTCGCTTTGGGACAGCCGCTTCCTGATTCCCCTGCTCCCAGGCACCTTGCCCAGCTTGCCGTCAATTGCCAGCAGGGCCTCCAGGGTGTCAGGGTCTGCACCTTCCTTGGCCGCATATTCCTGTATGCGCTTGCGCAACTGACCCACAGTCTTGATCTCAGGCACCTTCAAGGCACGGCCAAACATCCTGGCACTGCCCCTCATGTAGTCGATGCTCGACAGGGTATTGACCATCTCACGACCCACAGTCTCCATGATGACGCGCACGTCAGTCTCGAAGTATTTGGCCACGTTGTCGGCATAGCCCTTCTCGATGGCATCCTTCATGGAGGTAATTTCGCCACGCTCCATTAGGTCGAACAGGCGCTTCGTTTCCTTCTCGTTCTTGGGCTGCAAGGCAATGGCAACCTTGCGGGCCGTGCCTTCTGACAGCTTTTCAGGCTCCAGGGCCAAGGCGTTGATTTCGTCAATGGTCAGAGTGCGCCCAGGAAGACCATCCTCGATACCCTCCCTGAACCGGCGCATGATGCCGCGGGCCACGTCAGCACGGGCCAGCTTCGTGCGAAAGCCTGCGTTCTTGGCCACCTCGCGCAGCGCCTCAGGCGTAAGCACATGGGGCAGATAGGCTGGACTCATCGAGATAGCCTTCTCAGTCTCGGCAATCTGGCGCTCCAGCATGGCCAGCTTCTCAAGCTGAGTCTCGCCCATGCTCTTGGGTACAGCGGCCCCGTGAGGCAGTTCGTCCACGAAGTCCATGATGTCCTGTGTCTTCATGGCTTGCAGCACCTGGCGGGCACTGAGCGTGGTCCCCTCGTTTCTAAGTGCGTTGGCTGCTGCCTTGAGGTGAGGCACCTTGTCGATCACAGCGTCTGAGATCAACTGGATCTGAGCCGCAGTAGCCATGAACTTGTTGGCGTCTGCCACACCGAGCATGGCGTTGAGTTGCTTCTTGTCGAGGTTGCGAAGGTCACCAACGATCTCGTTGAGCAGGCCGATGTCCAGCTTCTGCATATCCTTGACGTGTGAGCCCAGTACACCAATGCCCTCGAGTTCCGCTACCATCTCCCTCATGCGGGCACCGCGCAGCATGGCCCGGCGCGTACCGCGGAGTTGGTAGTGCTTGGTGAACAGGGGCATGGCATCCATTGCCACGTCAGGCGGAAGCAGCTTGTTCAGATCATTTGCCACCTTGATGACACGCCTGTCCTTGCGCAGCAACAGGTCCAGGTCAATGCTTGTCATCTTGGGGTTCTTAGCCATCAACTCCTGAATGCGGTTGACAGCCCTGTTGGCAAGAGCCCCCACCTTGGGGTCAATGTCAGGACGAGCCGCCACACGCACCAACTCTTCCTTGATGAACTGCGACACTGACTCCTCATGCGGGGGCGAGATGTCCTTGAGGATGCGGGCCACACGCTCAGTGTCTTCAGATGACAGCACTTGCTGAAGGTGGTCATCACTCAGTGGCCGTCGCTGCATGGGCGTATCGCCCTGGAGTTCGTTGAACCTGTCCAGCATCCGTCGTGCAGCCCTGATGTCGTCTGCATTCTGGGTGGAGTCCTCCGCAAACTTCTTCACCTGGGCAGTCACCTGATCAATGATGTCCACCTCGACGGGTGCCAGCCTGCCCTTTGCAGCCAAGTTGTCGATCTGCTCGAGCATGGCCAGAGCCAGCTTCTCGTCTGACAACTTCACACCGTGGGCCCTTGCGGCAGCACGCAGGGAGCGGGCACCCTGTTTGGACAGGATCAGCTTCCTGATGTCCTTGCGCAGTTCCATGATCATGGCATTGCCAAGCTCGACTGCCTCACGGGCATCGTCAGGAAGCGCCTTTTTGATGGCATTCACGCTGGACTGCATACGCTTGAACAGCGGTCCCCATTCGTTCACCGTGTCCCTGGCAATCTTCCTGATGATCTTGTCGCGTTCACCAGCCAGCTTGGCCACTTGCTTTTCCAGGCTACCCCGCAGCGTTGGAAGCTCAATGCCGGCTTCCTTGTACCATGACTTCCATGTGTCGAGCAGTTCCTGGCCTGCGCGTACCGCGGCAACTTCCTTTTGATCCAGGCGCACACCTGGGGGGATCTTGCCGTCTATGTCCAGCTTCTCCCAGGTGGTATGCACACGCTTCTGGGAGTCCTCAGGCAAGCCGTCAATGATGCCCTTGAACGCCTTCAGTTGCCTGTCAACTTGGTGGGTCAAGTGAGCCTTCTTGCCAGCAAACAGAAGGTCTGCCGTCTTCTGGGCTGAACTCTTGACCGTGCCAAAGGCAGTCTCAAACATCTTGAATGCCTTGGTGTCCTGCGTCCAGGCACTCATGCCAGACAACAGGTCGAGAGCCTTCTCACCCTTGACGGCACCCTTGCCGCCCCATGTGATCAGGGCACGGTTTCCAAGGCGTGCCTGTTCAGCGAAAGTCTCGCCAAAGCGAATGACCCTGCCGTCCTCGATCAGTTGCACGCCAGCCTTCTTGGCTATCTTGGCGAGGTGCTTGAACTCAGCGAGGTTCTTGAAGTCAGTGATTCCGGCATAGGTAGCCTTCTCCACCAGCTTCGTAGCCCTGCGTGCAAACTCACCCTTGGTGGTGATGCCTGCCAGACGGGCTGACAGCTTGCCTGCTCCACCTACGGCAATGTAGGTTGTAGGGTCCGTGATGATGTCCAGGGCCAGCTTGGCTGACCAATGGGCACCCTTGGGCAGAAGTACGTCAGAGACACTGGTGGCCTCGTCAGCATCGATCTCGCTGAATGGCAGCATGACCGTGTAGGCGTTCTTGATGTCGCCTTCCACGAGGTTGCCAACCATGTACCCAGGCCGAGACAACTCCGTCAGGAGGTGCCTGATCACCGGTAGGTTCGTCACCTTTGCCAAGGTGGAGATAAACCAGTTCGGCTTCATCTCCTCTGCGGTGCTGACGCGGGCCATCAGTGCTCCTAGAAGGCGATGTCAATCGGCAACGTGGGTGCGCCGGGTGCCGGGGCTGGAATTGAAGCGTTCGGACCCACAATTTTCTTGAACAGCTTCATCATTTCAGCATCTTCAGCCTCAACAAAGGCGCTTCGCAAAGCTGCGATGCGGCCAAGTTCTTTCACAGCCTGATCCTTGCCGGCTTGCAGTTCAGACAGAATCTGCGTTTGAGCACTGAGCGGGTCTTGAACATCACCCCTAGCAATCAGGGTCTGTACACCCTTCTCGCCACCGTAGGTGTCGATAGCTTGGTCAACCTGGCCAACGTACTCATTGTACGCTTTTTCGGCCTTGTCGAGATCTCCAGCGTCCTCTGCTCCCTTGTACTCTTCTTGCAGTTCGCGGAAGCGGTCAAGGGATGGGTAGTCAAAGGGTTCCTCGCCTTTGCGCCGGCCAGTGGGGGTCAGCTTGCCCTTTTTGACCGTAGCGGCGCCCGCAAGGCCACCCATCTTTTCCATCATCTTTTTCTGGTTAGCGGTAGCATCCAGTGTTGCTTGAAGCTGCTGGCGCTCAAGCTCCATCTTCTCTCTCGATATGCCCAACTGCTGCTGCTGGATGTCGAACTGACGCGCAGCCTGCTCACGGGCCAGCCCAAGCTGCTGCTGCCTCAGGGCAAACTCCTGGTCACCACGCTGGCGCTCACGCTCGATGCCCTTGAGTTGCAACAGCAGGGCCATCAACTGCTGGTTGCCTTGGGAGAAACGAGTGAAGGGATTGATCTGTGCTCCGTTTGCCATGACTGTCTCCTAGTAGTAGCCCGCTGGCAGACCGATGTCGCCAGATTTGTAGCCTGGAATTTGAGCCGGTGCTGTACTGGGAAGCAGAATGTCTTCAGACGGGATCACGGGGTTCTGGTTGCCACCACCGCCGCCGCCGCCGCCCATAAACATTCCGTACATGGCCAAAGTCTGCATCAATTCCGGAATTCCGCTGCCGGGGTCTTGATACTGAAGGGCCTGCCCGTAGCCCTGGGCACCGATGTTTTGGTTGGGTTCCAGTGTGTTCAGAGAGTTCAGCAGGGCATTGATGTTGGCCTGCTGCTCCTGAAGGGTCATGCGCCTTTCGGCCATGCCCAGATTGGACTCCAGCATCTCCTGCCCACGCATAAGGTCGATGTCCTGTATTCCATACTGCCGCTCCCTTGCCAAACCGCGGGCTTCCACGTCTGCCATAGCCCCCCTGCCCTGAGCGGACTGACGGGCCAGGGCGCCAGCAGCCAAGCCACCAGCCGTGCCAGTGGCCCCAAGATGGCTCAGGAGCGCCTGAGAGCCCGCCTGAGCCCCTTGAACGACTCCCCTACGTTCCATACCCGTCATGGCTCTTGCGGCGTTCTGGCCGCTGCCAAGTCCCTCCAGCGCGGCACGAGAGCCAGTAGCCACCTCTGGCCTCTGGCCTCGGCTGGCCATCATCTCGTCCAGCAAGACCTGAAGGCGCTTGTTTTCCGCACTGTTGCGGCGACGTTCAAGCAATTCCCTGTAGTATTTCTCCTGACGCTTCTGGGATTCGCGCTGCTGCGCTGCCTGACTCTGGGCGCTACCAAAGCTGGACCCAAGTTGGGCTCCAAGCAGCGCCCCTTGAGGACCAGCAAATGAACCTAGCGCGGCACCCCCGGCTGTCCACAGAAGTTCACTTGTGCCACCACTGCCCAATCCAACCCTGTCTTCAAACCAATTGCCCATTTGTCATACCTCGCTGTATTTCAAACAGTGTATCATAGCTCGTCCGTCCAACCCTTGACTCTCAAGTCGTCAGTAGCAAGCCCCAGTATGCTCACCGCACAGTATGCGGCGGTAGTCGGCAGCACCATAGAGAAGTTCGATGTAATGTATCTGGCTGCATTGACACCGGACTGAGCCTCCGCGGCAGATATAGCAGCCGGGAATATCGATACCTGTGAAAGCTCAGGAACCATGTAGAAAGTCGGGTTTGCAGGAGCACCACCAGTGTCTAGCGTGACATTGAAGTGCCCTTCTATGGCTCCCTGCGGCACAAGACCTGTGTACAGCGTTCCATAGGCATTGTTAAATCCATTGGCTACGATATCGCCAATGTACAGCGAGTAGTTGCGGCGGTTGCCCTCGCCTGTCTGAACAAAGGCGAAGATGCCACCCGCAGCGTCAGTCCGAAAGGAACCTATTCGACGCAGCCCAGTGTACCCCTTGGGGACGTTTCGGCCCTCAAAGTCAGTGCTGACAAATGGCTCTACACGTGTGCGGCCATCCACAATGGCAAACGCGCAAAACACGTAGTACCAACTGTTGACAAGTAGCGGCTGTGGAACTGTGACAACCAGATCCTGTTCAATGAGGTAAAAATTGCCATCACCGTGAAACGCCCCTTCCTTGATCAGCAACTGGTTTGACGCCAGCCAATCCAGGGTCAGGCCACCGATGTAGGATGTGTCCACCAGATCCTGTCTGATTTTGATCTGCTCGACAGACTCGTCCAGTTCGCGAACAGTCTCCGCTGTTTTGGTCGGCAATACCGCACCTTCGACGGACACGTCTGCAAACGTGTAGTTGCGTTCGTCGCGTAGGTCTACAGTGCGTTTGTCGTCGTCGGCCATCACATGATTCCAAACTGGTCGAAGTCAATATCCCAGGAATGGATTTCGACTGGCGTAGTATCGATCCTTCCAAATGACACCATAATCCGCTCGCTGGACACGTTAGGGCCGAAACGACCTTGCGAGTCTGCCGTCAAGTCTATGTATCCATGTTTGGTTGTGCTCGCAAAATCCAGCGTGTTTTCCCCTCCCAGCTTCTCAAAAAGAAGGTGCAGCAGGCCATCAGAGTACGTTGTCACCGGAATGGTGTATTTCGCGTGATGGGTTTGAAAGTACCTCCAACACTTTAAACGCTCTGTAGTGGTCCTGGCATCAAGTGACTTGGTCCGGTAGTACGCCGGGTATGTTCCAAGCAGCACCTCGTCATTCACGTTGACGCCCGTGAAATCACCATAGAGCACACCAGACGGAGTGTCGTAGTAGTCGGCACGGCAAACGTAGACTACCGTCCCC
>Ga0180438_10012591_pt1 | contig 10046 bp, 10 predicted proteins | sample SS_ome_12_FD_132455 | JGI IMG/M metagenome (GOLD analysis project Ga0180438, IMG submission 132455) | Hypersaline lake sediment archaeal communities from the Salton Sea, California, USA - SS_3_D_2 metaG | ecosystem: Environmental > Aquatic > Non-marine Saline and Alkaline > Hypersaline >...
ACAAGCTTGATGATAAATACGATGCCAAAGGTGCCAGAAAACACCGAGCCCGTCTCCAGGTAGCGGAAGACGGTCAGCGCGATGCCTGTCAGGGTCATGATGGTGATGCTAACCCAGCCAAGAGTTCCCTCAGCCTTGGGGACCCCGGTTGTCAGCTTCTGGGGCTTCACGATGATGTGGATGTAAAAGACGGCGCCGAACCAGATCATGGCCATCGTCAAATGGATGTAACCCAAGATCAACTTCAGGACCTTCGCCGCATTTGAAGGAGTATACACCTCAAGGCCTGCTGGAATCGGCCACTGATATCCTCCCCGGACATAAGCAAGTCCCTGAGCGTTCAGCTCTCCACCGCCCTCGGGGCGCGCATGGCAGGCTGCACAAGGCTGACCCGTCTGCCGGGCATAGTCTGTGGTTGCTATTGCTCTGGACTTGAAGAAGGCTGTGACGATAACTGCGATCAAAAACCAACTGTACAGCAAAACCAGAAGACGTGAGCGCGCTCTCATTTCTCTCTCCTCTCATAGCCCAACCGTGTTGTTGGACACGGTATGATAGGACGCCACCAACAGCGGAGCCGAGCCCTGTGTTTCCAATCGTCAAGGCTGGCCGGTGGGCGGGGTTGTGGATGTCGGCGTCGGCGCAGGGGGGGCACTGCCTCCAGACTACAAGCCAGCTTTGATACGACCAACATGACGGCGGCCAGCGCGAAGGGCACGGTCAACCCATCGGACATGCCGATCACGACATCGCAAACGGTCTCCGTTGCCGTAAAATGTCTCTCGATGTGTGTAGGGTGGTTGGCATTGCTATCTCCTTTTAGCCAGGTTTCCCCCCGTTGCAGAGTACTCATCCTTGGCGCGCTCACGACGTCTGCGCCGTTCCTCAGTCCAATCCCTGAGATAGTCCCGTACGAACGCATCGCCCGAGTGGGCACGGACCAGGGGGATCGCGACGGCAGGCTGGCCGGCCCAGGATAGGCCAGGTAGCGGGACGACCACTGGGGGTCAAACTTGGCCTTGAATGCGTGCAGGCCCTTGTAGTTATAGAACTGATTGACGTGTTCGTAGATATAGTGCAAGGCGCGCTCAACCGTTGGATCGTCGGCACGTTCGCCTACGCCGGACAGAGCGCTCAGGCCCAGGTTGAAGGTGGCATAGCCCCGTTCCTGTGCCCATTGAAAGAGAGCCACAAACAGGAAATCCATCGTACCATGCTCTACATCACGACGATGGCGCATGATATCAATCGTGGCTTCATTGCGCTGATATTCGGGCACCAGGTTGGCAAAGGCGCTGATCGCCCCTTCCGGCGTGTGCACCGCCATCACCGGGCTGCTGCGGACGTAGTCATCGTCGAACCAGCCCAGCGAGAAGCGCAATTCCCTGCCCTCTATCATCGCCAGCCACTCGTCGCTGATGGCCCGCAGTTCCCGTAGCAGGCTATCGGGCAGGGGTGGCTCGTGGAGTTCAGCCCGGTGGCCCAGCTTGGTTAGCCGGTTGACCGCGGAACGCAGCGATTTGTGTGCCCCTCCGGCCAGGGTAAAGAGCAGCGCGGCAGCCAATGCCTGTAGCCCCTGCTGGATGGATGGCGGGTCCGAGCGGGCATGGAAGTGGGGGCGCAGGAACCAGAGCCACACCGCCAGCGCCGCCGCCAAGGTGGCTTCCTCATAATCTAGACCCTTGAGCAGGTGGCTGACGGAGGAAATGACCAGGACGACCATAGCAAGCAGCCAAGCCACGCGTTTACGCCGCCAGAGGTTCCCTGCCAGGACCAGCAGGGCAAATCCGGCCAGTGCTGCGGTGAGATGACTCCCATGTCGGACTTCTAGCGGCGAGACCCGTTCCAACAGCACCAAACGATTGACCAGCGTTGGCGTAATCGCCGAAAGAACGTTGATCACGCCCATCAGCGCGGCGAGCAAGGCGACGGCCCTTACGCTCCACCCCCCTGTTTGGGGTTGTTCCTCAGCGCCAAAAGACTTGACCCGCCGTAACAGGAGGAAACCAATGGCTAGTGGCAGCCAGAAGGTCAGCCCGCGAAAGGCCAGGGCGACCACCGTCGCTTTGGCTGTGGGCACATCTAACGAGGTATTGTGGCACTTCGTCAATTCAGCTCCTCGGCGGGGCAATGACTTGGCAAACGTGGCCAGCTTCTGACAGCCTGAGCCTTTCCAAATGGCATGGCTCACAACGAGGTTTGTCTCTCCACAGGAATACCGACGCGGCCGAGCAACTCGATCAGCTTGGACCGCACGGCGATGTGGCGACCGGCTCTGTCGCATGGACCGCGCTCGGCCGCCGCCCAGACCTGCTCGGCGATCTCATAAGCTGCGCGAGGGCGCCCCAGTCGTCGGGCGCTCTGGGCTCGTTCCGTCAATAGTGCCTGACCCCGATCGAGCCAATGATAGATGATCTCCAAGGCAGCCATAGGGGTCTGAGCCAATTCTCCTGCCCCGCCTTCAATCACATAGTTGGCATTGCCGGTCTCCTGGCCGGGGAGGACGTCGGTCAAAAGCAACGGTAGGCCGCACGCCAGGGCCTCGGTGACAATCAGCCCGCCCGCTTTGCAGATGATGCAATCCGCAGCGTGCATCAGGGTGGGCATATTCTGCACAAGGTTGTACAGGTGCGTCACAGCGTGCCATTCGGTGCTCTCGAGTTGATGATACAACTCGTCATCCCCGCCGGCAACGATCGCCAATTGCAGCGGCAGACCAGAGTGATTCAACACGGCTAACACGTCGGTCAGATGCCCGACTCGCTTGCTGCCCACGGCCAGCACCGTTGTCAGATCTGACCGCCAACCCAGTTCGGCACGGATGACAGTAGGGTCCTGGCTCTCCCGGGCCAGATTCGGGTGAACCGGTATCCCGACTATCCGCACGTTGCTTGCAGAGAGACCGTGCGCCAATGCCAGGTCGCGCACTTTTTGCGTGGGAACCAAACAAAAGTCGGCGGTCTCGTGGAACCACAACCTGTGAACCATAGCTAGATCGGTGACAATGGTGAGTAGAGGAATAGAGCGTCTCCTGATAGTGTACACAGCGCTGAGAGGTGACTGGTAGAGAGGGTAGGTGGTAACGATGGCATCAGGCTGATGCCTCCGGACAAGATCATCCATGGCTTCAAACAGCATCACCGTCAGCGCGCTCTCGACCATCATACTTGGCACCGCCGCATCGCTGGCCTCGTAGCCGAACTTGTACAGGTCGGGCATGTCCCGAACAATTCTATCGTAGTCGGTCTGGCTGTGGCGTAGGAAAGCAGGAACGCGATCATCCTCCAATGGGTTGACAATCTCGACAACGCAGTCATTGCCGTGCGACTCTCGTAAAGCAGCAGCGATGGCGTTGGCAGCGCTTCGGTGTCCAAAGCCTGCGTCAGCCGTAAGAACGAGAACACGCTTGCCGTCGGTCATGCAGTCTTCTCCTCCTCAAAGCCACTTCCTTCGCACTGGGATAGCTGGCAGTGTTTCGACTCCCTGACCGTCTTGTTGTCACGTTATGACTGGAGTGCAGGCGCAAGCTTGGTTGGTTGCCCTGGTACACGACGAAAAGCAGACTTGCGTCTGCACTCCACGTGATGTTTAGACAGTCAGGGGTTTCGACTTGAAGACATTGATCGAAGACGACAGGATGATCAGAGCATCCACCCAATCCTGTAGCACTGCCGAAGGGCTTGCCCTGAGCAAAGTCGAAGGGATTACATCCAGGCACGCCTCCGCATCCACAGGTACATTCCGACCGGCACCAGGACCACGGCAGCCATCATCAACATAAATGCCGGATGGTCCGTCCAGGCATCCAATGGCGCGACGGGCTGGAAAAAGTTCATCCCAAAGAACCCGGCGAGGAATGAGATGGGCATGAACAACGTGGTGATGACGGTCAGTGTCTTCATCACCTCGTTCATCCGATTGTTCACGACCGAAAGGTACGTGTCCAGCGCGCCGCCTACCAGGTCGCGCAGACTCTCGGTGATGTCGTACAACCGGACGAGGTGATCGTACACGTCGCGAAAGAAGACGCGGTCCCCGGCGTCAATTACCGCATAGTCGCCGCGCGCCAGCTTGTTGAGTACTTCGCGTTGTGGAGCGATGATGCGGCGCAGGTGGAGCAAGGCGCGCTTGAGCGTGAAGATACCCGCTAGCAGAGATGGGCCGGGATTGTCGAAAACCTGATCCTCGATCCGGTCAATCGCCTCGTCCATCTCCTCGACCACCGGCATATAGTCGGCCACCAACTCGTCGGCTAACTCGTACAGCAGGTGCCCCACTCCCTTCTGCAGGTGACGCTCATCCCGCTGGCAGGCCGTCCATACGCGGCCGACGGCGGCAATGGGTCGCGCCTGATAGGTGACGAGATAGTTCTTGCCCACGAACATGTCCAGTTCCAGCGTATCCATCGGTTCATCGTCCTGTTGGTCAAAGACAACGGCGTGCAGCACGAGATAGAGATACTGCCCCCAGTCATCCACCTTGGGAACGTGCGACTCCTGAAGGGCATCGTCCACGGCCAGGGGGTGGAAGCCGAATGTCTCGTGTAGGATGGGCTCGCACGTTTCCGGTGGCTCGCCCGCAAGGTCCACCCACAGCAGGCCGTCCGTGTCTTGCAGCGCGGCGGCCAGCTCGTCTGATCTCAAATCGGTACGGAGACGCCCGTCCTGTGTCCGGTATAGTGAGCGGATCATGCCCCCCCCTTTACATCTGAAAAATCTTGCCCTCTCGGCTCTTTCATCTTCTCCATAAGCCGCACATCAAAGGCGGGCGTTTCGATGATTTGGATGGTTTTGGTCATGCACGCCGCAGGACGCGGATAACAGCGACCAGCACCACGCCGCCGATGACAGCGACCAGGATTTCCCCCAGCCAATTTTGGGCAGTCACACCGAAGAAGCTGAACAGCCAGCCACCGATGAGGCCCCCAAGCAATCCCACCACCAGGTCGCCGATGAGGCCATAGCCTCTCCCCTTCATGACCAGCCCCGTGAGCCAGCCAGCCACAATTCCACTGATGATCCAAGCTAGAAAATGCATGTTTGTTTCCTCCTTTCGAGTTAAATTGGTTGGTTGTCCATGCCTACTTGTTCAGTCGCCGCTCCCCATGCCGTATCGTTCCATGGCTTCGTCGAGGATCATGTTGACCAGTTCGGCGTGGCTGATGCCAGCCGCTTCGGCCTCGATGACCAGGTCGCTGATGCCCGGCGACAGCCCGGGCAACGGGTTGATCTCCAGGATGTACGGCTCGTCGTCCTCGGACTCGTCCAGACGGAAATCCACCCGGGCCATGTCCAGGCAGCCGGTGACCCGAAACGTCGCCGCCGCCCACCAGTTCAGTTCTTCCACCTGATCCGGGTCCAGCCGCGCCGGGCAGATGTAATTCAGCTTGTCGGCCAGATCCACCTTGGCATGCTCGGTGTACACGCCACCCTCCTCCTCAGCATAGATGCCCAGGTCAATCTCCAACGGCGGCAGGAAACGCAGGCCACGGACGATGCGGGGTGCCTCATCATCCTCCGGCAACCGCCAGGCCACGGGGGGCACGAGATTGCCCACCATGCCCACCGTCACATCCCGGCCACCAATGAACCGTTCTACCAGAATTGACTCCTGGTAATCCTCAAGGAGGTGTTGGACCTGGGCTCTCAACTGGGGCTCGTCGTGGACGATGGACTGGGCGCTGATCCCCATGCCCGTGCCCTGGCGGGCAGGCTTGACGAAGAGAGGAAAGACCAGTTCGGGGTCTAAGGGCTCATCCGGACGTTCAAAGACCTGAAAGGGCGGCGTCGGCAGGTCGTGAAAGGTGAGCACGCGCTTGGTCATGGGCTTGTCGAGCGCCAGAGCCAGAGTCAATACCTTGGAGCCGGTATAGGGGATGCGCAACATCTCCAGGATGGCCGGCACCTGGGCCTCGCGGCTGTCGCCAAAGTGGCCTTCGCAGATGTTGAAGCAGATGTCCGGCCGCACCTCCCGAAGGCGGTCGTACAGGGTCACGTCGCCTTCCAGAAAAGTCACCCGATGCCCCCCTTGTCGCAGCGCGTCGGCGATGGCCTCCACCGTGTGTTCCGAATCCAGGTCGGCCCAGTAATCGGCCGGCATGCCAGGCAAGGTGGGAGCGTTCTTCTTTAGATTAGCCAGCAAGGCTACATGCAGATTTGCCATTTGTTCTTCTCCCTTCTCTTAAATACAACTCTTAAGCACGGCAGCCCGTATCTCACTGCCGGGCCGCCTTTGTGCTCCTATGTTGTTTTCCGGCGGTTGTTTCCCGCCAGCTTTGCCTCCGGCCAGTCCGCTTTCGCCTCTGGGCAGGCTGCCTTTGTCTAACCGTACAGGATCTGGCGTATCTTCCCCTCACTGGCCTCATAAGTCACGGCAATCACCTGGTCCCCTGGCTGTAACACCGTGTCGCCATAAGGGATGATCGCTTCCCCCTCTCCGCGTATGACCAGAGGAAAGATGCAGTCGTCGGGGATGTCCAGTTCTCGGAGGGGCCGGCCAAGGACCGGCGAGTTCGGTGGGACCTCCATTTCGATAAAGCTGACCCCCACGTTCCGCAAGGTCAGCAGGTGGAAAAGCGACTGGCCGGAATGACCTGCTTGATCTGAGACAGGATCAGTTCTGTGCTGGAGACGGTGACATCAATGCCCAACTGGCGAAAGATCCTCTCGTTCTTGGGGTTGTTGATCCGGGCGATGGTGCGGGGTACTTTGAACTTTTGTTTGGCAACCTGGCAGACGACCAGGTTGTCCTCGTCGTCGCCGGTCACGGCAATGACCGCATCGGCCCGGTTCATGCCGGCCTCTGCCACGGTGGCAGCCTCGCAACCGTCGCCCTGCAGGACGTTGACCCCTATTTCATCTATGAGGCTGGCGCATTTGCGCGGGTCCTTTTCGATCATCAGGACCTCGTGTCCCTCTTCCAGCAGCGACTTGGTCAGGTAGTAACCTACCTTGCCTCCGCCGACCACGATGATGTACATAGCCTTCCTCCCTTACCAGGACCTAGCCTTGTTCCAGAATTTCTTGGATCCGGTTCACCCCCCAAAGGGTGGGGCAAATCGTCTCCAGCCCCAGCGTGCGATAGATTTCCTCCCGCAAGGGATCGTAGATGCGGCAAATGGCCTGGGGTACGCCGAAAATCTCCCTGGCCACCTGGGCCGCCATCACGTTGGTGTTGTCTCCGTTGGTCACGGCCACAAAGGCCTCGGCCTGCTCGATTCCAGCCCGGCGCAGCACGTCCTCGTCAATGCCTGTGCCTACCACCAGGTCGCCGGGGAAATCCGACCCCAGGCTGGCAAAAGCGGCGCTGTTCTTGTCAATCACGGCTACCTGGTAGCCCTCGGCCACCAGCGTTTTGGCCAGTTGGGCTCCCACCCGTCCGCAACCCAGGATCACGATTCTCATGGTTCCTCCTTGATCTCTGACAGAACTTGCACCTCTACCCCCTGCCCGGTCATCCAGGCCAGCCCCTGCTGGACCTGCTCGCGCTGGCCGCGCACAGCCAGGACCAGCCAGCCTTCTTCGGCCGTGACCTGCGCCTCCAGGATATTGGTCAGCAGCTCGAACTGCCGGGCCAGTTGGTGGAGGAGCGGTTGGTCCAGCAGGTGTTTAGGATAGGTCAGCTCAACTCTCTGTTCAACGATCATTTTCTCCCTCCGAGACTAGACCCATCCGGGCATTTTGTCCACGATCACCTCACACTCGGCCCGCCGCAGAATCTCCTGGGTGGTGCGGCCCACCCCCTCCGCCTGTCCCGGACGCCCCGCCCCGACACTCATCACGATAGCGTCTGCCGTCTCTTCTTTGACCAGGTGCAGGATGCCGCCCCAGGCGTAGCGATGGGGGACGATTTTGGTCCTGACGGGCAGGCCATGCTGTTCGACGATGAACTGGGCCGTGCGCAACGCCTCCTGGCCCCTGGCCTCCTCGGCCGGGACCGGTGTGCCCAGAGACAGGGTAAAGGGCACCTCGATGATATAGGCCAGAACGATCTCTGACTTTTGGGCTGTGCCCAGGCGGCAGGCCAGTTCCACGGCCCGCTCCGAGGCGATCTTGCCCGAAACCGGCACCAGGATGCGCTGCATGGCCGCCACCGAGCGGCGGACCGCAGCCACCTCGCGGGGCACCGCGCGCGGCACCCTGAACATCCAGAAGAACAAGAATCCCATCGAGACCACAAAGACGATGGCCAGAAGGATGCCAATCGGATTGAAAGTAGGAGCAACTGTTGTCGTCATCTTGCATTTCGCCCTTTGTTCTGCTGGTACAACCGGTAACGGTTCCACGCCAGCCACAGCCGGTAGACGCCAAAGCCCACGAAAGCGCCCCCCACCAGCACGCCCGTCACGGTGACGGCAATGGAGAGGGTGCGGACCAGGATAATGACCCCCAGCGGGATCATCATCAGCCCCAGGCCGATGTGCAAAAGGTCGGCAGTGGTGAGTTGTTCCGGCGGGGGGAGGGACTTGTCCTGAAAATCGAAGGGGCGTCTGGGCATCTCAACCTCCTTCGCTCCATCGCGATGGAACTCCGAGCTTCCTGTCCCGGCGGATCAACGCCTGTTTGTACTGTTCCAACAAATCGAACTCTTCGGCGTTGGTCAGCACCTGGATCTGCTCCTGCTCCCAGTCGCGGGGAACGCTGCCCAAAACGGGCAGGCCGCTGCGGTGGCGAAAGATCACGTAATAGATCACGCAAAGCAGGACCCAGGCCGGGCCGGCGATGCGGCCGATATCATGGGTGATGATCACGGTAGTAAAGATGCTGCTCACCCCCAGCAGCCCCAGAAAGCCCAGCACCGGGACCTCGACGACGCTGCCATCCTTCCGCCGCCACTTGACGTTGAGCGGGACCTTGTAGGGCCGGGGCGTGTACGGATCCAGGAAACGCAGGCGGATCAACGAGGTGAACACCAGCATGTAGCCAAAGGTAGCGCCAAAGGCGTAGAGGTTGGCCAGCGTGTCCAGCACGCTGGGGGTCAGGAAGGCGATAATGGTCAGGGCGATGCCCACCCAACCGAAGCCGATGATGGCATTGCGGGGCGTGTGGTATTTGGGGTGGACGTAGCGGAACCAGGGACTGGCCAGCCGGAAGTGGCTCATGGAGAAGATCAGGCGCGAGTCGCCCATAATGCCCGTGTTGGCAGAGATGAACAGGATGGTCGCGCCCAGGAAGGCAGCAAAGGGCCCGGCCAACACGCCCAGGTAAGGGATGTGGGAGGCCAGATAGGCGACGGGGTCGGACTCGTGGGCTTGGAATTCCTGCCAGGGCAGGATGCCCAGCCCCACCGTGGAAAAGCCCACGGCCAGGATGAACACGGTAAAGATCAGGGCGATAGAAGTGCGTGGGATGACCGTGGCCGGGCGGCGGGTCTCCTGCGCTGCCTGGGAGATGCTTTCCAGGCCCACGAAGGAGATAATGGACAGCGAAAAGCCGTACATAAACTGCTTGAGCGTGGGAAACTCGTAGAGCCATTGCTGGACCAGCAGTTCCGGCTTCCAGGCCAGGACAAAGCCAAAGACGACCACCGACATCTCCAGGATCAGGTCTATCAGGCCGATGACCTCGTTGACCAGGGATGATTCGCGGATACCGCGCACGTTCAGCCACAACAGAAAAGCGATCATCACCACGGTTTCGCCCAGCCAGAGGAGATTGACGTTCTGGAAAGGCCCCAGGGTCGCGGCGAAATCCTGAAGGCGGATCCCAAAGTAGGGCAGGAAAAAGTTGAAATAGCCGGTGGACGCGGTAGCAAAGAGGGCGATGTCAATGGTGTAATCCAGGAGCAGCGCCGCCCCGGCCACAAAGCCCCCCAGGTCGCCCAGGCCCCGCAGCGAGTAATACTGACCGCCGCCAGCCACCGGGTAGGACGAGGCCAGTTCGGTGAAGGCCAGGCCGATCATGATATAGACCAGGCCGGCCAGGGCAAAGGCCAGCGGTGCCCCGCCCTGGGCGGCGCCGATGACCAGGCCCAGCGCCACATAAATATCGGCCCCTACATCGGCGTAGCCCCAGGTGTAGGAGCCCCAAATCGTCACATCCCGCCGT
>Ga0180438_10012592_pt1 | contig 10046 bp, 17 predicted proteins | sample SS_ome_12_FD_132455 | JGI IMG/M metagenome (GOLD analysis project Ga0180438, IMG submission 132455) | Hypersaline lake sediment archaeal communities from the Salton Sea, California, USA - SS_3_D_2 metaG | ecosystem: Environmental > Aquatic > Non-marine Saline and Alkaline > Hypersaline >...
GGCATCAATCAGCGGAATTAAAGAAGATATGATATTTTATTTTAACAAGAATGATGATATGAGAGGGGTAAAAATATGAATTATGAACAAGTCTTAAAAATATTAAATACAGATCCTGTTATAAAAAAAATTGTTCAGCACAAAGTTAAATTTAAAAGAAAATATGGTCATTTGCCTTCTGTTCAGGAATGGGAAAATTATAAACAAAAAAATAATTTAACAAACTTAAAATATCCAACCGAAGTCACTCAACGCGATGCAGATTTTAATGAACGTGGGAAAAGAGACGGTATTTATAAAATTAAAGTTGGTAAACATAAGGGATGTTGTTATTCACATCCACCTGTCAAAGTTCAATTTAAAAATAGTGAAGGAAAATTAAAAACTAAATTTATATTAAGAGAAGAATATAAAAAAAATAAAGAAGATTATATTTTGGTTGATGAGGAACCAGTTGAAGAAAAAGATCCTTTTGACGATGTTCCATTCTAGGAGGAGAAATGTATTATTTAAAAAAACGATTAGAGGTAGCTGGAGCCCATTGTCTAGCACATTTGAATTATGATAGTAAGTGCAAAAATTTGCACGGTCATAATTGGATTATTACTGTATATTGTCGTAGTGAATCCCTTGATCAAAATGGCATGATTATTGATTTCACCAAAATCAAAAGTATAGTTAATCAATTAGATCATGCTATAATTAATGATTTTGTTGATGAACCTACTGCAGAAAATATCGCTAAATATTTATGCGATTCGATTCCATATTGTTATAAAATAGAGGTCCAAGAAAGTGAAAATAATTTGGTGATTTATGAAGCATCCGATTAATGAAATATTTTATTCTATTCAAGGGGAAGGTTATTGGACTGGTATTCCAGCTGTATTTATTAGGTTCGCTGGTTGCAATTTAAGATGCTCATTTTGTGATACAGATTTTTCTTTAAATTACAAATTAGATTCAAAAAATATTCTTAATAGAATAAAAAAATATCCATCGGATGATATTGTTATTACAGGTGGGGAACCTAGTTTACATGATATCAATAATTTAATTGACGCTTTACATCATGAAAACAAATTTGTGCAAGTTGAGACAAATGGTTATAATTATCAAAATATTAGAAATGCTGATTGGATTACATTTTCACCAAAAGATAATGATTTAAAAATTATACATTATGCGGATGAATTAAAAATAATTTATACAGGTCAAGATTTAACTTTTTGGGAGGGGAATTTATATTCTCATAATTATTTACAACCGTGTGAAATGCATGGTAAAATGAATATTAAACAGACAATTAATTATATTAAAAAAAATCCTACATGGAGGTTATCCTTACAATGTCAGAAATTGATAAAAATAAAATGATACCACAATATCTTGAGGATTTAGTTTTGACTATTAGAAAGATTATTTATTTTGTGGGGGATGATGCCCAAAGAGAAGGATTAAAAGATACGCCAATTCGAATGATTAGATCATGGCAAAAATTGTTCGAAGGATATGACCGAGATCCTAAAGAATTATTAAAAGTTTTCGATAAGGAGACTTATGATGAAATGGTAATTTTAAAAGATGTTGAATTTTATTCAACATGTGAGCATCATTTTTTGCCATTTTATGGAAAAGCACATATTGCTTATATACCTAAAAAAAAGGTGATAGGTGTATCAAAATTAGCACGGTTATTAGAAATTTATTCGAGACGATTACAGATTCAAGAACGTATAGCAGAACAAGTAACATCTTTTTTGATGAAGGAATTAAAATGTCATGGTGCCGCTTGTATTTTAGAGGGCATTCATTTTTGCATGACATCTCGCGGGATTCAAAAACAAAACAGTAAAATGATTACAAGTAGTTTAAAAGGTGTTTTTAAAAATCAAAAACCTAGAGAAGAGTTTATTAATTTAATTAGAAAGGGGACATTATGAAAATAGTTATAATTTTAAGTGGAGGGATGGATAGCGGAGTATTATTATCAGAACTTTTTTTAAGGACTAATATAAGTGCGATTTATGCTTTAACTTTTGATTATGGGAGTCGTCACAATAAAAGAGAAATTGCATATGCTAGGAAATTAGCTTATGGATATTGTGCAGATCATAAAATTATAAAATTAGATTTTATAAAAAAATATTTTAAATCATCTTTATTAGGAGATATGAGAGATATTCCAGAAGGCCATTATGCAAGTGAAAATATGAAATCAACAGTAGTCCCTTTTAGAAATGGTATTATGCTTAGTATTGCATGCGGGTATGCTGAAAGTATTAATGCCGAAGAATTATATATAGCGAATCATGCAGGTGATCATTTTATATATCCAGATTGCAGGCCTGCATTTATTGGACATTTAAAAGAGGCTATGCATCACGGGACATTTAATAATATAAGATTAAAAAGTCCCTATTGCCATATAACCAAAAGGGATATAGCATTAATTGGCAAAAAATTAAAATTTGATTTTAAAAATACTTGGTCATGCTATAAAGGTTCAAATAAGCATTGTGGAAAATGTGGAACATGTGTGGAGAGAAAAGAAGCCTTAGAAGGATTTGACCCAACGGAGTATATAAAATGATTTTATATTTTGCAGGAATATCACCGATTGATTATTCAATTGTTTATGCTTGCGGTGTTAAGAATATATTAAGATCTTTTTTTGATTTAAAAAATAATATTGAATATGTCAAAAAAATGAAATCTAAGTTTAATCTGTTTATTGATAGTGGGGCATTTACTGCTTTTACTTCTAATATTGAAATAAATATTGATGATTATATAAAATTTATAAAAGAGATTAATATTGATATATATGCTAGTTTGGATGTAATAAGAAATGCACAAAAATCATATAAAAATTTTATTTATATGAGATCAAAAAATTTAAATCCAATACCGACTTTTCATTTTGGCAGTAAAATAGAATGGCTTTATGAGTTGTTATATGATTATAAATATATTGCACTAGGAGGAATGGCAACTCCAGATATCTCAAACAAAGATATACGGTTATGGCTTGATAGAATTTTTAAAATTATTTATGAAAAAAATAATAAATTGAAAGTTCATGGGTTTGGATGTTCTTCTGAATTTTTGATGGAATGTTATCCTTGGCATAGCGTGGATAGTACATCTTGGCTTGGATGCATTAAATTTGGGAATATGCCAGATGGAAGACAATTTGCAGATATAATTAAAAAATATAATATTCAAGATGCACCTAAGCTTATACAAAGACAAATTCTTTTAATGGAATCAATTAGATATTTTTTAAGTCTAGAAGATCGTATTAATAAAAAACATAAAGATTCGAATTTTGAAAGATTAAATCAGGAGTATTTATTTTAATGAAATCAAAAAAAAGGGATAAAAAAGGATTAGCATTAAGGAGAAAGAAAATGAAAATTAAATTAAAAAAACCTATCCAGGTACAAAAACCAAAAAAGAAGTGGAAAATATTTCTATTGATATTTCTTATTGGATTGACAGCTTTTAGTTTATTTCACACATGGAAGCTGGCAACAGAGTGGAAAGTTGAAAAAGAAAGACAAGTCAAAATAGCTTTTGTAAGTCAGTACATACCGCGACATCACGCAGAATATGTTGTAAAATATTCAGCTATGTATCATGTTGATTTACTTGATAGTTTGACAATACTGCTCAACGAAAGTTCAGGAAGACAAAAAGCAAGAAGCAAACACAATAGTGATGGAACTTATGATTATGGCTATTATCAAATTAATTCAGGAAATTGGAAATATATTAGATTTGTTTTAAGTCTTGATAAAGAACTTTCAAAGCAAATTGATTCAAAATCCGTATATGGTGCAGAGTTTAACATTTGGGCTGGTAACTTGTGGATTTCCTGGATGATTGATTATTTTTATGCAGATCAAACTTGCTTACCAGATGATACTATTCATTTTGCAGTACAAACGTATAATGTGGGATGGGGAGCATTTAGGAATGGAACTTCAATGAAAAGTGCATCAAGATATTTAAAAAAGTTTTTAGTGCATAGAAGACATTTAAAAATAAAATGGGAAGAATTTGAAGAGAAATTTTAATATGAAAAATGAATATCGAAAGTATAGAGTATATATGCACTGCAAAAAATGTGGCTTTGAGTATAGTGGACGTGTCATGGAGGTGGAGTTCAAAATAAAAGATTTAAAACAACTTTGTCCGAAGTGTAAAAAAATTATGAAATTGGAGGTATTGAATGAGTCAAGTATTTAAACGTATAGCTTTACATGATTGGTGTACGATTTATGAAAAGGATGTGACTGCCGTTTTATGTTTAAGATGCTGGACTAAGAATTATAAGAAGTTGAAAAAGCAATGGAAAAATCGAGATATTTGTAAAAAGGAGAATAGAAGATTAAGAAAGGCGATATGAAAAATTTTGATTTTGTAACTGACGAGATGGCTAAAATAGGATATGAAACTATGTATAAAGATGAATGGGATGATTTAAAAGATGATCAAATCGAAAAAATAATGTGGAAAGCTGTGGCTGTGAATATGATTTCTAAAATGTGGGAATTGTATGAAAGGTTCAAGGTGGGTAATGAATAAATTTTGGAAATGGATGGAATTAAATAGTTATGGTTTTTATAGTAAAATTTCAAAAGGAGTTATGTTTTATATTTATGATGGGAGAATGGCTGTTAAATTTAATAAACAACAAATGTTAGGATACATGATACAGTTTTTACATGAAAAAGATGATATGTATGAGACTTATAAATTTCAAATAGGTTGTTTTAAAAGTATAGATTCATTATATAAGTTTTTAGAAAAAAAGATTAAGGAGATGAGGTGAAAAAAACAGTTGGCGAAAGTACCCTAAATAAATGGTGGAGAATAACTGTTCTTGCTATATGGGGGAATAAATGCCCCTTCACTGGAAACATTAATACAAGTGAGATAGAAGCACATCATATTATAAAAAGAAATCGAACTTTCCTAAAATGGGATTGGAGAAATGGTTTCCCTGTATCTATCTCAACAGACCCTAGATTTTTAATTAAAGGAATGACAGCTCATCAATATGTAGCTACACTGGAAGGAATAGACAGATTAAGATTATTAATAGGTTCTGATATATGGGATTATCTATACCGAAACGAATCAATAAAAATAAAGGATTTTTTAGTGAAAAATGGTTTATCAAGAAATGAGTTTAAAAAAATGAAACTTATAGAACTTAAACAAAAATATAAGGAAGTAAGATGATTGAATTTTTAATTAGATTGGTTTTGATTATTTTTGTGCTTATAATATTATCATTAATTTTTGGTGAACACGCTAATTAAGAGGTAATATGAAAAAAGTATTTTGTAAAGATTGTAAATGGTTAGTTAATTTTATTAGATGTGTCCACATTTCAAACAGATCTTATAACTGGTATGGGAGTAATTTACCAAAACAATCCCCTTCCGAAATTAATGCCAATAATGACTGTGGAAATTTTGAGATAGGCGAATTATCTGATCAAGAAATTAAAAAAATTGATAATCACGAGATTTTATTCGAATAAGAGGAAATTATATGAAGTGGTTTAGAAGACACCATGCGAAATTAGAGTATGCCGTATGTACGCTATGTTGTGCTAAGTTTTTGTTAAAGGAATGTGAGAAATTAAAACAATGCCCAGTCTGTAAACATACAGGTGAAAAAACGCAGGAAGAAAAAGATAGTCTCAAAAGAATTGGTAGTTAAAAAGGATGATATTATGTGGCAAGTGCTAATTAACGATCCAGTAGAAAATTATAGTTTTATTAATGTTCAGTTGAAGGACAAAAAGAACACATCTAAAAACATGTTATGTGATATCATGTATAGGATATGGTTAAAAAAACAAACACTAGAAGATCGGTTTTTTATTGTACTTCTTGAAAATAAATATAATCGATTCCAAATATGTGAGATATTAGATTTTAGTGTATATCAGTTTTATAAGACAAGGAATAGATTAAAAAAGAGTTTAAGAGAATGGTTCTATAGTTAATAAATATAAACAAGTGATTTTGATTTTAAAAAAAGTTGTTATATAATTGCTTACAATACAATAAATTATAAGTTTGAAGAAAAAAAAATCAAAACAGACCCCCGGTTTTGGGGCATATAGTATATAATAAATTATTTTTTAAAACACGGTAAAAACAAGGTATGGCAAGATCATCAACAAGTTGGAAACCTGGACAAACTGGAAATCCAAATGGAACACCTAAAAAAGATTGCAGTATTACTAGCTTAATGAAGCAATATTTAAATCATGTGGATCCAGATAAAAAGAAAACTTACAAGCAAATATTTATTGAAAAGGTTTTAGAGTTAGTTCAAAAAGGTGATTCTACAGCAATTAGATTATTATGGAATTATATGGATGGTATGCCTTTACAAAGCGTTAAAGTTGAAAAAGGTGCTAATCCAATTCTTAAAGCAATTGATGAAATTAAAAATAATAATAATACTAATATTTCTAATGACTCAGACGACTGATATTTTTAGTGCAAAACAACGTGCTTTCTATGATGAACCTTTGAAAGACTTCAATATGCTTTCAGGAGTTACAGGTTCTGGAAAATCATTTTGTGCTAATCTCAAGTTTTATAAATACATATGTGAACAAGTACCAGAAGGATCTGTATTGTTATTATCTGGGAATACTGAGGAAAGTCTTTATGATAATATTATATTGCCTTTACTTGATATTGACAGAAATATTGATTGGTTAGAGTATACAGGGGTTGCCGCAAAAAAAAGATTAATTATAAGACATAAGGATATACAGATTGTTTGCACAGGAGCCAATAATGAGAAATCGCAAGATAGAATTCACGGTAAAAATGTTTATATGTGGTATGCGGATGAAGTAGTTAAACAACCTAAGTCTTTTGTTGATATGGCATTATCAAGATGTCGTTATGTTGAAAAAGGTAGAATGAGGGTAGCACCTGTTATATGGACAATGAATCCAGATTCACCTAGTCATTATATTAAAACAAGTTATATAGACAATGCACATAAGATTGGTGGTATAAATTGGTTTTTTGGTTTTTATGATAATCCACATATGAACGCTGAATTTATTGAAAAGCAAAAATTAAGATATGGAGGTGTATTTTATGAAAGGATGATATTAGGGAAATGGATTTTGGCTGAAGGGAATATTTATAATGAATTTGATCGATCAACACACATTATTGACATAATCCCATATAACCAGATACAAGAGTGGATTATCGGTGTTGACTGGGGATATGAAAACCCGCTAGCTATTTTATTAATTGGCATTGATTCTGATGACACATATTATATCGTGGATGAAATATATGTTCAACATCAATTAATCGATGATAGTATTTTGGATGTGATGGCTAATTGGAATGTGTATAATATTACTTCCGGTTATGGTGATAGAAGCCGACCTGAATATATTGTGCAATTACAAAACATAATACAAAAGGTTCATAAAAATTTTCAAATGTATCCAGGTGAAAATGATGTCCAGGAAGGTATCCAGGAAGTAATGCGTAGACTTAAAAAAAGAAATAATGGACGATGTGGATTATATATAAATAAGAGATGTGTTAATACAATTCGGGAAACCGAAAATTATAGATGGAAATTAAATAAAGAAGGTATCGGTAAAGATGAGCCTATTAAAGAGAATGACCATTGCCCCGATGCTTATAGATATCCAATATATTCAAGGAGAAATAAATTTGATTTTGGGGAAGAAAGATTGCAATCGAAATTAAGGGAAAAAATATGAGAATGAAAGTTAAAAAAACAAATATGAAAAAAAGTATCCAACAGTTATTTAAACCATTAATAAATATAAGTCGATCTCAAGATAAAGATTATCTAACTAGGAACTTGCCAGAAGCGGCAGGATTAGAACATGAATATATGAATCCAGATGCTATGCTGGATAAAAAGGGCAAGGATTTAACATTTTATGATATCATGCTTTTAGACGATGTTATTAAATCCACAATTGATTTAAAAAAGAAAATGGCATTGAATGTGTCTCATAGTGTGAGGCCAGCTAGTAAAGAACAAAAAGATATTGATATAGCTGAAGCAGTTCAAAAGAATTTTGATAATATGGATATATCATTTAATGACCAATTGGACAATTTATTAGATGCTATGGCATATGGTTTCAAAGTTGGAGAAATTATATGGAATACAGAATTAGTGAATGGTTTATGGACTTGGAAATATGTAAAATTTATGCATTCAATATTCTTCGATTTTCATTATGATGAATTCAATAACATGGATAAAGTCGCTATAGGCAGGAATTATGGTAGTAGTACCGAAGTACCACGAGATGAATTTGAGCAGAAATTTATATACATGGTTTATCCGTATTTAAAAGATGGCAATTGGTATGGTGATTCTGATTTAAAGGAATTATATGTTGAATGGTGGCAGAAGTTTAATATTATAAGATGGCGTGGTATTTATCTACAAAATTTTGGTATGCCTGTTCCTATAGTAACATATGATTCTAGTAAAATTAGTGCCACTGAAAAATCAGATATTGACGATATGTTAGATAGTTGGCAAGATTTAATGCAAGTAAAAATTCCAGGCACTCGTGATCCTGTGAGTGGGGAATTAAGACCTAAGTTTGATATACAGTGGCGGGATATTGGAACAGATAAAGGTGCTATGCAATTCAATGAAACAATTGAAATGATCAATAAAGAAATAAGGCGTAAATTATTGGTACCTGACAAATTAGGTTTTAGTGCTGATACAACAGGTTCTTTTTCACAAAGTAAAGTATTTTTTGATATGTTTTTATTAATTATTAGGGATTTACACACTCGATTGGAAGCGATTATAAATGACAAAGTAAAACAGTTTGTTGATTTTAATTTTCAAGTTCAAGAATATCCTGTATGGGAATTTGATGAAATCGATGAGACTATAGAGATTGAGATGTTAAGATTATTAATTGAAAAAGGTGTAATTGACAAGCGCGAAAAATGGATTAGAGCTCATGTCGGTATACCAGATATTACAGATAAGGAAATGGAAGAGATTGAAAAAGCAAGGGAAGAAGATCGTAAAAATCAACCACCTGCATTTCCAGGATTCCCACAAAGACAATTTAATAAAAAACAATTTAAGAATCAACCAATTGATTTTAAAAAGATTGAGGAACAATATGACACACATGAGAACGATTTTTTAAAAGATTATAATGCTATCATGGAAAAGGAAGAGGAAAAACTTCTGAACACGATTGAGCGTAAAAAGATTATTGAAAATAAAGATTATAAAGCAATGAAGAAATTAAGAATTAGTAAAACTGAACTGAAAAGATTAATCAGTGAGTTTTATGCTCAAATGTATTTGGAAGGCAAGACAGATGCCATTGAAGAAATACAAGATAATCCTGTTAGTGAAAATATTGAGTTTAAATCATATGTCCCTGTAAAATTTCAACAGGAGGAATGGTTAGACAGAGCTTGGATAGATAGGTTTTTAAAGAAATATGGTGAGCTTGGGATATTGACTTCAGCGGATAAAGAATATTTAACCACTTTGAGGGATCGTGCTTTTTTTATTACAGGTGAGACAGAGAATAGAGTTTTAAGGACAGCATATCACACGCTTGATGAAGGTATTAGAACAGGTGCTATCCCAAAACAAACTATTGCTAAATTGAGAGAAGTATTATCAGAGGATCGTGAAAAATATGCTTTAACTATAGCAAGGACAAATTCTAGTGATGCATATAATACTGGTCGTATGAATGAATTTACATCGGATGCAGTCATTCCATATATGGAAGCATTCCAATATAGTGCTATTATTGATATAGCGACAACACCTTTTTGCAGAGAACATGATGGACAAATTATTTCAGTGAATGACCCTAATTTAGCGACAGTTAATCCCCCTAATCATTTTAATTGCCGCTCATTATTTATTTCTATCATGGTAGGTCAAGATGAAGTTGAAGGGGATTTTTATGAAGGGTATAAAGATAAACCTAGTCA
>Ga0180438_10012593_pt1 | contig 10045 bp, 7 predicted proteins | sample SS_ome_12_FD_132455 | JGI IMG/M metagenome (GOLD analysis project Ga0180438, IMG submission 132455) | Hypersaline lake sediment archaeal communities from the Salton Sea, California, USA - SS_3_D_2 metaG | ecosystem: Environmental > Aquatic > Non-marine Saline and Alkaline > Hypersaline >...
CTTACCCAGCTCCAGTCCCCGGCTCCGCCCCGCCTCTAACACTGCCGAACCGAACCCGCCGGCCACGCTGTGATCTTCCACCGTCAGGACCGGCTCGGACGACGAGAGCAGACCGCGCAACATTTGCTCGTCCAGCGGACGGGCGAACCGAGCGCTGATCACACCCACCTCGATCCCCTCCAGAGCGAGTAGTTCGGCTGCCTGAACCGCCGCAGACACGACCGCTCCGTACCCGACAATGGTGGCGTCTGAGCCATCCCGCACGCGGCGACACCGCCCGAGGCGCATCGGCTCGTCTTCGGCAACCGGCTCAGGCAACACGTCTCGCGGGTACCGAATTGCAGACGGCACCGACAGCGTCAGCGCCAGCTCCAGTGCCCCGCGCAGCTCGCTCTCGTCTGCCGGTGCCATCAATACCATATCGGGGAAGCATCGCAGGTAGCTGATGTCCAGAAAGCCCTGATGCACCGCCCCGTCGCCGCCCACCAGCCCGGCCCGATCAATGCAGAATACCACCGGCAGCTTCTGCAACACCACCTCCTGATACACCTGATCGAACGCCCGCTGGAGGAACGTGGAGTATATGGCCACCACCGGCCGCAGGCCCGCCTTGGTCAAGCCGGCGGCTACGTCGACGGTGCAGCTCTCGGCGATGCCGCAGTCGAAAAAACGCGACGGGAACCGCTCGGCGAACTTCGCCAAGCCCGTACCATCGGGCATGGCCGCCGTCAGGGCGACCACTCGCTCGTCACGCCGGGCCAACTCGATGACGTGCTCGCCGAAGGCTTTCGTCCACGTCCTGCTCGCACTTCGTCCGACGTTGACCTTGCCGTTGGCCACTTCGAACCCACTGGGGCTGTGAAACGTGGTCGGGTCGTCGATCGCCCACGGGCAGCCGCGCCCCTTCTGCGTGTGTACGTGCAGCAGCACCGGATGGTCTACATGGCGCAGCAGCCGCAGCAGCTCGATCAGGTGGGCCGTGTCGTGCCCGTCAGTCGGGCCCACGTAGATCAGACCCATCTGCTCAAACACCTGGTGCGGCGAGACCGTCGCCTTGATGCCCTCCTTCAAATGATCCAGCGCGTCGTATACACCCTTACCCAACACGGGAATCCGCGTCAGTAGCGACTTGGCGCGACGCTTGACCTCTTCGTAGCGCCCGCTCACGCGGAACTTCGCCAGGTGCTCGGCCAGGCCGCCCCGCGTCGGGGCAATGCCCATGGAATTGTCGTTCAGAACGACCAGAAGCTGCCGCTTGAGCGTGCCCGCCTCATTGAGACCCTCGAACGCGAGGCCATTGACGATGCTCGCATCGCCCACCACCGCCACCACGCGGCTCGTCCGCCCCGTCAGTTGGTCGCCCCGTGCCAGCCCCACCGCGGTGGCGATGGCCGTGCCGGCATGGCCTACATCGAACTGATCGTAGGGACTCTCAGAAATGCTCGGAAAACCGCTCAGCCCGCCAGCCTGCCTGAGCCGGTCGAAGCGGTCGGCCCGGCCGGTCAGCAGTTTGTGCGGATAGCACTGATGGCCCACGTCCCATAACAGCCGGTCCTGCGAGAAGTCGAAGCAGTAGTGCAGGGCAAGCGTCAGTTCTACGATCCCCAGATTGCTGGCCAGATGCCCGCCGTTCCTGCCCACGGTCCTGATGATGCGCTGGCGGATCTCCTCGGCCAGTTCGCCCATTCGGCTTACCGGCGTATCTTTCAGGTCAGCAGGCGACTTGATCGGATCCAGCAATCCCGACATCAGATGATTCCCGCCCAGACGCACCTAGCTCGCTCGACCCACCACAAACCCGGCCAGACGAGACAACGGCTCAGCTCGCCGCCCCATCGGTTCGAGGGCGGCCACGGCCAAACCGATCTCCCGCTCCGCAGCCGAGTAGCTGCCATTGATTCCTACGATCTGGGGATACGTTTGTTTACCCGCGTCGGCATCCTTGCCTGTTCGTTTACCCACCTGCTCGGCACTTCCGGTGGCGTCCAGCAGGTCATCGGTGATCTGGAACGCCAGCCCGAGATGCTCGCCGAAGCGGCTCACCGCCGACAAAGAGCGAGCATCGGCCCCGGCCGACAGCGCTCCCATCCGACACGCACAGCGGATCAACCGCCCTGTCTTGTATCGGTGAATATAGTCCACCAACTCTCGGGCAGGTGCGCGATGCTGGCCCTCCCAATCGGCTACCTGCCCGGCAATCATGCCCTGCCAACCCACCGCCGCCGCCAGCTCCCCGCACAGCCGCGACGACACGTCCGCCGCCTCAACGTGCGCCGTCAGAATCTCAAACGCCCGTGTCAGCAGCGCATCGCCGGCCAGCAAGGCCATCGCTTCACCATACACCTTGTGCACCGTCGCCCGACCGCGCCGCAGATCGTCGTCGTCCAGTGCCGGCAGATCGTCGTGGACCAGCGAGAATGCATGAACGCACTCGACGGCCGCCGCGGCCGGCAGCGCTTGCTCGGCCGATCCGCCACATAGCTCGCATGCCGATAGCACCAGCGCAGGCCGCAAACGCTTGCCCCCAGACATCACGCTGTAACGCATGGCCTCGGCGAGTCGCCCGGGAACGTCCGCGGGCGGCCGAAGATAGTGCTCCAGCGCCGGCTCAACGAGCTGACGGCACTTCGCCAGGATGTCAGCCGCGCGATCCTGCACGGCGCGGGTCTCCGCCATCAAGCACACACCTCCAGAACTCTTTATGATACGCCTTCGACCGCCTGCTCACAACTGCCGGCGCCGGGCCAATCCCGCCTCGGACAGACTCGCCGATTCGAACAGCCCTTACGCCTGCCGCCAGACGCACGTTCGGGTATGATCGCCCTTGAGGTGGGGCCCACCTCCTCCGGTGCGGGCGCTACGTATATGGCCAGTTTTGATCAGATCATCACCGTCTGCCTGAACCCGGCGATCGACCGAATCCTGGAAGTGCCCGACTTCGCCCTCGGTCGCCACCAGCGTGGCCGCCAAGTGTCGCGCCGGCCGGCCGGCAAAGCCGTCAACGTCTCCCGGGCCCTCGACACCCTGGGCGTCGCCAGTGTGGTAACCGGATTCGTCGGACGCAACGAGCTGGAGCTGTTCGAGACCTCGATCGGATCGGACTATACACAAGGACAGTTGCTCGCGGTCGATGGGGCCACGCGCGAGAACGTCACCATCGTGGATCCGGCGGCCCGCCAGGAAACGCATATCCGCGATGTCGGCTTTACCGTCACCACGTCCGACCTGAACCGACTCAAGAAGAAGCTGCATGTGATGTGTCGCCCGACGTCGTTGGCGATCTTCTCGGGGTCGATGCCGCCGGGCGTCGAGCCATCCCATTTTGTCGACCTCTTGCACGTGTGCCTGCATGCCCAGGCAAAGGTGGCAGTGGACAGCTCAGGCCCGGCCCTGCGGGCGGCGGGTGAATTGCCCTTGTGGCTGGCCAAGCCTAACGTTGCGGAACTGGCTGAGATGGTCGGCCACCCGGTCGAAAGCGACGAACAGATCCTGGCGGCCGGCCGGCGACTCTCTGAGCACATACGTGGCGTACTCGTCAGTCGCGGCGAGGCCGGCGGATATGCCTTCGTCGATGGCTCGGCCATGATCGGTCAGGTTCCCGTCGACCGCAACCGCATTGTCAACACCGTCGGGTGCGGCGACGCCATGCTCGCCGGGTTCGTGGCCGCACAGAGGAAGGGCAAGAACGTCCGCGAGAGCTACCGCTTCGCGCTCGCCGTCGCCACGGCGGCCGCCCTCACCCGCGAAGCCGGCCAGTTTGAACTCCAGGACATTCAGGAATTGGCGCAGGCCGCCGCCGTCGAGCCGGTCGAGTAGCCGCTCGCCCTCACCAGGCCGGTAAGGCGCAGCACCGGTCGACACAAGAACAACCACAGCGATGCAACCAAGCGCGAATCAGTCGCGGTACAGCCCGCGACGATCGATGTATTGCGCCACCGCCGTCGGCACCAGCCACCGCACGCTCCGGCCCTGCCGGACACGCCGCCGAATCTCGCTGGCGGAAATGTCGATCCTCGGAGTGGGCAGAATACCGTCGCGCAGACGCTGAATCTGTCGCTCGCCCACACGGCCGCCTAGCGCGGACAGGTCAGGTACCTCCCGGCCGGGCCGCGCTGCGGTCACGATCCGACACATACCCACCAGCTCAGCCACGCGGTGCCAGCTCGCCAGCTCGGACAGGGAGTCGGAGCCAATCAGCCAGTGCAATTCGGCCTTGTCGCCCCATTCCCGGCGGAAGGCGGCCACGGTGTCGATCGTGTAGCTCGGCCCGGGGCGTTCGATCTCGCAGGCGCTCAGGTCAAAGCCCGGCTCGTCGGCGATCGCCAGCCGAAGCATAGCCAGCCGATCTTCGGCGCCGGCTACCGCCTGCGGGCTCTTGTGCGGCGGATTGGCCGACGGAATCAGCACCATCCGTTCGAGGCCTAGATGCTCCAGCACCGCTCGCGCGACGATCAGATGCCCGACGTGGACAGGATTGAACGTGCCCCCAAACAGCCCAACGCGCGCGCCCATGGCCGCTATGCGCCTTTGCTTTCGCCTGTACTCTTCCGCGCCGTCGGGGCGAACCGCAACTCAGCCCGAAGCTGCTGCACTTCGATTCTCGCGGCTGCCTTGCTGCCCAGTTCGCTTGCGGCTGATGCCCGTCCGGCCAACACGAGGTCGTATGCCACCTCGGGCAGCAGCACGGCCTCAAACGCCACCTGGTGCCGACCCACCTGCTCACCGGGGGCCTCATCGCTGTTGAGCGAGTCGAGGACCTCGTGATGTAGCAACCTGCCTTGTGTATCCTTGAGGAACACCTTCATCGTCAGGCCGGCGAGAGTGTCCCTGGCATCGGCCGGCTGGGCCGACGCCGCGTGCGAATACTCCAGGTCAAGCTTGACCGTCATCCGCACCGGCTGCCCACCGGCGTTACGCAGCGCATGTCCGAGCTGAAACTCTCCCCACGCCGATCCGCCCTGGCTGGCCTGTGCCTGGCAAACGGCTTTGCCGTCAGCAGCGGCGTCCGAATCACCACGCGCCTGCCCGGTCGCTCCCGGAGTTTGGGCGGACTGGCGCGAGTGCACGTTGAACGGCGTGTCCGGAAGACGGACCGTCTGCCCGTCGCGAACCGGGTGGGCGACCTGCATGCGATCCTGATCCGGAATCTCCACCCGCATACCGAATTCGTCCTGCCCGCAACCAATCAGCATCCCAAGCCAACACCCGACGATTACCCAAAACGATCGTCCGCCCGCCAACAGCTCTGATCGCATCAGCCAGATCTCCAGCCCCCCACTGTATCCCCGCGGCCCCGACTGGCTCCAAGTCTCGGCTGGTTCAGACGTTACCACCTCGACCGCTTGCTGTAAACGCCTCCCGGCTTGCCGGTGGGTAAGCGTGACGCAGGCCGACCAGATCAGCCGGCTGGGTTTCTATGCCTCCAACATGCAAGTTTTGCCTTGCCACCGGCGTCGATCGAGTGCATCCTAGGTAAGGGTCGCAGCCAGGGGTAGTCAAGGTCGATCCCTATGGCCGAGTCTCGAGGTCAGCCCAAGTACGTTCGGATTCAGCAAGCTCTGTTGCAGGAGATCAGCGGGCTTGAGCCCGGCTCCCGCGTACCGGGGGTGACGGCCTTGGCAGAGCGATTTGGTGTGGCTCGGGCAACCGCCGAGCGCGTGCTCAACGAGCTGGCGCGGCGGGGCTACGTGCGGCAGGTGCCCGGTAGCGGCACGTTCGTCGCCGACCGGCATATCCGAAGGGTGGCGGTGCTCTCCTACGAACTGCCCAGCGAAGAGGGTCACTTCTACACGCAGGTGGGTGGGGCGCTGATCAAGGAGTTGCAGGATCAGGGCCACGACGTTCATCTTCTGCGACGCACCGAGCAGGCTGCCCACGGGCCCGAACTCCAACAGGTGCGCGATGCCCAGGCGGATGCGTTTGCCACATTGGGCATCATGAGCGCCCCGTATTTGGAGGAACTGGCCCGAGTCAGCCAGGCTCTGGTCGCGGTGGACTACCGACCCATGAGTCTGCGAGTCGACTCGGTAACCGTCGCGTCCATGCGGTCGGCCTACCTGGCGACGCGCGCCCTGCTGGTCGCGGCTCGGCGCCGCCTGTGTTATCTCGGCGTGCGACGCGGTGCCGGATACGAGGAGGCCGACACCTCCGCCCAACGGCTGGGCTTTGAACGGGCCCACAGCGAGGCCGGCCTCGATGTGCCTCAACACCGCATCGTGGTCGCACCGTACTTTGAGCAGGTCGATGCCATTCGCGCCCATCTGGAGGGGCCCGAGGCTTGTGACGGAGTCGTCTGCTTCGACGAGGGAGCGGGCAGTCAGTTGTGCACGACGTTACGGAACATGGGGCGCAACGTACCGGCGGACGTAGCCGTGATCGCCTGCGGCGGGCACGGTCGGCTGGTGTCCGAGTTCCTGGTCGATCCCGCCGAGATGGGTCGGGTCGCCGGAAAGATGCTCTCCGAGCGTCTGAGCTTCCCCGACCAACCACCGCACGACTATGAGCTTTGGCCGCGCTACCACGACGGGGGGACCGTCCCGCCCGAGGCCGATGCCTACATCCGATCGGTCATGAAGTAGTCGCCGGGCCTGCGCATCAGACGAACCGACAGGCAGCTTGCCATGCGCCCCAGCCCGGCCCAGAATGCCCGCACGGGCGCGTCGGTATGAGCCGCGGGTCGTAGAGATATAGATTGGCTTCGTCAGGAGGAGTAGACCATGCCCGATACATCCGGTTGGTATTACGCCAAGGACGGACAGGCTGTCGGCCCGATGACGCTGGAGCAACTTGCCAGCGCACTTTCCGGGCAACAGGGACTCAAGACCTTGGTATACGGTCCGGGGCTGAGTGACTGGGCCCCCGCTCACGCCGTACCCGCCCTGGGCGAGGACCAGCAAGGGGAGCTCCCTTCGATCCCGTCCAAGCCGCGCGTGGCCGACGAGATCGACTACCAGATTCACGGCGACGACATGCAGTTCGTCGAGCTCACCCTCGATCCGGGCGAGACGGTGGTCGCCGAGGCCGGCGCCCTGATGTATATGACCCAAGACATCCAGATGCAGGCGGTCTTCGGTGACGCCAGCGGCACCGACGGGGGCATCTTCGGCAAGCTGGTGTCGGCGGGCAAGCGCCTGCTGACCGGCGAGTCGCTGTTTATGACCACGTTCACCGCCGCCGGCCACGCACAGGCCCGCGTGGCGTTTGGGGCACCGTACCCGGGCAAGATCGCGCCGCTGGCGCTCGACCAGCTTGGGGGCGAGCTGCTCTGCCAGAAGGACGCGTTCCTGTGCGCGGCACGCGGCATCAGTGTGGGCATCGCCTTCACCAAGCGCATCGGGACGGGCCTCTTCGGCGGCGAGGGCTTCATCCTCCAACGCCTGGAGGGCGACGGGGTGGCGTTCGTCCACGCTGGCGGCACGTTGGTGCGACGCAATCTGGATGCGGGCGAACAGCTCCGAGTCGACACCGGGTGTCTGGTGGCGCTCCAGCCGGCCGTCGACTACGACATTCAGTTCGTCGGCGGGATTCGCAACACGCTGTTCGGCGGCGAGGGGCTGTTCTTTGCCCAGTTGACCGGACCGGGGCAGGTATGGCTTCAGTCGCTGCCCTTCTCGCGACTGGCCGACCGCATCTACGCCGCCGCACCCAAGCAAGGCGGCAAGCGCGTGGGCGAGGGCTCGATTCTCGGCGGGCTGGGCGGTCTACTGGACGGCGACAATCGGTAACGCCGACGGCGCGGGAACGGACGAGCAACGCCATGGCCGCGATCCACATCGACTGGCAGCAGTGGGCACCGCGATCGGTGCAGCAACCGAAGGCCGAGCGTCTGGCGGATGCGGGCCTGCGATTGCAGGCGGCCGGGCGCCAGGAGGTCTTTGGTGGATTTCGCGGCAAGATCGCACCGCTCGAGCCCGACCACTGGTACCGCGTGACCGTGCACGCCGAACTGCGCGGCATCGACGATCCGCGGCACCAGACCTGGGTGCAGGTACTGCTGAGCCAGCAGCACTACCGGCACCTGGCCGACGTCCTGCCGAACACCGACGCCCAGTGCCTCCACGAAATGATCGGCAAGGCCGAACTCGACCACGCCTTCCTCGATGTGCTGCTGGTGCGATGCCCCCGCGGCGAGATGACCGTCAGCAAGGTCGTCGTCGAACCGGTCGACGCGCCACCCTCGCGGCTGGTACGGGTGTGCAGCATCTACGACTATCCACCCTATCGCCCCAAGGAAAAGCCCATCGACAACGCCCGTCTGTTCGCCGCCGACATCGACCACGCCCGCGAGCGCTTCGGGCGGCTCGACCTGGTCGTGCTGCCCGAGGCGATCAACATCGTCGGCATCACCGAGAAGCACTACGCCGGCGCGCTAGACGTGCCGGGCCCCGAAACCGACGTGCTGGCCGACGCAGCCCGCCGCTGCAAGACCTACGTGGTCGCCGGGCTGTTTCAACGCGACGGCGACGTCATCTACAACGCGGCCGTGCTGTTCGACCGATCGGGTCAGATCGCAGGCATCTACCACAAGGTACAACTGCCCAACCAGGAGCTTTCCGACGGTATCAAACCGGGTGACGATCTACCGGCGTTCGACACTGATTTCTGCCGACTCGGCATGCTCATCTGCCACGACACCACCTATCCCGAGCCGGCGCGGGCGCTGCTGCTTGGCGGCGCCGAGATCGTGGCCGTACCCATCTGGGGCGGACGAGAGGTGCTGGTGCGGTCTCGCGCACATGAAAACGGGCTATGGCTGGTCACCAGTGGCTACAACTATCCCTGCCAGATCATCAGCCCCACCGGCGACGTGATCGCGCGGACGCACCCGGGCGACGGCGCCCGCGGCGAGCGCGACGCCATCTTCGCCACGCTCGATCTGGCCCATCCGCCCATCCAGCCGTGGTATGGCGACATGCGCGACTTGCAGTTCAAGGAGCGGCGCGACGAGCTGTATGGCCCCATGCTCGGCACCCAGGGCGCCGCCCTGCCCCGATGGCAGACACGAGACCGGACGCTGTAACCGTCGCGCGAGGACTGTGACGGCCGACAACGCACGCGGAGGATCGGTTGTGCTGAAGATTCAGGACGTGCAAGCCAAAAAAGGCGAGGTGGTGTACGCGCAGTTCCACGTCGACGGTGTGGCCATCCCGATGATCCTGGCCGCCGGAAAGCAGGACGGCGCGACACTGGTGATGCACTGCGCCCAGCACCGCACGGAGTTCTCCGGCACGATGGCCGCCCACCACCTGCTGGGCGACTTCGATTTCAGCGCGATCCGCGGCACGGTGGTCATCCTGCCGTTGGTCGACCTGCCGGCCATCACCTCGACCCGCGTCGCCGACGCCTACCCCCAGCAGAACCAGGACATGAAGCAGTACGCCGGTCAGCTTCGCAGCAACATCAACCGCGTCTGGCCGGGCGACGCGGGGGGCAGTTGGGTCGACCGGCTCGCCCATGCGCTCACGCACGAAGTGTTCGCCAAGGCGTCGGCCGTGCTCGACTTTCACGCCTGCCGGCTGTGCGACGCGCCGTTCGCGGCATACCTTGACACACACAAGGCCTCGCGCGAACTGGCGTTCGCGTTCGGCACGCGGATGCTCGACGAAGCCGACGCCGACAGCTTCCCGCCTGGGCAGTTGCACCGCACTATCCCGCGCGCGATCGACGTGCCGGCCATCCTGATCGAGGCCTGCCCCACCAGCGACTTCGTCACCGAGGACATTGCCGAGGTGATGGTCCGCGGCACGCTCAACGTTATGCGGCATTTGGATATGATCGACGGCGAGCCCGTGCTGCCGCCGGTGCAGGCCGTCTCGCGACGGCCCGACCCGGTTACCGTCTTTGAATCCGAGCATCTGGGCTTCTTCGGACCGTGCAAACAGCGCGGCGAGGTGGTGTCCACCGGCGAGCTGATCGGCCAGGTGCATTCGCTCAGCCGCTTCGAGGTGGTGCAGGAGCTTCGCGCACCGGCCGACGGTGTGCTGCCGTCGGTGGGACCCGATCACAGCATGCTCGTGCTGCCTGGCGAGCAGGTGGCGACGTTCAA
>Ga0180438_10012594_pt1 | contig 10044 bp, 9 predicted proteins | sample SS_ome_12_FD_132455 | JGI IMG/M metagenome (GOLD analysis project Ga0180438, IMG submission 132455) | Hypersaline lake sediment archaeal communities from the Salton Sea, California, USA - SS_3_D_2 metaG | ecosystem: Environmental > Aquatic > Non-marine Saline and Alkaline > Hypersaline >...
CTCTCGCCCGGCTGGATATACCCTTTTCCCTGGGTATAAAGTTTTACGACCCGGGTCACCTGCGAGTAGATGGTGTACCGGTTCGTGGCTAATTGCAGGGCCTCGGTATCGTTATTAAGGTTCGGGTCGTCGCGGGATATCAGGACCGGCCCCTGCGTGACCTCCTTTGCCGCATTACCGATATACACCCGTCGGACCTGCCCTTTACTGTTATACCCGCCCTTGACCTCGGAACGCGTGATGGACTGGTCTAACGGTAAATACTTGAGCAGGGTGATGTTTGCCGTGGCCTGGGACCAGGTAAGCCCCGACGAGACCGGATTATCGGTAGCATGCAAGTGCGTCTTGCCATCCGGCTCGAAATAAAATAGTGCTTTTTCGAGTTCCCGGACGAGGTTGGCGAACTTGGAGCCCGGCTTGCGGACGGTATACACGTAGGTCTGGGATATATCGCCGTCCGGGTCGATAGATGATGACCGGTAGCACCACTTCATGTTATCGTCGATTATGGATTGTATCTTTGCCGCAGAATCGTTAGGTGTAGAGGGTGTTTCATAATCGATTTTCTTGTTAAAATCCCGGCTGGCCACGTCTTCTAACTGCACGGTATCGAGCGACCGTGCGGCCGTGTTCGCCGGCTCTACTACCCGCCCCCGGATTACTAGCGTGTTAGTATCGGTATACAGTTCCACGATATCGCTGGTACGGAAGTATCCGGCGTCGAGTGGTGATATCCGGATGTGTGCGGTGCAGAGTTTTTCGGTACCGGTCTTGTAGACGGTGACATCCTTGATTTTCTCGGAGAGGTCTTGATATTGATATAATTCGCTGTCACTCCCAATTATAAGGCCGTTTGCACACATTTGATATAAATAAAGACCCCCGACGATTGTATCGAGTATCGAGATCTGTACCCAGATCTCTAAATTTTGATCGTAATATTTGACTAGCTTGTTATCAAGATCCCAGATCCACGCGTGATCACCGGATCGCCGGTAATCGGGAGGGGTATATAAAAAAGTAACCGGTGACTGTATCTCGGTCCATGTTGCGCCAGTGTCATCGGATTTTAATAACGCATCGGCACTCGTTGCCGTTTTTTCCACGGTAATATAAAAAATATCACCCGCATCGTTTAGAAAGAGCGAGCTGGAAAGCGTGCTCGTGATCCGGTAGCCGGTGAGTGTTGATATTTTAGTGATAGAGGGGCCGGTATTATCATATTTAAACAAACATGCGACCGCTGCGTCTTCGTGTACAAAATACAATAACGAGGAATCGGTCATCGCGTGAATAATATAGCCGTTCGCCCCCGTTGTTATAAAATTTGCTTGTGAATTCCACGCGTCGCCCACGGAATCATACTTGAATACGTCGATCCTCGTGGTCGCCGCGTTTTGTGCTATCAAAAACACATCCGCCCCGATTTTATTTAATGCGAAGCCTTGATATCCGGAAAGGTTCGTGTTATCTGTTTCAGTCCAATTCGCCCCATTATCCGAGGATTTATACACGCGGGCATCACCCACGGTTCGTTGCCGGAGGCAATATAGAACACTGCTTCCCATATCGACAAACAACGTCAGGATTATCGATGCCGCAATATCCAAGTCCGAAATCCTAGTCCAAGTTGTATAATCGGGCGAAGCTGAATATACCTGATCATAGGAGCCGTCGTACCCGCAGAATAATACCGTGCCGGTAGACAACTCAAACGGGGTAAACTGTATACCGAAACTCGGTCGAGAGGGGCCCGTAGGCTGCCCTATCGTTTTCCAACCGTACCACTTCACCGGGAGACCCTCGAATCAATATATAGGTATAAATTATTGCAGACGGCGAACACATTGATCACGATACAGATGATCATGGCAATAGCCGGGACTATCCCGGATACACGGGGAGATAAAAATGCGATGATAAGCACGCATGAAATAGAAAATAGGCGCGAAATAATGAGCATACCTGATAACCCGATTTTTTTCATCACGCCTGACCAAATAGCGTTTCCCTCGCGATATCTTTTATCTTGACATAATATATATGTTAGCGCCCCGTCCGAGGCTGCTAGGACAAGCATTATTATTATAAAGATATACATTCTATCTCCTTAAAACGTTATTTGAAATATCCCCTGTATATAATACGTCGTGATGTCCTCGCCGTTGCGCGGCCACGTCAGCCGCTCGATCCACCCCTCGGCATACTCTAACTCGCTCCCGGCCGAATTGTAAAACGTCACGTAGCCGTCGTATTCCTTCACGATGAGATAACACTCGTTATCGCCTAACTCGGCGTGGTTCTCGGCGAACTTCTTGATCTTGTTTTTATTAGCAATACCCTTATTGTACCCGTTAAACGGGTAAAACGTGTCCCGTTCTCTTAACGGCGTAGCAACGATGATACCACCCGGGAAAATACGTTTCTTGACATCGTTGCGCCAGCCTTCCTGACTGCCGAGCGTCTTGAAATCAATATAATCGGTACCGAACGTGAAGTTATCGAGGTCGATGGTGTCCGGGTCGCCGCCACCACCAACCCAGTCCTGGTTACCGGACTCGGACTCGATGATCGTCACGCCGCCGCTGATCGCAGTTGTCATTAGAGGAACATCTCCTTTTTAAATGCTCTCGTGATTTCCCGTATAGTCTCGGGGTCAATATTTATTGTCAGGTTAATATCGGGATATTGGTCTCCCCAAGCGCGTATCTCATCAAGGACACGCCTTGAAATCACGTGCTCAGTCATTAGAGAAACGTCAACTCCTTCGAGACCTCGCGGGCGACCAGCCGGATCGAGTCATGATCCAGCACCATCGGTTGATTGATATTAATCTCTACCTGCTTCGTGTTATTCGTCGTGCCGCCACCGTTCCGGGTATTGTTAATGATCGCCTCGGTCATCTCCGGCGAGAATACCGTGTCCAAGGGATCCACGATGGCGATCCCGCCCTGCCGGACGACTCCACCGGTGTTGAGCCGGGGGATGGTCGGGATATCGGCAAACGCGTCTGCAAAATCAAGGGCGTTAATACCGGTGATCACGCCGTTTATGATATCGATAAAGAAATTCACGAACGCCTTGACGCCGATTAACACGCCGTCCCAAAGGAGGGTGAGGAAGCTCACGATACCGTTCCAGCCGTCGGTAAATATTGCGACAAAGCCGTCCCAGAGATTCACGAAGACCTCGACGAGGGTGGCGCCGAACGTGATCAAGGCCTGCACGATACTATTCCCTAAATTAACAAAAAAATCAACAACTGCACTAGTCCCTAAAATAAGTGCCTGCACTATACTGATACCGAGATCGACGAAAAACTGCCCGATGGCGGCCAGGCCGTCCATCAGGATGGTCGGGAGGTCGGTAAAGAAGTTCACGATGCCATCCCAGACGACCTTGAGCAGGTCCCACGCAAATGTCATGGCATTCGCCAAGAATTTGATACCCTCGGTGATGGCACCGATCACGCCGGAGTCGAGCAGGAAATTCATGACACCAATAAATATTTCAAGGGCGGGGACGAGGAATGCAATGATGAGTTCTGCGAGGGCGCCGGTGAGCTCGATCATGCGCGGGTCGAGCATGACCTCGAATAATTTCGAGATCACGGGGGCGAGCCCCGCCTGCAATTGCGCAACAAATACCCCCAGGAGGGCGTTAAACGGCGCCATGATAAACTGCACCGCTTCGAGTATACGATTAAATTCTATCATCGATAGGAGGGTATCGATAGAGAACGCGTTCTTGATCGAGTCAAAGGCTTTTTTCATGCCTTTCCAAATACCTCCCCCGATACCCTTCAATATCTTGAGCGGGTTAAGCGCCCCGGCCATGGATTTAAACCCGGTCTGGAGCCCGGTGATTACCTGCGGCTTGACCACAGCAAACGCCTTCCCGGCACGTTCCAGGAACGACATCGGTGCCGCCCGGGTCGGGATTAACGGCCCCTCGCCCTTGAGACGTTCCCCGGCGGCCTTGCGGTCCGACTTGATGTCGCCGACTATTTCGAGCATCGCCGGCGAGAGCATGTTATCTATCTCCTTGCCGAACTCCCGCACGGAACGGGTGAGTTTCCGGATCAGGTCTGGGATATCGCCGATGGACGACATTTAATCAACCACCGTTATTTTTTTTTAGTTTTCGGGCTAAGGCACGCATCTTGATGCGATGATTTTCTCCCTCGCGTTCGAGATACGACCGCCAGGTCTCGACGCGCCAGGGGTTTTCGACCTCTAATGCTCGCAGTTCGATTAGTGATAGGTGCGTTGCACGTATCATTTGTAATTCGCAGATGTACTGTCCGAGCTCCTGATTACACGAGACCCACGCCTGCTTTGATTCGAGGGTCTCCCGGACTATGTAATCGTTTATTTTTTTTTTTGCTCGTGAGCTACCTCGTTGATGACCTCGGCTAGGTATTTGAGCACGGGCTCGAGGACAAGATAATCCCGGAAGCCCATGGCGTCGGGGTCTATCACCGGCGACGTGACAAGCTTCGGTATGTATTTCTCGGCGATCTCCTGCGTGAGCCCGGCAACGTCCTGCTGCTCGTTCTCGAGTTTCTGGAGGCGCTTGTGATAACGAAACATGTCGTCGATGATGTCAAAATCGTCCGGGTCGTCCGGGTCTAATTCCCGTACAACGTAGGTGCGTCCTTTTATGTCGAATTCCATTTTTTTAACTCCTCTGTATTTATTTAACTACTCCCTTCGTAGTGGGCACAGTTCAGGTCGTCCTCGGACGTGACCGCCAGAGTCCCACCACCGTTATTCTTAAATTCCACGTCGAGGCCGTATTCCTTGGCGTCCGCAGCCGGTATCTCGTCATCATACACGTCCACGTAGATATCATCAAACACGAGCTTGATATAGGCGCCCCAGATAATCTCGACGTTAGCGCTGTCGCAGTTCACCGGCACCGGGGTCTCCGTGGTGATCGTCCCCGCATCGTTGTCCGTGATATAATAATACTTGTCCGTGTAGCCGGGGTCCGTGATTTTCAGGAAATCGCCGATGTGCGCGTCCACGGTAAGCCCACCCGTGGTAAGCGTGACCGTCGTGGTTCCCTCGCCGGAGGCAATGATATCCGTTTTTGCAGTCGAGAACGACCCGCCGACACGGTAGATCTCGACCGTGTAGGCTAGCGTGTGCGTGTACGGCAGGTCTTCGTTCCGCAACGCCCGCAACGTGTTTTTGGTGGGGTGAATGTTAATGATAATCGTGTAGTCCCGCGTCCCGAACATCGCATCGTTTGCATAACAGTCGCCTTCGATCTGTTTTAACTCGGCGTTGTTATTGATGTTGATCTGTATCTTGTTGACCGTTTCCGCGAGGTTTACCGAGTTATGCGATAGGTTGTTTACCTTGACCCCGCACCAATGATAAATTTCGGCATTATCCAGATCCGTGGGACGGTCCAGCTCGCTTGCAGTAACGCTCTTGGCACCCTTGATATCCACGGTCTGCTGCGCCGTGGCGTCTACCTCTATCAGTATTTCAAGGGCGTCGTGGAGCACCCCCAGCAAGACCTCGCGAATGGACTGCGCGTCAGTATTATTCTCGAGCTCGAACTGCCAGGCGAACGTCGGCATGTCCTCCGGGGTATTCTCCTCGGTGATAGTGTGCAGGAAGGGGGCCGTGGTGATCTTGATGCCGTCGGCGTCGATATTGGCCGGCGTGGTCTTGTCCAGCGTGAGCGTGCTTGCATCATTATCGATGATATTATACACGTTCCCCGTGTTATCCCCACTGGTGACCTCCATCTGGTCGCCGATGTGCGCGTCCACGGATAACCCACCCGTGGTGAGTGTTAGGGTAGCCGTGCCGCCCCCGGACGCGATGGTGTCGGTTTTCGGGGTATCATAGCTGCTGCCGGTGGTCGAGCAACCCCCCAGCACGCTGTACAGCATTTTTGCTACCTGCAACGCGACCGGGAGGGATTCCTCCACCGGGGGGTAGCCTTTCTCGTCTATCGTGTCCGGGTTTCTCGTGCCGGAGCCGATGGTGACGTGCCGGTCGCGTTTTTTCTTGGTACGCGGGATGGTGAGTGCCTCGTCCAACTTCTTATCGACAGAATATATGGTAGTGGGCACGGCGTCCTTGGTAGAGACGATGGTGCGTAGCCCGCCGGCCTCCTTGATCATGCCATAACGGCCGTCTTTTCTATAATATTTGTAGCTCATCTTGATTATTTACCTCGTTTGATCTTGTTTTTTTGATTGTTTAATCTAAATTTCTAAATCCGGTCGGGATCGTGATTTTAAATGACCTGTTAAATGCTCCCCTTGCCCCGCGCCGCCCCCAGACTTTTCGGAATAATTTCATGACGGTTCGCTCGAACCGGCTGGACGCGTGATGCGCCTCGACCCGCCCGTTTGCCATCACCGTCTCATACCATTGCGGCTGGGCTTTAGGGTCCTTGAGTTTTTGCCCGCGCACGCCCCGGTTACTGCTCCACGGGTGCGGGTGCTTGAGCCACGACCCGGGCATCTTGTTAACGATCTTGGAATATTCGAGGTCGGAGCTCATCTCTAACGCCCACGGCTTGCCGGTCGTGAATTTTTGTAGCGCCGACAGCCCGGACTTCTCGACCGAGGCGATCAGGTCGTTTTGCAGGTTTTTGGTGTCGTACGGTACCCATTTATGTATCATTTTTTTGATTTTCTTGAGTAGGGGCTTGTGAATCGTCTGGAATATAACGTTCTTGATGAGTTTCAGGTCCCCCTTTCCCGGCTTCTTTTTTAGCTTGACGGTGATGAATGCGTTCGGCCCGATACCCCCCGGGTCGCCGAGATTTACTTGGGACTTCGGCGGGATGGCGCGTTCTAACAGCCCGGCACGGCCTAACCGCTTGATACGGGGGCGGGTGGCAACCGGGAAGGTTTGTAACCATCGGCGCGGGGTTTTTAGGGTTCGTCGTCGTGAGCTCATGATAATAACTCCGGAGGTATACGTTTAGCTATAAAATCGTCAATATTTAACAACGAGGAAAGTTGAAACTCGGTTATATCAAATTCCGCATAATCATCCCAGTACATGATTTCCTTGTTGCTGCCGCCGCCCGTCGTTGGTGATGTCACTTCGACCTTTGCAATAGTTCGTGAGTATTCGTAGCTAAGAGTCGTATATAACTCACTGTCAATATAAATGTACAGTTCCTCCGCAGCATCATCCCAGTACATCAATACGTCGTAGTACACATTTTCTGAGAGATCGTATGCCGTCGTCTCGAAAGACCACTTGTTATCCCGGTAATATTGTTGGAAATCGAGTACCTTGTCGCCGTTGCTATCCCGGAAGACCCACGTATTAGCCAGATTTGTACCTGCGCTAATAACGTCCATCTTTATCATGATCGAGATGCTATTCGTCCCACTTTGGAAGTCCGGAGGCTGGATCGTGCAGCTAGAATTACTCGCATCGATTAATCTCATTTCGTTTGATTGTACCGTGCATTCCAGCGACCCCGGAATAACACTTCCGACGTAGATCCATGCCGGGTCGAAATCAGCAAGCACGGTGTTATCATCGTAGGTAAAATCCTCTAAAAATTTTTGAGTCGAATGTGAGACTGTTACAATCTCAAAATACGCAGTCGTGCCGGCCGTGTCATAGGCCACATCTTCAAAAACTGCCACGTCGTCTATCCACAACGACACAACGGTATTATTAAATTGTATCTCGAGGTCTACCTCGATATTATTAACACGGGTATAACCATCGTTCCCGGCTGCCCAGCGGAAGCCCCATACGGGATTATCGTTATCCGAGCTATCATAATGATAATAGAGCGTGAAGAGAATATTAGACCCGGAATCGAGGAGACGAAATTCCCATTCATCGTCCGTATTGTCGCTAGATTCGCTTATTATAGGCTTTAGGGAGAATTTGATCACGTTTACATTAAATTTATCTTGTAAGACAGGAGTTCTTAATACCACGTTTCCCGTGATAGAAAGATCTGAAATTTGGAGGAGGTTACTCAAAACCTTAGCATATAAGTCGTCCGGGTCATAGATTCCTGATAACGTGTAATCCCACGCCGGGGTAAACGCATCCGGGGTCGTATCATCATCGTACGTGAAGGCCTCGTTGAGTATTAATTCGGAGTGGTCCCGCACGGTACCGGAACGAAACGCGAGGACATCGAACTCGCGGGCGAACTTGGCCCGGAGGGACGAATCGACCGCGTTGCCCACGTCCCACCACGGATAATTGCCCGCCGTATTCTGTGCCAGTATAATGTCTCGTATCGTGTTAAATATATCATTCGTGTCCTTATACGAGCCTGTTTTCATTATAATACGAAACGTGTCCAACGATGCGTCGTTCTCGTGTGTACGAGCGAGGGACTGGTCTATAGCGTCACGTGATATAGACCGGATTATCAAAATACGTTTAAATCGCAATAAAAATTGTAATTGCGGGTCGTCTTCGATTTTAAATTTTTTAAAACTCCTACGATCACGTGTAACAACCGGATTGCCCGTCGGGTGAAATTCCTTTATGACAGGCTTGTTATCGACCCAGACGTTATCCGTCAGGATCTCGGTGATAGGAAATTGCGCCATGTTCGTTACCCGTTTTCGTTAATATTATAGTCGTACGGCACGTGTATTGCGAGGGGTTTGTTGATATACCCCTTATCCTGTAATTCCCAGTAGTCCTCGTCGTCCAAGGTCATCTTGACGCCGTCCAGCCCCTTCTCGTATAAATTACCACAGACCTCTTCTAACGTGCCATTATCGTCGTCCGTGATGAGCGCCCCGGTGGTGTTTCGCATTGCCCGGTCAAGGGCTTTCGTCGCCCGCGATTTCAGGCTGGTATTCCGAGACGTGGAGATGGTGCCGTGTTCCGAGCCGATTTCCTCGCCGTCGAAAAACCGGTTGCTGACATAATCGTCATCGATATAATAACTCATCATGCATCGTCCTGGAATAGTATGTCGCCCACGTTTACTAAGCTTGTACCCGCAGAGGCTACCCACGCCCGCTTGATCACGTACACGTCTGTATACCCGGCAGCGATTAAATCAACCGCCGTTTGCCCGTTGAGGGAGACCGTGTTGTTAGCGTGGAGCACGCCGGAATCGTCCCAATAATCGAACGTGACCGTCCGGGCCCCCACGCCGGCTGCGGCATCCGCTGCAGCGGTAGACACGATATTTAGTTCGTCCGCAACTGCGGGGGTGCTCTGCAGGGCGGGTGGATTGATGTATTTTGCATTAACAGAATATTCGAGCGTGATCTCGGTACCGGCGGCGTACGTGTAATACCCGATGAGCCGGTGATAATTCGCATCCGACATCAGGCTCTTCGCCATGTTTCCGGACGGGAACTTCACGGAGGTCGGGACTTCGAGGATATCGAGTATTGCGGCGATCGTCCCGGCGGTACCGAGCGGGTCGACCTTGAGGAACGAGAGGGAGCCCCCGTTGGAGATTTCCATGAAGACCTCGCCGAGTTTTTTCTCGACGCTCCCGATCACGACGGGCTCGGTTACTACTTGTACCAGGTCTTTTGACCCGGGATTTATAAATGAATTTGAGGGGGTGCCCATGAACCGGAAATTCGCCCCGTTAGTCGCGTCGGAGCACGTGAACCTATACCCGGCGAGATAGGTTTTTTTATCCGATGGGGGGACGAATGTTGTAGAGACCATGCTCATATATTGCGCCGGGATACCGAAAAACCACCTATTGACTGCCATGTTTATTCAGTTTTATGTTTTCGTGAATTTTGTAAGCGTGATAAAGACCCTTGAAAAAAATAAAGGGGAAAAAATATAAAATATGTTGATTTTAAGACGTGGCGTTGCTGATCGCGTCCATCCAGCGGACATAATCGCTGTTAAACACCTTGATCGTGAACTTCTCGCGCAGGCCGTAGGTCCTGTCCCAAAGCCCCTCCTTCATGCGGCTCTCGAGCCCGGAGGCAATCAGCGCCCAGTTCTGCATGGTGCCGGGGGCACGTGCGAGGAACAGGATACTGTTCGCCGTGGTCGAGACCGACGCTTGCAGGTTGTTAGTGACAAATATCTCGCC
>Ga0180438_10012595_pt1 | contig 10042 bp, 7 predicted proteins | sample SS_ome_12_FD_132455 | JGI IMG/M metagenome (GOLD analysis project Ga0180438, IMG submission 132455) | Hypersaline lake sediment archaeal communities from the Salton Sea, California, USA - SS_3_D_2 metaG | ecosystem: Environmental > Aquatic > Non-marine Saline and Alkaline > Hypersaline >...
CGTCCGATGGCCCTCGGGGGCACGTTGATGATGCGGTTCAAGCTCACACTGTCTCGAGGATTGTGGATCACGCGTAGGTACGCCAGGGCGTCGCGGATCTCTCGACGCTCGTAGAAGCGGGTGGCACCCACCAGCTTGTAGGGCACACCGGCCCGCACGAAGACCTCTTCCAACGCGCGCGACTGCGCGTTGGTGCGGTACATCACCGCGAGATCCCCAGGGGCGTAGCCCTCCTCTCCCATCAGGCGCTCCATCTCCTGGAGCACAAACTGGGCTTCCTCCTGCCCATCGTAGGCCTCCATGGCCGTGACGGGGACACCAGGCTCGTTCTCTGTCCAGAGTCTCTTGGGCACCCGCTGGACGTTGCGCGAGATCACCTGGTGAGCCGTGTCCAGAATGGTCTCCGTGGAACGGTAATTCTGCTCCAGGAGGATAACCTGCACGTCGTCGTAGTCGTCACGGAAGCGCTGCACGTTGCGGAAATCCGCTCCGCGCCATGCATAGATACTCTGGTCCTCATCTCCCACCACAAACAGGTTACGCTGTTGGGCAGCCAGAAGCTTCAGGATGACATACTGAGCGACATTGGTGTCCTGGAACTCGTCCACCAGGATGTGCTGGTACTGCCTCTGATACTTATTACGAACCTCCTCGTTCTCACGGAGCAAAAGCACGGTGACCATCAGCAGGTCGTCGAAATCCAGGGCGTTGTTGTCCAAGAGAAGATGCTGGTAGCGCCGATACACTCGCGCCACCACCTCGAACTCGTATCTGGAGGCTACGTATTCACGGGGTCCTATGAGCTGGCTCTTGGCCTTGCTTATCGAATCCAGGATGGCCCGGGGGCTGAAATCCGAGTCGTCCAGATTCAGCTCTTTCAGGCACTGGCGGACCAGGCTGATTTGGTCTCCATCGTCGTAGATCACGAAGTTGCGTTCGTAGGGTAGATGATCGGCCTCCCGGCGCAGGATACGAACGCAGATGGCGTGAAAGGTGCCGATGGTGATGTCGCGAAGGATTCGCTCGCCCAGCAGTCCGTGGAGACGTTCCTTCATCTCCCTCGCCGCCTTATTGGTGAAGGTGACGGCCATGATGCGGTAGGGAGCAACGCCGCGTTGCTGGATCAGATAGGCAACGCGGTGTGTGAGGACCCGCGTCTTGCCGCTGCCGGGCCCGGCGACAACGAGGATGGGCCCATCGGGGGCCGTCACGGCCTCCCGTTGCGCTGGATTCAGTTGGGCGAGGATGTCCTTCATCTGCGCTTCGACCACCTAACATTGTAACACACGCGCGATAAGGTCGTCTAACCCTCTCTTATCCGGTGTTTCAACCGGCCGCCACGCCCGCGCTCTACCCGTGACCGAGAGGAACGCTCTAACTCAGTTCACTGTTTGCCTCGGCCTTGACGCTGGCCGCATCCTATCGTATAATCTGATGTGTCAGAAATCGTCTCGGCAAACATGAGAGCAGCATGATGGAGATAAAAACCCTCAACCGTGCTTTCGAAGATCTCCAGGCACTACTCGGAGAGCGAGCCACCGATCAGAAGACCCATCGTCTTGGCTACAGCCGAGACTGGAGCCCCCGACACCGTTCCCACGTGGACTTACCGGACATCATCGTGGTGCCTAAGACCACCGATGAGGTGGTGGACATAGTCAAGATCGCCTTTTGCCATGGCGTCCCGGTCGTGCCCTTTGCGGGCGGCACGGGCATGGGCGGAGGAGTGGCCGCCTGGAAGGGCGGCATCGCCATCGAGACGAAAAGCCTCAACCAGATTCTGGAGCTGGACGTGGATAGCATGATGGTCACAGTCCAGGCTGGGATCACCATCTGGGACCTCAACGAATACCTGGCGCAGCACGGACTATGGTTCCCCCATCAGCCTGAGAGCAAGCGGGCCTGCACCATCGGCGCCTCCATCGGCTGTGACAACGACTCCACGTTCGGCCTCCGTTATGGCAAGATCCTGGACGTATTGAGCAATGTAGTGATGGTAACTGGAGAGGGACAGGCGGTCCGTTTCGGACGTCGCAAGTCGGCCTTCACCTCCACCGGCTACAAGCTCCTGGACCTCGTCGTCGGCTCCGAGGGAACGCTGGGAGTGGTCACCGAGGCCACACTGCGCGTGTTCCCCATCCCTGAACACCGGCTGGTGAGAGGCTTCATTTGCCGGAGTCTGGAAAATGGCATCCGTGCACTGGAGAGGATGCTGGCTAGCGGCCTGGGGATCGAGAGCGCCCATCTCAACTGCCGCCAGCGGCTTCACTTCTACACCCACGCCTATCGGGAGAAGTACCACCGCGAACCGGACATACCCGAATGGGCCGAGGCTGTCCTCTTCCTATCCTTTGCCGGAGATCAGGATGTGGTGGAGTTCAGTCTAAACAAGGCGACGCAAATTCTCGTTGAACAGTTCTCTGCGGAAGCGGTCAAGGAGCAGGAGATGGTGGACGGCTGGTGGTCATCCAAGCACAGCCTGGACTTCATCCCCTTCCACCAAAAGTGGCCCGACAGCCAGCGCCAGAAGAAGTTCGGAGCAGCCGACATTGGCCTGCCTATCGGCAGGGTGGAGGAGGCATACCAGCGTTTTCTCCAGATTGCGGAGAAGTGGGACCAGGACGTACTGGGCATGACGGTCTACAACGAATCTCCCAACAAGCCCACGGCCAGCGTCAGCTTCGCCGTGTTCACGGATGACTCTACAGAGGATAATGTGGCCAAATTCTACAACTATGTCAGAGAGATGAGCACCATGGCCGTGGAGATGGAAGGTACCATGAGCTCATACATTGGCGACGGCGACCGCCTGGGTGGCTTCAACGAGCTTGAGCATGGCGCGAGCTATGCCTACATGAGACGCATCAAGGACATGTTCGATCCAGGCGGGATCTTCAACCCGGGAAAGAAGTTCGAATCGCGATGGATAACGACACCCTAGAACGATACGCGGACGACATCTATACCTGCAACCGCACCCGATGCGGCTTCTGCATCGCCGAGTGCCCCGTGTATCGTGTCAAAGGCTTCGAGGCTTATTCGAGCCGCGGAAAGATGATGATCGCCAGAGGATTGCTGGAGGGCCTCTTGGATCCATCGGAAGAGATGCGGGACGTCCTGGAGGGCTGCCTGCTCTGCGGGTATTGCGAGGCCCGCTGCGCCCTCTCCAATCTGGAGGTCTTCACCCTCTTGCGCCACCGCCTGGTAGAGGATGGGCTATCTGCCCCGCAGCTAGAAGACAAAGTGGCGAAGATAGCCCAGGAGGGCGTTCTCTTCGACCGGCCGGCCGACCTCCGGAGGGAAGGCACAGTACCCCTCTACCTGGGGTGCCTCTACCAGAGTAGGCCGGTGCAGACGCGGACCATCATCTCCGTGCTGGAGAGGTGCGGAATCGACCCCCTGGTCGTAGAGGAGACCTGCTGTGGGTACCTTGCGGAAGCCACCGGGTTCGCTGCGGATTTCGACCGCATCAAGGACACATTCGGAGAGACCTACGGCGACCAGGACGAAAAGGAAATCCTCACGCTGTGCCCCACCTGTACCATCACTCTGCGGGACAAGTACGGCCTCAACGTCAAGCATGCTATCGTGGCAGTGGCCGAGAGGATAGGGGAGCTAAGTCCTCGCCAGTTGGAGATCAGGGCAACGTACCACGATCCCTGTCACCTGGGGCGGATGTTGGGCGTCTTCGAAGAACCCCGGGAGATCCTGCGGGCCCTGGGTGTGGACCTGGTGGAGATGGAGCACAGCCGCATGTTCTCCACCTGCTGCGGCGGGGGTGGCGGCGTGATGGACACCGACCCGGCCCTGGCCATGGAGGTAGCGAAAAACCGGGTCCGCGATGCGCTGGAAATGGGGGTGGAGACTATCATCACCGTCTGCCCCACTTGTGAGCCCACTCTCCTGCGCGGGGCCAGCCGGCTGGCCAATGAGCTCGATGTCTTCGTCGACGTCAGGGGACTGTGGGATCTGCTGGACGAGGCGCTGCCGCCAAAGGAGTAGGCTGTCGAGATTCCGCCGCGTGTCTACTCACGCTGCCGGGCTGGCACGAACTCCCTCTCAGCCCGTCCAGCGGGCTAGACCCGAAGATCTGGCCTCTCCCCTCCAACTGCACTGTCTCCTTTGACGAGTTTCCTGCTACTCTTGCTGCGGTCCGGCCTAGTCCTCTTCTCGCTTCTGCCTGCTTCGGTAGTCCTCTATGGCCGCTTTAACGGCGTCCGCCGCCAGATTCGAGCAATGCATCTTCTGTGCCGGCAAGCCGCCAAGCGCATCCGCCACTGCCTTGTTGGACAGGTTGACGGCCTCGTCCAGAGGCTTCCCCTTGATCATCTCAGTGGCAATGCTGCTGGTGGCGATCGCTGCCCCACAGCCAAAAGTGCGGAACTTGGCGTCTTCGATCGAGTTATCTTTGACCTTAATGAACATCTCCATCACGTCGCCGCACACTGGGTTGCCTACCTTGCCCACCCCGTCGGGATCCTCGATGACCCCCACGTTCTGTGGATCGCTGAAGTGCTTCATCACCAGTTCGGAGTACATAGATACTTGGTCCCTTTCTAAATATGCGATTCTCAGCCGGGGTACAACGGAGACATGGAACGCAGCCGCTCGATTATCCCGGGCAAGACTTCCAAGACCCTGTCCACGTCCTCGTGCGTATTCTCCTGCCCGAGGGTCATGCGGACCGAGCCTCGGGCCACCTCTGGGGGCACCCCCATAGCCAACAGCACATGTGAGGGCGCTGAGGACCCCGTAGAGCAGGCCGAGCCGCTGGAGGTGGCGATGCCTTCCAAATCCAGACTCATCAGGATGCCCTCTCCCTCCACGTATTCGAAGGCCAAACTGGCGTTGTTGGGCAACCTTCTGTCTGGATGACCCAAGAGCCTGCAATGATCGATTGTCGACGAGATTCCCTGCACGAGATAGTCTCTCAGCACTGTCAGCCGCTGGCTTTCCTCCTCCCGTCTCGCTTCGGCCAGCTTCAGCGCTGTGGCCAGGCCGACAATGCCAGCTACGTTTTCCGTGCCCGACCGGAGACCGCCTTCGTGGCCGCCACCGGTCTGCATGGGAAGAATGTGCATCCCATCTCTGACGTAGAGCAGCCCCACCCCCTTGGGGCCATAAAACTTGTGGGCCGAGAGACTGAGAAGGTCCACTTTCAACTCCTGGACATCCAAACTCAGCGCGCCTGCTGCCTGTACGGCATCTGTATGGAAAGGTATTCCATGGCTGCGCGCGATCTCCCCGATCTCAGCGATGGGCTCAACAGTCCCCACCTCGTTGTTGGCATACATGACGCTGATCAGGATGGTGGTCTCGGAGATGGCCGCCTCCACATCCGCCGGGTCCACAAAACCGTATTCGTCCACGGGCAGATAGGTGACCTCGAAACCGAAGTCTCTCTCCAGCTGCTCGCACGTATGGCCCACGGCGTGATGCTCGATAGATGAAGTGATGATGTGATCGCCTCGCCGCCTGTTCATCCAGGCTGTCCCTCGCAGGGCCAGATTGTCGCTCTCCGTTCCGCAACTTGTAAAGACGACCTCGGCGGGACTGCAGTTCAGGATGCCAGCCACTTCGTTGCGCGCCTTCTCCAGCCCATGGTGCGCTTCTCGACCCAGAGAGTGCATGCTGGAGGCGTTCCCATACCGCTCCCCGAAGTACGGCAGCATCGCTTCCACGACCTCAGGATGAACGGGTGTGGTGGCGGCGTGATCGAGATAGATAATTCTATCTTCTTCCATTGTTCCTCCGGCTCCGGATGCCTCCAAAGGCCGATGAGCTAGTGCAGAGCAGCCCTAGCTCGCTGTGGCCGGCTCAACCAGATCTGCCAGGGTCGTGGCATCGAGCACCTCCACGATACCCTCGTGGACCTTCTTCCACACGTCTCGGGCCGCGCATATCTCCTCTCGTTCGCACGATTCTTGGGCCTCGCTGCCGGTGATACACTTCAGAGGGACGATATACCCCTCCTGAAGGGCACGGACAACGTCTCCCACAGTGATGTCCAGAGGCGATCTGCTCAGCTCATAGCCTCCCCGGGCTCCGCGAGTGCTCCGCACAAGGTCGGCCTCCTTGAGGGCCGGCACGATCTGCTCCAGATATCCCAGTGATACTCCCTGGGCCTCTGCAACTTCGTTGAGAGAGACAGGCCCCCGCCCGTGGCGCATGCCCAGCTCTATCATAGCCCTGAGGCCGTACTGCTCCCTGGCTGAAAGCTTCATGATTCAATTCCCAGTATATACTAAGGATTATGATACGCCAAATCCCCGGAAACGTCAAACTGTCCCTCACCCGACGTAGGATGTCATTGCCGGCTGCCAGTACGAGATTCACGACTACTGAAACCAGCCCTCGAGGGGAGCTAGCTTCGGCCCCTCCTGCCTTCTGGACCAACTGCAGCCACCGGACTCTGCCAGTAGACTCTGGGCACTAGACGCAACGGCGGGCCCACGCGCATACAGGAAGGCCCAGAAGCTCAGCCGGTGAGAGGATCGGACATGTCGCGCCCAGGGGAAACGATTGTTGGCCTGACTGCATGATGCAATCGAGGAACGAGAAAAGGGATTCTGCCTTGTGACCGTGACCGCACGAGACCCGTCGGGTTGCGTAGCGAGGAGGTCAACAGGAAATTGGGGAGGACTCTAACAGTTGGGGATAGGCAGTGTTTCTTGAGAAGTGCCCCATGGACAGGCAAGCATGGGCCATTTGCCCGCCCATGCATCGCAAGGGACCCGGCTGCTCTAGTAATGTTAAATAACTAGACCGTGGCTCTGCTTCCCATCTTTCGATGGGCTGGCCTTTGTCACCTGATCGCCGGAGGTACCCCGATGCATATGATAGCTCTAGCCCCTGGCCGTGAGGGGCATGTGCCCCTCCTGCAGGGCCTCGTTGGTCACGCAGAGCGTCACTTGCACTTCCACCGTAACTTGCGGGGTCTGCACTATGATCGTCCCGGAACGAATGCCTGCACCGGTGGGAAAGCCCTCCAGGTATACGTTGACAGTCGCCTGGCCCGTGCCTGATGACTGACTCAACTTGATCCAGTCCTGGTCCGGTACTGCGGTCCAACTATCGGACGTATCGATGCCTAACTCATATTCCACCGGCACGGTATCAGCCGAACCCTTCGACCAGAGGTATACCAGCGTCGTAGGATTCACGCGAAGATGGATGTCCAGATGGATCTCGTCCATGCTCTCCAGAACCGTCGAGCCTCGTTTGATCTGGGAGTGGACCGTCGCCGGAGATCCACTGCCCATGGACAGCGTCCACGTCTTGTCGCAGGAGTAGTCTTCCCAGGACGACCAGGTGTGGCCATCATTGCTGAACCTCATCTCCTGAGCCCATCCCTGTCCGTACACGTAGAGTTGCACGTCCAGGTTCGTGGTAGACCAGGCCTCCCCGTTGATGACCACGGGGTATACCGGATCGCCCTGCCCGTCGTTCCGGACGCCGAAGTCCATCGTCCAATAATGATGGTACTCAGAACTCGCAGAGTAGGCATACCCGCCACCAGCTTCGCGGAAATCGGAGTTCAGCATATTGGCCCGGTGGCCCTCGCTATTCATCCACGCTTGCACCGCGTCTTTCGCGGAAGCGTATCCAGCGGCGATGTTCTCTCCCAGCCCGACATAGTTCACGTACCCTGCGTTCCCAATCCTCTGCACCCAGTCGGGCTCTCCCGGACACTTGTGCGCGAAGCAGTCGTGGCTGGCCATCCAATTGCTATGGAACTGGGCCGCCTCGGTCAACTCAGAGGCAGCCTTCAGGGGGGGCAGACCTTGGTTGGCGCGCTTCGCGTTGGTCAGGCGTACCAGCTTGTGTCCCTGCGGTTCGGCAGGCACGCCCAACGGTGTAGCCGAGGCGGGCTCCTCTTGCAGAGTTTCCTCGGCCACGAATTCGACGATGCTCGTCTGTCCGTCGCTGTCGATGTATCCGAGCGCGAGGGGGGTACCGGTCCCAGCTTCACCCCAGGATGACTGGACGCCAACACTCAGCAGCAAGATGGTCAGGCAGCCAAGTGCCAGTCCTATGCTATAGCTCCTGCTCGGTCTCTTGGCCAAGATCTTCAGGGCTGACACAACGTCATCTTCCGTCTTCATCACCGCAACGCAAGACGCGCTTCTCACCAAATGCCTCCGGCCCGAAGCGCGTCACGACTTCTGCAAGTTGTACGCGGGAGGCAGCCCGGCCGCCCTAGTCCGCGGGGGACCTTAGGCCCGTGGCTTTGCGTCCCCACCTTTCGATGGGTTTGCCCTTATCACTTAGCAGATTATGAAGGTTGCCCTGCGTGTCTGTTCCCCATTATCCCGAGGCTCCCACAGGCGGTCAATAGTAACATCGTACCACCTACTCGGGACAACCTCAACCTCGAACGAGGCGTTGCGACAGGTGACCGACCGCCGCCGTATGCGCAGTAACCTATTGAAGCCGAAACGCGCTCACGGAGATTCCAATGCCGACAGCAGTTGCCCTTTCAGCATGCCGAACTCGCGGGAGGTCACTATCTCTTGGACACGCGGGCGGCCAAAGGGAATATCCACTTCGAACCTGATTCTCCCGGGGCGCGGAGTCATGACGTAGACGCGATCCGCCAGGTAGATCGCCTCTTCGACGTCGTGCGTCACGAAGAGAATTGTATGCTGGAACCGATTCCAGACCTCCAGTAGCCACTGTTGAAGCTGCCGCCTGGTCAGGGCATCCAGGGCCCCGAAAGGTTCATCCAGCAACATAGCGTTTCTACCAAAGAGGAACGTTCTCAGCAGTGCCGCTCTTTGTCTCATGCCACCGGACAGGGTCGCGGGGTAGGTGTCTTCAAAACCCTCCAGACCAAATACGGGCATCAATTGGTGCGCCTCTCTGCGTACCTCTCTACCGCTTTCTCCGCTGATCTCCGGCCCCAAAATCACATTATCCAGTACTTTGCGCCAGGGCAAGAGAAGGTCTTTCTGAAGCATGTAACCCAACAGGCCTGTGCGGTTGACGACCGGCTGACCGTCGAGAAGGACTTCCCCATCATCAGGTTGCAGCAGGCCACAGATGATGTTGAGCAAGGTGCTCTTGCCGCAACCGCTGGGGCCAATGAGCACCACGAACTCGCCATTCTTGACTTGGAGATCGACGCCTGCCAACGCGGTCATCAACTGGCCGTCCACGCGAAAGGACTTGCGCACGCCGCGCAACTCCACCTCGCTTACCTTGTCATGGGAGGAATTCATTCGTGAAGGCCTTTTCAGCTTCTATATGGCGAGGCAGCAGTTCGAGGTCAGCCATCCAATCCGCATAGGTCTCCCAGATCTCCAGCTTCTGCTCGCCCCAACTCGGTGCGTCCGCCTGATATCGGGGGCTCAGCCACTCCTGGCTGGCCCTCACCAGTTCAGGGTTGCTTTCCGGGGCATACTCGAGGAGCACCTCAGCAGCATCTCCCGGGCTCTGGATGGCGAACTCATACCCCCGCGCCGTGGCCTCCATGAACTTCCGAACCAGGTCGGGTTTCTCAGCGATGTTCTGTTCGCTGGTGATCAGCACCGGCGTGTAGTAGTCAGGCACACACTGATCCCAGTCATTCAGCATGATGACGTTCAGTGGTACCCCTCTCAGCTCTGCTTCCATCCCCGTCCAGCCGTAGAAGATCCACGCGAAGTCGACGTCTCGCTGGACAATGGTGAAGAAATCGGCGAACCCGACGTCTATAAACTCCACATTCTCCACGTCGCCGCCATCACAGGTCATCAGCGCGTCCAGGACAGCTTTCTCGATCGGCGAACCCCAACTGCCGTATCTCTTGCCCTCCAAGTCCTTGGGTCGCGTGATTCCCCGATTCGCCGGACTGGCAAAACCCGATGTGTTGTGCTGTATGACCGCCGCGACGGAGACGATGGGCAGCTCCTCGGCTCGGGCATAGGAGACTTCCTCCTGGTAGCTCACCCCAAAGTCGGCCTGCCCAGCTGCCACGACCTGTGCCAACGTGCTACCCTCGGCCGGCTCAATGATCTGGACGTCAAGCCCCTGCTCGGCGTACCACCCCTTGTCCAGCGCC
>Ga0180438_10012596_pt1 | contig 10041 bp, 6 predicted proteins | sample SS_ome_12_FD_132455 | JGI IMG/M metagenome (GOLD analysis project Ga0180438, IMG submission 132455) | Hypersaline lake sediment archaeal communities from the Salton Sea, California, USA - SS_3_D_2 metaG | ecosystem: Environmental > Aquatic > Non-marine Saline and Alkaline > Hypersaline >...
AAAATAGCGCTGGAACACCCCTGCGTTCTCGCGGCACACAGACAGCAGCGTTTCGACCACCACGTCTGGGATATCGTTCATGATGTTGGTCGCCGAGATCGGCGTGGCGAACTTGCGCAGGCCGATCATCTCCGTTTGCCAGTCGCCGACGCGGTGAGCGTAGATCTGCGCCAGCACCGCGCGTTGGTCCACGTAGACGCGGTACATCTCCTGGTAGGCCGCGGCACGGACCTCGGGGCGCGGATCGCGGACGTAGGACCCGATCTCGTCCTGGGTCAGGGTCTTGCGCTCCCCGTCGACCTCCAGCGTGAAGGAAAAGGCGTTGGTGATCATGTCGTAGAGCGTGCCCAGCGCCTCCACGCCGTTCACGTCTTTGAGCGTGATCACCCGCTCTTCCGGCTCGCTCAGGGTAAAGGGCTTGAGGCGGCGCAAGGACTCCAGGAAGTAGCGCCCATCGCCAGAGGCATCGATCAGCCTTTGCGCCGCGCTTTCGGGCAGGTCTTTGAACCACAGCTCGAAGAAGGTAAGGCGGTTCTCAATCAAGGCCAGCAGCTGGTTAAAGCGGTTCTGCAGGCTGAGGGCAACCTGATCTTGGGTGTCCTCGGCAAAGCGTAAAAAGCCATAGCCAGCCAGCCGGCGCTGCAGGCCGACCACCGTCTCGTAGGTGGCGAGGAGTTGCAGGAAGTGGTCAGTCGAAATCTCGGCAGAGAGGGAAGAGCGCGCAGATTCGAGACGCGCGACCGCCTGCTCCAGAGCACCCAACGTCGCGTCGATCTGTTCGGCACCGGCTTCAGCGAACAGGTCTGTCAGCTTCCAACGACCTACAACCTCGGCTTCTGCCATAGCACGCTCCTTGGGTAAAGAGTATAGCATACGTCAGAAGATTGACAAATCGACCCGTGGAAATCCATGCCCTGTGCCGGACGGAGGCCTGAGGTGCCTTCTGCACAGCGGCATGTCTGGCACCTCACAACGATCCCCTGTACGCGCGCTTGCGGTGTCGGCCTCTGTGCGCCGCACAGGTGCCAGGCAGAGGAATGCTCAGCCAGAGCCCAAGGCCCCAGAGAATGCGAGCGCAGGCAGTTCAGCAGGTCTCGTGGCCCAGCAGAAGGAAAGGGCCACGGGCCTGCATCGCCCTGTCACGACCGCCGCGCTCGCCGCCGCCTGATCCACTTGTCGACCTCAACCACCAGAACGACGGTCCAGGAGATGGTTAGGATTCTGACCCACTCCTCAGCGGCCAGCGGCACGGTCTGGAACACCGATTGCAGCAGCGGCACGTACAGCACCGCCAACTGCGCGGCAAGCGCCGCCACTACCGAGAACAGCAGCAGCGGGTTGCTGAACAGGCCGATGCGGAAGATGGACTCGCGCTCGGAGCGTGAGTTCCAGGCCTGGAAGAACTGGAACATCACAGTGGTGGTCATGACCATGGTGCGCGCGTTCTGCAGCGAGTACCCCATGTTCAGCGCCGACACAAAGTCCACGATGTTGCCAACGCCAATGAGCAGGCCGACCAGAAGGCTGCGCTGCAGCATCGTCGAGGACATCACACCCTCATTCGGATCGCGCGGCGGCCTGTCCAGGATCCCCGGCTCGGCAGGTTCAAAGGCCAGCGCCACGTCCTGCAGCCCGGACGTGACCAGGTTGACCCACAGCATCTGCACGGCCACGTAGGGCGTGGGCAAGCCCAGGATCTTGGAGAGCAGGATGGCCAGTATGGAAGCGATGGTGGTGGGCACCAGGAAGAGCGTCACCTTGCGGATGTTGTCAAAGACCACGCGGCCCTCTCCCACCGCACTGAAGATGCTGGCAAAGTTGTCGTCGGCAACCACCATATCGGCGGTTTCCTTGGCTACGTCGGTTCCCGTGATGCCCATGGCCACGCCGATGTGCGCCGCCTTGAGCGCGGGCGCATCGTTGACCCCGTCGCCGGTCACGGCCACGATCTCCCCCCGGCGCTTGACCTGCTGCACGATGCGCAGTTTGTGCTGCGGCGAAACGCGGGCAAACACGGACACCTCGCCCACCCGCTCGTACAGCTCATCGTCGCTGAGCGCTTCCAGCTCCCTGCCTGTCAGCGCCTCGTCTCCCTCCTTGGCAATGCCGATGTCCTTGGCGATGGCCAGGGCGGTGGTGGCGTGGTCGCCGGTGATCATCACCACCCTGATACCGGCTTTCTTGCAGCCCTCAACCGCGGCAATAGCCTCTGGCCTGGGCGGGTCAATCATCGCCTGCAGGCCGGCGAGGGTGAGCTGCCCCTGCACGTCCTCGTGGCTCAGCTCCGCCATATCGGCAGGGGCCTCACGATAGGCAAAAGCCAGCACGCGCATCCCTTTGCTGGCGAAACGCTGCGCGGCATCGAGTATCTCTCCCGACTTGAGCGCACCCGTGGCGGCACACTGCAGGCACAGCTCGATCACTTTCTCCGGCGCGCCCTTGACAAAGACCCATTTCCGATCGCCCTGCTGGTGCAGCGTCGCCATGTAGCCCCTCTCCGACTCAAAGGGCACATAGGCCAGCCGTCGGTAGACATCCCCCTCCGCCTCCGCATCCAGACCTGCCTTCATCGCTGCGACAATCAGCGCGCCTTCGGTCGGATCGCCGTTCACTGTCCAGCGCCCCTCCTCCTGCGCCACGCTGGATTCGTTGCACAGCAGCCCGATGCGCAGCACCATGCGCAGGGCATCGGCCTTGCTGGCATCGACCAGCGACTCGCCAGGCCGTATCTCGCCCAGCGGCTCGTAGCCACTGCCCGTCACCTCGTAGGTGTGCTGGCCATCGTAGATCACCCTGACCGTCATCTCGTTCTTGGTCAGGGTCCCGGTCTTGTCAGAGCAGATCACCGTTGTGCTGCCCAGCGTCTCCACCGCAGGCAGACGCCGGATGATGGCGTTCCTCTGCGCCATGCGGTTGACGCCCACGGCCATGGTGACAGTGACCACGACGGGCAGCGCTTCTGGGATGGAGGCGACCATGGTAGCCACTGCAGTCTTGACCAGCTCTTGAAGCGGCGTGCCCATCACGAGATCCAGGATCACGATGAGCACCGTACCCACAATCGACAGCAGGCCCAGCACTTGGGCAAAGCGGTTCATCTTGGCCTGCAGCGGGCTGGTCGTGACTTCGGTGGTCTGGACGTCCTCGGCGATCTGGCCCAGCACCGTCTTTGTGCCCGTCGCCACTACCACACCGCGACCCCTGCCCCTGACCACGATCGTCCCGGCAAAACCCATGTTTCGCTGGTCGCCCGGCGTGAGGTTGTCTTGGGGAATGGGATCATCCGACTTGGTCGCGGGCAGCGACTCGCCTGTGAGCGCGGCTTCATCAATAGCCAGCTCTGTGGTCTCAACGAGCCTCAGGTCAGCAGGCACGCGGGCGCCCGAGGCGAGCAAGACCACGTCACCAGGCACCAGCTCCTCACTGTTGACCTCTCGCTCGCGACCGTCCCGCAGCACGCGGGACTTGGGTACGACCAGCTTCTTCAGCGCCTGCACGCTGTCCTCGGCCCTGTACTCTTGCACAAAGCCAATGACCGCATTGAGCAGCGCCGCTACCAGGATGGCGCCGGCATCGAGATAGTCCCGGAACAGCAAAGTGACCAGCGCAGCGGCCAGGATGATATAGTTCAACGGGTTGGTGAACTGCGCCACAAAGACGCTGAGCGGGCTGCGGCGCGGTTGCTCCTCCAGACGATTGGGGCCATAGCTCTCGAGTCGTTGCCGCGCCTCGGCGTCGCTCAGGCCTTGATCTGAGGTGTCGAGCTGCTCGAAGGTCTCCATTGTCTGCAGTTGATACCAGTTCACTGGACCCCTCCCATTTGCGTCTTGGCCGCCGTCAGCCGACGAATAGTACTCGGTCGCCCGACCTCGGGTCAAGCGGCAGCGGCTGCGCGCGCTGCACAATCCACGGCCCGCAGCCTCCCGCACCTAGTTGACATCGCCGAGGTAGCGGGCTCCCGCGGTTGGAATGCCAGCCGCCAGGACATCTGCCACAGCGCGGGGGTAGAAGCGGCAGGCAGACAGGGCAGAGAGCGCCACCCAGGCCACGCCGGTCTGCATGCCGTCGGGATCGTCGCCCAGCTGGGGCGCGCTCCCCGGTGGCAGGTGGCACTCGAACATGATCTCCACCTGATGTGCACCAGCGTCTTGGTGTGCAAACTCGTGGTGCGCCGCGATATAGTCGCGCACGAACAGCACGCGGCCCACCAGCACCGGGCAGCCGGTTTCCTCCAGGCACTCGCGCTGCAAGGCGTCGGCCAGAGCCTCGCCGTGCGCCTGGCCACCGCCGGGCAGGCAGTACCACTCTCCGTCCGCATCGCGATTGCGAACCAGCAGGATGCGCCCGTCCTGCACGACGATGGCCTTGGCCGATACCCTCACTTGCCCAGTCACCAACGGCTCCTCCTGCCTAGCAGCCAACGATACTGGCGCAGTCTACCCGCAGGGCTCTGCGCTTGTCAACTGGCACGGTGAGCGGACAGGGCATGGACAGAATCCGTTCTCTGCGACGGCCGACGACCTCAGGACTGTGCTGGCTGGATCTTCCTTCGTGGCCTATACTGTGATGCACAAAGGCGCTGAGAAGAGAGGGAGGCAAAGGATGAAGTCCCATCGCAGCATCACCGATATGATCGGCGGCACGCCACTGCTGCGGCTGGAGAGACTGGCTCCGCAGTGGCCCATCTACGCCAAGTGCGAGTTCATGAACCCCCTCAGCCTCAAGGACCGCGCCGTGCTGCAGATCATCCACGACGCGGAGCAGGCGGGACAGCTCGCACCGGGTGACACGCTGATCGAGGCCACCAGCGGCAACACGGGCATGGCGGTGGCTTCCATTGCCGCGATCAAAGGCTACCGCGCTATCCTGGTCATGTCGGAGATCCAGAGCCTGGAGCGACGGAAGGTGCTGCAGGCCTTTGGCGCCGAACTGGTGTTGACCCCCGCTGCCGAGGGTACCAAGGGGGCGCGGCGCAAGCTCAAGGAGATGCTGGCCCAACACCCGGAGTACTTTTACGTGGGGCAGCACGTCAACCCCTCCAACCCCAAGGCCCACTACCTGGGCACCGGGCCGGAGATATGGGAGGACACCGCCGGGCGAGTGGACATCCTGGTGGCCGGACTGGGAACCGGAGGCACCATCTGCGGGGCGGGCCGCTACCTGAAGGAGATGAAGGCGGCGGTGCAACTCGTGGCCGTAGAGCCCGAGGAGGCGCCCTACATCTCTCAGGGGGTGTTCCGGCCGCACCGCATGATGGGCACGGCGCCGGGCTTTGTCCCCGAGACCCTTGACCGCGAGATGATCGACGAGATCTACCTGGTGAGTGAAGGGCAGGCCTTTCAGAGGTGCCGCGACATCGCGCGCAAAGAAGGGCTGCTGGTGGGCATCTCTTCGGGGGCGGTGGCACATGCCGCGCTGGAGATCGCTCAGCAGCCGGGCAATGCGCAGAAGGTGATCGTGTGCATCTTTGCCGACACGGGGCAGCGCTACCTGAGCGTGGAGGGGCTGTTCGAGTAAGCGCAACCGCTGGCCACCGCACAGCGAGGGCTGGTATTGCCAGACCGGCGCGGCCACGCTAGGCCAGGGTGTGGCCTCCGCCATGTCGCTATGGCGGCCGGCCCATTCCCTGGATCAAAGCTGCACCCCAGATGCCCTAGAACTTGTTCAAATGGCGCTTGAGCACCTCAAGCGTGGAGGGCTGCGTCGCGCCGAACCCGGTACTCACCCCGGGCCGGCGATTCAACTGCTGTTGCACACCCTTCAGCCATTGCCGGGTCCGCTGCTGGTCGCGTGCCTGCTGTTCGAGGCGCCCCAGGGCAGAGATGGTATCGAAGGTGGGTGGCTGGTAGGGTCTGGAACTGTCCCAGGTGCGGCGCAGATGGTCATCCAGAAGCCGCAGGGTGGACTTGGGCCGCTGGCCCAGGGTCCCGATGCCAGATGTGGCGCTGTGCGTGGAGAGCCCAGGCGAGGGGCGTCTGTTCCATTGTTCTCGCGTGCGCTGCATGCGCTGTCGCATCTGCTCCTGCTCTCGACCTTGCTTCTCCAGGCGCCGGAGCGTGTCCATCATGCTAAAGGTCGGGGTGGGAGCGGCTGTGAAACGCTGCTGGCCAGCAGGGGGTGCGGGCGTCGCTTCCAGTTGGCGCCTCAGCCTATCGAACGTCGAGACACCCTTGAGCGGCGTTTGCTCGCTGGTGCTGCGCATGGCCTGGCGCTGGCGCAGCGCATAGGGGGTGCTGAGCTTTGACGGAACGCCAACTCTGGAGGGCACAAAGATGGACTGCCCGGGCTTGAGCTTGCGAAAGTCAAGCCCCGGGTTGAGAGCGTTGACTTCCTCCGTGAACTTTTTCTTGTTCCCGTAGCCATAGTCCGGCGCCAAGTACCAGATGCGGTCGCCGTAGCGCACCTTGTGCTGCGTGATCTCCACTGTCTCTTGCGGCTTTTTCTTCAGCAGCTCAAGAGAGTGGAAACCCTTGGGGTAAGCGCCGCCTACCGCCATGTGGTCGAAACCGACCGGCTCGGTCAGCCGCACCCCACCACCGGTCGAGAACTCGACATCCGACTTGCAGCCGGACACACGCCCACCCCCGGGCAACAAGCGCAGCGCGATCTTGCGGTACAGCGAGCGCCTGTCCTCTGCAGTCGAGGAGATGGACCTGCCGAGGTGCGTGCAGCGGATGACATCGACCTTGGCTCGCTCAGCAAAGGCGGAAACAGGCTGCCGGATCGTGTCCCACTCTTGGTGGCCCACGACATCCTGGCCGATGTGAAATGCGCCGGCATAGCTCCCGTGGGCGATGATGGTCATGTCACCGATGCGTCCCAGAGTGCGTATCTTGTCGGGCTTGGAGAGGGTGTTGAGCGTGTCGGTCAGGTTCTTGAAACTGGTTGCCAGCAGATACTTGGACCCCGCCGGTGCAGAGCGGCGGATGGCCTGCATCACAGACTCGCGCAGCTCGCCCTTGATCGAGCTGTCCACCACGTAGAAACGGTACTCGGAAGGTGCCATCTTATGCCCCCTTCAACAGGCCCACATCCAGTGCCCGAACCTCACCGGACCGGGCTGGAACCCATCACACCACAAAGTGCCCACAGCAGGATACGGCTACTCGCCGCGCGCCTTCAGACTGCACCTCGGCCATGTATCGCGCGGCGTGCTACTCGAAGGCAGCCGTCGCACTCGCTGCCATGTCGTCCAGCAGCGCCAGGTTGAGGTCGAGCTCGTCTGCCAGCGTCACCCACTCCTCAGGGGTCAGCTCCAGCGCCTCGCAAAGCTGCTCTACAGCCGGCTCCATCAGCGCCAATGGCATGTTGAGCACGTTTTGCAGCCAGTGGGTAAAGGCCTGCCGCGCGTCCGCGTCGTCCATCTGAGTGAAGCGAAAGCGCTGCTGCATGTCATCCACCATTTGCTGCCCGTACTGGCGCAGGTAGCGCTGCAACTTTCCACCAAAACCCTGCTGCAGTGTCTGGGCGGCCTGGCACCACGTGCTGAGCGCCACCGTCGCCTTCTCCAGGGGCAGGCCGAAGTACCCTAGCAGCCCCAACACCCACTGCGCGTCGGGTTGGTTGTGGTCCACCTCACCGCCCGCGCCCATCCAGCTCGCCAGCTCTTCCACCTCTAGGAGGTCGAGCTCAGCTAGGATCTCGACAATGCGTCGCGCTTCCTCGGCCTGCAGGTGCGGCTGGCCGATGCGATACAGCAGGCAGAAGGCCAGCTCGTGCCAGCGCTCGGTCTCCAGCGGCCACTGGTACTGCTCCGGAGCCAGCGAAAAGGCCTCCCACCGTTCCAGGACAAAGGCGCGCACGCGCTGCCACTTTTCGTCTTCGGGCCCCAAAACGAAGCCTTCCTGCGACTCGGACATGCCCTTGCCTCCTTCGCTTGAGTGTCGATCCTGTGAGACCGCAGCGGGAAAACCGAGACCCAGGCCACCGGCCGGGTGCCCCATCAGGTGTGCGGTCGGCGATGACTCCGTTACGATGAGAGACCAGCAATGCCGACGACGCCCCGCGAGAACGCTGGAGTGATCATCGGCATGTTGTGAACGAGAACTGTGAGCCGCCGTGTGCATAGCATGGACGACGCGCATATTGGATACAATGCTATGATACGCCAAGACTGAGTCCAGTCAAACCTCTGCCTTGGTTTCGAAACATCTCGGCCCAGGACGCGCGTCAGCTGCGCGTACTCTGTCCCCCTCCCCCTCAGCCATCGGTAGTGCCTCTGCCATTGAAGGTCCCCATCCGCCCAGAGCAGTCAATACCTGCTTGGCATGGCCTTCATCGGCAGAACGCCGGTGCTCAGAGACCGTAGTGTCAAAGCGCGGCCTGGGCCACGCTGAGCGCGGCCTCGTCGAAAAACACCTCGTCGCTTTCGTTTCCCGACGTAAACACCACGACCAAGTCCAGCGAAGGAAACACCGCAATGAGCTGATCCCCATAGCCCCGAGCTGCAAACCAAGAGATGATCTGATCACCTACCTGGCTGTCGAACAACCACCACTGGTAACCGTACTGGCCATCCCACCAGGCATCAATACGCGGCGCGAGCGACTCCACTACCCAGTCCTCCGGTACGATTTGCTTGCCCTTCCATTTCCCTCCGTCCAGGTACATCTGACCGAACTTTGCCAGGTCTCGCGGCCGGAGGTAGAGGCCCCCTGATGATCCGCCGGTGGACGGCCAGCCGTCGTGCTCGGCCCAATAGTAGTCTTCGATACCCAGGGGACCGAATAGGCGTTGCTCGGCAAACACGGTCGCCGGGACCCCGGTGGCCTCACAAAGGATGCGAGAGAAGAGGAAGGAGTTGCCTGTGCTGTAGGCAAACTCCGTGCCAGGCTCGGCCACCATGGGCTGGGTCAGTACCCATTCCATCCAATCATCGGAAGCGGACATCTGGGCGTGGCTGTTCCTGTGATCGCCATAGGGGTAGGTGTGCTCATCGTACTGCAGACCCGCAGACATCATCAGCAGATGTTTGAGCGTGATCTGATCCTTCCTCGCGTCCCAGTCATCATCCACATACTCCGGGAAGAACTGGATCACCTTCTCGTCGACGCCATCGATCAATCCATCCCCAATCGCGATTCCGACCAGCGCTGATGTGACGCTCTTGGTCATGGAGTACATGCGATGGACTAGGTCTCGGTCGTACCCGTTGAAGTACTCCTCGAGCACCAGAGCCCCATTCTTGACGATGAGGCAGCTATGCACTTTGCCGTACTGGCCCTCCTCTATCTCTTCCACTAGCTCAGCAACCTGCAACGGGTCGAGGCCTACCGAACGCATGGGCCGCGCTTCCCACCCATCGCCAATCTGTTCGGGGATCGCTTGCACCTGCGGGGAGAGCACAGTGGCGAGGTCGCAGCCACCGCAGAGAAGGACCGCCGCCAAGACGATCAGCGTCAGTGCGGGCCGAGCTCGCTCTCGATGATGTCCCGGAGTCGTCTGGACCTTGCTCATCCTGTCACCTTCCTTGTGTGATGAGTTTCTCAGCTTGATTCGCTGCGTGCAAGCAACGTCACCGCAAACCGGTCTAGCGGCTCGCCCTGAACCGGCCGACCCACTCCGCCGTCAGCTGGAGGTAGCGATCGCCGAAGCGGTGGCTGGGCTCGATGTAAGAGCCCTCCACCCACTCGTTGAACGAGTGCACCAGGATCAGGTCTGGCGCGGTGGGCAGAACCGCCTCCCAGGTCTGCGCGTAGTATGCGCCGTCAGCTCTGTCGCGGGCAAAAGGCTCCGAGCTGACGCGCAGATCGGCGCAGTGCGCCTGGGCCGAGTTCAGATCGTCCCAGCCGGGCATCACCGTGCCCACCCACAGCTTGGGTTGCCCGGTCTGTGCCTCCCAGTCTCGCACCATGGCCGCCCAGCGCGGCGCCTTGCGATAGGTCTCGGGACAGCAGGCGTGGTCGATCTTGTAGACATACAACCCGTCAAAGACCTGCAGGTACTCCGGGCGCTCGCCCTCGGCGACCCACCAGCTCGAACGATCGGGATCCACGGCGGCGCGAATCTCGGCCCAGCGCGCCACCGCCGTGGCCACGTCCT
>Ga0180438_10012597_pt1 | contig 10039 bp, 15 predicted proteins | sample SS_ome_12_FD_132455 | JGI IMG/M metagenome (GOLD analysis project Ga0180438, IMG submission 132455) | Hypersaline lake sediment archaeal communities from the Salton Sea, California, USA - SS_3_D_2 metaG | ecosystem: Environmental > Aquatic > Non-marine Saline and Alkaline > Hypersaline >...
AACGCCGACGACACCGTTTCTCTAGGCGAGCTCCAGGTAAAGGCGGACCAGGTGATTCAGCGACTGCACGCTCTCGGCTCCGAGCTCGACCGCCGCGTAAACGCCAAGGAGGCCACGGCATGATCATCGAGCAGATCACCGGCACACTCTTCGCTGTCGTCCTCGTTGCCCTCTTCTTTGGCGTCGTCTACGCCCTCGCCTGCCTCGGCGACCGGGCCGAGCGCGGCACACGGACCATCCGCTGCCGTTGCGGCTCCTGCGTAGCTCGCAACGTCATCATCGTCGACCGCGTCGACGAACAGCGTCTGAGAGACGCCTTATCAGAGAATTGCCCCGGCTGCCGATCGCTGCCCGAACCTAAAACCGACGCCCGGTCCGCGAAAGGAAGATCAGATGTTGAACGTTCAGCAACAGTGCCCGCGTTGTAGCGGTGCCATCCCTCGCGAGCACGCCACCAAGGTCGTGTTCGAAGATTGCGTGGACACCTTCCTCTTCTGCGATTTCTGCGGCTACGGCCTGGAGATGACCGTGTTCCCGGACGGAACCATCCTCCCCCTGGAGTTTTTCGAGCGAACCGAGCCGAGATGTTTCGGCAAGTTTTTGCAGCGCCTGGAGGACGCCCGCGTGGCCTAACTGAGAACTGACGACTGAGAACTGACCACTGAGAACTGACGACTGAGAACTGAGAACCGATGACCTCTTCCGCCTGCCAACCCGCCGTCGCCGCGACGCCCGACGACTGGATCACCGTCGATAAGGCCGCCGAGCTTACCGGCCACAGCGTACGCCACTGGCGCAGGCTCGCCGCCCGCGCCTTTCAGCGACAGCTCGCCTGCCAGGCTCCGCCAGTAGGCGGCAAGGGCAAGCCCGTATGGTGGCTCCATCGCTCCCTCGACTCTCGATTAACTCGTCACCCAACCAAAGCCATGCGTGAGGATCGCGCCCGCCTGTCGTTGATCGAGCGTTATCCCGCCGATCACGTCGACCTGGCCTATCGCAAGGCCCACTGGCTCCGCCAGTGGCGCATGCGTGTCGAGCGACCCAGGCCCGCCGGCCTTACCGATCTTCAGCTCGCCGGCCGGGTTGTCGCTGACGCTCGACGCTCCGAGCCTGACGACTTCAAGATCTCTGTTCGGTCGCTGCAAGCCTGGCACACTGCGTACAACGCTCTCGGCGACGACGGCCACATTCGCGGCGTCGAGGCCCTCGTACCCAAGTACGCACACGAGCCCGGCGCAGCGGCCGTGACCCGCAGCCCCGACGCCGTCGCCTTCTTCTACTCACTCTTTCATGCACAAAAGCCGTTTACTATTCGCGCCTGCCACGAGGCTACGCTTCGAGAGGCAAAGGCCCGAGCTTGGTCCTGGCCGCCCAGTGTCACCGCTACCACTCGCTGGCTGCGCAAGTACGATCGCCTCGATCTCACCTGCCTGCATCGTGAGGGCGCCGGTCCTTATTCCCACAAGTTCATGCCCCACCTTGAAACCGACTGGGACGCCATCCAGCCCGGCGAGATGTACGTCTGCGATCACACTCAGTGTGATTTCTGGGTCTCGTACCGGGATCAACAGATCAGGCCCTGGCTGACCGCCATTCAGGACATGCGCTCCCGCGTCATTGTCGGCCGTCATCTCGGCCCCGCTCCGCACAGCGACGCCATCGCCCACGCTTTCATGCGGGCCTTCCGCGACTGGGCCATACCCCAGCACATGCGCATCGACAACGGCAAGGACTTCTGTTCCAAGTGGCTAACCGGCCTGACCAAGTCAGAGGTCCGCGCCTTGCGCCGCGAGTATGGCGGGCGATGGAAAGAGATCATGCGTACTCGTCGCGATCACGCCCTCGGCAGCGATCCCCGTTGGCTCGGCCTTACCCCCGAGCTCGGTATCGACCTGATTTACGCCATTCCCTACGCCGCCTGGTCCAAGGGCACCGTCGAACGCTGGTTCGGCACCTTCCACGATCAATGCGGCAAGACCTTCGTCACCTATTGCGGCAACAGCCCGCAGACAAAGCCGGAATGCATCGAGGAGATCCGCAAGGGCCGCCGGGGCACGCCCGGTCGCGGCGTGCAGCTTGTCGATACCTCCGACATCCCCACGCTCGACCAGGCCGCCGAACGCATCGGCCAGTACCTCGATGTTTATCATCGCACCGCCCATCGCGGCGCCGGCATGACCGGTCGCACACCGCTCGAGCTCTGGGCCACCGCCCAATCGCTTCGCAAGGCCGACCCCACTGCGTTGGCCTTTCTCGTGTCGATTCGCGGGGCTTACAAGGTCACCGGCAACGGCGTATCCCTTACCGTCAGCGGCGCCCGGCTTTCCTTCGGCGCCCGGTCGCATGCTTTGCGTCGCTTTGCCGGTCGCGAAGTACTCGTCGGCGTTGATCCCGCCCATCCGGTCGAGGCCTTCGCCTTCGAGCCTGACACTCGCCGGCTGATCGCTCGCCTGGAGCCCAACAAGCGGATCCACCCGTGCGCGACCACTGACGACGTACGTGAGGCCATCGCCGAGACCCAGCGTGACCGCAAGGTCATGCGTCAGGGCCAGCGCACTGCCGCCCGTCGCACGCGCAGCGCCAGTGAGCGGATAAACGCCCACGTGACCGCCAAGCGTGCCGAGCTTCTGGCCACCGGCACCGACAACGCCCAGGCCAATATCGTCCCCGTTCGAACCGGCTTCGAACGCCTTCCGGCCCCGGTTCGAACCGACTCTGCAGACGCGTTTTGTCCTTCGGACGACGAGGATCTCTCCGACCTGTTCGACGACTCCGAGCCGGATCTGGTTATCGACGACGATGACGCCGGCTTCGACGAGCTGCTCGACGATCCCGAGACTGATCCCGCAGATCCGGATGACGATTTGGAGGAGCTCCTATGACCGGCGGCTCCGATTTTACCGACTTCCTGACGGACCGGGATCGAATTCTCATGGCTGCATGGACGCTACCCGAGGAAGGCCCGCTTACCGACACTCAGCGTAAGCAGGCCATGGCGAATTTTCATCAGTACGTCGTTCTCCATCAGATCAAGCTATCCGACGTGGCCCGCCAGGTGGGCAGGCCCGCCCAGACCACCATCGGCGAGCTCATCAAGGGCACCTTTCGCGACGGCTCCGACGCCCACGTTCGCCGGTTGAACATGTGGATCGAGCAGCACGCTCGCCAGCGCAACGCCCCGCTGACCAAGACTCTCGTTCAGACTGGCGTGGCTCGCGACATACAGTCCGTGGCCCGCATGGTTCGGGAGAATCAGACCATGGGCCTGGTCGTCGGTCCCACCGGCATCGGCAAGACCCGTTGCGCCCAGGCCCTCCACGACACCACTGTCGGCTCGATCTTCATTACTGTCCGGGAGGGCCTCTATCATCCCACCGGTTTGACACGCCACCTGGCCGACAAGCTCGGCGTCCGGACCGTCCGCGATTCGCGCAAGGACCTTCAGCGAATGACCCAGTTGGAGCGGGTAATCGCCTGCCTCGAGCACAGCAGCCGGTTGCTGATCATCGACGAGGCCCACAAGCTCCGCGATGGAGCCATCGAGCTTTTGCGTGAGATTCACGACGCCACCGAGGTCCCTATACTGTTTCTGGCCACAATCGACCTGCAACATCGTATCGAACGCTCCGCCGATCCCGATCACGGTCAGGTTTACTCGCGCTTCGACATCGTCTATCCGCTCACCGAGAAGAACAACGTCAGCGCCGGCGGCAAACCCCTCTATACCAGCGAGGACATCAAACAGCTTTTCCAGCACCCTCCGATCCGTTTGTCCAGGGATGCCGGTCACTATCTGCAGGACGTGGCCAACGATCTTGGTCGCGGTTCGCTCAGACGATGCATCACCCTGTTGCGTAACGCCGTCAGGCGTGCCCGCAAACGGCAGGGCACGGACGATTCGGCACCGGTCACCGTGACCGCCGACGATCTCGCTTATACCGACCGGCGCCTCAAGCGGTCGGCCGCCGACAAGGCCACCGCCGTAGAGCGACTACAGCGCGTAGTCAGAGCCGCCAACGCGTAGTAAGGCAGGGTTGTTATGTCGAACCCCATGCACAAAAACCCCTTGAAGGCCCCCTGGCCTCCGGGCCAGAACTGGCGCGTCATCGACGGCGGCCCTCTCGGCGTGTTGTTTCAGTTGAAGCCCGGTGCCGCCACGCCGGCGAACCTGTACCTGCAGCTCGCCCGTCAGGCCACGACCCGCGCGTTTCGTTACGGAAAGGCCCCGTGCCTGAATTAACCATGATGCGTCACTGCCCACAATGCAATCAAGACACCGAGCACATCGAGGGCAGGAGCTTCTGGCTTGGCGACGCTCATGTCAACATGGGCGACGCCGGCCCACACTGCACAAAGTGTGTTACTCGCCTGGCATCAACCGCGATGCAGGCCAAGCCGCCCGACGCGCCCGGCCCCGCACCGGAGGACCGCGTCATGCCCTTCGGCAAGCACAAGGGCAAGACGCTCGGCCAGATCGCCGAACGCGATCTACTCTACGTTGACTGGCTCGCCGGCATCGGATTGCGGGATCATCGTTTGCAGCAGGCGGTCTGGCACATCTGTGCCGGCCGGAACCATGAGATACAGCGACTTATCGAGGAACGTGATGGCAGCGCCTGACCCAGCGCTTAACCCCAGGATCGCCGAGTGGAATCGCAAAGATGCAGATTGCCAGAGTGATCATTTACCGTATCGGTGGCGAGGTGACCTGGTCGAGCGAAGGCGAGGTAGACGTTATCTACAAGGACTACGACGCCGCCGAGAATCACGCCGTCGCCGTCGCTGCCATTGAGCGACTGGCCGGCGACCTCGAGCACGGCGACAGATGGCGAGGACTGTTTCCGAACTGAAAACTGACAACCGATGACTACTCTCCGCACAACACCCGGCTCCAGCACGCCGAAGCAGCGACAACGTCTCGTCATTCTCGGTCGCCGCAAAGGCCTCGACCTAAACGAGATCCGCAAGACGGTGGGCGGCTCGATCAAGCAGCTTTCCGCCAAGGGGGCCAGCGAGTGGATCGTCCGTTTCGGCGGCGGAACGCTGCCCAACCCGCCCGGCAAGAAGCCGAGCGTCTACAAAGGCAAGAAGCCCAAGCCCGGCGTCACCCGCATGATCACCGAAGACCAGATCGATCAGATCAAGCGGCTCTTGTTCGAGTGTTTCGACGGCCAGAGCCTTCGGGCCTGTGAGTGGCTCAAAAAGAACTTCAAGGTCGATCTCCCGGTCGAGCTCGCCACCGCCAAGCGTGCCGGCGAGGTGATTCGGGTCTTAAAGGAGATGTCCTCTCGAGGTAACTGACATGGGTGGAACCCTTCACAAGTATATCCCCGACGCCATCGCCGAGCTTTGGGGCATCAGCGACTTTCGTCCGCTCCAGCGCGAAGCCATCGAGGCCGACCTGGCCGGCCGCGATTCGCTCGTGGTCATGCCCACCGGCGGCGGCAAGTCGCTCTGTTTTCAGGGCCCGGCCATGACATCCCACCGCCTCGGCATGACCGTCGTCGTCTCGCCGCTGATCTCTCTGATGAAAGACCAGGTCGACGCCTTGGAGCAGCGCGGCATCTCCGCCGCCTTCTTGAACAGCCAGCAGCTTCCGCACCAGCAGGCCGAGATCGTCCAGCGGGCCAAGTTCGGCGACTTGCGATTGCTTTACGTCGCCCCGGAACGTCTCGACACGCCGGGTTTCCTGGCCATGTTGAAACGCCTACCCGTCGCCACTTTCGTTATCGACGAGGCCCACTGCATTTCCCAATGGGGCCACGACTTCCGCCCGGCCTATCTGCAGCTTGCGAACTTGCGCAAGCTGTTTCCCCGCGTTCCGATTCACGCTTTCACCGCCACGGCCACACCGCCCGTGCGCGCCGAGATCGCCGAGCGTCTCGGTCTGCGTCATCCCGTCGTCTTGGTTGGCGACTTCGACCGGCCCAACCTGTTTCTCCGCGTCGAAAGGCGCACGGACATCGATAAGCAGCTCCCCGACTACATTTGGGAGCGCCCGGCCGATCCGGGCATCGTCTATTGCGCCACTCGGGCCGAGACCGAGTTTCTCGCTCGGCGCCTGCGGGCTCGCCATATAAGCGCCGTTGCCTACCACGCCGGCATGGATCCCGGCCGCAGGTCTCGCGTGCAATGTGGGTTCATGAGCGGCGATTGCAAGGTTGTCGTTGCCACGATCGCTTTTGGCATGGGCATTGACAAGCCCGACGTGCGCTATGTCGTGCACACCTCGATGCCCAGCTCGATCGAGGTATACCACCAGGAGATCGGCCGGGCCGGCCGCGACGGTAAGCCTGCCGAGTGTGTGATTCTGTGGGATCCGAGCGACCGCGACCGCTGGTTTTCCCGCTTCGAGCTCGACGAGTCTGCCTGCATGGAGACTCTCGTCGAAAAGCGCCACCACGGCCCGCAGGAGAGCAAGTACATCGCCGTCAACTTGATGGCCGACTACTGCGAGGCCGATGAAGGCACCCACTGCCGGCACAGGCACCTGGTCGAGCATTTCGACCAACGCTTTGGCGTCGACGACTGCGGCGCCTGCGACATCTGCGTCCCCTCAGTCGTCAGTAACGTAGGGTCCGCCGTGCGGACCAACAAGGAGGCGCTATGACTTAAACAAACATCATCGGTTGGGTTGGGTTCGGTAGGGTTAGAGATGGCACGAACACGTATGAACAGAGTCAAGTCCCCTTGGGGGTTACACTTTTGTAGATAGGAGATCTTCTTATGAGTGACAGTGCATCAGATCCCGGTCGGTTTGGCCATGACAACGTGGATGCGTCCGTGGAGGGCAACGGTATCATCACGATTTCCTTTGATAGTCGTCGTACACTCGCCCGCGCCGGCGAGCTGAACTCGCAAGGCAAGGTCCGCAGTAGCGACCTGATAGCTAGCAGTCGCGGTTTCATCCGCGTGGGACCGTGCCGTATCTCCTTGAACGTCTTGCGAGCGTAGGCCAATGCCAGCTACCAACAAGACGCTACCCACTCGCCCACGCCAGCGACGCACGCGTGACCTCCTTCCGAGTACCCCCCAATGGCTCGCGTATCAGCACTCACGCATCGGTCGCCTTCTCCCGGAGGAGACCGCCAAAATGATACGTGCCATGCTCTCCAACATCGAGGAGGCCGACCAATACGCTGATGCCAATGAAGACGAGTACGGCTACACGGCTCTGGACGTCGCCGTCATGTTCGTCGACGTCCTCATCGATCACCTGCTCGAGGGCCATATCACCCCCGAGGCTGCTGGTTCAATGCTCGATGCGGTAATGTCACCACAACGTAGCCGCTCGGTTCATGCGAAACGTGACGTCAGCCTACCAGGTCCTTGGAACGCGAGGAATCACATCATGCGCGTGCTTCTCGATACGGTCCAGTTAATCGGCCACCAACGAGAGGCGTTGAGAGAGCGATGAGATCCGTGGCCTGCGACAACACCGCCGATGCCCCCTTCGCTGTGCAAGGCTCACCGTGTCATGGCTACGCCGTCATTGACGCCAACGGCATGGCCTGGGTGTCTTCGCTAACGCGTCCGGACGCAGAAGCTCGGTGCCGAGATCTGACCTTTGCCTACACACGAGGATGGAGAGCTGCTTTGCGTAGCAAGGAGCACATGCAGAAATGAGTAACGAAGACAGCAGTCAGGTTGACGGCGCATGGGCCATCGTCGAGCTCTTCGGTCATCGTAGAGTGGCGGGCACAGTACACGAGGTCACGATTGCCGGGGCGCCCATGTTGCGGATTGACGTGTTCGAGGGCGACGCCAAGTCCCCGAGCTTCACCGAGTATAAGAACGCCCAGGGCGCTGTTTACGGGATCGTCCCGACCACAGAGGATCTGTGCCGCCGCTTCTCGGCAGCCCACAAGCCGCAGCCGGTCGCAGCGTACGAGTTGCCGAAGCTCCCACCGATTGTCCGCGTCTGCACGGATTGCGGAACCGCTCTTGACGAAGAGGAGCAACGGGCATGCGACGCGCGTGGAATGTCAGACTACTGCGACGAGTGCCTCTGCCTGACGCGGAAGCACGTAGCCGGAGACTGAAACATGAAACCTCTACTGATTCTGACTGCTCTGCTGGTTTTGCTGCCCCATGAATCAACGACCACCACGACGACCACAACAACCACCGTCGTCACCGAATCGCCGACGCCTCTGCCGCTCACGATTTCGACTGTCCAGCCGGCTGGCTGCTGCTTCGTCATCACCGGCGAGATGTTCGACTCCAACGGCACGAAGCACGCCAGCCTGGAGGTCATGGTCCACATCGTGGGCGATCGAGACAGTGACGGCGATTGCGACCTGGCCGACATCGCCATGTGGATGAACGGGCCGAGGACTACGTGGGTATGGGCCGTAACACCCTCGCCGGGCTTGTCCGTCGTGCGCTACCGGCTGACCCCGCTTGGCATGTGGGCCCTGCTGGCTAAGCAAATGACCGGCCCCATGGGAACTGACCACGGATAACTGACAACCGATGACTTCTTCACTCCCCATCCAATCGCCCGTTGAACCCGCTTCGGACCCCGTTCGAACGCCCGACCTCGAGCTCTGCGGCGTCAAGGTTTTCGTCGATCGCGACGGCGACCACGTCACCGGTAAGGTGGCCTTTCCCCACGTCGTCGGCGGAGATCTCGACCAGGCCGCCAGGGCCTATCGTGAGGGCACCCGCGTCACCGGCCGAACCGAGTGCCCCATCGACTATCGCTCCACACGCCCAAGCGATCATCCTTCATCCTTCACCCTTCATCCTTCCGACGCCCGCACCCAGCTCAAGCTTTCTCTCGTTCGCCGCTACCTACAGGTTTGCGCTAACGCTCCGAACGTCCCCAAGCTCACCCACGCTCGTTCTGTGGTAACCTCGGCCAAAGCAGAAGGCGCCAAACGTATCAGCGTCCGTTCGCTTCAATCGTGGGCTGCCAAGTATGACCGAGAGGGCGAAGCCGCCCTGCGTGACAGCTACACAAGGCCTACGCCGAAGGTTCCAACCTTCGACATTGATCACGCCAAACACGCCTTGCTCGTGTGCGCCTGGTGGTCTTATCGCATCGGCAACGTGGATGTGATCGACACCAGGATGATGGCCCTCGCCGTTCGGTTGTTCAGCGACGACTACAAGGTCGCCGACCTGATCGCCACCATCGACTGTTACTATTCCTACCCCTGCAACCGAGAGCGTTACCCCTTCAAGCCTTTTACCCGGTGGGTAGTCTACGCCCTCCGTGACTGGCTCTTGCGTGCCGCCGACGCCGCCGACTATCGGCAGTACATTGCCCAGGGCCGCAGAGAGCGGACCCCGCTCCAGGCCGTCGCTCGGCCACGCAACCAGCGATCGACTTCCGCTACCGCCACGCGAAAACAGCAGGCGGCCGACTTCCGCACCCGCGCCGAGATCGCCAACCTCGCCGGCCCGTCCGAACCGCCCGCCGGCGACGAGGCCACCGACACCATCGCCCTGGCCCTTGCCGGCCTGGAAGATCAATGGCGTGGCATGCTTCTCCGCGCCGCCGGCCGCCCTGCGTCCTCCGTCACTCGCCAGGCCATCGAGGAGGCCGCCGCCACGCTGCCCTTATGGTGGGACCACATGCCCACCTCGATCACTCACAACATCGACGCCTGTGTCGACCAGTGGTCTCGCGACCATCCCACGGCCAACGACCTGGCCGCCAACGCCCGCCGTTTCCGGATGTTTTTGCCCCACCTTCGCGACACCAAAACCGCCGGTTTCACCCGCCTCCCCATCGCCGCCCCGAACCCCCATTGTTCCGATTCCGACCGATCGGGGACGTCCGTTGCTTGTCCGATGTCCGTTGCTCCAGGTTCTGCGCTGACGCACGTAACTCCTTGTCACCACAGCACTTACAGCAACGGACAGGTTCTGCGCTCGGCCCGATAACCGGCCCGTTTCGGCCTGCGCAGCGCAGAACCTCAAAACCCCGGTTGTTGCCGTAACCCCTTATCTGACAAGCACTTACGAGCATCGGACGTCTGCGCAAAACCTTGGTAGTCCGCAGACTTGATCGCCCCCATTGCCACAGCCT
>Ga0180438_10012598_pt1 | contig 10038 bp, 9 predicted proteins | sample SS_ome_12_FD_132455 | JGI IMG/M metagenome (GOLD analysis project Ga0180438, IMG submission 132455) | Hypersaline lake sediment archaeal communities from the Salton Sea, California, USA - SS_3_D_2 metaG | ecosystem: Environmental > Aquatic > Non-marine Saline and Alkaline > Hypersaline >...
CATCTCAAAAACCGTGTCTGTATCCTGGATGATCTCTCTTGTCAATGTGTGCTGGGATATGGGATTCGGGGATTTAAAAAATGCGGCCAGTGTGGCAAGGTCCCGTTTTTCCAGTCTTTGAGCATACCCTTCCACACGCTTTCTCATAGCGTCTGCAGATGCCTCTTTGAAAACTTCCATTCCCGCTCGATCAGCGACCTCGCTCATAAGAGGGATAAAAAGATTTCCATAGGTGAGCTTGAAGACCTGCTCGTAGGTCATTCCCGAATCTTCCTGGAATTTATGCTTGGCCTTTTGAGTGTTTTCCTCTTGGGGCGAGCGGAGCATGGCCAAAAGCCCTCCGCTCCCAAAACAGACGAGCGAACCGGTTGTTGCCAAACACCTTACAAATTCTCTTCGGTCCAAAATACATCCCGAGATTTTTTCAATCATCTTTGTCCTCCAAAAAATTTTTTCGTGATCACACATCCAATATGAGTCCTGTCCGTCACGAAGTAAATGGGAAGAAATTATCTATTTTTCAGATAGTAAAATTTTCCCACTTCCTTTCCTCTGGAACGAGCTTGCTTTCTTCGGGAGTTTTTTTTATGTTTATGAACGAAACGGGATTTTATATTTGTCGTATTTATAAATAAGCGGAAAAATGATGTTACATCTCGTATTGCTTGTCATGCTTTTAGCGCTTATTCTAGGGACATGGGCTGCGGTCTATGCCTTTCAGTTTTACAAGGTCTACGGACATTCCTTTTTGCGTTTTCTTGTCCGCTACATTTTTTTCCTGAACCTGGCTGTTTTTCTCTTCCTCATCACCAAGTATCTTTACCTGAACTTTCCTGATTCGATCTTCACCGATCCCAAATCCGTCTTTTACACCATTGTATTTCTCGTCGCCACCCTCGTTGAGATCGGATTGATTCATTCATTTGTCTCTGTCGCTCTAGGACTCAAGGGCGTTGAAGATTCCGTTAAGCTAAACCGGCTTTTTGTCGCAGGGCTTATACTCGTCGGGATCTGTTATATCGTCGGGATCACCACGTATATGAACACCGGTTCCAACACATGGATTTTGACGCTGTACAGGAGCGTCGTAACAGTAGCGATGATCGCCATTATGACTGCTAACATCAGCCTCCTCATCCAAAGAAAGACTGAAAACAATAACAGCAAGTTAAAGTCCAATCGCGCTTTCGGATGGTTCAATCTTGTGGGATACGTCGTATTTTTCGGTTCGTCCGTCCTTTCGGAATCGGCCGGTCTGTATGTCTCTGCGACTTCACTTCTCTTTTTGAATTCAATACCGATTGTCTGGCTAAAGAAATTTTTTGTGCGGGATTTTTTGAAACTTTCGACGGATAACAACCTGCAGTTTTTGGATGTTACGTTGCAGAATCATCAGATCTCTAACAGAGAGCGCGAGATCATGGAACTCATCCTGCAGGGCAAAAGCAACAAGGAGATCGAGGATATGCTTTTCATCTCCTACAACACAGTCAAAAACCACATTTACAACCTCTACCAGAAATTAGGCGTTAAAAGCAGGGGACAGCTGATCAACTTTATCCTCGAATCCCGCAGACAAATGGAACGGTAATCGAATCCCCTATTTAAATCCAAGATCCCCGCATCGGATGTTTCTGTGGTTGTTTTTTGCTGATTCAAGGCGTAGACTATCTTGAACCTATTGATTTTGATGCTCTTGGTGACTTGTGCTTCACGTGGAGAATATCTAAACGAAAGCCTATCGGCTTATTCCTCTAAAAAGGCATCTTTGAGCAGCTTGCTTTGGCGGGTGAATGCGACCCGGGGGCTCCGTGTCTCGTGCATCAGAGAAATTTCTTGGGTAAGAAGCCGGGCGATGTACATAACGTATGTGGCTGCCTTCTTGGATTCCCTCTGAAATAGGGGATGGTCGCGGTTGACGTAGACCACATTGCCCTCGGAGAAGCATTCGGGGCCCGATTCGCCGAAAAAATCAAGACAGACCGAAACGCTGCTCTCTCCCATCCTCATTCTTCGGACGATGGCATTCGGTGTCATCTTTTTGACCAGCGGATGACGGCGCTTTTTTTTCTTTGGGGAAGACCCGGCAGCTCCGGAAGGCTTGACCTCAACTTCCCTGCTCTTTTTTCCTTCTCCCTTCTCTCCGGAAAATACAGCGCCGGTGCCCATATCCTGATCGTTGCCGTATGGTATCGGCCCGAAAGGGGAAAGATCGGGATTTAGCGACAGCGACCTGTGAATCCGGTTCAAGGCCTCCTTGACGGTCCGCCCGGCCCTTCTGTCCTCCCTGCGATCTGCTTCCCTGCCAAGCGTTTTTTTGACCACAGCAATGATTTTCTCCATGATTTTCAGAAAAGCCCTGTATTCCGGCGTATCGACCACGAAGTTGGTCCTATCGCTGGTTATTGGGAGAAAGTCGGCGTTTATTTCGCCCCGGATGCGGGATATCACCTTGCCCCACGTCTCCATGCCGAAAAGCGCTTTTTTAACTGTCACGCCTTTGACTTTGATATCGATACCCAGTTCCTGCATGGAGGCCATAGAGGCGGGCACAATGATGATCTCTCCTGAGACGGGGCCGAAGTCGGTCCCCTCCAGCACAGGGATTCTCTTTCCCGAGAGACTCCGGGGGTAGAGGCGGTGGCGGTTGAGAAAAACTTCGAAGTGGGGAGCTTTGAGCGGAACTCCTTCGATCAATTTTTTCTCCACATCCTCCAAGTCGAACGTCTTTGAAAGTTGTGTGAGGATGACTGTGGTTCCATCCCCTCTCTCAGGATCGACTTCCAGGATTTCGAGCGGCAGGTGCCAGGTGTGCTTAGAATCCTCCCAGCTTCGTTTATCGAATACGACCCTGGCCGCAAATCCCTTGTTTTGGGTAATCACGGCAAACCGGGCAGCCGCTGCCAGTGATGCGAACTTTCCGATTCCGAACTGGCCGATCCGGGGACGGCCGAACCGGGGTGAGCGCGTATGGATCACCTTCTCGTCCGATCCGATCACAAAGTACTGTTTCAGCCCTTCCAGGTCCATACCAGTCCCGTTATCTCTGATTTCCACTTTGTCCGGGGAGATATCGACATAGACTTTAGTGGCGTCTGCATCATAGGCGTTGTTGACCAGCTCCCGGAGCAGCTCAACGCTTTCGGTGTACAAACGCTCGCCGATTGTCACGATGTGTCTTTTGTCGACCGTGACCTCAAGTTCTCTTTTTTCCTTGATTTCCATATTCTTAACCTTTATTTAGCCTATATTAAATCTCTATCATCACGATTTTCAAGATTTCTTGCAACTTTCAGCATGCGTTTCTGGCTTCAGATCAATTGACGTGAGCCAAATAAAGGAAAATATCGTAATTAAGGAGCTTTACCTGGGAGTACATTTTCCGAACCATTTTTATTTCCAGACTTTTTTGAACCGAACAAATCTATCGATATGCTGCGCAACCGTTTTCGGGTATGCCCGGACAAACGCATACAGCTCTTTTCCGAGCTTCAGAAGAAGTCCTTTCTGCACGAGACGCTGGGCGGCCCGCCGCATCGATGAAATCGGCAACCCTGAAAGACGCATCAATTCTCTCAGGCTGTAGATGGTTTTTCCCGTACGAAAAATTCGTGTCCAGTCTGTCTGGGTGAAAGCAGCTGTCGTGAATTTCGCCCCTCTGATTGGATAAAGCCAACAGCCGAACTCAGGATGGACAATGCTGTATCTACGTACGGGGGACGGCACATTGTTGCCCGGACGCACTTCATATCGGAGTTCCAGCAGTGGCGCCTCCTCCCATGCCTTTTCATCCAGAGCCGCGCAAATTTCGATCCCCGAATTTATTTGGGGCACAGAACAAGGATCCTCGGCTGTTCCTGATCCTTTGTTCCAGTGGATGCTTTCTTTTCCGGATGTGATGACGGGATAGAGAAGAATGCCTAATAAACCCAAACAACAAACAGCTGTTACGACCCGTTGTTTTATTTATGCCACCTTTGCGATTACGAGATTTAAAAACAATTTCCTGGTTATTCAGACTTATTTATCAGTTTTTATGTCAGTTTTTCTCTCTCCATATATATACGAATTGAACTCTGATTTGTTGCCAATTTTGATGCCAATACCTGTTGGCTGTTGCAGCCCGATTAAAGTATTCCCTCTTCATCGCCAGCTCGATCTAGAATCCTTCTTTTATCAATTTCGTTTGTGAACTTTGGTTTCATGATATATGATAGGTTGTTTTCATTTGAAATCATCCTGGAGGTCCTTATTATGACGCCATTTCATTCATTGGATAGACGGAGTTTCCTCCAACATTCCCTTGCGGGTGCGGCCGGTCTTGGCCTGGGCATTCCTAAGCTCGGTGACAAACCCTGTTTCGACCTAAACAGGATCTTCACATCCCTTCGGGAAGGAACCGACGCCAAAAAAATAGGCATTATCATCTGCGGCCGCTATGAATCCTGTGGCGGTGGGAAATGTCTGCGCTCCATCCGTGAACGGGTCGGCGGCTTCGCCCGTTACCCCAAAGAAATGCCTATCGAACTGGTGGGCTTCGGGCAATGCGGCGGTTGCCCAGGAGTGAATGTGGAGTACGTGCCTGCAGAGATGCAGAAAAACGGTGCCGAGGTCATCCATTTGGCAACAGGCTTCGTGGTCGGCTATCCCCCCTGTCCTTCTACCCTTTATTTCAAGGACTTTATCGAAAGCTATTATCAGCTACCGGTTGTTGTCGGAACCCATCCAATTCCGCTCAAATACCTCAATGCCCACGAGCAGCTATCCTCGCTTCCCGATCTCAAAAAACAGGCGGAATACCTGCTTAAAGAAAGCAGGGCTGTGATGAAAGCGTACAATTAACAGGGATTGACTTACAAATCCTTCCTGGGCAGATTCCTCCCAGACCTGTCTCATATTTCAGACGCAAATTTTCAGAACAGCAGTTGGCCCTGGATGATGGCCGTATTTGCCCAATCATCAACTCCGTTCACTTTTTCGGTCCCGAACTGAAACTTGATGTTGACATTGTGACCATGGATCCACCAGTTCAGGCCGGCCAGAATGGCACTGCGCTTGCCAGCATCGCCTTCACTCGGAAAATACCACTCAAAGGCAATGAGAGGTTCGATTTTATCGAATCTGTATCCAAAATCAGCCCAAAGTCCGTGGCCTTCAGGTATCGCACCTCCGGCGCTAAAACTGTAAAAATTCAGTGTGCTGACGATTCCATTTTTCCCCATGGGAATATCTGCGAACGCGTCAAAGGCAAAGGCCGAGTAGAGGCTTTCTCCGTCCTCTCCGCCCACACCTGGCTGGATATCAAAACTCACGCCGAAAGTGAGAATTTTTTGGGCACCGAGGTATGTACCTGCCCAGAAATAGCCAGGCTCTGGATCAAAGACATTGTAGGCAACGCGGCCGACAAGGCGCAGGTTGTCGTTTTTATTTATGGGCTCAACTGGAGTCGTGGCATCGGGATCTCTAGGGATATACTCTATGCCATCTAAAAGGGCGACGCGATAGTCCATTTTGTTCTCTATGCAAATTAACATATCTATTTTTAACTTCCCTGAGAGCAATTGAAAACGATATGAGAAAAGCAAATAAAAGCGCAAAAAAAAATTTTAGGATCTTTATGTGATTGAATAATGAAAACGATCAGCAAAGTGGATAGGAATGTTTCAATTATTGTAATTTGAAGAGGAAGCGTCGCTTTGTATTCCCTTTTATGAAAATACATCCATAAGCTCCAAAAAGAGAGGGCTGCCATCATCGCAAAAAAAGGAATCACGGGAATCACATACCGGGGCTCTTTATGAGGAAACAGGTTGAGCGTCGCTAATGGTACAACTCCCCATAAAAAAGGATATTTCAATTTATATTTTGCGGAATAGAGAGCAAGAGAGATGAACAAGAAGTTCAGCCAGAACCCAAAATGAGTAACATAAAAGTAAAATGGCTCAAATCCTCTTGATGACAATTTATGAACGAATGTGAATTCGAACAAATTTTTAAGACTATAAAAAGGCTCACCCCAGTAAAGTTTGTCACTCAATCCGTTTATGAAAATGAAGAACACTGCAAATGAAAGCAAAAAAAAGAAATAGTGCCAAATTCGCTTCTCCAACAAAAGAAAAAGAACCGCGGGAACTTCGAATATCAATTCACTGTAGCGGATGGACACACCTATGGCTAATGCAAAACCTCCCAACCAAATCGGATTGAAGCCTTTTCGCGCTTTTAAAATAATTAGCCACACACACACAAGGATGAACGTAGAGGCGACAGTGCGCGCAATTCAGAGCTTGCAAAAGTGGCGTGCATTTTACTTATGGCTAAAAAAACTGATATGATCCCGATTGGAATATTATTAAACGTGCTCGCAACAATTTTATATACTAAATAAAGATTAACTGCCGAATAAAATACGACAACCATCCTGCCTGCAAAAATAAGGTCAGCGGGATTTTGGATTTTTAGATTGAACAGAAATGCCTGCACTGGATAGATAAACACCATCGGAAAGAAGGGACTTCTAAGGTTCCAAGCTTTCCGGTGCCAATTGAATAGATGAGAAAATGTCATCTCATGAATTTCCACATCATCTCCACTAAAAAATCCAAAATAAAAATAGGAATTGAGGATTTTGATTATTGTGGAAACCGCAATAATCACAACGACGATCTGAATTGCCTGTCTATGGTCAAGACTTTTTAAAAAGTCATGAACTGTGGAAAACAGAGCTTTTGCTTTTAAATTTGCATTAGAAAAGGTCGCTTTTGGAATCCCAAAGAAAGGAAGTCTTTCATTTAAGAAAAAACGAAGAACCAGAAATAAGAAAAGAGCTGCTAGTAATGATGCAGAATGATCGAATTTTACTTCAAGGCCTGCAAAATGATAGGCGCCTCCTCCCGAGATTATTTTAAAGACTATGCAAAATGCGGTAAATAAAACAATGCCATCTATGAACTGAGAAAAAAATTTGTTAAATATCTTTCCTAATTATTGTCTCTCTATGTTTTCGATCTCTTGCCTCTATCTTATCGAGGTGCTCCATTATTCTCATTGCGAGTATGAACATTTTTTCTATTTCCCTCCCGGCGTTTGGCATGACACGATGGACAGAATCCGCGTGTCTTGCAGGAAAACATCAACAGCCGCTCTTCCCCACAGTCAGGACACCGGATGCGGGCAAAGCCACACATCGAATTGCCGCAGTCCAGATACTTCTCGACCACATCTTGGACTACCGGGCGGAAGTACCCGTACTCCTTCTCGAAACGATCCTCATATTCCCGGAGGAACCGCTCGAAATAATAGAAGAAGACCCGGTAAAACACCGAGTGTTCTGGATGATGTTGCTTCTGATTATTTGAGTCTCTTTTATAACTCAGCTAAATATTCAAGATTCCATGGATCAACCAATCCCAAAACCCCATTTAAATTTCTTCAATTCGAGTCTTAAAGACATATTTGTGTTTGTAGCAGTCGTACCCCTGCATAAGTGTTTTGTCCCGGATGAGCTATATGTTAGGATTAAATGCTTCTGCCATTTTTAATTAACTTTATCCTCGAATCCCGCAAACAGAACGAGCGATAGTTGGGTCTCCGCTGTGAATCCGGAACATCTACATTAAATGTTCTTGGTTTCGTTCGATCAATTGAACTGTAGATTATGAAATTCAGTCATTTTCATTGGATTTATAACTCTGTGTTATAAGATTCGAATGCGCTCAGATCTATGAGCTTCGGGTCTTTAGATGCTTCGCCAGTCTTTTAGAAAGGGCCACGATGGTGAGAGTAGGCGGCATCCCAAGAGGGGAGGGAAAAACGCTGGCATCGCTGACGAAAACTCCTTCGATCTCCGTCTCCTGATTGACGTCGACGATCTCGCCGATAGCTGCCGTACAGCACGGGTGGCCAGACTCATAGACTCCGCGAAATATCGTTTTGGGATCAGCCCCTGCGGCGATCAGGATCTTTGAGTTGATCTCGAAAGCTTCATCTATCTTCGCTTGATCTTTATCGGTCAGACCTTTCGAAACTATCCCATCGTTGAGCACCTCACCGGTTCGTTCATCCCGAATCTTTGTCATCATTCCGATGAGATGATTTGCATCGATAGTTTTGGATTTTAAAAACATCTGCGCTTCCTGGAGCTTACCCAGCTTTTCTGGATATTTCCCATCGATATCTCTCTGGATAAAGAAAGGAATATACATGTAAGGAGCAGGGAAGAGCTCCCGCTCTTCGATCATCTGCTCCAAATAAGTTGCCATAACGATCTCTCCCTGCATTCCGACATCCTCTGTGTAGCCATAAGTGGTCTGGAAGATATCATTGGCCAATCCTTTTCCTGCATCTATTATTCCGGAATTTTGCAGGATTATGGGTGTTCCCAAGGCACCGGCTGACAGGATGACCTTTTCCGCTTCGATCTCGATCTCCTGGCCTTTTTGGATGGCGGTGATTCCGGTCACTTTGCCACTCTTGTGATCGATCCATTTCACTTCCGTCTCGAGCAGCAACTCTGCACCGTTGGCCATGGCTTCATCGATAAAATCAAGACTTGTCCATTTGGCACCCGTGGGACATCCGAACATGCACAAGCCGCAATTAATACACTTCGTAAAGTCTACACTCCTCGGCGTCGGTATCATTTCCCAGCCGAGAGACTCGGCGGCATCGTTTATTCTCTTTGTCCCTTGCCCCATAAATTCCTCTGGCGTGGGATTCACGCGCAGATCGATGCGCGCTGATTCCAGCTCTTCGGCAAGGTCGATACCCCATTCGTCCATAATCTTTTCCGGAGGAGTCGCTGCGCCTCCCATATTTACGTAAGAACTCCCTCCTAAGATCCTTGCCCGTCCTATCCATACATCGCCGTCGCTGCGTAAAGGACGCTTGTCCTTACCCATGAAGGCCTTTCTTGTAACTTTCATGAAGCCTGTTTTGTCGAGGCGTGGGCCGAACTCCACTATTAGAAGGCTTCGTTTTCCATCGGAGAGTTCCTTCGCCACAGTCCCTCCGCCGGGCCCTGTCCCTACGATGATGTAATCATAGACCTTTTTTGAAAACATGCTCTCCTCTTATTCCTCTGTCAACATGCTTTTGAAGTTGTTTTATCAGCCATAACTATCTTAATAATCCCAACCTTTTCTAAAAAGAGTATCAAGGAATTTTGTTCGAGTCAAAAGGAAAGCTCTCCACGCGAGCAAGTCGATTGAAGAAGCGCTGCCTTTGGGAAACCTAACAAAGTTTGCATTTTGTGGAATGCGGTTTATACTGTTCATATGCATGGCACGAATCATACGGCATCTTTGAAGAAGGCATGAGCGGGTCGGAGTGAGAAAATTTGTCTTTGTTATTCTTTTAACCCTGAACTTGATCTTTATCGGAAATAACACACTCCTGTCAATCCCTGATCATGAAAACGGGTTTCAAGCGAAAGAGCAGCACGAAGTCACCGTCACTCTCAAACTCATCCAGGTCTATGTCACGGATAAGGATGGGAAACCAGCCATGGACTTGGAGCTCAAAGATTTTGATCTTTTCGATAACGGGGAGAGAAAAGACCTCACAGAGTTCGAGAAGTATACGCTGACTCTACCTCCACCTGCAAAAAAAGAAGAGAAACCTTTAGATCGCCTGTACAAACCCACTCCGCCTGAAGAACTCCAGCCTGCACAAGAGATGAACCGGAGGTTCTTTTTTTTCTTCGATTTTGCCTTCAACAACAGGAAGGGGATCAAACATTCCAGAGATGCGGCCCTCCATTTCATCGACACGAAACTCCATCCCACCGATGAAATAGGACTGATGTCTTACTCGCTTCTCAACAGTTTGTGTCTCCATGAGTTTTTAACCACGAACCATCAGAAAGTGAGAGATGCCATCGCAGAGATAGGTGTAGAAAAAGTGCTGGGCTACGCGAACAATGTCGAGGAGCAGTTCTGGAGAAACACCTTGAAGCTTTCCGCTCCAGATGCCAGCGAATACCACCAGCCTTTGGATGCCATGAAATTCACGGGAGATGCGCAGTTTCAGAAGATGCGG
>Ga0180438_10012599_pt1 | contig 10038 bp, 7 predicted proteins | sample SS_ome_12_FD_132455 | JGI IMG/M metagenome (GOLD analysis project Ga0180438, IMG submission 132455) | Hypersaline lake sediment archaeal communities from the Salton Sea, California, USA - SS_3_D_2 metaG | ecosystem: Environmental > Aquatic > Non-marine Saline and Alkaline > Hypersaline >...
TCAGACGATTACAGAGAAAATGAAAATGGAAAAAAGAGAAAAGGAGATCTTCTTAGAGATCCATCAGGGCCTTCCTCGGGAGGGGCCGGGAGGGAATGATTACACGCGCAAAGCATTCGCCATGCTTCCCAAGTTGGAGAGACCGAAAATTCTGGATATCGGATGTGGACCCGGAGTTCAGACCGTGGAACTCGCAAGAATAAGCGGAGGCTGTGTGATCGGTCTGGACAATCATCAGCCTTATTTGGAGGTCCTGGAGGAGAAGATAGAAAAAGCCGGGTTATCCTCACGCGTAAAAGCCAAGAGCGGATCCATGTTCGCCATGGATTTTCCGGAGGAGAGCTTCGATATTCTATGGGCGGAAGCGTCTATTTACATCATCGGTTTTGAGCGAGGGCTCAGGGAATGGCGAAAGTTTATCAAATCCCATGGTTTTTGCGTCGTCAATGAGATGAATTGGCTGAAGCCAAATCCTCCCAAAGAAATTCTCGACTATTGGAAAAGGATGTATCCGGGAATAACGACCATTCCCGGCAATCTGAAGTTTATTGTGCAAAGCGGTTACCATGTCCTCGACCATTTTCCCTTGCCCGAGGATGCCTGGTTGGACGAGTATTACCATCCTCTCGAAAGGCGTTTGGATCTACTCAGGGCGAAGTATAAAGACGATCAGGAAGCACTTAAATTAATCGATTCCGAGCAAGAAGAGATCGATCTCTACAGGAAATACTCCGAGTGGTATGGCTATGTGTTTTATGTGATGCAGAAGAGCTGAAACATTTTTCTAGGATTTGACATTGGCGATTCAATGCGATAGATCCGCTAATTTCATTTTTGCCAGCAGGTCATCGAATCTCGGGTCATGCCTCAATTCGGGCGCAAAAAAATCCGTGTAGACAAGTATGAATGGCATCAAAAGATCTCGTTTCTCGTAGGCTTTATCGAAAAACTCGAAGGCTCTATCGAAATATCCGAGGCCAGCGGCCTGCCAAGCTAGAGCAGTGAATGAAGTCATCGTTTTTTCCATCTCTTCGAGCTGCTTTGCGAACGTTTGGTTCGCTTTTTCCTTGTCACCCTTTTTCAGATAAGCCAGCGTCAAAAATCCCTCGGCCCATCCCGGATAGACGCCGAATTTTTCGCTTTTCTTCAAAGTTTCGATCGCAGTTTCTAGCTCTCCTTCCAACGTATAAGCAGCTCCGGCATGGAAGTAGGCCAGCCCGAGCTCGGGATCGATCTCCCGGGCCTTCGCAAACTCCTGGATGGCATCATCGTACCGGCCTGCGCCCGTATGAATCCCCACGGACCAGGCATAGTAAAGAGGCATAAGGGGATCGAGGCTAATCGTTTTCTTCACAGCCTTGATGGCCTCGTCGAAACGTCTTTGACTGAGCAGATACCAGCTAAAAACGCCGTGGGAGAATGCATCGCCCGGATTGAGTTCGAGAACCCGGTTTATACTTTTCTCGGTTGCCTCCCAATCCCAATCGAACCAAAAGCGCATGACGGCCGCTTGTGCATGTGCTTCGGCCAGATCTTTATCTAAACTCAAGGCCTTCTGAAGCGAGGCTCTGGCTTTCGGCTGCACTTCGGATTGAGGGGCGAGATTCATCACACCAAGATTCCCGTAGATCTGAGCCATTCCTGCGTATGCCAGGGCAAAATTCGGGTCCCTCTCGAGGGCTTCCCGGAAAAAATTAAGGGCTTTTTTGAGGGATTCGATGTTCGGCCTTGCGGCAAAATAAAGCCCCTTGAGGTATAAGTTGTAGGCCTCGGGATCGTCGGTCGATCTTTTTTTAAGAGCGGTTTTCTCTCCAACGCGGAGTGTGACCTTGAGGCTTTCCACGATCGCCAGGGAGATCTCATCTTGTATGGCGAAAACGTCGGCTGTATCCCTTTCGAACCGCTCCGACCAGAGATGATAACCATCTTCGATGTTGATGAGCTGGGCGGTGATACGCAATCGGCCGCCTGCCTTACGGACGCTCCCTTCGAGAATGGTCTTTACGTTCAATGTATGGCCGATATCCCTGATGTCCTGGTTCTTCCCTTTAAAGGCAAAAGCCGATGTTCGGGAAACGACATGGAGTCCCTGGATGCGACTCAGGGCATGGATGAGCTCTTCGGCGATTCCTTCTGCAAAATAGTCCTGATCTTTCTCCGGACTCATGTCGGCGAAGGGAAGGACGGCGATGGAAGGCGTTTCTTTTTTTGAAGTATGCGATGGGGTGATACCGATATCTTCAAGGTTTACGGACTTGAGGTCTCCGATCAATCGCCCGGCGTCGGGATACCTGTTCCTCGGATCTTTCTGGAGGCATTTTGCTAAGATCTTTTCGAGCTTGACCGGAACGTCATCTCTTATCGCCGTAACGGGCTTTGGATCCTCGTTAACAATGGCGTGAAGAATCGCCTGCTCATTTCCTTCCTGGAAAGGACCTCGGCCCGCCAGCATTTCGAAGAGCAGGCATCCGAAGGACCAGATATCTGTGCGGACATCGATCTTTTTTCCCATGGCCTGCTCGGGTGACATATAGGCGACCGTTCCCATAACGGCAGATGTTTTGGTGATATCCCCGGCGCTCTCCAGTTTGGCCAATCCGAAATCCATGATTTTGACCTGGCCCTTATCGGTGAGCATGATGTTGGCGGGTTTGATGTCGCGATGGATGATCCCTTTGCAATGCGCTTCCTCCAGTCCCTCGGCAACCTGAGTGGCGATCTCTATGGCCTCATCGATTGCGACCGGCTGTTTTGCGATTTTTTCTTTGAGAGTTTTTCCGCCGATATAGGCCATGGCGATATAGGTCTGACCTTCGTACTCCTCGACTTCATAGATCGTACAGATATTCGGATGGTCGAGGGCCGCTGCGGCCTGTGCCTCCCGGATAAACCGCGTGCGGGCTTCCGTCGAGTGCATAAATTCGGGTGGCAGAAACTTCAAAGCGACAAGGCGTTTGAGTTTTATATCTTCGGCTTTGAGCACTACTCCCATGCCGCCCCGTCCGATCTCAGCGAAGACCCTGTACTTATTGGCAAAAAGGGTTCCCTCTTTGGGTGTCTGGAAAGGCGAGCGGATGGTTTTTGTCGGAAATTCTGCTTTTATTGATATCAATGGAGCCCCACAATTCCCACAAAAACGTGAGGTATCTGGATTGTCAGCTTGGCATCGGGGGCATTTCATGAGAGATTTCCCAACCGAGTCCATAATATGCCAAACAGGATCAAAACTCAATGCCATCCCACCATTTTCAGGTGGGCGGAGAAATACTTCTATAACCTTTGATGAAATTTTGTGCAGGATTGAGCTTCGAGCTTATCCCTTTTTAGATTTTTTTTCAGCGTTTCTCCACTCTTTGAGGCTTTTGCCCATATTTTCGAGCACCGGTTTGACCGAGGCACTCCAATCTTTCATCCGTTTGGAAAATTCGCTGCTCGGCCCTTTGACCACGCCGCCCAGTTCTCTCAGTTTGGCACTCAGCTCTTCCAGAGATGGCTCGATAGCTTTGTCGAAATCCGTGAATTTTTCTTCCGCCTTATCGATGTGCGGCTTGATCTCCCGACCGAGTTCCTTGATTTTATCCCCGATCTCCTCGAAGATGTCTTTTTCTTTTTTAGTCATTTTCCTGCCCTTATTTTGTTCTTTTGATTATACCACGTGCTGAATTTATATAAAATTTTTAGTAAAACGCATGATTAAAAGAACTCGATCCCCGCGATAATCAATGGGGATGTATCGCCGGAATCGATATGTTTCCCGCTGTCGAAGATCCGTGTGAGGCCAGCTCCAATGATCAATGAGGCTTTTTTGGATAACGGGATGCCGAGCATGATACGGGCTTCCAGCATGTGTTGGTCGGATTCGTGCTCGCTCTTTTTAAATAAAGGTTTATTATCCCTGTATCGGTATCCGATATCCGGATTCAGTGTGAGATGACCTGTGGGGAACGACATCCCATAATGAAATCCATACGTTGCGGATCCGCCGATATTATCATTAAGATTCCCCACCCCCAGGGTAAGCAGGGAAAAAAAGTTGTTGATCTGGAACTTGGCGCCCCCTGTCACGGCCACATGGCTTCCTATCCAGACAATCCCCCGAATTCTTCCATTTTGGGCAATATTCACGGGCCCGATGGGCAATCCTGAGTTTATCTCTTTTGTGTAATTCACAAGGCCCAGTTGGAATCCCCCAGAATTACCAGCCACATTGGCAATTCCCACCTGGACTCCGGATGAATTCCCTGCGATGTTGAATGCGGCCAACTGGATTCCATTGAGAGATTCGCCAGCGATGTTGAAGAGACCCGCAGCCTGGACCCCTTCCATCTTTTCGCCAGCGATGTTGAAGAGACCCACTGTTTGAAGTCCGGTATAGCTTTTTCCGGTGATGTTGAAGCCGGCGCTGGCCTGAATCCCCGAAAAATTTTCCCCAACAATATTAAAAAGTCCCGCTGCCTGGACTATGGAGCCGTTTTTGCCAGCGATGTTCAAAAGAGCGGCACATTGAATTCCTGAAAAACTCTCGCCGATGATGTTTGCGAGGCCTGTCGCTTGGAACCCTGTGAAGCTTTCACCGACGATATTCGAGAGCAAAGAGACCTGAGCACCCTGACCCCTTTCTCCCACGATGGAGGCAAGGCCGCAAATCTGTACACCTTCCAGATCGTGGGATATTGCAGAGCCGAGAAGGCTCAGGTCCAATCCGTACACATAACCCACCCGGCTGTACAATAGCGCAAGATTTAGATTTACCTCATCGTTTTTGGTTTTATTGATGCTCACGGGATACCAGAGTGACAGGTTTAGGGGATATTTTTTTCCTTCTATTTCCTCTTTATTTTCATGAGGATAGAGTTGGACCTGGCTGATCAAAAGAACGAATACGAGGAGTAGCACACCTGTGACGTGTTTCACGAACAGAGTCCTTTCTGTCGGTAGATTTATATTACTTTATACGAAATTTATGCCGAGAGGTTCCGCAGGACTTGTCTTTATCTGGGAATTCAGCCATGCATAGGTCATTGTCTGCGTTTGAAGTTCTTATCGGCTAGCTGAAAAATCGTTATTAAAGGATTTCGGCTTGATTTATGTCTAGTATTCCTATAGAATTGTTCATTAATATATAATCATCAAATGGGATCGAGACATTGTTTACAAAGATTTTTTCATTCCAAAAAATATTTTCTGGAGTTATTTGTTTTCTCCTCCTCTTCTCCTCCCTTTATTCCGATCAAACCGAAGTAATTCTCTCTGTCCGAACGATCACTTTCGAAGGATTGAAAAGAACCCGTGCGAGTGCCGTGCAGCATATCGTCAATGTGAAAAAAGGCGATCCATGGACGGATGAGACACGCGATCTTGTTGAGCGTCGTCTCAACAATTATGGCACCTTCAGAAACGTTTCCCTGAAAGAAACCGTCGATGGGAATTTTGTGGATCTCTTGATCCATCTCGAGGACCGCTGGACACTCTTTCCCGTCCCTATCGTGACAACAGGGAGCGGCTCTTCCTATGGATTGGGTCTATTCGAGCGCAATTTCTTAGGGACCCAAAAAACCGCAGGGACGATCTTTCTTCTGAAAGAGAAAAAACCTCGTTTTTTTGCGCTCTATAACGATCCTCATTTTCTGTCCTGGGATTGGGAACTGACTCTGATCGGGGGGTATCGGGATGAGCTCATCACCGATTTTGAAGAAGAGCAGGTTTCAGCAGGAGCTGTCCTGCGGTACAGATTCGATGATTTTACTTCTGTCGGCGGAGGCTACAGTTACAACAATGTCACACATAAAGGAGGTGTGGTGACTCCTGTCGACGGCGTCTCTCATGCGCTTAACCTGGATTTCCTCTATAACCGTCTTTATTATGACGAGGATTATGTGGATGGTCTGTCTCTGGGTCTCAGTTTTCAGAGGGAATTATGGTTCTCGGATTTTAACTACACCCTGGTCGGCTTGAATGCATCATTCTATAAAAAAGCATTCTTCCATCACACCATTGCAATTCAGAACGTCCTTTCCATGAGCTGGGATGCTCCCTACGGCTATACCTATGTTCTGGGCGGAAAAGGGGGCCGGGGAACCTTGCCGGTTAAGGGATACGAAGACAACGAATTCCTCGCCGATCAGGTTCTATCGGGAACGCTGGAATACCGGATTCCCTTCTTCACGTCGGGGGTTTTTATATTATCAGCGGTGGGTTTTTATGATTATTCGTTTTTTTCCGAGAAGCTCGATCGTCTTTTTTCGTCTGAATTCATACACAGCTTCGGGCTCTCTGTGCGTTTGTACGTGCGCAGGCTGGCGATTCCCGCCTTCCAGCTCTATTTAGCTTATGTTCCGGAGAAGGACAGCTACGATTTCGGCTTGATGATCGGGATGTCCTTTCGACAATAAAAAGGTGATGCTGGCAGCAGTGACTGTTAGTGAACCAGGATTTCGCCCTTTTCACACTCGAAAAAATGTGCTACATTTATTTCTTTTTTAGGCCAACATTATGACCATCACCCAAGTGGAATTCAACACCTTGATAACATGCGTGGGGATGGCCTGTGCCACTGTCCAGGGGGCCACAGGAATGTATGCCGGCTATTATAAAAAAAAGACGGGGCTTCTGAAGGCCAACGATGTTCTTTTCCGGTCTCACCGGGCATTCGGTAGCTTTGCGACCATGCTTTACCTTTTGGGATTGTTTGCCGGAATCACCGGTCTCATCGGTGCGCTCACGGAAAATGTTCCTCCTCTAGAGCTCGACAGCGCTTCCTTCAATATCCACACCTGGGGATCGTTTCCTGTGCTCTTCATTTTCATATGGAAAACCTGGCTCTCCTACTTTAAAAAAAAACCGCTTTACGGAAAGAAAAAATGGCTGGGAGTGGCTTTGTTTTTGGCCTGGGTATTCACCTGGATTACCGCAGCTATTTCCTACTATGAGCGTACGTTGCCCTCGAACCCGCAACATCCCCCTCCGTCTTTTCTAATGCCGTTCAGATTGATGTGGCTACAGCTTGTTATCCCTTTTGTCGTGGGAGGTGTTATAGCCTTTGTCACGCTCAGGAAGGCCACAAGAAGGGATCGAACCCCATCTATAACATAAACTTTTAGTAGGGGTTGATTAAAATGACTCAAGTGAAGGGAAAAAGTATCTTGGTTGTCGGAGGCAGCTCGGGCATCGGATTGTAGCTGAGTAAAAACCTCAAAGAAAAAGGCGCCGATGTTTTTGTCTTAAGCCGACATCCCCATCCGGATTTTGTGAAAAAGGGTATTCGTTTTTCTTCAGTGGATGTTTCGCAGCCGGTAGATTTGAGCCGAGCGGAAATGCCAGAAGTTCTTCATGGGATGGTGTACTGCCCCGGAAGCATACGGTTGGCTCAGTTTCAGCGGCTGACAGATGAGGACTTTATGGAGGATTTCAACCTGCATGTTCTAGGAGCCGTGAGGATCATCAGAAACTCACTGTCGGCCCTTCAAAAGGCCCAAGGTTCCAGTATCGTCCTGATAAGTACAGTGGCTGTTCATCGCGGGATGAGTTTCCACGCGTCAGTAGCGACCATGAAGGCGGGCCTTGAAGGCCTGATGCGCGCGCTGGCTGCCGAATTCGTACGAAGAAAGATCAGGGTCAACGCCGTGGCGCCCTCCTTGACAGATACGCCTCAGGCGGCAAAGTTGTTGGAGACCGAGGAAAAAAGAGAACGCGCTGCCCAGCGGCATCCTCTGGGGCGGTACGGAAATCCCAGGGACATCGCCCATGCCATCACTTTTTTACTTTCGGACGAATCCAGCTGGATAACTGGCCAGGTTCTATCTGTGGATGGAGGATTGTCTGTCATATAACGAAATTTATAGAGATTTAAGCAATTGCTACGAGATTTAGAGAATATTTAGCCCGACCCAAAGTCATTGTGTTATAATTCCTTTTCAAATTTTTTCAGGAGAAAAAAATGAAAGAACATGTTTACAAAGCGATCGAGTTGACCGGTTCCTCCAAGGTCAGTATGGAAGATGCCGTGAAGAACGCCATTTCAAAAGCTTCCGAAACCGTGCACAATATGCGATGGTTCCAGGTTGTCGAAACTCGGGGCTATATCGAAGAGAACGCCGTATCTTACTGGCAGGTCACCCTCAAGATCGGCTTCACCGTCGATTAGTTTGATGTAAGGGTTCTTTTTCCTGAACCAGGTAAAGAATAAAGAATCCTTGTGCCTATAAGTGCGGCATTGGTGCCGCGTCCTTACCGAACTGTACACACATTGTATCTCTGCCGTACTTTCCTTCCTTTTTTATGCCTGTTGTCTTCCATTTCATGAGAGGATTCTGGCGTATTTTTTTTTGGGGGGTGGGAGAAATCCCTTTCTATTTGGGTGTTTACTTGTGGTGGCCGAGCCTGATATATTGAAAGGGATTTATCTCAATGATTCCCCTTGATAGATGAGTACAGGATGGGGTTTCAAATGAAGGAGGTTCTCGTGAAACACAAGCGACTTTTACCTCTATTTTTGGTGATACTTTTATGGATGTGTTCCGTTGGATTGGCCCAGGAAGCGGCTGATGAGACCATAATCTCCAGATTCTGGCAGGAAGAGATCAATCATTCTCAAGTTATGAGAATCGTCAGTTATTTGAGTGATGTTATTGGGCCAAGAATTCCTGGATCGCCGGAGATTCAAAAAGCGTATGAGTGGACGGCGGGAAAATTTATGGAATGGGGGATGGAGAATGTGGAGATCGAACCGTGTGGCGAGTTCGGCCCGGGTTGGACCAATAAATACATTTCCGTGCACCTGATTTCCCCATCGTACCAGCCGATAATCGCATATCCCGTACCATGGACGACAAGCACCGATGGCAAAATCAAAGGACAGCCAATGTATGCCCGGATAGAGACAAGGGCAGATTTTGAAAAATATAGGGGAAAACTGAGAGGAGCGATCGTTCTGACTCAGCCTCCCCGCAAGACTCCGCCCGCCTTCACTCCAAGCGCAATCCGGATGTCCGAGGAAGATCTAAAAAAGCTTGAAGACACGCCCATTCCGCTAAGACCGAAGGACGAAAAGGAATCGCAAGCAGGATTGTCCTGGGAAGAGATTGAGGACTTTTTCCACTCCGAAGGAGTAGCGGTGCTGCTTGAACCCAGCGATCCAAGGCGCAGCGATTATGGAACTGTGAGGGTGGATGCCTATGACGGCGATGGCCAGAACCATAAAAAGCGGGATCAGAATCCCCGGATCATTATGGCGGCTGAGCATTATGCCCGCATTTTCCGCATCATGGAGCATAATGTGCCTGTTGAGCTTGAGATCGAAGTCGTCAATGAGTTTTATGACGAGAGCTCTCAGATATTCAATGTGGTAGCGGAGATCCAGGGAAAAGATAAGAAAGAGGAGATCGTGATGCTCGGTGCTCATATCGATTCCTGGGCAGCAGGAACTGGAGCCGTGGACAATGCATCCGGCTGTGCTGTTGTCATGGAGACCATGAGGATTCTAAAGGAACTCGGAATCGAGCCGCGCCGGACCATTCGGGCGGCACTCTGGAGCGCGGAAGAGCAGGGATACTATGGATCGAGGGCGTACGTATCCAAACATTTTGGAGATACGGATACGAAAAAACTGGTGAATCCTGATTGGGATGGATATGAGGAGTCGTGGCGGGATCCCCTGGCAGGTGCCAGCTCTTTGATCGTGAAGCCGGATTATGACAAACTGTCCGGATACTTCAATTATGACAACGGCTCGGGAAAAATCCTCGGTGTTTATCTCCAGGAAAACTTCGCGGTCCGGCCCATATTCGAGGAGTGGATTAAACCGCTGCGTGCGCTCGGAGTGACCACTTTAGCGTTACAGAGTACGGATGAGACAGACCATGTTCCGTTCGACTGGATCGGTTTGCCCGCTTTCCAGTTCATACAGGACGAGATCGACTACAGCACGAGAATTCATCACACGAATCAGGATGTATATGATCACTGTGTCCCCGGAGACATCATCCAATCTGTTGTCGTGATGGCTAGCTTCGTCTACCACGCAGCGATGCGCGAGGCCAA
>Ga0180438_10012600_pt1 | contig 10038 bp, 8 predicted proteins | sample SS_ome_12_FD_132455 | JGI IMG/M metagenome (GOLD analysis project Ga0180438, IMG submission 132455) | Hypersaline lake sediment archaeal communities from the Salton Sea, California, USA - SS_3_D_2 metaG | ecosystem: Environmental > Aquatic > Non-marine Saline and Alkaline > Hypersaline >...
ACAATTCTTGGGTAAGGTTATCCGGCTGACGCCTGGTCATCGGGCCAAGGTGGAGGAAAAGCCGGAGGTCAAGAAGGCGGGCGGCGTCTACTACACGCCCACCTATATTGTTGACTACATCGTCACCCAGACCGTAGGGAAGATGGTTGAGGGTAAAGCCCCGCGACAAATCAGCAAGCTGCATTTCCTGGACCCCGCCTGCGGCTCTGGCTCTTTCCTGTTAGGCGCCTACCAGTACTTGCTGGACCATCACCGTCAATGGTATGAGGAAAACGATCCAGCCAAACACGCCAAAGGCAATAAGCCCGCAGTATTTCAGGGATCGAACGGCAACTGGCGTCTGACGACCGCCGAGAAGAAGCGCATCCTGCTCAACAATATTTACGGCGTGGATATCGATCGCCAGGCGGTGGAAGTTAGTAAGCTCAGCTTGCTGCTCAAGGTGCTTGAGGGCGAAACCGACGAGACGCTTGGACAACAGCTATCACTTTGGCGCGAGCGCGCTTTGCCGGATCTGGTAAACAACATCAAATGTGGAAACTCGCTCATTGGGCCGGATTATTTCGAGAGCCGTTTGATGTCAGACGAGGAAGAATTGCGACGGGTAAACCCGTTTGACTGGCAGGCCGAATTCCCGGAGGTTATGTCAGCAGGAGGATTTGACGTTGTCATCGGGAATCCGCCGTATGTACGGCAGGAGGCGCTGGGAGACCAAAAGAAGTATTTGCAACAGAACTATCAGGTTTATTATGGTACCGCCGATCTCTATACCTATTTTATAGAGCGGGGAGTTTCACTTCTCAGGCCTGATGGTGTTTTCTGCTACATTGTTGCAAACAAGTGGATGCGCGCCAACTATGGTAAGCCTCTTCGACAGTGGATGAAGCAGCAGTGCATTGTTGAGATCACGGATTTTGGAGACTTGCCCGTGTTTGAAAAAGCCACAACTTACCCCTGCATTCTCCGCATTCGCAAGGCTTCACCTTGCGGTACCATTGAAGGCACACAGGTCAAATCCCTTGGCTTCATTAGTCTTAAAGACTATGTGCAACATCATCATTACACTGTTAATCAGTCTGCACTCACTGATGAAATTTGGTCGTTGGCTGATGAGCACACCCAGGCGTTACTAGATAAATTGAAGGCAATGGGCATACCGTTGGGTGAGTACGTGAAAGGCCAAATCCATTATGGAATCAAAACTGGATACAACGGAGCGTTTGTGATTGACACCGAAATGCGGGGTAAACTAATTGCCCAGGACTCAAGAAGTGCAGAACTCATAAAACCATTTCTAGTGGGACGAGATGTTAAACGCTATCAGTCCCCGAGCAGTGACCGTTATTTGGTTTTTACTAGGCGAGGAGTAAATATCGAAGAATACTCTGCCATTGAACAATACCTTCGCCAATTCAAAGAGCGGCTTATGCCAAAGCCAAAAGACTGGAAAGGGAGTTCGTGGAAAGGACGAAAGCCAGGTTCGTATCAGTGGTACGAGATTCAAGATACTGTTGACTATCACTCCAAGTTTGAGGAATCAAAAATTGTTGTCCCGTGCATCGTTCGAGGCGCATCTTATGCTTTTGACACAGAGGGATTTTACTCAAATGATAAGACATCTATCATCGTCACTGATGATTTATATTTGCTAGGTCTGTTGAACTCAAGGGTCCTCGATTTGGTAATATATTCGATCTCCTCAACAAAGCGAGGTGGCTACTTCGAGTATAAGCCAACGTATATTAGCCAACTCCCCATCCGTACCATCGACTTTGACGACCCGGTGGACGTCGCCCGCCACGACAAGATGGTTGCACTTGTAGAGAGCATGTTAGATCTGCACAAAAAGCTTGCCGTCGTCGACATCCCTGATGACAAAAAACTCTACTCGCGCCAGATCGCAGCCACTGATCAGCAAATTGATGCTCTTGTATATGAGTTGTATGGGCTGACGGAGGAGGAAATCAGGATAATCGAAGAGGCTACTAGCCCAGGGTGACCAGAGTCGCTCTGCGGTAGAATATTCGTGATGGTTTAAACCTTTCGTTGATTTACTGCACGCCTGACGCCGCAAGGCCTCGGGCGGGTTATTTTTTTGGCGGTCACATACCTTCTGATTGGCTTGTGGTCAATGATTGTCAGCCTCATTTGTTGATCATCATTCCTCCAGGAAGCGATATAAGCGATTTTTAAGAACGCGAAGACCTGAGAACGACACTTGTATTCTTCACTTGAATTCCTCACGTTGTCCTGTGAGCACTGTGACAACTACGCTGGCAGCCCACGATCACAAACAACAGCTTGGGATTTTTATCTTAGTATACTGAGCGCCTAAACTGACAGTACTTGATTGTGGTACTATTCTATAGTACTATTTGAGTGTGAATAAGAAGCAACGGCGAACTCTTGAATCGATATTTGCAAAGCCGACTCCCGCAAATATCGCATGGACAGATATTGAATCGTTGTTCGTTGCTTTAGGAGCTGAGATATCGGAGCGACGTGGATCTAGAGTGGCGGTTGAATTACATGGCGTCACGGCCATCTTCCACCGTCCACATCCGCAAAAAGAAACAAAAAGGTATCTGGTAAGAGATGTGAGAGATTTCCTAATGAATTGTGAGGTGACTCCATGATTGCTCACAAAGGGTATATTGCCAAAATAGAATTCGACGAGGATGATAAAGTTCTTCACGGCAGAATCCTTGGATTAAGAGACGTTATAACGTTTGAGGCCAATAGCGTGGAGGGTGCAATAGCTGCTTTCGAAGAATCGGTAGACGATTACCTGGCATACTGTGAGGAACGAAATAAAGAACCCGAGAAACCTTTCTCGGGAAAGTTTAACTTACGAATCGACCCCGATTTGCATAGAGGGATTAGTTTACTCGCAGCAGCAAATGATATAAGTATGAATTCTTGGGCAATACAGGCAATAAAAAAAGCGTTTCTTGAAGGTGTAGAAGCCAGGGGTGAGGATATGCGGGAGATTCTATTGCCTGAAGATATGGAAGCTAAGCTAAAGGTATAAACATAAGCCTAAATGTTAGAAAACGGTTAAGCGGTCTAGCCGCCGTACTGAATGGATGATTTACGATCTCTTTGCGCTATACATCACCCTTGTTACCCTCTTCGCTCTCTATCGCCTTCCTGATCTCCTCGGCAACCCCACGCATATCCTCCTCGTACACATCCATCCCACTGAAAGTATCAACTCGTCGATCTTCTGGAAAGTCTGGCTCATGAGGCGGAATCTCAGGAGGAGTCGTTATCTGAGTAAGAAACGATCTCGGATCCAACCGCTGCCCGATGAATCGTAAACCGGCGGTGATGGCTACCACAGCACCCTCCGGAAGAGACATCGCCTGTGCGTCCTCCAACGCCGGCCGGTAACGCGTGCTGGCCCCCGTTCCTGTCATCCACGACCCACCCGGGTTGTGGGTACTCGGCGATAGCTCGATCCGGGATCCAAACATCGTCGAGACCATCTGCGCCGTTTCTGTATCCTGCGGCGGATACCAGACCTGGTGATGGCAGTTGCCCAGGACGGCTCGCACGTCCGCCTGCCTGTAGACCCCCAGCAATTGGGGCACGCTCTGCGCATACAGAAGCAGCGTCACCCCATACCCCCCTACAGTCGCCATGTAGTCCGCCAGGTTGCCCAAAGCCACTGCCGGCGCCTCGTCGATCGCAAAGAGCACGGGCAGCCTCGGTCGCTGCATGCGCTGGCGTAACAATCCGGCGATCAGCGCAGAGACCATCGGCCCTACGGCCTTAAGATGATGCATGGGCCAGGTGATGAAGATCGACCCTCCCTGCTCCGCCCAATCCTCAGGGATCGTGGTTTTGGACAGGTTCTCAATGTGCGGCAGGAAGGGCGCGAACTTCGTCGTGAACGTCCCCCATGCGCTCGTGGCGAAGCGGTCATTGACCGCGTCCGCCGGATCCCGACCGTTGGTGAACACCGCTGTCGCCTCAGCCTCCAGCTCCCATGCCTGCGCCATTGCCACCGGCATGGGCATGTTCGCCCACCTCCCCAACGTGGCGATCATGTTCTCGGCTTTTGCCGCTGCACGATACAGGTGCAGCGCTTTCTCCGAGAAGATCGGCTCCCGCTCCATCCAGGGGCGCAGCGTGTGGTAGTGCAGCTCGATCACGTCGTTGGGGTCGCTCGGGTCGAAGAGCTGGCACAGGTTGATGCTATCCCCAGGGATCGTGTAGATCGGCCCGATGGCCTCTCGCTTTGCCCTGGTGCGCTCCAACTGCTCCCCTTTCGGGTCGATCACCAGGGCCGGACCGCCCCACATGAGGATCGTCTGCGTCAGGTGCAGGCCCTTGCCGCTTCGCGTTGGACCCACCACGGCCACATGCCCGCTGTCCTCGCCGTAGGGGATCCCGATCAGGTCTCCGCTGAGCGTGTAGCACAGGGGCAGCCCGGGTCCGCCCAGGCCGCGTACCTTGACGAGCTCTTTGTCCGCCAGCCTCCCCTGGCTGCGTGCGTGCTGTGCAGGCTGCCGGATCATGTCGCCCATGGTCGCTCCCTTCACGAACCCTCCCAGGAGGGACGGGAGGAGATAGACGAACACGACCGCGCCCAGGGCCAGCAAAGCGACGAACACTAAGCCTGTTACAAGCCCCACTCCCAGCCCGATGACCAGGACCTTTTTCACCACCACCCAGGGCCCGATGGTGAACGCGGCGAAGATTTTCCACAGAGGCAGCAGGAGTCTGGGGTCGCCGAGGTCATCGTTCAACAGCGGCAGGGACAGCAGGCTCAAAAGAATCCAGGTTACAGGGACACCCACGGCCAGGAAGGTCAGCAGGTTCCGCACATCCTTCCTTAACGGTTTTTGAAGCAATCTGGTTGTCACATTCCCAACCCTCCCCCACGGTCCTGACCCTGCGAGACCGTGCGCTCCGCTCCTGCAGATTTCTCTGCAGACTTCTCTAATGTGTTTTCAAGTTCTGCCATGCGCCCCCGCATCGTGGCGAAGTCCTTGCGGGTCATTCGTTTCTCCGTGAACGCGATAGCGTGCGCGTGCTGGTGCGGGGTGTTATCATGGATCACGAAGTAGGCGTTCCCGATGCCTGCGGCCTTTAACACCTCGTCGTAGTGCCCCGGCCCGAAGGTCCCTTTCTCCTGGCTAAGCACGATCCGGTAGGTATACTTGTGCTCCTTCGCCTGCTGGCCGATCTCGGTCCGGATCTCCTTCCACTTGTACACTTTCTCGCCCTCCGGAGTCTGCCACGTGCGCGTGGCTTGATCCGGTCCTTCACGGAAGGTGTAGTAATCCCCTGCAGCCCTTGCGGCCGCGATAGCCTTTTTGCCCTTGATGTAATTGACTTTCACGACGGCCATTTTTATTTACCCCCTTGCTCTCGCTCCATCTCCCGCTTCCGTTGTTTCTGTTCCTCTACGATCTCCTCCAGCGGCCGGCGCAGTCGCTTGTATCCGATGCCCCGCGCTCTTTCCAGCTCTTCTTTCTTTTGCTCGGAGCTCCTGGGCCGCATCGCCGCCAGCGCTTCGTTGGCCAGGATGGCCGCCGCTCCGCTCTCAATCGCTCCCCTTGCCGCGATCGTCGCCAGGCGGTTCATCTGGCGCTGCACTTCAAACCTGACCGCTGATACCATCAGCGGGGCGAAAGCCACGGACGCTTCTTCGCCCAGACCGAGCAGGGAAAGGCTCTCGATAGCTGCGCTGAAGCTCACGCCCTGCTCGTCGGCCCAGGCCTGAATTTTGGCCCGGCCGCTATCCGTGAGGCGTATCGATTTTCTCGTTGTATTCACTCTTCGCCGAACGCTCATGGTCCGCCTTCCGTCCCAAATGAAATTTGGACGACGGCGGACCCTCGGCAGGGGCCTTGGCCCTGCCGCCGTCCTATCCGCTAGGATAGGACCAAGATGGGCGCCCGTCAAGCTTCTAAGGGCGCCTTATCTTGCAATCGTGCTCCGCACGGCACACCCTCGCTGCGCTGCGGGCAGGCTTCACCAGCAGCTCGCTCCCCTCCCACGCAGAGCGGCGCAGCGAGGGGCCGGCGGCAGCCGGGTGTGCCTTCACTCATCGTAGGACGTGGGCAGGATCACGTCTCCTAAAGGAATCGGCGATTCACAACCTGCTAGGCTTGTAGAGCTTGGATTGATGGGGTTGTTGGGGTAGACTGCATCCAATGAACGAGAAGCTGTTGAAGGCTTTCGGGTATGTCATGTTCTACACCATGGCCCTGGGCGCTTGCATGCTCTTGGGGGCTCTCGCCTATAGCGGTATTGCTAAAATCGCTCCTGTTCCGGAGGGTTTGCCCTCTGCCCTTCCAACGAGCGGTCCTTCTCCAACATCAACCTCCACCATCACCCCTGTTCCCACAATCACCCAGACATCAACGCCCGCTCCTTTCCCGATAGAGATCCGCAACCGCACCGGGGATGAAACGGTCGGAGAGCGTCTTGCCTCCATGCTCTCTGATGGTGGCTACAACGTCGTCAAAATCTCGACCGGCTCGACTGAATTTGACTTGGGAGGTCCCTTTAAATCCTTCAGGCTTTGGACCCCTGAGCTTACAGGTCCGGAGGTCTCCCTTGCTCAGGATATATGCAGCTTCCTGGACCTTGACTGCCAATTTTGGGCTGGATCCACCGGTGATGCGGATGTGATGATCGAAGTGGGGGGCATCCATGATTGGGATGTGTGGCTGTCGGTGCGGGGGTATTGATTCTGAATCATGCTTTGTACGCAGTTGATATCATCGGTGGCATAGACCTGTCGGGGCGGCTCTTGGAATGATGCCCTTTTCAATAAAGCGAGGTGCAGTCTCTTGCTTTTTGAGAGTCTGCGCCGAGCGGTGCGCCCTGGTTCCGAGGTCTGATCACCATTGCCTCTCGACAGCCCCAACAGGCTGGCTTGCCGAGCGGGGGACCTGACGAGCGCTCATTTGATCATGCTTTTCGTGAAAAATGTGCGCAGGAAGGGTCTCCCCAAGGGAAGTCAGGTAATACCAATTCAAATTATTTCTCCATTCCCTCCAAATACTTCTCAACTGCCTCCTGAATAAGGGTTGATCTAGATACCTTCTTATTCTCCTCACGCAACCTATCTCTCTCCATTCGCTTGAGGAGATCCAGGCGTGTAATGAGATTCCCCGGAAGATATACACTAACATGCTCGTTCTTCTCCTCTTGTGGACCTACTTCCTTCCGGGACTCAAGTTTAGGGATTGATCTCTTCCTAGAAGTTGGCCTTCTGGATCTCGATTTCTTGGGTTGCTTATCTATTTTTACATCCTCTTCAACCTGCGAATCAGGAATAAGATCAGGTTCAGGCTGAAGGGTAAACAGGTCAACTGGTGCGTCGGGCCTTTTCAGTCCGCTCCGACTACTTTTCCCTTGATCTGACATTTTCAAGCACCTCCTGGACAAATTGCTCGTACGCCTCAGCCGCTTTGCGAACCCTTACGGTGTATCTAGACTCAGGATCATCCTCTTTGCTACTATCCCTCCGCTCCCCATACTCAAATATGCTCATTGCTTGAGATGTTGCTCTCCGATAATCAACAGCCTCCGGAATGATCGTATTAAATAACATTCCAGGGTGTGTTTCATCAAGTAATCGCCGAGCAGAAACAGTAAGTGTTTCTATCGACCCGTCCCCCCTGACGTCAGCCCTTGTCATCAAAATGCCCAATACCCTCGGCCTTTCAGCGCCAAGGAGCGTTTTTGTGCGCACCGATTCAACATGCTCTACTGTCCTATCTACAGCATCTACCTCGAGCGTTCCAGGGGTTACCATGACAACAACCTCGTCAGCTGCAGCCACGGCATTTATTAGAAGCAAGTCACGTCCCTTTGCAGTATCAATGAGGACAAAGTCGTATGAATTTCCAGGCAACGAATCCAACATTCTCTTAAGTATTGTGGTTCCTCCAGGATCATTAGCCATCAAAAGCGGAGCTCGATCGAGATCCTTATTGGCTGGCAAGACATTGATATTTGGATATCTCGGCGCCCTTACAACAACTTCCCTAAATACCGCCTGCTCAACCATCAAGGCATACATCGATGGATGAGCTCGTTTGCCTGGCGCCATCAGGGGAGGGCGTGCTCCAAGCAGCGAATACGTTGCATCACCCTGGCCATCTACGTCAACTACCAGCACCCTTTTCCCCAATTCTCCTAAGCGAACAGCAACATTGGCAACCGTAGTTGTTTTTCCAACTCCCCCTTTATCAGCCGTACATACAATTCTTCTCATAGCTGCCTCTTTGAAAAAGGTACTTTAATGCTTTGGTTCTTTAGCATTTTAATGCTAAAGGATTTTAATGCTTTAATGCCATTATAAAAACAGGGTAGAGGTAAGTCAAGTCAATAAGGAGAAAGATTTGTCTTAGACAGTACCAGACTAATCCGAATTATTATTTAGCTCCTCAAATTTAACGATTATAGTGCCTCCCAACATGCCAGTTAGTACATTGGCAACTATATGCTTAGCTCTATCAGTCAACCAGGCTTTTGCTTCTGAACTTTCCACGCCGATTACAGCTTTGTTATCTTTTACCGAGAGTAAGAAGGTATTGCTGAACCACTCATCGAAAAAGGACTGGTTGATACTTTTTTCCAACTCATTTAAAGCCTTGTTCCAAACAGTTAGGAGATCATCGGGAATTTCATAGGTTTCGATAATCTGGCTTCGCCAAGCTTCGAGTTCATTCCTTTCAACACACATTTCTTCATCAAGCTCCTCGAGCAACTGAAGCTCCTCGGCTTTTTCTTTTTCTCTCTCGACTTTGGTCTTGAAGCCTTTTGGAGGAACATAATCCTCAGAGATCGACTTGCGAAGGTAACCAGCGGGATTCTTGCTTATAAGCGGACTCTTGATTTCAATCAGGTAGTCAAAAAGCTCAATCTTGCTGTAAAGGTAGGACTCTGTATATTCCTCTGCAAGTTGCTCGGCAACTTTATCTGAAATTCCGCGATCCATTAAATCCTTAACAACAACAAAATCTGTTTGTTGTTTAACTGTTTGTTGTGGGGCCCACTGGCGGGCCAAGGGTAGGCCCACTGGTGAACCCCCCCTAGGCCCGCCAGCGGGCCTAGGGGTACTATTTATCTTTAGTGAGTATGTGGTGGGGAGGTTGCCTTTTTGGGGATCCTGGTTTTGGGTTGCATCTATAAGATTTTTCTCTTTCAGCGACTGTAGAGATCTTTTGACCGTTGACTTGCTTAGTCCAGTTCCTCGGTCAAGAACCCTACCATCCTTAGTTGTTATTCCATCCACAAGCTGGTTTAGTGAGATATCGTCGGTATTTTTCTTGAAGCCGTAGGTGCGGCGGATGATATAGAGGAGGACCTTGAGCTCGCTCTCGTTAAGATCCTGCATGATATGGTCGAATAAAAGATCAGGTGTGGGTGTTGTTGTAGGGTTGACAAAACCCTGGAAGTTACTGAAGTCGAAGAGATTGTCATTTTGAGATTGTTTGGGCTTTACCATTCATCACCCCTTGAAAATGAAATGAGCTGTGTCCTCGTTCATTGGTTACAGCGGTTCAAATGGTGATAGATGGTTATGAGATAATTTTGGCAAGTCACCATGTGCCTACGCCTTCATTCAATCAGCATGAGGGTAGCCGCCGTTTATTTAGAATTGTTGATACAAATCTTCTCTCTTGAATACCTGTGAAATTTTTATCGGTCTACTTTTGATGTCATGTGGTAAAAAGAATCCCTCGGCTTAACTACCGAGGGGCGCGCTTGCATATTTTGGGATTGTGGGGTATTTTAAACATGAAACTGATACTACCCCGACCCAACCTCGGTAGTTATTTTAGAACCGCCGCTGCGAACGGCGGTTTTGCATTTAGCCTGGCTAAAGACTAAGCAACTCCTAGACTCTACTAGAGGTCTGACAAAACATCAAGAAAAAAACTTTCCATTGAGCATATTGGAAGACCCAAAATTTCATAATTATTGGAGCTATATAAATAGGCGACCGATCCAGCGCAGGAATTTCATTGGCTCGGATTGATATCCAATAAGTCTTCAAAGTCCTTC
>Ga0180438_10012601_pt1 | contig 10037 bp, 5 predicted proteins | sample SS_ome_12_FD_132455 | JGI IMG/M metagenome (GOLD analysis project Ga0180438, IMG submission 132455) | Hypersaline lake sediment archaeal communities from the Salton Sea, California, USA - SS_3_D_2 metaG | ecosystem: Environmental > Aquatic > Non-marine Saline and Alkaline > Hypersaline >...
GGGCAACAACCGCTACCCCGCCGAGACCGGCGCCAACAACTTCGTCAGCCTTGCCCAGGGCTACTGGAAGGACGGACTGGCCTGGTGGTGGATCCAGAACCGCATCGTCGGGCGCAAGCACGATTACGACATCTTCGGCAAACTCTGGGGACCGCTGCTGTGGAGCGATCCCAGCGTGCCGCAGATTGCCCCGGAAAACCTCCCGCCGACGATGCTCTTTCAAGAGCGTGGCTACGTGTCGATGCGCAGCGACTGGTCGGACGAGGCCGTGTTGGGGCATTTCCACTGTGGCCGCTTCGAAAGTGACGGGCGAAACAACGCCGACAATAACTCTTTCATCATCTACCGTGGCGGGTACCTGGCCTGTGATACGGGGACTCGCGCACTGAACAACCCGGAGCAGACCGAGTTGAGCGACGGCCGGCACCACGATCGCTACTTCATCCAGACCATCGCCCACAACTCGATTACCGTGGGCACCGACGACGTGCCGGGCGAGCATTGGACGGCCGTCTGCGGGGGCCAGGTCTCCCGCCCGCAACGAGAATGGGTCGAGCGGTGGCGGAACGCCTACGGCCACCAGGCCGGTGAACCTTGGCGGGCAGGAGAAATCATCGCCTATCAGACGCATCCCTGGTTCGACTATGCGGCCGGCGATGCCAGCAGGTCCTACAGCCCGGATTACGTCCGCCGCTTCACGCGCCAATTCGTCTATTTCCGCCCCGATCTGTTCGTCATCTTCGACCGCGTCACGGCCGTCCGCAGCAAGGACCCCAAGCGCTGGTATTTGCACACCATGGAAGAACCGCAACTGCTCGACGGCAACCAGCGGCCGGACCTGTCGATGCACACGGCCGGCCATTTCCTCTGGGACGGAACTACGGGGAAGGCCGTGCACAAGGGCAGCGCGCTATTCTGGCGGACTCTCTTGCCCAAACGGGCCACGATCCGGAAGATCGGCGGCCGCGGGCACCAATTCGAAGTCGGCGGTGAAAACCTCGATATGTATCCGGCCTGGTACGAGCGGATCGGCCAGGATTTCTTCGACCGCACGGGGCTGGGCATGTGGCGGATTGAAGTTGAGCCGGCCGAGCCGCACGCCACAGATTTCTTCTTGCACGTCTTGCAGGCGACCGACGAGAACGGCGCCAAAATGGCCGACACCGAATTGGTCCAAGAAAGGGGCGTAACGGGAGCCAGGATCACCCTGCCGGACGGCCAGGCCACCGTCACCTTCGCGACCGCAGGGCCTGTCGGCGGCCACATTCGTATCGTCCAAGGCGGCGAAACATACGATGCCGACCTGACCGGCGGCGTGGCAGACGACTACCAGGCTTGGCGGGACGATCCGCGCTACAACCGTTGGCTGACCGATCCCTATCTGAAGGCCGCCCTGACGCCGGCGCCCTGAATGGCACGACCACCTCGTGCCCGCCCCGGATTCTCGCCGTCCGATTGCCAGGGCCGATGGAGACCACTCTGCCCACTAGGCCGAAGCTCTCGCACGCCTGGAGGAACACGAGATTGCACTGAAGGCAGAAGCCGCCGACCGGCGTACCGTCACTGTGGGCCTTGCTCGGACCGGGTTCCATTCGACGTATCGCGCGGCCGCCAACAGATAGGGTTCGTCCATAACGAACGACGCGAAACGTCCCTGCCACGAATAGCCTCGCCAGTTTTCGCGGAAGTTGATCCGCCGCGTGTCGCGACGATGCGCTTCCCCGATTGCCCGACGCAAACTCTCCTCCATCTGCGGAACCGCAATCAAGTGAATGTGGAGATAGGGCGGCTTGGGTATTTCAGGTATCGCCCGAGGCACGCCACCGGGCAGAGTCGGATCGGCCCCGTTGACGGGTACCCCCGCGGCGAAAGGGAGTACCAAGGCGATCAGATGCGATCTGATGGTCATTGGGAAGTCACCTTTCTGCTGAGAATCTCCGCTCATGCCGATCGTTGGTTCACCATTCGAATACGTAGAGATAGATCGCTCCCGGAGGCAGTGGGGCGTTCGACAACATCGTTGCCGCCAAGGAGTGCATCGGACCGTTATCCTGAAGGAGCAGACTGCTTGGCTGAAGGAACATCTCCGAGACAATCATGGGCGCGACGCGCTCGAGGTTGACGTCAAAACGCTATCTGTGTGCCGTCCGTCAGTAGATGATGGAACAGGCTCGAATCTCATTCAGTCAAACATCGCGGGATGATCGGTGACCGCGATCACGTCGACGTAGATGGATTCCCGTGGCGCGAGCTTCAAAACGTGCTCACCGGCACTCAACTGGAAGGCCTGCAAGCGGGTCAGACGCTGCTTGCGGTTATGGGCCGCCAGCGACCAGCCCCATGACGCGGCGGTTAGAAGACATGCATCGTCGGGCGGTTCGTCATCAAGAGCGAATCGGACGGTATCGTGGGCGCTGACCGGCTCGTCCGATCGGATTCGTATGAGGACGAAGTATTTCCCTGCTTTGGGGACGGAAAACCGGTATTCGGTAGTGTCCTTCGAGGTATCACGGGAGAGAAGGAAACATGCTCCGCCCGAAGCCTGGGCATCTTGGATTCTCCCCTCTGCTTCCGTTTGGAAAGGCGTTTCCGCTTCGATGTACTCCACGAATACTCCCTCACGCGACGGTTTGACGGTAGGCACCGCGCCTGTTTCCGCGTATACCATCACCGGGCGAGAATAGCCGTTGGCCAACCTGATCAGGAACGCGCCCCGAAAGATCGATCTGTCCTGCATCTTGTCGGGGATGAGCGTCACGGTGAACGTCACCTTCTGACCGGACTGGAGCGTACCGCTGAGCGGCGAGACGTGGAACCAGTCAAAGGCATTGTTTCGGGCGCTTGTATACTCGCTCGAAAACCCCTCACCGGTGACCGTGGCCGTAACGGAGCGAGCACCCGCCGCCGCGGTGTCTGCCGAAGAAAACACCAATTGGTGACGATCGAGGAACACGGGAATGGGGCGCCTTGGCAGAACCAGGCCGGAGTCGCACGGGATTGCGCCCATGTCTACCCGGCCCTCTTCCGCAGGAGCAAAGTTCGCGATCGCCACGCCGCGTCCGATGGCGGCCGACGTGTCGGTCAGACCAAACAGACCGGATTCCGCGTCAACGAACCCCGGCTCGGCGAGGATTCCATGTTCCTCATCGCCCTCTTCTCCCGTTGACAGCAGGTTGTAGTCGCACTCCGATTGCGGACTTCGCTCGCGGCCACTGATGGCGGATCTGCCGGCGAAGATGTTGTTCTTTGCGACGATCCGCAGATTGTGGGGCAAAGACAGATCGCGAGAATCTCCATAGCATGTGTTGTTGAAGATGAAGGAAACGGCGCTCTTGCCATTTGCATACGAAGAGGTCTTGATGGTCTGGCCGCCGACGCCGTTCTCATCGCCCATGTTGACCAGCAGGTTGCGAAACACGTAGGAAGGGCTGGACATACAGCCCTGAATACTAACCCCGCAGAGGCAGCCCTCGAACTTGTTGAGGAAGACCCTCACGTTCGTTTGCCCACCGTCTATCTCGATTGCATCGTCGTTGGCAAAGCACATCAAGTTGCCATAGACGTCTGCGTCGCGGTTGAAGCCGCCGTCGACGTGGAAGTTCCCGGCTCCCTCGACCGCGTCGTTCCAGCGATGCAGGTCGCTGCCAATGAAGTCATTGTATCGGATCACCGTCGAGTTCGGCTTGTCAATGCCGACGGCTTGCGGCCCCGCCGGATGGGAGTAGTACCATGGGTTTGCAGTGCTGACCGGATCGTGGATGTAGCAGCGTTCCACCACGGTGCCGGTACTCCTTCTAATCAGGATGGCGGAATCCCAGTTGATCGCCGTGCCGTTGTCCGTGTAGTACTTGCCGTCGAGATCGAAACGCTGCGTGCCGATCCTCCCCCAACCGGCAATGTCGCAGTTGACGACCCGAACATGCTCGCACTTGGTGATACTGACCGCTTCCTTCAAGCCGCCCCGTAGCGTGAGTCCCTCCAGGATGACGTACTTCGCCTTGTACAGCTCAAGGAGTGGCCCAGTTCGGTCGTTCCTCAGTACGAACCCTTCTTTGGCCGTGTACTTGATCCAGCCGTGGGGTGAACCTCCGTCGCTGATGGTGAGTTGTCCGGGGAAGGCGGTCCCATCAAGGACAATCGTCTTGGCGATGGGAATATCACTCCGCCAGGTTCTGAACTCTTCTTGAGCCACGATCTGGCCATGGTCCCCCGTGATCCTGATCTCGTACGACGTGTCCTCCTCCAGATCGACGATGCTGCCGCGGAACATGTCGTCCTCTGCCATGTACGGAGGCGGCAGTGCTTCCAGCCAGTCACCTCCTTTCTCGCGATAGGTCACGGACAACGCGTCCGGCCTGGGGCCCGGCAGGTAGAAGGAGCAGGCGTTGAACAAGGGAACGATTTCAAACGCCTCGATTGACAGTTTCGTGTTCCCCGTGGTTGGCCTCGCTTTGATGAGCGTTTCTTCTTCGCGCGTCAGGTTGGTCGCGTACTTGACGTACTCGTAGGTGATCTCCTCCTTATCGCCGTTGGCGTAGAGGCATGTTTCCACCTCACCGACGCCATTCCAACCGAATTGGCTTCGCATGTTGACCGCATAGAGGCCGGGCCGACCGATGGTGATGGCCACCCTTTTGTCGTACGGCCGTTTGCGAATGAGCTTGACCGTGCCACCGTCCGATACATCAGCCACCTTGACGAGGAAGAAGGGCGTCTTCTCGAAGTCGACCACAAAGGTCTTGCTGACCGTCATCCACTCAGGCTCGCCCCGAGCATCCACCAGACGCATCTTCCCCCGGTCGATGGCAATTTCACCCGGCGTCGATGAGAATACGCGCCACCCGCCTGTGGAGAAATCATCCACGATTTGCGCATCAGTGGACGACGTGGTCAGGGCCAGGACAACGAGCAGTGATAAGATAGCCTGTCTCATGATTTGTCTCGAATGGGAACAGCACTGATGAGAAGAACCGATATTTGGTGCAGCATCCGTACTGGTCACGGGCGTTCGGCCGTCGTAAACTCATAGGCTCCCACATCGATACCCCTGCCCTGAGGCCGGGACGTCCGCGCGGCATCCCACGAAGGGGCCAATTCCGAGTTTCCCGCGTCGATTGCTTCGGCGCCACTTCTCAGCCGAAGATTGCAGGCGGTCACGTCGACGAAGAGGGCCTTCGGGTCCTTGGCGATCAAGTTGTGGTCCACCTGAACGCCGTCGCTGACGTTCAGCGAAGAAGTCAGGTTGTTCCGAACCACGCAGCCGGTGGAGGGCGTCCCATTCTTATGGTTCCCGATGCGGATCCACGGCGGCCCCGGCCGGCCTTCCCTGCGGTCGATCACTGTGTTGTTGATGATGCGGCAGTTCCGAGCTCCCGACAGGGTGATACCGTGGAAGTGATCCGTTATGACGACGTTGTTTTCCACCACCCAGTCCACAAACATGCCGTCAAAACATCCGATGCCCTGCAACGTGCCCCTGTGAGGTTGTTGCGGGTTCTCGAAGTTGATGATCGTGTTGCCGCGCAGCACAATACCTCGGACTTCGCCCTTGCCAACGCGCCCGTCTTCGCGCCGCGACCAGGATTGAAAACCGTCGTCGTGGTTACGATTGACGTCGTAGCAGTTCTTGACCGTGTTGTACTGAAACGTCGTGTTGTCTCCCAGGCCGCGCATGCCGTCGCCGGCAAAGTTCTCGACGATGTTGCCTTCGATCAGCGAATCGGCAGCCGAGACCGAGATTCCGAAATCCACGTTCCGAAAGACGCTGTTGCGGACCGTCATCGTTCCGCCGTCCACCTGGATCCCATTGCAGGCGAGCGAATTCCAATCCTCAACCGTCCAGCCGGAAGAATCCTGCACGGATTGGACCCTGCAATCCTCGACGGTGATATCGTGAACCGGCCCGCGGAATCCATGCGAGTCGAGATCGATGAGCGTGCCCGGCTCGAAGGACTCGGCATATTCCGGGCTGACATGGAGGCCGCGGAGTGTCCAGTGAGCGCCGGAACGGATACGGATCCGTGCCAACTTGGGCGTGTGGCCTTTCTCGGCGGCAATGGTAATCACACCTGAGTTGTAATACCCTTGGATGTCCAGCTTCCCGTGATACCCGGATCGGAGGTAGATCGTATCTCCCGCTCGGACCGGAGCACCCTTGTTCTTCAGCGCCAGGGTTGCTCCGTCGCGATAAGGCAACTTCGCCCATTGCCGGCTCTCCACGAGCCCGTTGTCGAAAACGGCTTGGAGGCTCCGCCACGGCTTCCCGCGGCTGCCGTCGTTGTTCATGTCCCCGCCGACCGGGTCCACGTAGAACTCCGCGGGCTCGGCCGGCTGAGCCAGGGCGCTGAAGCACGCCACCAGGGATAGTAATAGTACACGCATTCGGATCACGGCGACTCTCCCATCTCGACAAACCGTAAAACCCCAGTCAAGGGGGGACCCCACATGCGGTTGAGCCTAACGCCTCCGAGTGACCCAGTCAAGAACTCGGCTTGACGCGGCCGCTCAGACCCAAGCGATGGCGTCCCGTGAACGTCCTTGGAAGAGACGCACGACTTGAGGGACATTGGGGGGGGACAGTATCTACTGCGCAACTTGCCATCGTCTACGACTGGCTCTATCCGCTCTTGACCGACAAGGAGAAGCAGAAATCCATCCGCGAACTGATCCGGTTGGCAGAGACCCAGGAATGCGGTTACCTGCCGACGCGTCAGGGATCGGTCACCTCGCGTCAAGTTTTTTTCGACTCTCCGTGGAATGTACCGAAGCATTGGTAAACGCCACCTAGCGCCCGCGAGGCTCCGGTGCAACGAACTCGGCGGCGCCGACGTCGGGACGCGTATCCCGTGGACGGCCGTCAAAGTCCTCCGTCAGATCCGGCAGCGGAATCCCCGCGTTCAAGGCCTCGGCGGCCCGGGGCGTGATCCGCAGGTCGCCGGCCGATGGATTGACGAAGTAGTCTTCGAGGGGCCCGGTGACGTTCTTCTCGAGGCGAACGTCGAGAGGGGCGTCGTCGCCTTCCGCCATGATCGCGCCGCGAACGAGGTTGTTGGCGATGTGCACGCCCTTGTTCCTCGATCCGAAGCGGATACCGCGACCTGAATCGTCGCGACGCCAGACGGTATTGTTGTAGATCTTGACGCCGTCGACCCACCACAATTCGATGCCGGCGTCGGGCCCCGGCAGAATGAAGTTGTTGCGGCAGATGCTTCTTGCGACGTGATACTCACCGGCAGCGACTTGGGAGCTGGACGCGGACGGATTTCCGAAAGCCACCCCGCGGTCGCAGTCGACGATCAGGTTGCGTTCGACCGTGACGTTCTTCGATCGCACCCATACGAAGATGGCGGCACGAGCACTTCCGCTGCGGCCTTTGATGTTCTTGAAGACGTTGTCGCTGATGATCCAACCGTCCAGCGCCATCATGTCGATGGCGCTGATGTAGTTTCCGCCAAACAGCCAGTCCGCCGGAGGTATCTTCGTATTCTCGAAATGACAGTAGCGTATGGAGCCGCCAAGAGCGCGCCCGCGGCCGCCGGATCCTTTGACGGCGCGTGTGCCGATATCGCGGAAATGGCAGTTGTAGATGTTGATGTTCCTGGGATGATTTTCCGCTTCCACCTTGATCCCGTACCCGCGGCAGTCGAAGAAGGTGAGGTGGGCGAGGTGACGTTCTCACAGTCACCGATGCGGAGAATATCATCCCCCTGGTTCTCACTGTCCCAGCCGACGCCGCTCAGGATAACCTTGGTGGGATCGCCTGACGCCCCGCGAAGGGTCACGTTTCTCTTGGCTCTCAGGTAGATGAGGTTGCCCAGCCTGTAGGTGCCGTCGGCGATCAGGATGGTCGTATTGTCGCGGGCGTTCTCGATGACCTGTTTGAGACGCCCGACGTCGTCGACGATGACCTCCGTGCCGTGGCCACGAGGCAGCGGCGGCACTTTTCGCAGCTCGGCGCTCACGGCCGGAGCAACCCAGAGAACGATGATCGAAAACAGCAGGCAGCAGGCCGGACGGCAGATCATCAGCATAGCCCTCCAAAGGATCGAAGTAGTCGCATTATGGCATTTCCCGCCGCTTCAAGCAACTCTGCGCGTAGGTCACTGCCCGGTCCAGCGCGTTGCGTTGACCGGTCTCAAAGGGTATGGTGCGTGTTATCGTCGGTGATGGGCGCCTCGAATGAGCGTCGGCTTTCAAGGCCGGTGGTTGCAGCGAGGCTCCAATTGCTCCGGCCGAAGAGTTTTGATTGGGGTCGGGCAGTCATCGAGCATCCTCTTCTTCGAGCACCCGGTCGTAGATCGAGGCGTATCCGCCACCACGGTTGCGTCCCACCCATAATCGATAGTCCAGGTTCTCCCAGGCGGCTCGGTACCGCCGGCCGATGGACTCCGCGGCGGTCACGAGACTCACCGCTTGTCTACCGTCCTCCAAAGTCACGCCTAGCACCAGTTCGTCGCGAAAATCACCGCACAGGTCGGCCACCATGAGCAGGCTGCTATTCGGCACGGGGTTAGGCTCTACTCCCGGTACTTCCACGACGTGAGTGCCATCGAAGTTGCCGATTCGCGAGCCGCCGGCGGTGAGCAGTTCGCGGGTACGGTCCCCGTCCCATTCCACGGGAGTGAATCCGTATGGGAAAGGATCCAGAAGCAGACGTCCGTCCGCGGAAAACAGGAGCAGATGGCGGTCTGCGTGACCGGCTCGGTTCGACACGCACTCCAACCCCGGGGACCCATCCCAGATATCCGCCGTCCAGCCGCTGTGTCCGTGGGTCCATCGGCGGTCGTCTTCCCGATTGAGTTTCCAAATGACCTCGCCGGAGCCGGCATCCACCATGTAGACGCCCGCGTGCATGCTCGACTCAACAATGTAGAACACCTCGAGACCTGGCCGCCGGGGCAAGTAGTCATGTATCGAGACAATGTCGGGATGTTGCCGGTAGATGGACCAGCGCAGCGTTCCGTCGTGATTGATGCACGTAGTGCCGTCGAAGACCTCTTGCTTGCCGTCGCCGTCCACGTCAGCCACTTCGATCTTGTGGCCTCCGCTGCCGCTGGTTTCGGCGAAACTCTTGAATTGCCAGATCGGTTTGAGCTTCGCGTCATAGGCGGTGAAGATTTCGTTTTCATACAGGCCGCTCTGGGTCACCACGGCCGGATGGACTCCGTCCAGATAAGCGACGGACAGATGTATTCGCGTGGACGAGCCCTGGTGGTCCGTGGCGATGGGCGTCCAAGGCGTTTTATGCTTCACGCGGCCGCTCATGCCGTCGAGGATCGCCACAAAGACCGCATCGCCGATCTGCAGCCGCGTGATCACCTCCGCCCGGCCGTCGCCATCCATGTCCCACACGTTAAAGGGCACGTTGTTGGCGCTGCCGTAGCAGTGGTCGTGATAGCAGATATCCTTGCGCCAAAGGGAGCGACCGCAGGAGGTGAACGCCTCGATTTGCACGGGCACGCCGGGATCTTGCGACATTTCCCGGTTGCCGTTGTCCATGCGGACCACACAATCCAGCGCGCCGTCGCCGCCCAGATCGCCAAAGATGGGCACCAGCGAACCCGGTTTACAGATCGGCACGAAGGTGGCAATTCGAGGATCGCTCGCTTCTTTGGCCTCGATTCCCATCCATTCTGAACGCCGCAACGGCTTGCCCAAAGCATCTATCGGGCGCACGTAGTACTGGTATCGCTGCCCGGGTTTCAGTCCGGTATCGACGAAACAGGTACTCGCCGTCACGGGCTGTTTCGACACGCGTCTACCGCCGTGATTTCGATCCGACGCTCGGTAGACATGAAACCGAACACCCTCCGGATCGCTTTTCAACAGCCCCCAACTCAAGAGGATCTCGCCACCTGCTCGCGACACCGCGCACAAGCGCCGCGTCTGAATGCGCCAATCGTGGCCGTTCGGTTCACGCACCGGGCGGAATCCCAAGTCCGGATGCCGCAAGCCGGCCTGCAACCCCACGGCGTAACCACAACGAAGATAGGCCGCTCCCCGGGCCCAGGAACCGCCCATCACGCTTTGGCCCTTGA